>SXGT01389928.1_pt1 | contig 157513 bp, 116 predicted proteins | sample 3176221 | NCBI WGS metagenome assembly SXGT01 (sample SAMN11356862, study PRJNA531348) | freshwater metagenome | isolation source: freshwater sample F1-120 | place: China: Fuxian Lake, Yuxi | collected 2017-12-25 | reverse complement strand
GGATTGACCGCCGGCTTGGGCGCCTCCGGAGGAAGGCCTTCCGCCTCAAGGGGCTTCAGCGCGCAGGCAAGTCCCAAGAAAGGTGTGAAAAGTATTATCAAGAGGCGGAAGGGGTAAGCCATGGTTGTGGATCCTATAGGGTGGAGCTGAAAACGCTTATGGTGAATCTTCATGTCTCTCTTGTCGACGGGAAACGGGGCTAACTCGCAGGGCACGGTGTTATCACCCCGCCCCATGAATTCACTCAGGTTGCACCCGACCCAGAATTCCGCAATCCCAGGGCGGCACGGCCGCAGAGACCGGTCAAATCGGCCATTTCGAGAATCGAGCTTCCTAAAGAGAGTAGTGCTTCGAGTGAACGCCGTCTCGGAACATTTCCGAAGATGGGGAGGTCATGGATTTCGCTATGATTTTGGGCCTCCTCCTCACCCTCGGGATGGTACTCCTTGGGATCATCACACAGGTCACGGAGCTGAGCCAACTACTTTACTTTGTTGAGCCGGGCTCCATCATGGTCGTCCTTGGGGGTAGCCTGGGCTCCACGATCCTGAGTATGCCTTTTCAGAGATTTCTCCAGGCCGGAGAAATCCTGGCCGTGGCATTTCGTCCGCGCAAGCAGGAACTTCGTGCCGTCGTGGACGCCCTTGTAGCGATGAGCGAAACCGCCCGGCGAGATGGGGTCCTGGCACTCGAACCGATGATTCCGCAGATCAGGGATCCTTACCTCGCACGCGGCCTCCAGCTTGCCGTCGACGGAACCGACCTCGAGGCCATCGAAAGCACGCTCTCGAGCGAGATCTCTCAGCTCGAGGCCCGCCACGAGTCTGGCCGTGCGTTTCTCGATCTATTCGCGAGGTACGCTCCGGCCTATGGAATGTTGGGCACGGTCATCGGCCTCGTTCTCATGCTCGCGCCGCCGGAGGCGCACGCGCAATCGGCCAATGCTCTCGGAGCCCAGGTGCACATACTCCGCGGCATGGCCCTGGCACTGATCACCACGTTTTACGGTCTGTTGCTGGCGAATGCGGTGGCTCTTCCCCTTGCCGATCGACTGGCAGAGATGACACGAGCCGAGACGTTGCGCATGGAGATCGTGCTCGCCGGCCTCCACGCCATCCAGTCCGGCGACAATCCTCGCGTGGTGGCGCAAAAACTACGGGTATTCTTGCCGCCGACCTTGAGGAATTGAAGTATGAGACGACCGCGCCCCGAGACGCCCCCGGAACACAACCGCTGGGCGATCGTCCTTGGCGATCTCATGTCCCACCTTCTCGTCTTCATGATCTTCCTCTGCGCGATGGAAGGGCTTCTCTCGAAGCCGCCGCCGAGGGACCCACCCAGAGCACGACCTCTTCCCGACCTCGCTGCCCGACAGCTGGAGCCGGGTGCGCGATTGCTCTTCACCGTTGCGTTCGAGCGCGGAAGCGGCAACCTGACGCAGCAAGCGACGCGTGAGATTCATGAGGCCTCGCCGAGTCTCTGGAGCGTCCCACAGCCTCTCCTCATCACCGGTTACGCGTCTCCTACCATGAATGCAGCCGGTGAAGAGAGCCTTGACGACGCTGACCGTCTCGCGTTTGAGCGTGCCAGGGTGGTGGTCAAGGCTCTTTGCGGCGCGCTGGACGAAGATTGCGTGGACACCAACGGACGGCCCAGGTTCTTTCCGGCATCCGGTGGACTTGGTAACGAGATCGCGATCGACTCAGCAGACGCAAATCGGTCCCGGGACCGGGTCGACGTTTTCTCCGTGGACCAGGGGTGGCCATGAACCGATGGAGCCGACGACGAAGGGCCTCCCCGGGGCGCAAAGCGGCGGAGAATCCCGCCTGGATCTCCACCTACGCTGACCTGATGTCCCTCCTCGTCGTCCTTTTTGTCTGCATCTACAGCCATGGCACCTCCAGAAAGCGTACGGAGGCATTCGACTCGCCCCAGGCCGCGGGAAGAGATGGGGCAGCCTGGACCCGCCTGGGGCAAGAGAGGCCGGGTGTTGAGTTGCTCGATCCCATCATGGAGCGACGGCTGGTGGGTGATCAAGCCCGCATCGCGCTGGTGGGCTATGCTCGAGATCCCCTCCGGGCGTTCGAGTTGGCATGCAGCACACGGGACCGGCTAGGAGAAGGAGGCGTCGAGTCTTCCCGGATCCTGATCGTCGCCGGGGGCAGGCCACTGCCCGGGACGGAGGAGCGAATCGAGGTCTATTCGACCTGTGCAGTCAATACTGCTTTCCTTGATCGTGCCAGTTGGCCAATCCAGCAGCATTGAGCCCGTAGCACAATTCGGTTACATCTTTCGTCTTCCTGCATGCAGCCCCCGATCGTGAGTGAACCCCCGGAGACCCGAGCCCCGACAAAACCGCCGACTCAGGCAACCCTGCCCCCGGTGGGGCCCCGAGCCCTGACTGTCGCGATTTTTGTTCTTGGCCTGGGTGGCCTCCTTTTCGCGAATTCCTGGAAACGGGATTTCTGGGAGCCCGACGAATCACTCTTCGCACAAGTTTCTCGGACGATGGAAGCCTCGGGCAACTGGATCGTGCCACAGTGCTCTGGTGTTTTCCTCGATCTGCCGCCGCTCGCCTACTGGCTCCCGGCTGGCCTTCACAAGTTGACAGGGCTGGATCCCCGGGTCGCCTATCGAATCCCCATCACGCTAGCGGCCGTCGCAAGCCTCTGCCTCACTTATGTCGCCGGGAAGCGGCTATTTGACGGCCGTATTGGTTTTCTTGCGCTCTGGATCCAGGCCTCCACGATTTACTTTTTCTGCCGTTCTGCCTGGCTGGACGATGACCTGATTTTCTCGGCGTGCGTGCAGCTCGCCATCACAGCCTTCACGTTCGCGACTCGAAGCAAGGACCGGTTCTGGCTGGCCATCCCTGGATGGCTGGGCCTCGCCGGAGCTTGCCTCTCGAAGAGCGGGCTCCTTGCCGCGGGGCTCGTCTTCGGCTCCCTGCTCGTTTTCCTCTTTATCGAGGGCGGCTTCACTGCGGTCCGGCAGGGTTTCAAACGAATTCGCTTCCTGCCAGGCCTCGGACTCTTCACTGTCATCACTGCGCCCTGGTTCGTCGCCGTGGCGTTCGAGGAGGGTTTGCAGTTCTGGACACAGTACCTTCTCAACGGGCACTTTTTTCGCATCATGAGCTCTCCCGTCGACGCGAGACCGCCTTACTTCTACCTGGTCACACTTCTGTGGGCTTTTTTCCCGTGGACTCTTTTCCTCCCCGCCGGATTGCTTCACGGCAAGGACCGCCTCAAGCGCCATGGGGAGCGTTTCGCGTTCGTGTGGGCGCTGTTCATGCTGCTCGCCCTGACCTCCATCAGCGCCAAGAAACCGGGCTATCTGCTCGTCATCTGGCCTCCCCTGTCGCTGTTAGTTGCCGCGGCGTTCTTCGAGACGAGAGAGACCTTCTCTGTCTGGGAAGATCTGCTCCGTCAAGGAGTTTCGAGAGCGCTGCCGGCGTTGCTCAAGACGCCGCTCATCCTTGTTCTCGTCATGGCAGGCGCCTATTTCGGCGGCCACCTGGAGAAGGTGCCCGATGAACGTGTTCAAACCCTCCTTGCCGACCGGAACAGCATGAATTGGGCGCTTGGGCTTGCTGTCTTGGCCTCCGGTGTCCTTTTCGTGGTCTCGGGACGCGTTCGCAAGCTTGTCCTTGCGAAGGAGGTGACGCGATCTGCCTACGAGCTCGCTTGCGCCGCCGCTTTTCTTCTGTTCGCAGGCACATTCTTTTTTGCAGCGGCCAATCCTTTTCTGTCGGGGCGCACAGCAGTCGAGAAGCTAGCATCGCAGTTGCCACCCGGGGCTGCCCTTGCCATGTACGGCAGGAAGCGCTCCGCCGTGTCCTACTACGCTGGGGAAGACCATGCGCTGTTACACCTCGACTACGCAGGCACCCGCACGCCGGATGACCCCGGGCTCATGAGACTCCAGGAGCACCTCAAGCAACCCGGCGCTGCTTTCACGATAACTTCGAGGGCGGAGCTCGAGATCCTTCGGGCCCAGTTCCCGTCGCTCGGTGCCCACCTGATCGAAAAGGCAGGCGCGAAACTCGGTTGGCACGAGGAGCTCGTGCTACTGGGAAATCATTAGTCGGGTCAGGAAACCTGGCACAGCAAAGGGGGCCCATCGCCCCCTGGTTATTTCGCCCGCTCCAGCAGCTCCTCGGCGACGACGTCAGGGCTCTCGAAGAAGAGTATGTCGTTATCGACTCGGTCGATGAGGCCCTCGTCCCAGGGGAGATTTCGCTCCGTGATTGCAATCTGCAGCTTCTCGAGAAGCTCCTCGTGGGCGCGAAGCGCTCTCAATCGCAAGTCGCGGCGGCCTCGAAGTATGAGGTCGAGGTGATAGAGGAGGAGGTGCCCCTCGGTCCGATCCCCCACAATGGGGACAATCAAGATCTTGCGTCCGTCTGTCTTCCCGAACCCAAGGTAGATCTGCCCTCTCTTCACAACTCCCCATTTTGTTCCAGCCAGGCTCTTGGGCTCCTCACTGCGCGAAAGGATACCGGTCGCGCAGCCGGTCCTCCGGACTGTCTGGATTGTCGAGCCTTCGGTCGGACGTCCGAGAGCGTCGAGGCCATTCAGGTGGTAAAGGGACACTCCCCCCACCTGTGCCACAAGCGGATCAAGTGCGGCAAGGAAGCGTCGGTGCGACTCGGCCAACTGCAATGGATCAAGCCCGAAGCCCCGAACAGCAGTGAGCAGCGCACCCTCTACCGCTGGCCCTTCGCCACGCGAGATTCCAACCGTGACCGTCTTCGCCTGGTGCTTGATCGCGTCGATCGGCCGTGACAGCTCCAGAATCGCGTCCGAGAGACTCGTGAGCACTCCCTCCAGGAGGCTACCGGCGTGGCGGCTGTAGACGTCCGGGGAAAGCCAGCCCAGGAGCACCTCAAAGGTACGTCCTAGCCGAGTGGCCGGCCCAGCGTTGAGACCACTGTCAAGGGCCCCCGATGCGAGGAGTTGATCAAGTTCCTTCACTTTCTCCGTCAACGATGGCGCGAGCGTCCCAAGATCCAATCCGTCCTGCGAGCTTGCCGCGCTCAGCACCCCGGCGCGAATGCCTCGCAGCCGCTCGGCGTAGTGGTCAAAACAATGGGCGGCGTAATATCCGAAGAGATGCCCCACCAGCGTGGCAAGCAGGTAGTCAAGCCCGCCCGATCGCGGCACCTTGATGGTGCTGGCTGCGTAAGGATCAAAGCGCGTCTCGCCTTCAGCGGTGATCAGGAGCGGAATGGATTTGTGCGCCTTGAAAATCGCCACCTCCTTCACGAGGTCGGAGACGGTCGCGGGCGGACTACCATTTGCGCAGACAAGAATGAGCGGCTCCGAGGAAAGGTCGATGTGCTTCTTGTCCTCGAGAAAATCGACCGCGATGGACTTGTAGCAAAGCTCGGACAGCTTGATCCGGATCTCGTTCGCGGCAATCTTGCCCGGCCCGGTGCCGACGATGGCCCAGTGGCGCCGGGACATCGCGAATTTCGCTGCCATCTTCGCAACCTCGGGAGCAAGGTCCAGCGTGCGGGACATGGCCGCGGGCAAGGATTCAAGACTCTTCACTTCGGCAAGGAGTTCGTCATTGCCCAGCACGTTCAGCTCGCTTGCCAGGGCCAGTGAGAGGAGCTGGCCGGCGACGTTTTGCGCGTAGAATGCCTTTGTTGAAGCCACGGACATCTCAATGTCGCGGCCGTCCGAGGTGTACAGAACGCCGTGCGACTTGTAGACGAGGTCAGAGTTACGGCGGTTCACAATGCTGACGATCCAGGCTCCACGCTCCTGGGCCATGTCGACCGTGCGGTTTGTGTCGGTCGTCGTTCCGGACTGAGAGACCGCGACGATCAGCGTGTCCGACATATCCTCCTGCAAGTAGTGCGCTGAAAGCTCCGTGGCCTTCAAGGCCAGGACTTGAAATCGAGGCTGGGCCTTGCGAAGGGCTCGATCAAGTAGCTGCGCCATGCCTTCACCGGCCACGGATGCGGTGCCCTGACCAATCACGAGCACTCGCCGTACCTGACCGGAGCGTAATGACTCGACGAGTCGAGCTGGCAGCACGTCGGAACCGAGAAGGAATCGCACCTTGCCCGTGGAATAGTCGAACTTGCCGCGAAGGGTTTTTCGTACGCTCTCAACGGACTCCGAGATTTCCTTCAGGAAAAAATGGGGCCTATCCCCTCGGTTGATGTCCCGGGTTGTGATTTCTGCCGTGCGGATCCGCTGGGGTGGAAGCGGTCGTCCACCCAGCTCATCCTGGAGGACCACGTCGACACCATCCCCGCCGGCGACCAGGTGGAAGATCTCGCCTCCATCCACACGTTCTCCCTCGGCCTTCACGTAGCGTGGAGTGAACTCAACAAGGCCGTACATCTCGGAAGCGATCGCAACCGCATTCTCCTTCAAGCCGAGAAAGAGACCTTGCCCGCTTCCCTTTTGCCCAAAATAGAGCTCACCCGGACGATCTGCCGCCATCACGCCGATCGCCATGGACCCCTCGAACTCATTGAAGGCTCGCCGAAAGGCTTCCAGGAGGTCGCCTGTCTGGCGATAGTGGTGGCCGATGACCACGGGAACAATTTTCGCGTCGGTCGTGATCGACTCGTCCACGGCGAGCCCCTGTTTTCGTACGTAACGATCGAGGAGCTCCTGGTAATTGTCCACGTCGCCGTTCAAGACCCCCAGCACCTCGCCTTGCCCCCGGTAGGCTCCGGTCGAGTTGTCGCGCACGGCGCCGTCGACAGGATGACAGTTGGGAAGCGAGATGATGCCGTTCGAGGCCCAACGTGTGTGGGCCAGGCACTGAAGCTCGACCCCGCTGAAGCGTACAGCTGCCTGGAACAGGCCGTCACTTGCAATCGCTTGCCGAAGAAAGGCGGCGTTATCACCCATCTTGCCGATCTCGCTCGCCACCTTGAAGACGACGAGGAGGGTTGAGTTGCTTGACTGCGGCCGGACGACCGCCCCGTGCGTGAGGGCTGGGAGACACGATCGGTGCTCAAGCTCCTGGCGCCAGGTGAAGCCATTGTCTGGTCCGTCGAGGAAACTATCGAGCGCCACCGAGCCCGGGAAGCGGACGTAGGCCACCAGGCCCAGGGAGTCGCGGCCACGGACCTCGAGCCGATTCATGCCATTCAAGATGAGGTTGAGCGTGAACGCGTGCGCCAGGGGCTGACGGCCCGTTTCCTTACCATGAGCGCAAGGCCCCCCCAGAAGACTCTGGACGGGTCCGAATTGGCCGAGAACGTCTCGCTCGAGCCGCCAGGCCATGTCCTTGCTGCCCACGATCAGGCGGTTCAGGAATTCCCAGTCGGCTTGCCGGGTGAATCCCCCCTGAGTGGCAATTCGTTCCAGGCGCTCGGTAAAATCCTTCGCGGCGGCGGCTGCCTGCCGGATCCTGCCTTCCACCTCGCTTGACAGGAGCGCATCCAGGAACGCTTCGCAGCTTGTCCATTCGAACGAGGCGCTTTGCGCGGCGTCGAGCTTCTTGAGAACCTCGGCGCGTGCGACTTCTGAAATCTCCGCGAGCCGTGATTGTGAAGAGTCAGAGGCAAACCTTGCAAGGTCCCCTATCAGCTTGAAGAACTCGTCCCGATGCGCGGCCCGATGTCCTGCGTCGCGGTTCTGCGAGTGAGACAAGAAACCAAAAATACCGCACATCAGGCAATCCTCCGTTCAAGTTCAATGACTCAAATCCCGCTGAAGGATAACTCGGGCCCCCAGGGGAAGCGAGGCCCAAGGTTATAGGTAGTTCTCAGCAACTCCGGAAATCATCGGCCTTCCGGATTCACTGGAATCTTGCCCTCGTCGAGCTGCGCGGTGGCTTCGATGCATGGATTGCTGAGGGCACAAGCGCCCACCAACAGCCTGCTAACCATGCCGACATTACTGGACGATACGCGCCGCCCAGGCACATCCCTGGACGAGGAGCTTCTTGAAGGAAGGATTCTCACGGGCGCGAGCGTCGTGGCCAAGGACGTTCACATGGACACGACCTTCGCCGTAGCGAAGAGTCCAGGCCATGGGCTCATCACTTTTCGAGAAGTCAGCCGAATGCGCCGTGGCAAGGACCTCGATCGGCGTATTCCCAGCCAGACGTGCGTACAGCTCATCATCGGTCTCAAAGTCACTGAGGCCCCTCAAAATCGGGTGGTCCTTCGCCTTCAAGGTCACCTTGAAGGCGCCGCGCGGCCCGTGGCCAGAAGCCAGACCTTCCTTTGCTTCCTTCTTGCCGACCCAGGTGCGCCCGACAAGCTTCTGGAACTCGGGCCAGTCCCCCCACGCGCTTATGGCAAAGTGGACCGCCACGAGGCCCTTCCCGCTCTTGACGAACGAAATGAGGTTCTCCCTGGCGGCATGGCTCAGCTTCTCGGCCGCTGGGTTGCGGTAGTTGAGCAAGACCACGTCGTACTTCGAAAGGGCCGAGGTCTCGAGCACGGACGGTTCCTCCGACACAAATACCTCGAAGAGTCCCGCACCTTCCAGGATTGCACGGGTCACTGGCGTCGTGGCGCGCCAGTCGTGGGCGGGCACGTCATTACCCGTGATAATGAGGACCCTCGCTTTCTTGACCACGTCCTGCGATCCCAGATGAAGAAAGGGCAAGGAGCAAAGCAGGGCGGAAAGGGCAAGGAGGCGCAGCCGGTAACTTCTGTACATGGTTTCCTTTCAAAGCTTCGTGGGGTGATCGTCTTCAGGCCGCAAGTCTACCTCGAGAGTCGCCTCATGAATTGCCTCGTCCTCCAAGTCGGACCTCGATTTCCTGGGTCTTGCCATCGCGGATGATGGAGACCGAAACCAGGTCGCCCATTCTGCAAGTCTGAAGTTGAAGCTCGAGCTCGATGTGGCTCAAAATCTTCACTTTGTTGAATTCGACGACAATGTCGTTGATTTGAATACCTGCCCGTGCGGCGGGTGAGCCTGGCACGATACTCAGTATTCGCGCTCCGCCGTCGGGGCCTTCATCCGTCGTTGCGGTTAACCCCAGGAAAGGTAATGGGCCTGCTTCCACTAGCCCAACCTTGAGCTCCAGGGTATCGGAGCCGCGCAGTACCTTGACGGTCACCATACTGCCGGCAGGATAAGTCCCGAGAATCCCCTCAAGACGACGCCGCGATCTCACCGGCAGATCATCGACCGAGAGAATGCGATCCCCTTCCTTGAATCCCGCCATCTGCGCGGAAGAGTTGGCCTTCACTCTCTGGATCGCGAGGCCTTCCTTGTCACCAGCGCGCTCCTCCGATTCGAGCCCGGGCACGACGCCGTGCCTTACGCGGCCGCCATTCGCCTTCTTGAGAGGCTCGAGGAAGCGCTGGATTTGCCGTGTCGGGATCGCGTAGCCCACGCCGGTGTTGACTCCGGTGTCAAAGCGGGTCTCGATCTTGCCGTTGATCCCAACGACCTTTCCGTCCAGCGTCAGAAGCGGGCCCCCGGAGTTGCCCCGGTTGACAGCGACATCAACTTGAATCGCGTCTGTATAGGTGTCCGAGTTACGGTGAACAGCGCTCACGATGCCGAGCGAGGCCGAAGGTTCGTAGTCGGGAGGCGGGCGCTCGATAAAGATGTTTGCCGACGCAATGAGGAAGGGATCACCGAGCGCCACCACCCTCTGGCCTCCGCGCACAGCCTCCGAATCGCCCAGCTCCAAGTGCACCAACGGCACGCCAGGCTCCTTCGGATCAGGCCTCAGCTTGAGCAGCGCGACATCTCCTTCCGGGTCGGTACCCAGAATGTCCGCGGTAACGGGCTTCCCTCCCGCCAAGTGCCCCCGGATCAAGAGCCGCTTTGCACTCAGAGCATCGGCAATCACGTGCGCGTTTGTGAGCATGTGACCGTCCGGGCTGATGATGAATCCAGAGCCTCCTTCCAGGAAGACGAAGGCTCGCTTCGAAACTTCAATGACTCGCATTGCCTGTTGCTCAAGGTCGCGCAGGTGGTCCAGTTCAGAGGGCACTGCCCACCCCCTGGCTCCCGGGAGGAGGCAAACCCCAAGCAATGCAGACAAATAACGATGATGAATCGGGGTCATGGAGTTTGCATGGCCCCCAGCTCCGCGTTGATCTTGAGGATTTCGCCACCTCGACGTACTGTCAACAGCACTCTGTCACCGGGCTTTCGGGCGAAGATCAGTCGGCGCAAGTGGTCGAAGTCATAAACGAGCACGCCGTCGATCTCTTCAATGACGTCATCCTTGAGGACTCCCGCCTTCGCCGCTGCACCATTCGGGAGCACCTTGAGCGCCTGGGCGCCAGATCCGAGACTCGCTTCCGGGTTGAACTGGATCCCCAGGAACCCCCGCCGAAACGCCGAGATGCTCTCCCCAGCCTTCAGACGTGGAAGAATCTCGCGGAGCGCCCTGGCAGTGACCCCAAAACCGACACCGGAGTTCAGTCCCCACTGCGGCTGCGTGTGCCCCACGAAGGCCGCCATGGCCATGATACGACCGTCGAGGCCGACAACGGGACCACCCGTGTTGCCATAATTAAGCTCGGCGTCGGTCTGAATTGCTCGTCCTCCGTTTCGCGCCGGTGCACTGACGATGCCCCGTGTTGCCGTCACTTGCCGGGGGTCCGGCGAGCGGCCAAACGCAAAGACTATCTGTCCGGCGCGGGGGCCCGCGTCACCGTCGGCTCCCCCCAGCTCGAGCAGGTCTATCGGCAACCGGGAGAGGTCGCCCTCGAGCTGGAGTAGCGCGGCGTCGTCCTGCTCGCAGCGGCCGAGCAGCTTGGCCGAGAATGATGCTCCGCTTGCAAGGATGACACGGACGGACTTCAACTCGCCCGCGACGTTGTAATGCGATGTCAAGACGTGGCCCTCCCGGTCGAGCAGGATACCACTGCAGGGCCCCTTCGGGCGCCAATAGGCCTGACGCCCCTGCGGCGAGACCTCCTTCGGCTGAAAAGGGGACGGCGGTACGTCTTTCGAGCGCTCGACCTCGATGGCGACCACGGAGTTGGCCACCGATTGCACAAGCTCCTCAACAGATCCCGGCCCCGCCGCAGGCAAATCCACTGCGAGGAGGGAGACCAACACCGTGATCAAATCCATCGCCGGCTCTTCCGCGACAGACGAAGCTCGACACGCACGGGTAAACCGCCACGGTCGACCTCGACGCGCAGCGAGTCACCGACCTTCAAGCCGGAGAGAATGTTTCGCAGCGTCTTGACGGAATCCAGGGACTCTCCTTGCGCCCCCACGAGGCGGTCGCCTGGAGCGAGCCCGGCGGCGCTGGCCGGGCTGGGTGCGAAGACGCGAAGAATGCGCACCTCGACTCCGCCCAGCTCTTCGACCTCCACGCCGACATAGGCGGGAAAGTCCTCCTGTTGGTCGCTGAGCCACCCACGCACCTCTGAGATCAGAGGCTTCAGCTCGTTGATGGGCACCGCCGTCCCGAGCCAGCGACTGAGTGAGTAGTTGAGGCAAAGGACGCCCACAAGCTCACCTTGAGCGTCGATGAGTGGCCCGCCGTCCATGCCGTCGTTCACATGCGCGGTCGTCTCGATCACGCGTCCCTGATACTTCGACTGATCGAGCATCTCCCGGAGAACATAGACGCCGCTGAAGATTCCCTCGCCAAGCGCGACCTGGTCGTCGGCCTCAATGCTGTGAAAGGCATTCCCAAGCGTCATCGCTCGCATGCCAATCTGGATCTGGTCAGAGTCACCAAGACGGAGGTAACCAAAGTCCTTGGCCTCTTTCCGGGGATCGATCTTGAGAAGCACAAGCTCCTTCTCTTCATTCCAAAGGGCCGTCTTGGCCTTCAGGACGCTGCCGCCCTGAACATAGATCTGGATGTTTCGCGCATCCTTCGGCACGACCGTCACCGAGGTAACCACGAGACCCTTCGGGTCGATGATCGTGCCGGTGCCGAAGTACTCAATACCGTGGCCATGGTTGCAAGTGATCCCCACGACGGCGGGCACGATCTTCTCGTACGTTGACTTTGGATGTTCTGCCTCGCAGAGGAGTAGCGCGATGAAAGGTAGACCTAGCTGCATGGGTAATATCTTGTACTCCGCGCGGCCATGGTTGGGACATCTTGACCAGGGCTCACCCACCATTGGCGCCGGAGGCGCCTGGCGCTTATCGAGCGCCCAGGAGGGAGAGGGGCGTCGCCAGGCGCCCGGTGGGGAGGTTTTCCTCCCACGCGAGGAGTATAGTACCGCTCGCCGCAAATGGCCTTCGGAAATTTGTTTTGGGCGCGAGGCAATCTGGGGGGTGAATCCAGGGCCCATTCCCCCGCCAGGCCCCCGCTGGTACCGCCCCCTCACACGGCTCGATGGGCCGGTAGTGGCTAGGGCTCTCCCGCCGGCGCCCAGCCTTTTTTCTCAAGCACGCGAATGAATTCTGTTGGAAGCGGGGCCTCGATCGTCCTGGACGCACCCAGGATGGACCCGGGGAGAGTAACGCGCTGGGCGTGCAGCAAGAACCGTGGCACCTCGAATTTCTCGAGAAACTGCTGCGAGGGCTTCGGTTTCCCATAGCGCAAATCGCCGGCGAGTGGGCGGCCGTACTGCGCAAAAAGGTCGCGAATCTGATGAGTACGGCCCCCGATGGGGGTCACTTCAACCAGGCTCAGGCGCTCGTCGAAGGCGAGCCTGCGATAGGTGAGCTCGGCCGGCAGGCGCCGGTACTCACCTCGAAGCTTTGAGCGCACCTTGCCCTTGAGGTGTCCAAGCACCTCGACAGGCCCGGCGATGATGGCCAGGTATCGCTTCTCCACGTCCCGCGACGACATTGCTGTCTGTAGTTGCCTCGCCGCGGCCTGCGTTAGCCCAAAGAGCAGCACCCCTGTGGCCTCGAGGTCGAGCCGGTGCGCCGGATGCACTGGTGTTCCTGGCCGGATGTCAAGCTCGCCAGGGTTCAAGCGCACCCATTCGTCGATCATCTCAGAGATCCCGATCTCGTGGGAGGTTCCCCGGTGCACGGGTACCCCGCCGGGTTTGTTGACGGCAAGGAGGCCACCCCCGTGGAAGAGAATCCAGGTGGGATCAAGCTCGGTGGGAATGGTCGCGGTTGCACTCACAGAAGGCCAGCAGGAAAGAATCGCATTGGATTCTCGTAACGTCCACCTGAATCCAGGACCCGCGGGAACCCCGGGACACTACTCAGCCGAGTAAAATTGGCCGAAGTACTGGGGTCCAGGCAGAGCTCGCCGCCCGATCGGAGCGAGGGTAGCGGCAATAACGACTCGCGGCCCCTCCGTCTCGGACCACGCGCTCACTCCGGGCGAGGGACCTCGCCTGCCGAGCAGCCTCAAGCAGGTTCAGGCACCACAGCCCGGTGAGCAGTCGAGGATTCCGCTCGAGTCCGTCCAGGGATTGGGCCACAGGCAGGAGCCATCTTCTGCCAGGCCAGGCGGCGGCGGCGCGGGGCCACCCTGAAAGAGATAAAGGAGCAGCGCCACCGCGTCAGAGAGGTTCACGAGACCATTGTCATCGACGTCCGACGCTTCGAGGCATGACAGCCCATTAACACCCTGGAAAAGAAAATGCAGGATGCCGATCGGGTCGGCGATCGAGAGACGCAGGTTACGGTCTACGTCGCCTCGGAAGAACTCGCAGGCATCGACCACGCCGTTTCGATTCTGGTCGGCCGAGGGTGCTGCGGTTGCGTTGACGATCACTGCGACTTGATCCGCCTCGCCGGCTGGTAGATTGAGTGCGACGGCAAGATCGAGCTGGCCCTCTCCGGTGAAGTCTCCTGCCGCGACCCAGCGCGGCCTACCCGAGTTGGTGGGGAAGAAAATCCCGGGCATGAAGCGCCCGCTTCCGTCGTTGAGGAGGACTTGGAGCCCGGAGGCGGCACAAGCCATGCCCGTCGGGTCGAGGATTTGATTCAGGATGAGGTCGGCATCTCCGTCCGAGTCAAGATCGGCCGCGCCGACCGACTCAAGAAGGTCACAGAGCCCGTCAAGATCCGGCTGCGGCAGCTGATCGAATCGTCCATCGGGGTCATTTCTGAGCACAGTGACCTGTCCCGATCCTGCGCCACCAGCCACCGGTGCGGAGGCGGCGATGACAACGTCCGCGCGAGTGTCACCATCGACATCCAGGACCAACACGCCCCGGGGGGTGTTCGATTCCTCGCTGAGCCTGAAGGGCTTTACCGGAGCGGACCGCACGCTGAAGGGTCCGCGAAGGAGCTCGGCCGAGGCCGTTACGACGTCGAGGTACTGGTCCCCGTCGAGGTCAACGACGGCGATGTACCGAGTATCGAGTAGCGCCGTGGCATTGAGCACCATGGCTTCTCCGAACGAGCCCCTCGCGTTGCCGAAGAGGGCTGCGACCGTTCCCGGGGTGCTCCGGAAGCCCACCACCACGTCGAGAGCGCCATCCTCGTCGAGGTCGGCAAGGGCCAGCGTTCGGACGCCGTTGAGGTCCTCCTTCGAGGCCACGTAATCGCCCGCCTCACAGGCGGCTGGCACTTTTTCAAGGCATGGCGGCGCGCAGGAGGGCTCAAGCTGGCCATTGCCCAGGCCACGAAGCACGGTCACGCGAGGTCGGGGCTGATCGGGGGGATCGCTCCGTCGGCCCTCCGAGCCGACCACAAGGTCGATCTTCCCGTCCTGGGTGACATCACCCAGCGCGATTCCCCTCGGATCCACACCTACACACATCTCGGTGGGCACGTCGAAGAGACGCTCACCTGCCTGGACATCGCCCAGAAGCACAACCACAGAATCCGACTTCGTGCAGGTCACGGCCAAGTCGAGCACCCCATCCGCGTTCAAGTCGCCCAGGGCGAGCGTCGTCGGCTCCTCGCCGACCGCGAAACGGACGCGTTCGTCAAGCTCGAGCACGGGCAAGACCTCGATGGCATCATCCTCTCCGTTCCAGTCACAGTCGTTTGTCCAGGCGTACGTGCAGATCGCAGACAACACGACGGGGATGACTTTCGAGGGCATTTGGACAAAGCTCCTGAACCTGCTTTGGGGCAACTTCGTGTCCGGGCAGCCCTTGCTTCCACCCGGCTACTCTTTCTCCTTCAGCTCCAGCGCCACCGAGTTGATGCAGTAGCGCAAACCGGTCGGCTGGGGACCATCCTCGAAGATGTGGCCAAGGTGAGATTGACAACGCGCGCAGTGAACCTCCGTCCGCTTCATGAAGAAGCTGTTATCGGACTGGATGCCGACATGGTCCTTACCAATCGGCTGGTAAAAGCTCGGCCAGCCAGTGCCAGAATCGAACTTCGCCTCGGAGTCAAACAGGTCATTACCGCAGGCCACGCAGAGGTAAGTGCCTTTCTTCTTCGAATCGTGGTACCGGCCCGTGAAGGCGGGCTCCGTTCCGTGGCGGCGGCAAACGCGGTATTGTTCGGGCGTGAGACGCTTCCGCCACTGCTCATCGGTGTAAGTCACTGGGTCGTCTGGGGTGGTTTTCGGCTGGGTCACGGACTTGTCCTCCACGGATGGGGTGGAAATCTTGGCAGCAGGGTTCTCTGGCGACTTACTCCCGGCGCCCCTGAAGCAGCCCGCCACGAGAGCAAGCAGCCAGAGGGCGCAAATCGTTGCTTTTCTCATTTTGAGTACTTGGAGGACGAGCCGGAACTTTGGTTTCCCGCGGCAATCATGAAATTGCAACCGTGCGAAGCCGCTGGCTGCCTGGTTCGAGGTGTGGGATGGATTTTCGATCCTCAACCACCCCCAAGGACAGGGACTCCAGCCATGCGCGATACGTGCGCTATCATAACGCGGTTCGCCCTGTTTTTCCTCCACGCACTTGCACTCCACGCGGCCGTGAATACGTCGGAACGGCCTGGCGCGGAGCCGACGTCGCGCATTTCCCCCGGGAGGGAGCGCCAGGAAGCCGGGCGCTGGCTCCGGGCCGGATTCCCGCCCGTGGGCTCGCCCCTCACGCCTTCTTTGCATTGAAGGACCTGGCCCCCGTGACGGGCAACTGAATTGTCTGTGGGCGAGGTCCACCGAACCCTAGCACGGGAGTGTTCTCCATGAAGCCTCACAAGACTCTCACGATCCTGGCCTGCGCCGTCGCCATGACCTCGGCCTTCGCCGACGACTGCAACCTGAACGGCCAGGCCGACTCGTCAGATTTACAGCGCGGCACGAGCCACGACTGCAACAGGAATGGGATTCCCGACGAGTGCGACCTCCTGACCGGTGCCCGCCCGGGATCGATCGCAGTCTTTCGTTGCGACGAAGTCAAGGGCTTGACCCTCCTCGACGTGAGCGGCGGCCTGCGCCACGGAAAGCTCAGAGACGTGACATTCGCAACGAAGAACCCATTTGGAATGACCGGAAACGGCTCGATCTTTTTTGACAAGATGAATGACGCCGTCGACCTCCCCGCCGGCGCGGGGAGCGGCTTTGATTCGCTTCGGGCGATCTCGCTCAGTGCCTACTTGTTGCCAGAGTCCATCGAGGGACTTCGCTACGTACTCTGGGGCGACGACGACGTCTTCTCGCTCCGTATTCACAATGGCGTGCTTGAGCTCCTCATCAACACCAGGGTCGTCGCGACGGCTCCGCTGAGCGAGACGGGTCGTTGGACACATGTTTGCGGCGTCTACGACGGAAACGAAGCCCGGATCTACAAAAACGGCAAACTCGCAGCAAGGGCCTCGGCAAGACTGGGAAATGTCTTGCCGATTGGCATTCGCAAGGTCGTCCGCATCGGCAACGACGAGACGGCCGACTTGACCGGCTTCGACCGGACGTTTCGTGGCTACATGGACCAGGTCCGCATCGCCGGTCGGGCCCTGTCCGATGCCGAAATCATCGAGGACTATCTGGAGCCCTATACGCCGGGCGAGAGCGCTGACTGCAACGCGAATGGCCTCCCCGATGAGTGCGACCTCTCAGGCAAGAGGTCTCTGGACGAGAACCAGAACCGGGTGCCCGACGAGTGCGAGGACCTGGATCCTCCCATGCTCTCAGGATGGAACGCCCTCAGAAACGCTTCGCTCCTGCCGGCGCGCGTTCGGCTCGACAGGGGCACGGCCGCATTCGTGCGGGTCAAGGTTCCCGTCTCGAAGTCAGCGAACAGTCTCGAGCAAGCCCACGAATACCTCCTGCGCTTCAGGGAGCTCTACGGATTGAAGGACCCACGCACGGACCTGGTCCTGAGCCGCGTGACGGAACAGCACGGTGCTCACTTCTTCTTTGCGCAGGTTCACCAGGGTTTGCGCGTTCTGCACTCCGAGATCGGTGTCCACATCTTGAATGGGGAAGTGCTGGCCGCCACCGGCCGATACATTCCAGGCCTGCCTGTCTTCCCCCGGGCCACCGTGCGCACCTCGAGCGCCGAAGTCACTCTCCTGGAAGCAGTCCCCGCCTCCGGCATCGAGAGGACCACAGAGCCGAGGCTCGTGATTCACAACGCGGGCCTCACCACCGGCGCGGAGGCCCCGTCGCGCCTGGCATGGCGCTACTTCGTCAAGGGCGTTAGCCACGCAACGAGGAAGCCGAGCCACTGGGAAGTCCTCATCGACGCCCACCAGGGAAGCCTCCTTTCTCTGCGCGAGACCACACACGCGGATACTCCCGACAAGGACTTCTCGATCTACACCGCTCACAACACGAATCCACCCGACTGCGACGACCTCGAAGGCGACGAGTGGTTCGACGAGGACGGATCGACTGACGACTTCCCGGGCAGCGATGCGGACGGCACCAACGCCTTCCGCTTCATGAACGAAGTCTACGATTTCTACCATGGCAACTTCGGACGACACGCCTGGGACAACTGCGATGGGGAGATGGAAGCCTTCGTTCACTTCGACTCCGCCTCGGCTAACCCGAACGCGTTCTTCGACCCAAACTGCGAGCACTTGAAGTTCACCAACGGCAGAGTGCAGAACGACACGTTCGCCCACGAGTACACGCACGCCGTGACCTACTTCACCTCCGACCTCGTCTACGAAGACCAGCCAGGAGCCTTGAATGAGAGCTTTTCGGACGTCATGGCGGCCTTCTTCGACGGGGACTGGACGCAGGGCGAGGACTTTACGATGGGCGGCAGCCGCGACCTCTCCAATCCACCCGCCAAGGGAGACCCCGATCACATGAGAGACCTCCTCATCACCACCAACGACAACGGAGGCGTCCACACGAACAGCGGCATCCCCAACAAGGCCGCCTTCCTCATCAGCGAGGGCGGCACGCACAATGGATTGACGATCCGCGGGATCGGCCGCCAGAAGGCGATGCACCTCTACTACTTCGTGCTCACAGGCCTACTCGGACCAAGCTCACAGTTTCAGGATGCGGCGGACCTTACAGTCCTCGCCTCGTTCCTCTTCGCGTTGACCCGATTCCAGGGATTCACGCCGAGCGACACCTGTCAGGTGATCAACGCATTCGCCTCGGTCGGCCTGGGCAACCCTGACCGGGACTGTGATGGGTCCAGTGATTCCAACGACACCGATGACGACGGCGACGGCGCTCCGGACACCTCTGACAACTGCGCCATCGTCGCGAACCCGGATCAGCGCAACACAGATGGAGATGCGCTCGGCGATGCCTGCGACCCCGACGTGGACGGCGATGGAGTCCCGGAGGACGGAGACAGAAGCGGCACAGCCGGCGACCGAAAATGTCGGTTTGGAGTGCGAATCGGCTGTGACGACAACTGCCACCGCACCGCGAACCCGGATCAGGCCGACGACGATGGGGACGGAATCGGTGAGGCCTGCGACGATGACGACCGAGATGGCAGGTTCAACAACCGGGACAACTGCCGATTCATCGCCAACTCGGACCAGAGAGACACCGACTCCGACGGCACGGGCAACGCCTGCGACTCGGATGACGACAACGACGGAGTCCCGGACAACTCGGACAACTGCCCCACCGCCTGGAATCCCGATCAAACGGACATCGACGGCGACGGTGACGGGCTCGAGTGCGATCTGGGCGACCAGTACCTTCTCTACGGGACTTCCCAGGTCCAGTGGCTCAAGAACATCGCCACCCGCGTCGACAGGTTCGCCAGGCCGATCAACATCCCGATTGGGCCCTGCCGCCAGGACTGCCCCGATTGGCTTCCCGAGGAGTTTCAGACTGACATCCAACTGGGGCTGAGCCACGATCTGCGCGTTGACATTGTCGACGACCGTGGGTTCGTGGTATCGAAGGCCGGAGAGGGTTTCGAAAAGACGATGCGTTTCCGCCCGCGGCCCGATTCACAGCTACTCGTTCCGGGCGGTGAGGGGGTCGGTGGCAGCGGCTCGGCTGAATCACTCGCGCCAGAGGGGGAAGAAGACATGGCCTTCCCGGGCCGGCGCTACTTTCTTCGCATTACACCCGGCGAGGGCATGAAGGAAGGTGACACGATTCGCTTCGGCGTCGCCGTCACTTCGGGACGAGCCGAGCCGGTGGGCGAGCCCGTGCGACCCGGTGACTGCAACCGCGATGGCAAAATCGACCTCTCCGATGCCGTCTGCATACTCGGCTACCTCTTCCAGGGCACGACAAGGAGCTTGCCTTGCGGCGATGGCACCTCAAGTAACCCTTCAAATTTGAAGCTCCTCGACTTCAACGGCGACTCGAAGCTCGATATCTCCGACGCCGTGGCCGACCTCAGCTTCCTTTTCAACGCTGGTCTGCCACACGCACTCGGTACGACCTGCGTGCGGATTGATGGTTGCGGCCCAACCTGCCTGGAGTGAAGAAGAAGTCTCGAGTAGGGATTCTTGTACATGCCCTGGGCGGCGCAGGTACCAACTGCGCCGCCCATTCCTTTCCTTGGCGCCCGGGCTCGGTGCCAGTTTCGGCGGGTTGCCTTGATCGGGGAACTCGCGTATGACCTGGAGAAATAACCCGAATCGGGCTGCCGTTCTCCCCATGAGCCATCTGAAAACCCAGATCGACACCCTCGAAGCTCTCTGCGCTGAGCGCGAGCCACTCCTGCAGACGCTGTTGCCCGAACCCGGACGCTTTGAACGCCTGCGCAGGGAGGCGGGACGGCTCGAGGCACGATGGCCGGATGCCAGCGCACGCCCTCCCCTGTTTGGTATCCCGATCGCGGTCAAGGACTTCTTCCACGTCGATGGCTTCGCTACCCGCGCCGGCAGCCGCCTGCCCGAGGACCTGTTCAAGGGTGCTGAAGCCGACAGCGTCGCGGCGCTCAAGCGCGCCGGCGCCCTGATCCTGGGGAAAGCTGTCTCGACGGAGTTCGCATACTTCGTCCCCGGCCCCACGCGCAACCCACGCGATCCGACGCGTACCCCGGGCGGATCCAGTAGCGGCTCGGCGGCCGCAGTGGGTGCCGCAATGGCGCGCCTGGCGCTCGGCTCGCAGACGATTGGGTCGATCATCCGGCCTGCGTCTTTTTGCGGAGTGTACGGCTACAAACCCAGCTATGACCGCGTCTCTCGCAGAGGCGTCCTGCCCTTCGCTCCGTCGTATGACCATGTCGGCCTCTTCGGTGGGGACCTCGGCATCTTGCTCGCCGCAGCGCGCGTGCTCATTGCCGACTGGTCGCTCAACTCCGATGAATTGGACTCCTCGCGTCCGGTGCTGGCGGTGCCTGAAGGGCCCTACCTGCGGTGCTGCGACCTGGAGATGGAAGCACGCTTCCGAAATGTGTGCACCGCCCTGGTCCACGCCGGCTATAGCGTGCGTTCACTGCCGCTCTTGACTGACTTTGTGGCCATCCGCGACCGGCACTACGCGCTGATGGCCCACGAAGCCGCCATCGTCCACCGTGAATGGTACCCCAGGTATCGAAACCTCTACCACCCAAGGACAGCCGAGCTGATGGAACGTGGCCTGACCGTCAGCGCCAGTGAGGCGGCGGCAGCCCGTGATGCGAGCCTCTTGCTGCGCGCCGATCTTGAACGGGTCATGAAATCCCAGGGCATTGACCTCTGGTTGTCTCCCGCAGCGGTTGGAGCGGCCCCGCGAGGACTGGAGAGCACCGGAGACCCGGTCATGAGCCTGCCCTGGACCCAGGCCGGCTTGCCCGCCTTGACGCTACCAATGGGCGGCGACGCGGAGGGAATGCCCCTGGGCCTCCAGTTGACAGGCGCGTTCGGAGCGGACGAAGCGTTGCTGGACTGGGGGGCCGGCCTTGATAAAAGCATTGGCAACTCCTGATGATTTAAGGAGGGGTCCAAATCAGTCGTGACCACAACCTGTAGCACACTCGCCGGCGCGCTGCATGAGCACGCGCAGAAAACGCCCGAGAAGCGCTGCCTTGTCTTCGAGGGCGCCACCTGGACCTATGCCGCCGTCAGGGCGCGAGCGGAGGCCTTTGCCCGCGCCCTTGTCGATTGGGGACTAAAGCCCGGCGAGCGCGTGGCGCTTTATATCGAGAATTCGCCCGAGTTTATCTTCTGCTATTTCGGCACACATCTCGCCGGCGGCACGGTCGTGCTGGTCAACAACCAGTACAAACAGGTCGAATTGCGCCACATACTGGGCGACTCCGGCGCACGAGTGTGCGTAACGGGTGGCGCGCAGATGGCCGAGTTGGCGCGCGTCCGTGGAGACATGCCAGCTCTGGCGCTCATCTTGACGCTCGGAGAGGAGCTTGATGCGCTTGTAAATTACGTCCCCTCTGCCACGCCTCTGCGCCATCCCAACCCCGACGATGTGGCCGTCCTGGCTTACACATCGGGTACAACTGGCCCAAGCAAGGGCGCTCTCCTGCTCCATCGCAACACGCTCAGCAATGCCCGGAGCGTCACCGAGGCCTGGCAATGGACAGCCGAAGATCACCTGCTGCACATGCTGCCCTTGTTTCATGCGCACGGTCTAATGGTCGGCATTCACGGCACGATCCTGGCAGGTGCCAGCTGCGAGTTACATCGGCAGTTCAATGCCCGAATCGCGCTCGATCGCCTCAGGAGCGGCGAGTTCACGTTGTTTTTCGGCGTGCCCACCCTGTACACCCGCCTGATCGCCGAGGCCGCGGAGAGCGGCCGGCGGCCACCCGCCTTGCGGCTCTATGTCTCGGGCAGTGCTGCCCTTGCCCCCCAGACCCTGACGGACTTCGAGCGGTTGAGCGGCCAGCGCATCCTTGAACGCTATGGCATGACCGAGACCATCATGAACCTGACCAACCCCTGTGCGGGCGAACGACGCCCTGGCACAGTCGGCCAGCCTTTCCCACGCCAGGAGGCCCGCGTCGTTGACAGGGTCTCGCGCTTGCCGTTGGGCCCGGAGGAGATCGGCGAGATCGAAGTGCGCGGACCGCATGTCTTCGCCGGCTACCTGAACCAGCCAGACGCCACGGCCGAGAGCTTCAGTCGAGATGGCTGGTTCAAGACTGGCGACCTGGGCAAGGTCAGCGCCGACGGCTACTACACGATCACCGGGCGGACCAAGGACCTCATCATCAGCGGCGGCTACAACATCTATCCGCGTGAGGTTGAGGAGGCTCTCTTGAGTTGCCCGGGGGTGGCAGAGGCGGCAGTCTTTGGCCAGAGTGATCCCGAGTTCGGCGAGTGCGTGTGCGCTGCCATCGTGCGGACGGATCTCACGCTCACGGCCGAAGCCGTCGTCGAGCACTGCCGCGCCGTGCTCGCCGGTTACAAGAAGCCAAGGCATCTCTTCTTCGTCGAGGCCCTTCCGCGTAATGCCATGGGCAAGGTGCAAAAACACATCCTGGCGGAAACAATTGCGCGACCGATCCCCCCTGTCTCACGGAAGGGATAGCAACGTAAGTCGCCTCACAAGGAGGCCGCGCTCGACTGGTGGGAGCTCGAGCTGTCACGCATTTCGCGGCTTCAACCGAGGAGAATCGAGCGCGCACCGAAAGATGGGCCCCCACGGCTCGGGAACAACGGTCGAGAGCTTCCGCAAGATCGGGGCAATCTTCTCGCACGGTTGCTGCGTGAGGAGCTCGCCGTGCTGCGCGATCGCGGCCGCGATCGCAAGAAAGTAGCCCGCCATGCCAGCGTGGAGATTCTCTCTTTTAGCCGGGTCCTTGAGGAGCACGTTTGCGCGGTCCTTGAGGGCGCGGAGGAGAGAGATCGACACTCCCTGTGGGCTGGTGATCGCGTCGAGATCAGCCGACGGGCCCAGGCGCCCGCCTTGAAGAGTCGCTCGCAGCCAGGCAGCGCCCCGGGGACCTCGCAATCGGGCGAGAAGACCATCGATGGGCTGCCGCTCTCTAGAAAATCCAAGCTCGAGCAACCTCGAGACATGGAGGCTGCTAATCCCCTCGAGCTCCCCGCCCCTGGCACCTTCGTCGGCACTCTCGATCGTCATGGCTCCCTCGCAATCATGCACAAATGCCCAGCAAATTCTCAATCTCCTCGTCAATCTCACTTTCAAGAGCGCCGTCTCCGGCGAGGAGGTCCCTGAGCGCTCTCTTGAACTTCGTCGCCGCCGTTCGCGCCATCTCCGCCGCCCTCGCCGGCTCGACGAGGTGCTCCTTTACAAGCTCCGCATAGCCTCGACCTTCGTAGTAATGCTGATAAAAAAGCTGCCAGTGCCTTGACTGCCCCTTGGATTCGCATGCGCGCCGCGTATCGAGCAACGCTTGCCGGACGATCGACACGGCGAAGGCCCGGTCCATCTCCGTCTCCACCCCTGCGGCAAAATCCTCCTCGCCGGGCTCGGAGCTTTCTTCGAGCGGCTTCTCGTGGCTCTGCTGCAACCTCTCCCGCCGGAGCTCCTTCAAATAGAACCCAAAGCCGTTCATGAGCCAGCGACGCAGGCGCAAACCACTTTCCTTCCAGCCGCGGAAGTAATCCGCCCGCCCCAGACGGTCGGCGAAGAAGCCCTCAACAACCTCCTCCGGCTCACCAAGATATCGGCCGGGCGTGCCCAGGCAGTAGACTCGGAGCGGGTCAGCGTAGACCCGCATGACGAAGTGGTTAAGCTCGGCACGACCCGCCGCTCCCTCGGCAAGCTTTCGCTCAATCCAGGTATTGAGCGTTTGGGGAAAAACATCCTTTTTCATGGGTCGAGCCGGAGGACAATTGTAGCGTGACTGATCGCAGGTTATCCGACAATCCCGAGGGGGAGAAGCCACAGGACGCGCCAACCGGTCAGGGGCCCCAGAGCTGCAGCGTCTACTGGAAACTCGACGGGAAGGATCAGGCTCCTGCCATCAAGGCTGCGAAGGCGCGCGACCTGATCGGCCACTACCGTCTCCAACAACTGCTCGGCGAGGGTGGCATGGGACAGGTCTATCTCGCGGAGCAGACCGAGCCCGTGAAGCGCACGGTGGCCTTGAAGCTCATCCGGCGGGGAATGGACACGCGCGAGGTCGTGGCAAGGTTCGAGTCGGAGCGGCAGGTGCTGGCCCTCATGAGCCACCCGAGCATTGCCCGGGTCTTCGACGCTGGTACTGCCGAGGACGGCAGCCCGTACTTCGTCATGGAGTACGTGCCAGGCGCTCCAATCACAGCCTACTGCCGGGAGCACCAGCTTGGCACGCGGGCCCGGCTCAAGCTCTTCCAGAGGGTCTGCGAGGCAATCCACCATGCGCACCAAAAGGCGATCATTCACCGCGACATCAAACCCTCCAATGTACTGGTGACCGAGATCGATGGGGCGCCGCTGCCGAAGGTCATCGACTTCGGCATTGCCAAGGCGACCGGGCCAAGCTCGCTCGACACAACAGCGCTCACCGCCCTCGGCCAGCTAATTGGCACCCCCGAGTACATGAGCCCGGAGCAGGCGGGGCTGAACGAGCTCGACATCGACACCCGCACCGATATCTACTCGCTGGGCGTTCTTCTCTATGAGCTCCTGACGGGCGTCCTGCCCTTCGACCCAAAGAAGTTGCGGCAGGGAGGCCATGCCAGCCTGCTTCGGACGATCTGCGAGGAAGTTCCTCCGAGGCCCAGCACACGGGTACGCCTCCTCTGCGACTCACAAGGAGGTGCAGCACATGCCGCAACAGGGCTCTCTGCCCGCGCGAAGGAACTGCGCGGTGACCTGGACTGGGTCACCATGAAGGCGCTCGAAAAGGACCGCGCTCGCCGGTATTCGTCGGCGTTCGAGCTGAATGAGGATGTTCGGCGTCACCTCTCCCACGAGCCTGTCCTGGCTGGCCCTCCGAGCACGTTCTATCGACTCCGAAAGCTTGCGCGCAAGCATCGCGAAAAGGTCATCGCGGCCGCCGTGCTGATCTTGCTGCTTGCGATCTTCGTGTTGGGATCCTCTATCCGCGAGCGACAACAGGCTCGAGCACTTCTGAGGAAAGGTGAGGCCAGCGCGACGGGATTTGCGGAGCTGCTGGTCGATCGGCAGCAGATCGCTCGGGGCTTGTCGAAACTGAAGGAGGACCTGCCCGCCTGGTTGCCTTTGTGGGAAAGAAAAGACGAGTCGGAGCTGCTCGCCCGACAGGCTTCGATCAAGATTCGCCTCGACCAGCTCTACTTCGAGGCTCTTGAGTGCTTCGAACAATCCGCCCAGATCGCCCCGGCGGGATCCACCATGGCGCTCGAGGCGCAGCGAGCCAAGGAGGACCTGACGTGGCGGCAGCGCAACGAGGCCGAGGAGAACGACCGTGTGGAACTGTCGGAGGGCTTTTTCCGGCGCCAGATCGAGTCGATGGGCCTCGGCACCTACGCGAAGGAGCTGGAAGGCAAGGGTGAAGTCGCAATCGAAACAGATCCACCCGGCGCCGAGGTCTTCTGCTTCCGGTATGAAGAGGTCGAGCGGCGTCTGTTGCCCTTGCCCTTCGACCCCGCCGTGGGCCTGGATGATCCGCCGAAGGGGCTCGTGGGCGGGCCTCTCCTGAGGATTGAGCGCGTGTGGGGGCCGAAGGGAGAGCCGTTTCGAGCCGGCGACCGGCTCTTGCGCGTCAACGACCAGGAGACACCGACCGCCTCTGCGCTCGCGGAGGCGCTGACAACCGTCGCAGCCGATCAGAAGGTGCCGGTCGAGGTCGTTCGCGAGGGGGCCGCGGCTCGTCTGGACTGGAAACCTTTTCCAGCGGCCTTCTACACAGGCTTCAAGGAGTTGAAGTCCGGCAGGCTCGTCGACATCCGCTTTCAGCTCGATTTGACCTTCGAGGGCTATCCGCTCGACTTCCCTCCCCGCTCTCGACTGGGCGTGACGGATCCCGCATCTGCGCTCCGAGCATTCCTGCCGCGAGGTAGCTACCTTCTTGTCGTCAGGAAACCTGGATACGCGGAGGCTCGCGTGCCAATCCTGATTCCGAGCGGGCCGAAGCCTCCTCGCGTCCAACTTTTCAAGATCGAGGAGGTGCCGCCGGGCTTTGTGCACATTCCCGCCGGCGGGTTCACCGCTGGCGGCGACCTTGAGGCCTACGAGGCGCTTTCTCGGGCTCGCGAGAACGTGAACGATTTTTTCATGGCGCGTGGCGAGGTGACACTGGGCGAGTACCTCGAGTTCCTGAACGACAAGGCCGCACGGGGGGAGCTCCAACCGAACGGATCGGCAAGTCGGCAGGCCGATTGGGAATCAGCTTCTCTACGTCCTTTCCTCAGAGTTGACGAGAAGGACGATTCCACTGGCTTGAAACCAGAGATACGCGGCGCAAGACTGCAACCTGTCCAGATGGACTCTTCCGGAAGAAGTTTTACTCTTTCCAACGCGGAGATGAGCGAGAGCCCTGTCACCGGAATCTCGATGATGGCGGCCGTCGAGTACGCGCACTGGCTCTCGCTGCGGCATGGCAATCGGTGGCGTTTTCGCTTGCCTTCCAGCCTTGAGTGGGAGAAGGCGGCCCGAGGCGTGGACCGGAGGCTCTACGTCTGGGGAAACCACTCGGTCTGGAGCTACGCGAAGCTCGGCCGCGGCTTCGTATCCGATCGTTGCGACCGGGAGTTTACCGAGGCGCGACTCTCCTATCCAATGGACGAGAGCGTCTACGGCATCCGTGATCTGGCAGGCGGTGCCGCCGAGCCAACTACCTCGCTCGCGCTCAAGGACAGGCAGTGGTTTGTCTATCGAGGCGGCTACTGGATCTCCACCGACCCGAGAGACCACAGGGTCACAAGCCGAAATCGAACCATCCCCTGGAGCCCGCAGAATCACATCGGAATTCGGCTGGTGGCCGATCCAAGGTAGGCAGCGCAGCCTCTGGTTCCCCCCAGCGCGGGCGTGCTTGCTTCCGCCTCCTCTCCCAAACTCCTACGGGAGAAGGAGGCGACTACAACGGGATTGCATCGGTAACGAGTTGGGGAAGAACGACTACCTTCCGGGCTACTGCCTGAGTCACTGAAGGGCTCTTTCCAAACTTGACTTCCGACAACCGCTGGATGAGACTCGCGTTCCACCACTGGCCGGCCGGACCAGACTTCCGTCGGCAAGGATTTCCTTACCTGGAGTAATTCAACTATGCCCTGGCTCGATTGGCTGGTCCTCGCCGCATTCGCCTGCACCATGCTGGGAGTCGGTCTGTTTTACGCGAGAACAAACAAGTCGCCTGACGATTACCTGCTCGGTGGCCGAGCCATGTCGCCCATCGCCCTTGGCCTTTCACTTTGCGCCACGCTGATGAGCACGTTGTCTTACCTCGCAACGCCCGGCGAGCTGATTGCGAACGGTCCAATGATGTTATTGGGGGGCCCGGCGTCCTATCCCTTGACTTTCGTAATTGTCGGTTACGGCTTGATCCCTCTCTTGATGCGGCAGCCTGTGACAAGCGCCTATGAGCTCCTCGAATCGCGCCTCGGCATGAGCATCCGACTGGCCGGGGCGGGGACGTTCTTGTTGCTGCGTTTGGGCTGGATGGCAACCATCCTGTACGCAACGAGTAAAGTGGTGCTCGTGCCGCTCCTGCGGCTCGATCCCCACTGGACCCCATGGCTGTCCGTTCTACTGGGGATTGTGACAGGGGTATACTCGTCCATCGGAGGCATCAAGGCCGTTGTGACCACGGATGCCCTTCAAGCCCTCATGATGTTGGCGGGGGCTGCCTTGACGGTAATCGTCGTCACGGTGCGACTGGGGGGCGTGGGGGAGTGGTGGCCGAGTGAATGGCCGAGTCACTGGCAGACACCGAGTTGGGGGTTCGATCCCGGAGCGCGAGTGCCGTTTGGAATGATAGTGCTCTCCGCGACACTCTGGTACGTCTGCACAAGTGGCTCGGACCAGATGTCGATCCAGCGATTCCTGTCAACCCGCAATGCCGCGGCGGCCCGCAAGACGCTCTTGGTCGCCCAGCTGACGGATGTGCTGGTCGCAACGCTGCTAGGGCTGACGGGCCTGGCGGTCCTGGGTTATTACCGGGCTCGTTTTCCAGAGCTTGCCGATGGGAAGCTATTGCGCGAGGGCGGGGATCAAATGTTCCCGAAGTTCATAATGAATGAAATGCCGCCGGGGCTTTCAGGCCTGGTGCTGGCGGCCATCCTGTCCGCCGCAATGTCGAGCCTCTCCTCCGGAGTAAATTCGACCTGCGCCGTGCTAGACAGGGATTTCCTGTCGCGCCGAGCGGGAGTCCAGCCGTCGGGAGCAGCGGCGGTGAGTCGGCTGAAGTGGCTGACGTGCCTGGTAACGGTGGTAGCAGTCTCGTTGAGCATGCTCAACACACTGGTCCAGGGGAACCTTGTTGAGCGTTGCTTCAAGCTCGTCAACCTGTTGACCGCTCCAATGTTTGTGCTCTTTTTTCTTGCTCTGTTCGTGCCGTGGTCGAACGTGTTCGGCGCGTGGCTGGGACTGATAGCGAGCGCGGCCACGGCCGTGGCAATTGCTTACAATAACGACCTGGGTCTCGGCCTTCCCATAAGCTTTGTGTGGATGGTGCCCTGTTCGTTGCTGGTGGGCGTGGTCGTTGGGACGCTTGGCAGTGCCCTGACGAACTCGATTGCGGTAGCCACTCGGACAAATAGCCAACCCTGACGCCTTCGGGGGGTGGCACACAGGATTTGGGGGAGACGAAGCTGATCTGGGCGGGTAACCAGCACGGGTGCTGATTCTCGACCCGATGGGCTCGGCGGAAATTCCTTCCGCGGGCTATCCAGAACAAGGGCCAGGGCGCAGGCGAGCAAGAATTCTCGGGGAAGTCTTCCCTTGAAAGCCACAGGCGTGTCTACTTTCTGTAGAAGCCTGCTCATGTCCCTGCCATTTCTCTATATGTTTCTTGCTTCCTCCGCGCTCGAACTATCGGATGTTCCGGTCTCCTTTGAGCGGAACCTGGGTCAGACACTCGCATCCGTGAAGTTCCTGGCTCGCTCGCGAGGCTTCACCCTGCTCCTGACAGAGGAGGGCGCGGCCATTACCCGTGGCGGGGCCAAAAACTCAAGGCCGCTGCGCCTCGAACTGGTGGGCGCGCAGACCTTGACGCTCGAGGGCAAAGAACCGATGGAACGTCGAAGCCATTACTTCCTTGGAGACGATCCGGAGCTGTGGGTTGTCGACGTGCCCCACTATGCCCGCGTCGTCTGTCGCAACGCCTATCCAGGGATCGACCTCGTGTTCCACGCCCGCTCCGGGGAGCTCGAATATGACTTTGTCGCCGCCCCGGGCGCTGACATCGAATGCATCGCGCTTCGCCTGGATGGCCCCGAGCGAATGGAGGTCGACGAGAACGGCGATCTCTTGCTCCACGTCGAAGAGGGCGTTCTGCGGCAGCGGAAGCCGCTCGTCTATCAGGGCTCGGGCCTCGGGCGCACCGTCGTGGATGGCGCGTACCGGATTGACGCAGACGGCATCGTTCGTTTCCGCATAGCCGCGCACGCGCCCAACCTCCCCTTGGGATCGATCCGATCCTGATTTTCTCGAGCTTCCTCGGCACATCGGAGACGGATCTGGTGCAAGGAATCGCCATCGATCGCTTTGGCAGCGCGCATGTGACCGGTTTTACCACCGGCACCGACTTCCCAACTCGGAATGCCTATCAGGCTCGATCCAGGTCGCGAGGCCAGGTCACCGCCTTCGTGACAAAATTTACGCCGACGGGTCGCGACATCCTCTGGTCGACGTACCTGGGGGGTACGGGTGCAGAGACCGCGCGCGGCATCGCAGCGGTGGAGGGCGAGGCCTTCGTCACCGGCGAGACGCGCTCGATCGACTTCCCACTGAAGTCGCCCCTCCAGGGCATGCTCAAGGGGACCTCGGACGCTTTTGTCACCCGCATCAAGATCGATGGGCTGGCCCTGGGCTATTCGACCTATCTCGGTGGCACTGGCACGGACGATGGCTGGGCCATCGCAGTCGACTCCGATCAGCAGGCCTACGTCACAGGTCGCGCCTCGGGTGGCTTCCCTTTGAAAAACTCGCTCTTCGATCCTCTCGGAAACACGCTCCTGTTCGTCACAAAGCTTCAGCCGGGCGGCTCTGCGTCGGTCTTTTCGACCCTCCTGGCCTCCAACGTCAGCGGGATCCCGGAGGCGATCGTCGTCAATTCAACCCGGGACATCTTCGTGGGCGGATCCATCGTATATCTGGGAGACGGCTTCTCCGTTGTCCCTTCGCGTGGACCCCCGCTCCAGCCAACGTACGGCGGCGGTGCCAGCGATGGCTTCGTCTACCGGCTCGACACGACCGGAACATTCTTCGACTACGCCTCCTTCCTGGGCGGGTCACAGGGCGAGGAGGTGACATGCCTCGCCCTGGGCGAGAAGCAGGAGGTTTACGTGGGAGGTCTCACCGGCAGCGCCAACTTCCCCCACAGCCTGGGTGCCCATGACGCAAACCACAGCGGACAGAACGACGGCTTTGTCGCTCGAGTCGACACCCTCAATTACCCGGACGATCCGCCCTATCTCACGCCGGGCGTCCCCGCAATGGTGCACCTGACAACGGCAACACCGTTGACATCGTTCAAGCGCTATCGAATCGTGATCCCGCCCGGCCTGCGAGCCATCGTCACCGCCACCGATCCCGATCCGCTCGACGCCAATGCGATCTACGCCCGTTACAACGGCGAGGCAAGGCCTCACACTTTCGACCATGCCGCCGAGGAGCGCGGGCGTGCGAGCCAGCGCCTCGTGCTCTCCGAGACGCAGGTTGGCGAACTGTACCTTTATGTGCAGGCCACTCGTGTGAATGGCCCTTCAAACGTCGTCACCCTCAAGGTCGATGCCGTGGATTTTGCTCTCGAGCGCATCGCCCCGCGCCGCATTGCGGCCGGATCTCCCTTTCACGCGGTGGTGCGAGGCGCCGGGTTCCGCAGCGATTCCGTCTTCACAATCGCCCCCATGAACGGGGGCCGAACGATCGCTTCGGAGGAGATCCGCAGGCTCTCGTCCTCACACGTAGAGGCAGTCTTTGACCTGACGGGACAGCCTCCGGGTATGTACCGTCTCAAGGGCTTCAACCCGAATGACGGCACGGACGGGCTGGAGAATGCCCTTGAGGTCGTGCCCCCTGGCGTTCCTGGAATCCTCGACGTGCGCCTTGGCGGCCGCGATACGGTACGCCTGGGGCGGTCGACCACGCTCCGCGTGATCTACGAGAATGTCGGTGATGAGGAGATGACCGCGCCGATCCTCCGCCTCCGGGCTCCGGTGGGTGTTGAGCTGAGACTTGAGGACGACCCGACCTACCGTGGCAACATCCTCGACCTCCTCGCGGTGAACCCCGACGGGCCCGCCGGCATCCTGACTCCAGGCTCTGGCGGTTCGATCCCCGTCGTGTATCGATCAAGTGTCGAGGGCACGATCAGCTTCACGCTCGAGCGGCTCACGCCCGGCGAGACCGACACGATCGCGTGGAGCACGCTTCAGGCACCTCAGGGCTTCTCCGCCGCCGAGTGGAACACGCTGCGCGTGCCACTCGGGAGCCTCCTCGGAGACACCTGGGCCGCATACCAGGACTCACTCGGTGATGTCGCGGCTCGGCTCCTTCGCCGCGGGCTTGGAGGATCGAACGTGCTCGGGGTACGGGAGCTGTTCCGGAGGGTCGTGATGCAGGCGAAGGGCATCTTTCCCGGCTCCGCGGTCGTGGGACGGGCGATTCGCTCGCCCTCCAATTCAGTACTCGCTGGCGCTTCCGTGGTGGCGCTGGAAGGAGGCCAGATCCGATCGAGCGCCGTCACGGACAGCGAAGGGCGCTTCGCCCTGGAGTGCCTCGAGCAGGGAATGACGTATCAGCTCCGCATGTCAGCCCACGACGTTGGGCTCGCGCAGGCAACGCTTGCAGCGGACGATATGGATCTCTTCGGCGTCGAGCTGCGCGGCATCGAGGCGTCCACCGGTCTCCTCCCGATACCGTCAAGCTGCGCGGCGTACACGCTTCCTGGCAAGGCCCTGGAGGCTCCACAGAGCCTCTTCACCCCCCTGAAGACCATCAACGTCCAGGTTCTTCGCTCCCAGGACCCGAATGAGAAGGATGGCCCCGAGGGCGAGGGACCCAAGCGACACATCTCGCTCGGAGAGGAGTTGATCTATACGATTCATTTCGAAAATGAAGGCACTGCGCCCGCGCTGACGGTGACGGTCATGGACCCGGCGGATCCGAGCGATGCGCTGGACTCCGACCTCGACCGGTCGACGTTTCGCCTGCTCGATGCCGGCGTGGGCGACCACGTCTTTTCGCTCGACGCCGTGCCGGGAGGCACTTCTCAGGTCCGCCAGGGCTACAGCGGCCGGTGGACGCAGCCAGGGGTGCGGACGGCCACGATCTACTCCGGCGTCGAGGCGCGATGCGACTTCGACCCCTTGACGGGTCGACTCTCGTGGACTTTCGAGACGGTCAACCCGGCCACGGGAGAACGTGCGCCTGGCTTGCCAACGGAAGGATTCCTCCCGCCAAACTCCACGCCCCCCATGGGTGAGGGCTGGGTCTCCTTCAGCATCTATCCCCGCCAGGACCTGGCGAGCGACACCGACGTCCGCAACGACGGAGCAATTGTCTTCGACGACCAGGCCCCGGTGTCCACGGCTTCGATTTTCAACCTTGTCTGGTTCGGGAGTTTCAACCTGCGCACCCCGCGCAATCCTTATCCTGCCAACGGGACGCTCCGGGAGATCGATACGCTCGGGCTCTACCTGAGTTGGGAGGGCGATCCACGCTCGACCTCGTACGACCTGTGGCTCTGGAAAGATGGGGAGACCAGGCCTGCTCAGCCCACGGCGCCGGGTCTATCGCGCACGTTTCATGTTCCAGAGCGTGAGATGGAGGAGGGAACGGTCTACCACTGGCAAGTGAGGGCACTGGACCGTGGTGGCCAGAGCGCGGCTGGCCCCGAATGGCGCTTCGCGACGAGCGGGCCCGACGTCCTGGCCGGCCGGTTCCGGCGAGGCGATGCCAACACCGACGCTCGGCGCGACATTTCCGACGCCACCAGCGTGCTCGCCTACTTGTTCACCGGTGGCGTGGCTCCGAGCTGCCGCGACGCGGCCGACTCGAACGACGACGGCGTCCTCAACATCTCCGATCCATCCTTCCTGCTGGCCCATCTCTTCCTGGGCACGACCCCAGTCTTGCCGCTGCCGTTTCGGTCCTGTGGTCCGGACCCGACGAGCGATGGCCTGACCTGCGAGAGTTACGACCCCTGCAAGTAATCAATGGCCGCCAACAACATCGGGCCCAACCGGGGGGAGACTAACGCGGACTCCACTTGGCCATGAACTTCGAGGCGTTTCCGGCCTGGCCGAAAGCCTTCATGCGATCGATGCAGACCTTTCTCATCGCCTCGCGGGCAGGCTTCAAGTAGTCGCGGGGATCGAACTTGTCTGGACTTTCCCAGAGCACCTTGCGGATTGCGCCTGTCATGGCCATGCGGTTATCGGTGTCGACATTAATTTTTCGCACCCCGTGCTGGATCCCACGCTGGATCTCCTCGCCCGGAACACCCCAGGTCTGAGGCATCTTGCCGCCGTACCGGTTGATCAAGTCCTGAAGCTCCTGGGGCACCGAGGAGCTTCCATGCATGACGAGGTGGCAGGTCGGCAGACGCTTGTGAATCTGTTCGATCCTTTCCATGGCGAGCACCGTGCCGTCCGGCTTGCGCTTGAACTTGTAGGCGCCGTGACTCGTGCCGATTGCGACCGCAAGCGCGTCGCAGCCTGTTTTCTTCACGAAATCCTCGGCCTGAACAGGATCGGTGAGAAGCTGATCCCGTGAGAGGTGACCCTCTGCGCCATGTCCATCCTCGGCCTCGCCGTGGCCCGACTCGAGCGAGCCGAGGCAGCCCAGCTCGCCCTCAACCGAAACGCCTTTTGCGTGCGCAAGCTTCACGACCTCGGAGGTCACGCGGACATTGTACTCGTAGCTTGCGGGAGTCTTGCCATCCTCCTGGAGCGAACCATCCATCATGACCGAGGTGAAGCCGTTTTCGATCGCGCTCATGCAAGTCTTCACGCTGTTGCCGTGGTCCTGGTGCATGACGACAGGGATCTGCGGATAGAGCTCTGCCGCCGCCAGCATGAGGTGACGGAGGTAGTTGTCTTGCGAGTAGCTGCGGGCGCCCCGCGAAGCCTGAATGATAACAGGTGAATCGGTTTCCTTGGCAGCCTCCATGATGGCCTGGATTTGCTCCATGTTGTTGACGTTAAAGGCAGCGACTCCATGGTTGTTTTCCGCCGCATGATCCAGGACTGCGCGCATGGGAACGAGAGGCATGGTACGACTCCTCGGCTCTAACTATCGGGTTGGTGAGTAGGGGATTCCGTAGCTTTCAAGACCAGCTACAGGGTCCAGCCGGACCGGAAATTTGCCTTCACAAGTTCCTGGGCGTTCGCGGAGTTGGTGACGCGCAGGTTGGGGCCGTCCCAGTGCAGTTTTTCTCCGGAGCGAATGGCCACGATGCCCAGGAGAGCAAGATTCGTGAGCGGGCCGCCGTAGTCGAAGTTGGAGCTTGCGGCCGGCCCGCCCTTGCACGCGTCGATCCAGGCGCGGTCGTGCGACGAGACGCGTCGCAAGGTCTTGGGCGGCTGCTTGTACGCGTTCATGCGCTCCTCGGGAATCAAGCGCGGATCGCGACCCCATCCACCAGCTAGGAGCTTTCCCTTGTCGCCAACGAGGAGCACACCATGGGGTCCAAGCTTCTCGCCAGGCTTCAGCTCCTCCGGGACTGGGGGGACAAGGCCCGTGTCGTACCAGGTGAGCTTCAGGGGCGGCATCTCGCCCCGGGCGGGAAACTTGTAGGTGATCATGGCACCATTTGTGACCGTCTCCTTGTTGACGGGCGCCGAAGAGGCTTCAATCGTCAGGGGGTGCATGAGCTTCAAGGCAGCAAAAATGGGGTCCACGACGTGGCAACAGTGATCGCCCACGGCGCCTCCGCCAAAGTCCCACCAACCCCGCCAGTTGAAAGGCACGTAGGCCGGGTGATAGGGCCGCTCCTTCGCCGGGCCAAGCCAAAGATCCCAGTTGAGACCCGGCGGCACCGGCGGCGTGTCCGCCGGCCGGTCGGTGTACTGCGCGGCCCAGCCGCCAGTATCGCTCCAGGCGTGGGCCTCTCGCACAGCTCCAATGGCACCGTCCCAGACCCATTCACAAATTTGGCGAATGCCCTCGTTCGAGTTGGCCTGGTTGCCCATCTGCGTGGCAACTTTGTAGCGACTCGCCTCCTCGGTCATCTTGCGCACCTCCTCGAGAGAGTGCGCGAGAGGCTTCTCGCAGTAGACGTGTTTCCCCAGACGAATGGCGGCCAGGGAGATCACCGCGTGCGTGTGGTCCGGCGTGGCGACCATCACGGCATCGATCGCCTTCTCCTTCTCGAGCATCTCACGGAAGTCAACGTACGCCTTCACGCCGGTATTCTCGCCCCCCGTCTTCGCATCGCCGTAGTGCTTGTCGATGAGCTCGAGCATCGGAAGGCGCCCGGCGACGCTCCGGTAGTAGAACTTCGAGTAATCCACTCGATCAACGACATCACAAATCGCGATCACCCGCGCATCGCGAATCTGGTTCTTGATCAAATCCTCAAAGAGGTGTCGGCCCCGGCCGCCCGCGCCGACGAGTGCGATGTTCAGCATTTCGCTCGGGGGCACGAAGCCAGCCCCGCCCAGGACGTGGCGCGGGACAATCATGGGCGCTCCCGCGACCAGGGACAGCGCAGACGCACTCTTCAAGAACTTGCGGCGGGAGAGCTTGCTCGTCACGGGACCAGGCAACTTCTTGCTGGGGACTTCATTCATCGGAGGATTCCTCTAAACGAGCCAATGAAACTGTGCTGCTGAAACCGTTGGGTATGGATTACACGGGCTTGAGTTTAGCCGAGTTCATGGAGAAGTCCACGCGAGCCCGGAGCGCAGCCGCTAACCAGGCAAGAAAAATTTGGATCTGCGGGTTTGACCCAGGCACCAACAGGAGCTAACTTTGCTTCCCCATTGTCCACCTATTCGCCTGTGGAGTCACTCCCGCCAGCGGGGCCAGAACCCGACCTGAAGACTCGCGCGCTCTGGATCAAGGCCCGCGAGATCTGGGATCGTTGCGACGACCAACGTGCCTTTCGGGCCTTCGTCCCGGCCGACTACGAGGAAGTCTACCAGGCGCTAGCTCGACTCAAGGGCCGTCTGGCAACCGTTCTCGAATGGGGCTCGGGGCTGGGGGTCGTCACCATCATGGCCAGCAATCTGGGATTCGAGGCGTATGGCATCGAGCACGAGCCTCAACTCGTGGAGTGGTCACGCAAGCTCGCGAAGGAGTTTGGTCCGCGGGCTCAGTTCGTCACCGGGAGCTTCATCCCCAGGGAGTACGAATGGAACCCCAGGACCGCCGACGAATCCTTTCGCTCGGACGTCGACGCGGAACCAGCCTACGATGGCCTGGACATGGAGCTGCGGGATTTTGACCTGGTGTATGCCTTTCCCTGGCCAGACGAGCAACCCCTCTGCCGTGACATCCTGCGACAATGCGGCCGCAAGAATACCCTATTCTTGACTTATGACGCACGGGAAGGGTGCCTCTTGCGCCGAGTTAGTGACCGTGATTGATGTTCACCTGAAGGCGTGCCTTGAGAAATGAAAGAGGGGCGCGACGGCTTGTGGACCTCTGCACTTCGATCTTTCTCTTGACAACCAGGCGAACGCGAGGACATTCGAAGTTGCGTTGAATCCGAGCACACGACTGGAACGAACCCCATGAAAACGAACGGCTTGCTAACAAGGCTCGAACGACCCCACGTGCGCGAGAACGGCTCGCTTCGGCCCGCAAGCTGGGATGAAGCGCTCGACCGGGCAGCCAGCCTCCTCAACGGCGCCATCCAGCGTCGCGGAGCCGACACCTTCGGCCTCTTCAGTTGCTCGAAGGCGACGAACGAGGTCAACTACATGGCTGGCAAGTTCGCCCGATCGGTCATCGGGTCGAACAACATCGATAGCTGCAACCGGACCTGACACGCGCCCAGCGTCGTCGGTCTGACGACTGTCTTCGGCGCCGGCGGCGGCACATCCTCCTACCGCGAGGTCGAGGAGACCGACGTCGTCGTGCTCTGGGGATCGAACGCCCGCGAGACGCACCCCATCTACTTTCACCATGTTTTGAAGGGTATCCACAACGGAGCGAGGCTCTTTGTCATCGATCCACGCCGCACATCCTCTGCGCGCTGGGCCGAACATTGGCTGGGTCTCGACGTCGGGACCGACATTGCCCTCGCGAACGCCATCGGGCGGGAGATCATCGCGAGCGGCCTCGTGAACCACGCCTTCGTGGAACGTGCCACCTCTGGCTTCGAGGAATACAAGAAGCGCGTCGAAAGCTACACGCTCGAGCGCGCCGCGCAGATCACGAAGGTGCCTGCGGCGCAAATCCGCCAGCTGGCGCACACCTACGCTCAGGCCGACCGGGCGCAGATTTGCTGGACGCTCGGCATCACCGAGCACCACAATGCCGTCGACGGCGTCACGGCCATCATCAACCTCGCGCTGCTCACGGGGCATGTTGGCCGATATGGCTCTGGGCTGAACCCACTGCGCGGCCAAAACAACGTGCAGGGTGGCGGCGACATGGGCGCCCTGCCCAACAAGCTCCCTGGCGGCCAGGACGTCGAGAATCCAGAGATTCGCGCTCGCTGGCAGGAGCTCTGGGGAGGCAAGACGATTCCACCGCGCCGCGGGAAGCACCTCTCGGAGATGTTCGAGGCCATGGGGAAGAAAGACCTGACCGCGCTCTTCGTCCTGGGCGAGAACCCCGCACAGTCCGAGGCGGACGCTATCCAGACGCTCCATCACCTGCGCGGTCTCGAATGCCTGATTGTTCAGGACATCTTCATGACGCGCACTGCCAAGCTCGCGCACGTGGTGCTGCCGGCGGGGGCGAGCTGGTGCGAGTCGGAAGGGACCGTGACTTCGAGCGAGCGGCGTGTCCAGCGCGTCCGGAAGGCGCTCGAGCCACCCGGCGAGGCCCGCGACGACATTGAGATCCTTTGCAACCTCGCCCGACGCCTCGGGCGTGATTGGGGGAAAGTGACGGCGAAAGAGGCCTGGGATGAGATGCGAAGCCTCTCGACCTGGCACGCGGGCATGTCGTACGAGCGTCTCGAGGAGCTGGGCGGCCTCCACTGGCCCTGCCCGGACGCCTCACACCCCGGCAGCCCGTTCCTTCACGGGCGCTTGTGGCAGGATCCCGTCGGCGGACCACGCGCGCCTTTTTGCCCCGCGGACGATGAGCCCCCTGTGGACAAACTCTCGGACGAATTCCCGATCCGACTCACGACCGGTCGCCGGCTTGATTGCTACAACACCGGAGTGCAGACGGGTGGCTACACCTCCCCACTGCGTCGCGGAGAGTCGCTGGACCTGTCGCCCGAGGACGGCGCCCGCCACGGCGTACTCGACGGCGAGCGAGTTCGGGTCACCTCGAGGCGCGGGTCCGTGGAAGTCTGCGTGCGTTACGTTGACTCGCTTCGAGCGGGGCTTGCTTTCATGACGCTGCACTTTCCAGACGAGGTCGAAACGAACGTGCTGACGATCGACGCAACGGATCCAAAGAGCGGCACGGCCGAGTTCAAGGCCACAGCGATTCGAATCGAGAAGATCGAGGCTGGAGCCAAACCAAGACACCCGGCAACTGCAAGTGCCCGGAGACATTGATTGGACCTACGCTGGATTCCAGGAGCAACGCCCACATCCGCCGAGAGCGCTGCCATAGACCAGGCCCTGACGCCGCTTGCGGCCGACAGCGTCGAACTTGGCCCGCGGCAGCTCCTCCTGCCCGCATTGCACGCAGCCCAGTCACGGATCGGCTGGATTAGCCCGGGCGCACTCAATCACATCTGCCAGAGACTTGACGTCCCACCGGCGGAGGCCTTCGGCGTCGCGAGTTTTTACGCGATGTTCTCCCTCGAGAGGCGCCCCCAGGCTGTTGTGCACGTCTGCGACGACATTGCGTGCCGCACCTCGGGAGCCCTGCACATTTGCAGCGAGCTGGAGAAGAAGCTCGGACCCGAGGGCAAGCCGCCGGCTGGCGCCGGGGCAACCTGGCTCCGCAGCCCGTGCCTCGGCAAGTGCGAGCGGGCGCCGGCGGTTCTGTTTCAGATCGCGGGGGCGGCGGGCGGGGAGTGGTCCCAATCTCCGGCCACGGTAACGCAAGCCCTGGAAGGCCTCGAGCACCGGACCCCACCGACGCAGGCTTCCACGTGGCTTGTTCCACAGGCACAGGGACCCGAGCGTCACCGCCTCCGGCTGCTGAGGCGCATTGGGAAAGTCGACCCGGAGAACCTCGACGATTACCGCGCCCACGGTGGCTACGCAGCGCTTCGACGTGCCCTGGAGCTGGGGCCTGATGGCGTCCTGCGCGAGGTGGTCGACTCGAAGCTCGTCGGGCGCGGCGGTGCTGCATTTCCAACAGGCCGCAAGTGGGAGGCCGTGGCGCGCGCCGCTGTAAGGCCGCACTATTTTGTTTGCAACGCGGATGAGTCGGAGCCAGGAACGTTCAAGGACAGGGTCCTCATGGAGGAGGACCCTTTCGCGATCATCGAAGCGATGACCATCGCCAGCTACGCGACCGGATCGGAGCGAGGGTTCATCTACGTGCGTGGCGAGTATCCGCTCGCTTTTGCGAGGCTCAGGCGTGCCATCGAACAGGCACGGACGCGAGGTTTCTTGGGCTCGAACGTGCTCGGGCATGGCCTACGCTTCGACCTCGACCTCCGCCGCGGTGCCGGAGCCTATATCTGCGGTGAGGAGACCGTGCTCTTCAACTCAATCGAGGGCCTTCGAGGCGAACCGCGGAACAAGCCGCCCTTTCCGACACAGGTCGGGCTGTTCGGCAAACCAACTGGCGTGAATAACGTCGAGACACTCGTGAACGTGCTCGACATCGTGCTCGAGGGCGGCCCTGCCTTTGCGGCGATCGGAAGCGGACAATCGACCGGTCCAAAACTCTTCTGCGTTTCGGGCTCGGTGACCCGGCCCGGCCTCTACGAGACGCCGTTCGGTGTCACACTGCGTCACATCCTCGAGCTTGCAGGTGGCATCCACGGTGGCCGAAAGCTGCAGGCCGTGCTGCTCGGAGGCGCCGCCGGAGTCTTTGTCACGCCCGACGAAATCGACGTCCCACTGACTTTCGAGGGAACGCGGGCAATTGGCGCGACACTCGGCTCGGGCGTCGTCATGGCCTTCGACGACTCGATCGATCTCCACGACATCGTGCTTCGCATTGCCGCGTTCTTCCGCAATGAGTCCTGCGGCCAGTGTGTGCCTTGCCGCGTGGGAACCGTGCGGCAGGAGGAGCTGCTCCTGAGGCTCGCAGCAGGAAAGCCTCTCGGCTCGAGGGAGACCGAGAGTGTCCTCCTGGGCGACATCAGTCAGGTGATGCGCGACGCATCCATCTGCGGATTGGGCCACACCGCATCAAGCGCCATCGAATCGGCCATCAAGAAGCTAAATCTTTTTCAGGGAGCGAAGAAGAGATGATCGACCCCGCGACTGGGCGGAATCAGAGGATGATCGAGCTGACCATCGATGGACGAACGGTCTCCGTGCCCGAGGGCTCGACGATCCTCGACGCTTGCCGTACTCTGGAAATCGACACCCCAACTCTCTGTTACCTCGAAAACCTTACACCGGTAAACGTTTGCCGTGTCTGCGTGGTGGAGCTCGAGGGCTCCCGCGTGCTTGTCCCGTCCTGTTCCCGCAAGGTGGAGCCGAAGATGGTAGTGCGCACGGACAGCGAGAGAGTGCGTTTGAGTCGCAAGATGGTCTATGAATTCCTCGGGTCCTCGACCGACCTCTCCTTCGCACCCGGAGAGGTGCATCGGCAGATGGAAAGCTACGAGGCGAAACCCGACCGGTTCGGCGCACGAACGCTTCCCGCGAAGAGCGGGGAACGCGACCACGCCCATGCGGGGCACCACCAGCCAGCTGTGGCGGGTCACGCGCAAACGGTATTTCAGCCCGTCAAGGTCGACAACGATCTGTACGTTCGCGACTACTCCCGTTGCATACTCTGCTACAAGTGTGTCGAGGCGTGCGGGGAGGATGCACAGAATACCTTCGCGATCTCTGTGGCTGGCCGGGGGTTCGACGCACGAATCTCAACCGAGTACGCGACACCCCTGCCCGATTCCGCCTGCGTCTACTGTGGCAACTGCATCGCGGTCTGCCCCACTGGCGCCTTGATGGCGAAGAGCGAGCACGACCTGCGTGAGCGCGGCCAGTGGGAACCGGCGAAGCAGTCGGTGACAAGCACTATTTGCCCCTACTGCGGCGTGGGTTGCACGCTCGAGCTCCACGTGCAGGACAACCGCATCGTCAAGGCGACATCTCCCCTCGACCACAGCGTGACGAGCGGCCACCTCTGCATCAAGGGCCGTTTCGGCTGGGAGTTCGTGCAAAACCTCGGTCCGCTCACCTCACGAGACGCGCCCTGAAGAAGCTCCCGGGACAGTGTGCGTGCTCGGCCCTCCACTGGAGGTTCCTCTCCCCTGGGGCGAAAATTCAGGGACCTCAGACTTGACCTGGAATCTGCCCTGGATCAGACTCACCCTCGGCATCTTGGACCAGCGAGCATTTCTCCTGAGGCACCCCCAGAAATCTTCAGGGCTTGTCCTTCTGACGCCGGCAGCCGATTTTCTTCCGGGGGTCGCAAAGCTCCATCGAGCAAGCGACTCTTCCACACCGTTCCTGTTGCCAGGGCCCTGAAAGGGTTGTTGCTCCATGAGACTCTGCAGATTCGAAGACGAAAAGCAGCCCAGGGCGGCATTTTATTTCGACGACCATATCGTACCGGTCGAGGCGGCAGTACGCGTCTATCAGGAGAGGACCCACAAGAAGCTCCCAATTCTTGGTGGCGACGACCTTCTGGAGTATCTTCCTCCCCAGGGCAAGGGTTTTCGGGATGCCAAGGAGATCGCCTCGTGGCTCGCGGACAATCCTGGCGCCGCCGACGGCGTCCAGAAGGACCTCTCCTCGATCCGGCTGCTGACGCCGATCCCTCGTCCACCCAAGCTCTTGCTCCTGGCCGGCAACTACGTTTCTCACATCGAAGAGGGGGGCGGTGTCGCCGTGACACGACAGAAGACGTTTCCCTACGTCTTCATGAAACCGATAGCAACCACGTTGAACCATCCTGACGCCTCGATTCCGATCCCATCCAGCTCGCCCAATTATATCGACTGGGAAGTCGAGCTGGGCGTCGTCATCGGCAAACGAGCCAGGGGAGTCACGGAGACAGATGCCCTCCGCCACGTGGCAGGCTACACCGTCGTCAACGACATATCGGATCGCAAGTTCCGCCCCAATCCCATGCGGCAGCTTCGGGAGAGCGACTCATTTTTCGACTGGCTCCACGGAAAGTGGCACGACGGATTCTGTCCAGTGGGACCGTGCATACGATCGGCCGACTCTCTGCCCGATCCACAACAACTGCGGCTGACGCTCAAAGTAAACGGTGACCTGAAACAGAACAGCAGCACCGCTGAGCAGGTCTTCTTCGTGGCTGCCGTGGTCGCCTTCATTTCGAGCTTTGTCACTCTGGAGCCCGGGGATATTATCTCAACAGGCACGCCTGGCGGCACCGGTGCTGCGAAAAACACCTTCTTGAAGGTGGGGGATCGCATGGACGCGGCCATCGAGGGGATTGGAGTGCTGCGAAACCAGATGGTGGCAGGCTGAAGCGCCAAGCCTCCCGAGGAGCCCAGACTGCCGCTCGCAACGGAGTTGGCTCCTGGACTGGAATTCACGTCTGGCACTCGAGCGTTGAGTCATCGGTTTGGCCGTAAGGGGTCAAGATGTCCCAGGCATGCCCCCACGACGCAGAAATCCCATTGCGGCAACCCGAACTCGCCTCAACGGGATTTCTTTCGAGGCTTCCGCTACCCGCCCGCAACACCTGAATCGGAACCGTTGCCGCCGTTCAGTGCGCCTCGCGCGGCGTCCTGGACCTCGCTCGATTCGTCCCTTTCGGCCACAGCCGTCAGCAGGCTTCGCACGGCCGCGTCCGCTCGCGCTCTTTCGGCCAGCGCCTGAATCGCTTGAATCCTGACGCGGTCGGAGCCGTCGTAAAGCGCGATCTGCTGGAGGAGGTCGTGTCCGCCAGCACGGTCGCTCTCCCCGATCACCTTCGCTGCGTGGACCCGGACTTCTTCAGACGGATCGTTTCTGAGAGCGCGGAAAAGAATCTGGTCAGCGGCCGGGTCCGAAGTCTTCGACAACGCCTCCATCGCCGCGACTCGCACCAGATCGTCTGCGTCAACGGCGGCCCGGCTTACCACAGCCGGAGTTTGATCGGAAGCAAGATTCTCGACCGCGCCCAACGCGGCAATTCGTTGATCCGCGTCGAGGTCCGTGCGGGCGGCCTGCTCGCGAACAAATTCCTCGATCCTGGCGCGACGCAGTGAATCCGTCTGCGTGGCGCGCTCTCCCATGGCAGCCAGTAGAAGCAAGGCGGAGGAAGCAAGCGGACCTTTTTCGTCGTAGAGCTTGAAGAGCGAATCGTCGAGCTCCGGGATCGGATCCTGGACTTGCGCCAGGGAGTAAAGCGCTTCTGCGCGGAGCTCCGACTTCCAATCCTGACCTGCAAAAATGTCCTGCAAGCCGCGTTGCGCAGCGTCCGTGCCCGCCGCGCCAAGTGCGCCGATCAAGACGCCCGCCAGTTCCATCGAGCCTTCCTTCTGAAGTGCTTCCAGAACGGATTCCACCGCGGCCGGGTTCTTCTTGATCAACGCAATGAGTCGGAGCATACGCTCGTGGGTTTCATCTCCATTGGCCCCTTCTGCTTCCACGGCCGCTTGAAGCGCCGCAATTTCTTCAACTGGCGTGCCGAGATCCTTGTACTCCTCATTGAGAGCCAGGGACTCGGCTCGATCGCTGGCGCCGAGCGTGGTGCCTCGCAGACTCTCGAGCATGTGTACGCGCGAGCGCGCAGCCGCGAGCACTGCGGCCGATTTCTCGAGCGATTGTCGCTGGAAGGAAAAGTGAATCTCCGCCTCGCCCATCTGCCGTGCACCCTCGGGAGCGAATCGAATGGCCTCGTGCCCATCCATTCGGACCATGGGCGGCTCCATTGTGATGATCGTCTCTCCGCTCGAGAACGTCGAGGCCGCGAGATCGGCGCTGGCTTCCGCACCGACTGCGCCGTATTCCACCTTGGCGCGCGTAAGGATCCATTTCCCGTCAACCATTTTTCGCGAGTAGGCAGCGGTGTACTTGCCCGTGGTGTCCTCTTGAGCGGCGGACCATTCGTTCATGCCCTCCGTTTCGGGAAACACGATCTCGAATCGCGCGAGACGGTCTCTCCACTGATTGCGAGCTTCAGCCGGCATGATGGTGGGGAAAAAAATCGACCCCATCTTCCCGGTGGGAAGCATGGACAGGAGAACCTCTCCCGCCATCGCGTCGGCCAAGTCTTTACGTTCCATTGCCGCTCCCGCGCCGGAGACATTGACCTTCACTTCGCTGGCCTCGAAGCCAAGGACCCAGCCGCGATCGTTCTTCTCATAGACCCTGATCTGGATCTTTCCTGAGGTTTCAAGCTCCAGTGACGCCATCCGCGGCTCCATCGCGGCTCCTTCTCCGAGAACAGGAACGTCCGAGAGAACCAGCGAGCGCTTTTCGCTCATGCGGTACGAAACAAGGTCGCCTCCAAGGTACCCAGGGCCGGAGCGATCTTGCCCCACAGCACGGTCAGTTGTCGGGATCGGCCCTTTCGCCGCGGGAGCGAACCGCTCTGGGCTGACCGCTTGGCTACTTCCGGTGGTGCTCACCGTGCGCTCCTGGGAACGGAAGGCGACGTACATTATTCCGCCGGTCAGAAGAGCCACGAGCCCAAGGGCCAGGGAGAACGAGGTCAGAAGCTTTCGTCGTGAGCTGGTGTTGATGGACAGACTTCTAAGGAGCAGAGCATGGATTGGCGTTTTCATGGTGGATCTCTTGATTCTTGATTCCTTGGTCCTGAGTCAAAGTGAAACAAGCTCCGAGGCGGAACGCCCGCCTCGGAGCACGGTGAGGGTTTGAATTAGAACTTGAAGATCGAGACGTTGAAGCCGCCGAAGCTGGTGTTGACAAGCGTCAGGCAGGGGTCAGGTGCCAGGCAGATGCTCAAGCAGATCTTGAGGAGGAAGCTGACCGGATCGGACGCCAGGGAGACGCCACCGGTCGCCGAGCTGGGGGAGATCACGGCGTTGGCGGAAAGCCTGAGCCCGAGAATCTTCGAAAGGGTCGTCGTGATCACAATCTTGGCGCACGGTACACCACCGGAGGCGCTCGCTTTCGCATTCGCGACAAGCGAAATGGTGCTCGCAAGGCGCACTTTGCCCGAGGAAGGCAGCGGGAATAATTCAATCAATGCAGCCCGGGCTTGCTGAATCACGATCGGGACTAGCTCAACTGTGAGCGATCCGCTTCGGGTCAATGTGACCGAGGCGTTGAACTTGACGCCGACTCCAAGCAGCGTGAGATCGAGTGACTTCGAGAGAGAGCTGGTGGCGCTGCCGCTGAAGGAGGCCCCGGCCGAGCTCGACTTCGAGAAGATCGTGGTGCCGAAAACCTTCACGACCAGGCTTGCGCGGTTGCCTGCCGCGTCGGAGCTAACGCTTGCCGCGGCGTTAAAGACCCTTGAAATCGTGGACTTGATCAGTCGGGCGTCCACGTTGATCGACCCATTGGCCTTGGTTCCGCTCCTCAGCGTGGCGCCTGTGGTGCTCACGCAGTCCGCGGCCCTGAAGGACGCGCTGGCGCTCGCGGATCCGTTGATTCCGATCCACTCGTTGCCGTATCCGATTGACTTCGAGCCGCTCTTGCTGCCGGACAAGACACCGCTGCAGCTGGGCAAAGCCGCGTGCAGAGGGGAAAGACTCGTCAGCAGGGCCGTGGCGGCGATAATGGCCAGGGTGGTGACGGTCTTGTGGGTGGGGTTGATTTGGAACATGACATACCTCCTGAGGTTAAGAAAATTGAGCCGCTGAAGCTTTTCGGTCAAGAGGACCGCCGCGAGCCTCAGCTAACATTGCGGTTTAGAGCCACTTTTCGTTTCCTTCTGGCGCGTTCGCGTCTGGACTTGATCGCGCCTACGAGTTACAGAGCGAAAACGACCCGGGCTTTGAGACACCCAAAATGGAAGAAGCCAAACCGGATTTCCAGAACACCACCCTGCTCGTCGCGGCGGCGCAATCCGGCGACAAAACAGCGCTCGAGGACTTGTTCCAGCGCTACTTGCCCATCGTGCGTCAGATCGTGGCGTTCCGTATGGGCTTGCGAATGCGGCAACTCGTGGACGTCGACGACATTGTCCAGGAATCCCTCCTGAGGATCCTGCAGAGCATTGCGCGCTTCGACCACCGCACGGAGGGCAGCTTTCGCCACTGGCTCTCCCGCTGCGTCGAGCGGGAGGTCATCGATTCCGCCCGCAGGCTCGAGGCACAGAAGCGGGGGGGCGGCAAGGTCCACCCGCTCTCCGACTACGAAGGCGACATGACCATGGTTTCCATTCCGCGGCAAGAGGGCCCCACCGCGAGCGCCATCCTCTACGGCAAGGAGCTCGAGGAACGTTTTGAGGGGGCTTTGCTCGAGCTCAAGGAGAATCAACGGGAGCTTATTATTCTCCGGCAGCTCTGCGGCATGTCGTTCGAGGAGATCTCCGAGGCCACCGGAAGCAAGGAAGGCACCGTGCGCAAGACGTTCGCAAGGGCACTGGAAAAGCTCGAGCAGCGAATGCACGTCTAAGCCACGGCACGCGAGCAAGGATCCGCTGCAAGCGGCCTCACAGCCGTGTAAACTGCGCCTTTCTCCATGCAGCCCGAGCTCTCCAGCGATTTAATTCTGAAGGACGCCCCTGAAATCGAAGGCTACAAGCTCTTGGGGCCCTGTGTTCTCCACTCCAAGGTGGGTCAAGGCGGCATGGGAGCAGTTTATCGGGGCCAGCACCTCAATCTTGGCATCGAGGTGGCAGTGAAGTGCCTTCTCCCGGGCCTCGCCTCGCTGAAGGCGGATCTCATCGCGCGCTTTCAGCGAGAGGCCCATCTTGCGGCGCGCGTGACGCACCAAAACTTGGTTCGCGTCTACGACGTGGGCCAGCAGCACGGCCTTCACTACCTCGTCATGGAGTACGTGATCGGCGAATCGCTCCGGGAGAGAATCAGCAGAAGGGGACGCTCCTCCATTCAAGAAGCCGTCACGATTCTCTACCAGGCCGCGAAGGGTTTGGCGGCAGCCCACGACGAGGGCATAGTGCACCGGGACATCAAGCCCGAAAACATCATGATCTGTGAAACGAAGAATCTCGTGAAAGTAGCAGATCTTGGCCTCAGCCGGCTCAGCGAAAGCGTGGTTGACATCACCGCTTCCCACGTACGAATGGGCACACCGCCTTACATGCCGCCGGAGCAGTGGGAATCCTTCGGCAGCGTGGATCGCCAAGGCGATGTGTGGGCGCTTGGCGCCACGCTCTACTACATGCTCGCCGGGCAAAATGCGTTCCTGGGCACGTTCTTTCAAATCGAAAGACAGATTTGCGGCGAGCCGTTTCCCGACGTGCTGAAGGTGTGCCCCGACGTTCCGCAGGATCTCGTGGAAGTGTTGCGCAAATCCACTGAGAAGGAACCTGAGGACCGCTACCAGAATGCTCGCGAGCTCGAAAAGGCGCTCGATCACGTCATGGCGATGCATGAGCTCGCGACGAAAATCGACGAGCCGCTGGACGTATGGCTTTGAAAAGACTGGCTTTACCGATCTGCGCGGTACGTTGACGCTCGAGTATCAGATCGCAAAAAGCGTCACACTTGCCGGGGGCGTGGCAGCCTCCACGATTCTCGACCGGGAAATTCGAGAATGGATTGAGCACCGGGCAAAAGTTAGAAAACGGCCCGACGGAACCTTCGAGCGAGGGATCGACACTGACACGGTCTGGGGGACGCTCGGGGTGAGCTGGAAGTTTTGACACCGGAGCCACGCCCCGGAAATGGGGTGGACGGTTTGCACGGTGGCCATTCGGACGCCCATGGGAAGCTCGACGGGGCGCAAATCGCTCGCAGATCCGGAAGACTCCCCATGCGGTGGCGCACATCCTGCACAAGAGTGCAGGATGTCGTGAGAGACTGCGCGGCGGATCAACAGCTCTCCGAACAAGACTTACACTTGCTTGACTGAGACAGCTTCAGGACGCACGTCTTCCTCGCCCTCGAGGAGCATGATTCAACGAGCTGTTAATTGTGTCCGAAGATCCCCGCCCCGGCAAAGCGGCTTTGATCGCCGAGATGCTCTTCAATACGCAATACCTCGTTCCACTTGGCCATCCGCTCGCCACGAGCAAAAGATCCAACCTTCAATTGGCCGACCTGCCAGCCAACGGACAGGTGCACGATCGAGACATCTTCGGTTTCTCCCGACCGTGCCGATACTATGCCTGCATACCCGACCTCGCGCGCAGCCTCCCAGGCCTCGCGAGTCTCAGTGAGTGTTCCTCGCTGATTCGGCTTGAGCAGCACCGCGTTCGCCGCACCCACCGATGCAGCGTGACGAACCAAAGCAGCCTTCGAGACAAGAAGGTCGTCGCCAACTATTTGGATCTTGTGGCCAATCGCCTTTGTAAGGCGGACAAAACCTTCCAGGTCGTCCTCCGCCAGGGGATCTTCGATCGAAATAATTGGATACTTGGCAATCCACTTCAGTAGCACTTCAATGAGTCCATCGGAATCCAGCTGGAGCGCATCCAAACCCAATCGATATCTGCCATTTCTGCCAAACTCCGAGGCGGCGACATCGAGTGCAATGGCCACTTGCGCGCCGGGAGCGAAGCCAGCGCGTTCGATCGATTCAACCAGGGTTTCAATTGCCTGTTCATTCGCCGCAAAGACGGGCCACCATCCACCCTCGTCAGCCACACCCATCTGGAAGCCGCGCTCCTTCATGATCTGACCTGCATGACGGTAAACCTCGGCACTCCACTCCATGGCCTCGCGGAAGCTCGCGGCGCCAGGGCAGACGACCAGAAAGTCCTGAATATCCACTCGACGTCCTGCATGAGCGCCGCCACCGAAAATCTGAACTTGCGGCATCGGAATGAGCTTGGCCTCATCACCACCCAGGTAACGATACAAGGGCCATCGATAAGAGGCGGCAACGGCATGGGCCACAGCCAGCGATACTGAAAGCGTTGCGTTGGCTCCGAGCCTGGACTTGTGCCCCGTTCCATCCAGCTGAATGAGACGCAGATCCAGTGCGGCCTGGTCCGACGCATCAACGCCGATGAGGGCCGCAGCAATCTCGCCGTTGACATGGCTGATGGCAGTGTGAACATCCAGTCCGCCAAATCGATTCCCCCCGTCGCGAAGCTCCAGCGCTTCGCGTGAACCTGTCGAGGCGCCGGACGGAACCATACCACGCCCTGTCGACCCATCTCCCAGCGTCACCTCGGCCTCCACCGTGGGTCTTCCCCGGCTGTCCCACAGACGCCTTGCGTGAATCGAGCGAATGTCCCGAGGCCTCACTGCTTCAGCTCCTTTTGCCAGGCGTGGCGAACTTCTGACAGGCGACTGACAGGGTTGAGCAACAGCGCACGGGCAACCCGTCGAACTCGCTCACGTTGTGAATCCTGGGTAATGTATTCGACAGGTGATTTTCCATCGACTCGGGCAAGAAATAACCCCGGGAGCAGATGCGCGGTGCGACGTTCCAGATCACTGGCGTCCTCCCAGTCCACTTCACCCAAGTAAGTATCAACGGTCGTATCGAAACAACCAAGAAAGCTGCTGGCAACGGCAGGACACCACAAGCACTTGAGCAGCAAATGATTGGTGAGGAATGCCAGGTCAAAGGCAGGATCACCCCACCAGGCACACTCGGCATCCAAGAAAACTGGGCCCCCCGGACCGATCAGAATGTTCTTGGGGCTCACGTCGCCGTGCACCAGCGTGCGCTTGCTGGCCTGAGTCGTGGCAACCAGGGAGGAGAACACTTCAGCAAGGTCAGGGTAGCGTTTGGCTGTTGCCACCAGGTAGGGTTCGATGCGGATGTTGTAAAATATTTCGTCGGTAGGAAATTCAGAAGCAAGCTCCGGATGGGCAGCAGAATACTGGTGAATGCGTACAAGAATACGAGCAACGGCTCTTGCGGTCGCGACATCGGCTTGCCCCTGGCTCAGCATTTCCTTCCAGAGTTGATAATCCCGCGGAGGCAAATAGGACATTACAAGAATACCTGACTCCTCATGCTGTCCGATCAGCCCCGGAGTGCAGCCTGGAGCTGCCAGATTTGCGATGCGCATCCAACGTGCCTCGTAGACGTTGCGCTGAATGGGGGCCCGCCAGTCGGCCGAGACCCGAAGCTTTGGCAACGCTCGTTTGGCGCAGACGGGGCCTTGTGCTGTATCAATACGCCAGATGTCCGACGAAATACCGCCAGGAAGTGGCTGGCCTTGCAAGACCGTCGAACCACAGAGCCCCAGCTGCTTCAGAGCATTTGCGAACTCAATCGGTACAGCCTTGGGGGATTCGGCCAGCATGCCTATTTTGTCAGATAACCCGCCTCCATGAGCTTGACCAGCGCATGGAGTGTATGGTTCACGGGTGTGGGTATGTTAAATTCTCGGCCTTTTCGAACCACGAAGCCATTCAAGTAATCGATTTCCGTGCGCTTCCGGCGTGCAACATCCTGAGCCGTCGAGGATAGCTGCCCGGCCATTGACACCGCAATCTTTTCAGTAGCCCTGAGCGTCTCTCCGGGCGAGAGCTCCACGCCGCATGCCGTCGCCACTGCAATCACTTCGAGAACTACCTCGCGGATCACTTCGCGAATGGGGCCTTGTGAAGCGAGTCTTGCGTAGGAAGCTTGGCCCAGCGCAGAAATGGCATTGTAGGCGCAATTTACAACCAACTTCGCCCAGAGTTCCCCGGCCACGTTCTCGGACACACGCACCGGCACTGCGGCTCCTTCAAAAAGACGAGCGATCTGCTGAAGCGACTCGGCGTAGGAGTTCCGGTGACGCGCCATTCCCTTCATTTCGCCAATTACCAGGTCGCCCCGACCAAAATGCTTTACACAGCCGGGAGTCGTCACGGCAGTTGCCACATAAACAACTGCGGGAATTACCCGATTGGGCAAGTGACGAGCAATGCGCTCGGCGTTGTCGACGCCATTTTGTAGGCTCAGGACAGTCGCAGTCGGGATAAGGTGTGACGCGATTTCAGCGGCCACCTGCTCGGTGTCCGTCGATTTAACGCAAAACAGGATCAGATCAGCACCGTGGACCGCGCTGGGATCGCTGCTCGTTTGCATGCGCACATACTCGGTGAATTGCGTGGTTTCGACCCTTAGGCCATCCTGCGCAATGGCCTGTACATGGGCCGGCCGCCCTATGAGCATTACTGGGTGGCCGGCGCGAGCCAGCATTGCACCGAAGTAGCTTCCGACCGCGCCGGCACCCATGACCGCCACGTTGGTGATTGGGGACATCAAGAAAGCCTCCCGGCGAAACGGCGACCCTTGTCTTGCAGAAACCTATTGAAAATCATTGGAGGTACCATGGGGGTTTGTTTATGTTGACTCGCCAACCACGACTTGGAGATTGTTTACTCTGAGTGTGTTCGAGAAGGCTGTCAAGGAGTGTGCACCCTTGCAGTGGCTGCGGGCCATGCTGGCCTCGCGCGCTCCAGGCTCTGTGTTGATGGGCAGGATCTCGCAGCAACAAGAAACCTGAAGGATTGCCTGATACTGGCTCCAGACACGGCGAGAAAAGCGATGCAATTCAACGCTACACAGCAGGCTGCGCAGACTCTTTGCGAACACAGGCTGGGCCGCACTCGATTTCAAGGCTTGCCCGAGACTTGCCGGCCTGCAGACGAGCGCGCAGCCTATGCGGTGCAGGCGACATTGCACACCTTGCTCGGTCGTTCGCGCCTGGGTCGGGTCGCCGGCCACAAGATCGGCTGCACGACGAAGGTTATGCAAAGATTCTTGAACATCGACAGCCCCTGCGCCGGAGGCGTGTACGCGAACACGATCCATCGAAACAGTGCCCGGCTCAGACATGAGGAATATCTCCACGTCGGTGTCGAATGCGAGGTCGTGGTACTGCTCGAGGCCGACCTGCCGTCGGGGGAGTCACCTCACACGCGTCAAAGCGTTTCGCAAGCCGTCGCCGCCATCGCCGCCGGTATGGAGATCGTGGACGATCGTTACGAAAACTACAAGACCATGGATACACCCACGCTCATCGCAGACGATTTTTTCGATGCAGGCTGCGTGATCGATGACTGGATCAGCGACTGGCAGCGACTTGACCTGGTCTCCCTCACCGGACGCACTTTGATCAACGGCAACGAAGTTGGGCTAGGACGCAGCGGTGATGTGATGGGGCATCCGTTCGAGGCGCTGGCATGGCTTGCAAACTCGCTCAACAGGCGCGGACAATTCTTGCGGAGTGGAGAATTTGTGTTCACCGGCAGCGTGGTCGAAACTCGCTGGGTCTCGCCTGGAGATCGGGTTGTGATCGCCATCGATTCCCTTGGCGAGGCTCGCGCGGAGTTCGTTTGACGAGAGAATCCCACGGAGGCGGTCGAGGCGTTGCCCCGGACCGCCAAGAGGCTGAAGGAAATGCTGCCGGTGAGCAGCCAGGACTCGAAAATTGTTTTTGATAGAATTTGCGTTGGTCAAGAAAATCTGCGGATCGACATTCAGGAGAACACACATGCAATCGTCCATGTCGTCCGGGCGTTACCTTTCCGAGGGCAAGGGTCTTCTCGTGGCGCTCGGGGTTTTCTCGCTTCTTGTGCTCTTGATCGGCGGCTGCGGAGTCGGGCATTACAACAGCCTTGTCCGCTCCAAGAAAAACGTTGAAGGCCGCTGGGCCGAAATTGACAATCAGTACAAACGGCGTACGGACCTTATTCCGCAGCTCGTCGAGACGGTCAAGGGGGCAGCGAATTTCGAAAGCTCAACGCTTGAGGCGGTGACGGAAGCGCGCGCTTCCGTAAGCAGGATGCAGCTTCCTGCCTTGCCTGAGGATCCCCGGGCGCTCGAGGCCTACTTGAGTGCCCAGCAGAAGCTGGGCGGAGCGTTGACGCGCCTCATCGCCGTGGCTGAGAGTTACCCCGATCTCAAGGCCTCGAAAAATTTCCTCTCGCTGCAGGATCAACTGGAAGGCACCGAGAATCGGATCGCAACGGCCCGGCGCGATTACATCGAGTCCGTGCAGGCCTACAACACCAAAGTGGGGGTCTTTCCAGGTAGCTTGTTCGCGTCGCTTTTCGGATTCAAGGAAGCGGCACAATTCCAGGCAACCGGCGAGGAACGCGCTGTGCCCACGGTTCAGTTCGACTTCGGGAAAAAGTAGAGAGTGTGGTGCGCCTTTTGCTCCCTTTGCTCGTGGCGATCGCTGCGCAGGCACAAGCCGCCTTGCCGCAGAACGACGGCTGGGTGACCGACCTTGCCGGACTCTTGAAGCCTCTTGAGGAAAAAGCGCTCGAACAGGAGCTCGAAGCCTACAAGCGAAGGACAGGTCGTGAGCTCGCGATTCTGAGCGTGACGGAGATAGGCGGCCAACCGATAGAACGATTCGCGCTGGAAGTGGCTCGTGCATGGAAGATCGGAAGTCCAGAAGCGAGCAACGGGGCGCTCCTCGTGGTCGTCAAGGCCGACCGAGCGCTCCGCATCGAAGTGGGCCGCGGGCTCGAGGGAGCGCTCACGGACTCAATTTGTGGTCGCATCATTCGCGAAGTTATCGTGCCGAGTTTCAGGGAAGGAGGCTATTACACCGGGCTCGTGGCCGGTGTTGAGGCCATGCAGAAAGTCCTTGGAGGCGGCGAATTGCCTGAATCGCTCCGGCACGGCCAGAACGCGTACGCAGGAATCAAGGCGCTCCTCATTTTCGTCTTGATCATCTTCTGGATCGTCGCAACGCGAGGTCGGCAAGGAAGGGGAACCGCAACAGTGGGATCCTTCGGCCACGCACTTGCGACATCGATGCTCTTGAAAGGAGCCTCCCGGCGTGCTGGCAGCTTCGGAGGAGGATGCGGGGGGGGATTTGGTGGCTTTGGCGGGGGCGGGGGCTTTTCCGGTGGCGGTGCAAGCGGGAGGTGGTAATGCAAACAATTTTCCTTGCGGCAGGCTGGCAAGCAGCTGGACATGGGGTTGATTGGCTCGACAGAGCCAGCGAGATCGCCGCCTGGCTTGCGGCCATTGCTCTGGGTATCTTGATCGTTCGCGCAATCATCCGGCATGCGCGCCAGCCGGCAGTGGGCAGACTCTCCCGGGGGGAAATGGACGCCCTGCGCGCAGAGATCGCGAAGGCCGAGCTACAAACCGTCGGAGAGATCCAGGTCGTCGTGCTCGAATGCTCGGATGACCATCCCCAGGGTGACTGGCTCGCAGCGCTCTGCACGCTGCTTGTGGGAGCCATCTTGTCGAGCGCTTATTTCGATACCGCTCACCCGTCACTCTGGCTGGCTCTTCTTCTCGCCTCCGGCGCGCTGGGCTTTGCGCTGGCCCGCGCGCTTCCCGATTTCAAACGCAACTTCGTGGGTGACAAACGTGCCCAGGAAACGGTGGAAGAGCAGGCTCTTCAAGAGTTCGCACGCCTGGGCGTTCACCTCACCTCCGAACGCAGCGGAGTGTTGATTCTTGTTTCCGTCTTTGAGCGCATGGCCGTCGTACTCGCCGACGAGGGAATTCATTCAAGGACCAGCGCAGCGACCTGGCACGACGCTGACAGCGCCATCGTCGCGGGAGTTCAAAAGGGCAGCCTCGCCGAGGGCTTGCGGAAAGGTATCGAGGCTGTGGCGGCTGTTCTGGCCGAGCATCACCCCCGGCACGGCGAGACCGTGAACGAACTGCCGGATCACCTGATCGTCCGCCGGAAATGACCACTTCTTGACCCCACGGGCTGGACCGGCCGGGTAAGATTTAATAGTATTCGAGGGCGGATTAGTTCCGGGGCAATTTCCAGGATCATTTCGCTTGCGAATGCCGGAAGCGCCAGGAAGTATGGAATAAACCATGAAGGCTCGATTTTGCATTGTTGGGGTCAGCGGGGTGAAAGCTTTCCTTCTGATGCTCGTGATCTTCTCAAGCGTTCAGGCACGGTCCATCCGGGCACAGTCTCCAGGCAGCGAGAAGACGGGAAACCCGGGTCTTCCGGGCACCACGAACCTGCCGGGACCCGACAAGCCGGCGAAGTCCAGGGCTGACTCCGGGCAGCCAGCCTCCGAGACCGAAATCGTCAGGGTAAGAATTGACAATCTCAAGGACTCTCCCACCATCGGCCTCGAGACAGCACCGGTGACCCTGGTTGCGTTCATTGACTACCAGTGCCATTTCTGCACCAAGGCGCACATCACCCTCGAGGAGATCGCCCAAAAGTACCCGGAGAAACTGAGGTTCGTCTTCAAGCAGAAGCCCGCGCGGTCCCACCTCAACGCAGAGTTGGCTGCGCAGGCCGCGCTGGCGGCAAAAGACCTTGGCAAGTTTCCTGAGATGAACAGGAAGCTCTTTGAGAACCAAAAAGCTCTGAAGCTGGAGCATCTGGTCAAGTATGCGGACGAAATCGGCCTGAACGCCAACGAGTTTGAAGTGGCACTGAACTCGGGTGCGTTTGCACGCACAGTGCGTGCCGATTCCGCCCTGGCGCGGAAACTGGGCGTCTACTCAACGCCTTACTTCTTCATCAATGGCCGGCCGCTTCGGGGAGCCCAACCGATCGAAGTCTTCGAGCACTTGATCGATGAGGAGCTTGCGGGTCCAAGGAAACCGACGCGCTGGGTGAGTGACCTGAGTTTTCTTAAAGCCCAAACGAAACAAGATCGCGCGCCAGTCCCGGTAAATGAACTTCCAACCGTCGCCGTCGTGAGCCTGGATGACGACCCTGTCCTGGGGAAACGCGAGGCAAAGGTTGGCGTGGTTGTGTTTTCTGACTATCAGTGCCCGTCCTCGCGAAAAGTCGCCGTGGAGGTCCTCCCATCCCTGAAGAAGGCGCACATCGATACGGGTGAGGCACAGTACATCCTTCGCGATTACCCTCTGAAGTCTCATGCTCAGGCCCTGAGCATGGCGGTGGCCGCAAACTGCGCCGCCAGGCAAGACGCCTACTGGGGAATGCACGACGCTCTCTTCGCTCACAAGGGGCCGCTGGGACCCGGGACTTACAAGGAGCTTGCCAGGAGTCTCAAGCTCGACACCGCGGCCTTCCTCGCCTGTCTTGAGGATCCTCTTGAGGCTCAAGAGGTCGAAAAAGACTTTGCCTACGGGAACACGGAAGCCATTGGGGTCGGGTCAACCCCCACTTTCTTTGTGGGACGCGTGGAGGGCGGGAGGCTGGTCAATGCTCGAAAACTTACCGGAGCTCAGACTTTCGAAACTCTGTCCCAGTGGATCAAGACCCTTGTGAAGTAGTGGGGTCTCGATGGTCGCCCACCCAACCCGGAACGGCTTGCCGCTGGTTCAGTTGATTCCGGCCCTGGCCCCTTCCTTTTTTCAGGCCAGCAACTCCTTCACGACCTCGCCGTGCACGTCCGTGAGTCGGTAATCTCGGCCCTGGAAACGGTAGGTGAGCCGCTTGTGATCAATCCCGAGGGTGTGGAGAATCGTCGCGTTCATGTCGTGGATGTGGACGGGATTTTGGATCACATTGTAGCTGAAATCGTCGGTCTCGCCGTACACGATCCCGCGCTTCACGCCTCCCCCGGCCATCCACTGTGTGAAGCAGCGGGGGTGGTGATCGCGGCCATAGTTGGTCTGCGAGAGAGTTCCCTGGCAATAGACGGTGCGGCCAAACTCCCCTCCCCACACGACCAACGTGTCGTCGAAGAGGCCTCGCTGTTTGAGATCGGTAATGAGGGCATAACAAGCCTGGTCGATGTCCCTTGCCTGCTTGCGGATGTTCTCGGGTAAGGTGGAGTGATGGTCCCAGCCGCGGATGTAGACCTGCGTGAAGCGCACGCCACGCTCGGCGAGCCGTCTGGCCAGCAAACAATTAGCCGCAAAAGTTCCGGGCTGCGTCACCTCGGGCCCGTAAAGGTCCAGCACGCTCTTCGGCTCCCTGGAAATGTCCGCCAGCTCGGGCACAGAGCTCTGCATGCGATACGCCATCTCATATTGAGCAATGCGGGTCGCGACTTCCGGGTCGCCGATCGCCTCCTGAGTCTTCTGGTTGAGCCTGGCGAGGCCGTCGAGCATTTTTCGACGAGTAGTGTCCTTCACGCCGGGAGGGTTCGAAAGGTAAAGGACGGGATCGCCGCTCGATCGCAAGCTGACACCCTGGTAACGGGTCGGCAAGAACGCCGAGCCCCAGAGCCTGGAAAAGAGCGCCTGTGAGCCAGCGCCTGAGCTCCACCGCGAATGCAAGACAACGAACGCTGGCAAGTCTTTACTCTCACTGCCAAGCCCGTAGGACAGCCACGCACCCATGCTAGGCCGCCCGGGGAGTTGACTTCCAGTCTGAATGTACGTGATCGCCGGGTCGTGATTGATCGCCTCGGTATTGACACTCCTGACGATCGAAATATCGTCGACAATCTTGGCCGTATACGGCAGAAGTTCGCTGATCCAGACACCGTTCCGTCCATGCTGGGAAAACTTGAAGATGGACGGCGCAATGGGGAAACGAGCCTGTCCGGAAGTCATGGTCGTGATCCTCTGGCCCTTGCGGACAGAGTCGGGGAGGTCCTTGTCGTACCACTCGCTCATCTTGGGCTTGTAGTCGAAGAGGTCCATCTGCGAAGGGGCGTCGGCCATGAAGAGGTAGATGACTCGTTTCGCGGTCGGGGCGAAGTGGAGGCCACTTGGTGGCATCTCTTCCGACTTTGACGACGAGGGCGCGGCGAACAGGTCCGGCGTCAGAAGAGACGCCAGGGCGGCTGTCCCAATCCCGGTTGCCGAGCGCCCGAAGAAGTGACGACGGGCAAGGAAAAGTCTTCGCTCTTCAGAAAGAGAGGATTCGATCGAGGGCATGCCATTATCCCTTCGTGAGAGTCTCGTCGAGGTTCAAGATCAAATTTCCAATCATCGTGTACGCTGCAAGCTCGTTGACGTCGATTGACTCGTCGGGTTTCGAGTCCCCCACACTCACAGCCTTCAGGGCTTCCATGGGATTGGACCGATATTCGGCCAGGTGTTCGCTGTAGGTTTCGACCAACACTTCTAGCTCGTCTGGCCGCGGCGAACGCGCGGTGGCGAGGCGGAAGCCGTGAGAGATCCGGGCTCGAGGCGTGGGACCTCCTTCGTGAACCATGCGCTCGGCAAGACGCCGTGAGGCTTCGAAAAACTGGACATCGTTCATCGTGGCGAGGGCCTGAAGCGGCGTATTCGTGCGCTGCCGAAGCGCCGTGCAAGTCTCCCGGCTAGGAGCATCGAAGAGGGAGAGCACCGGCGGCGGCGCAGTGCGCTTCCAGAAGGTATAGAGCCCACGCCGGTAGAGCGCGGCCCCTTGATCCTGTTTGTAGTTCAAGGTGTTGCTGCCCACGAAACCAACCGATTCCCAGATGCCGCCGGGCTGATAGGGCTTCACGCTCGGTCCACCGATGCGCTCGAAGAGAAGCCCGCTGGCGGCGAGTGCCCCGTCACGAATCATTTCGGCATCCATGCGAAAACGTGCGCCACGGCCAAGGAGCCTGTTCTCCGGGTCTTTCTCGATCAACTCCGCCGTGACCCTGGCCGATTGCCGATAGGCGGCGGACATGACAAGCAGTTTCTGAAAGCGCTTCACGTCCCAGCCGCTCTCGATGAATTCGACCGCAAGCCAGTCGAGCAGATCTGGGTGCACTGGCCACTCTCCCTGAGAGCCAAAGTCAACGGAAGTCTTGACGATTCCGGCCCCAAAGTACTGCTGCCAGAACCGATTCACCGTAACCCTCGCTGTCAGCGGATGGTCTCGCCCCACGAGCCAACGGGCGAGGCCGAGGCGATTTCTTGGCTCTCCCTTGCCGAGTGGAGAGAAAACTGCCGGCACTCCTGGAGAGACTTTCTCGCCCCTTTGCGTGTACTCACCCCGGATGAGCACAAATGCATCTCGCCGGTTGGTCATCTCCGTCGTGACCATCGTTCCGGGCGCCTGCGCCTCGATGGCCGCTGCTTTTTTGTCCAGCTCGACGGCCCTCGCCTGGAGGCGCTGCAACTCGGGAGAATAGTTGGCACGGTAGTATTCGCGGAGCCGCTTTCTGTCTGCCTCGCTCCGGCTCTCGGGCGCGACCGACAGAATGGGCTCCAGGTCAAGAATCTCGTTGCGTGATTCCGTGTCCTTGCGCTTGAAGTAAAAGCCGCAGGCGCCAGCAAAATTCGCGACCTTGAAAAGCAGATGGTTCTCACCAGGCTCGAGGTCAAGCGTGACAGCGTCCTGATCAGCTCCGGCAGCCCGCCGCACGTTGTTCTCATGAACGAGCTTCCCGTTACTCCACACCTTGAGACCGTCATTGCTTCCGAGCGAAATTGGGAATTTTCGCGGGGCTGGCGAGCGAGCCACGCGGTGAAGATAGACGGCACCAATCTCGGAGGGGAAGTCGTGAACCTTGCCGTCTTCAAAATCTGGCTTCTCCTGCCACTTGAGCCTGCCGTCAGCGAATGTGGCTCCCAGGTCGAGCTTTGCTTCGGGACCGAAATCCTTCTCAAAGGCATCCAGCTCATTTTCAGCAGGAATGGGTCCGACAACGCTCCAGGGCTCGAGCACGACCGGACCGAACAAGGGATGGCTCGAGACGGAGACCCTGAACCGCCCGATGGTCTGGTGCCCTCCGCTCTCCTGCAGGAGTCGGATCCGCAGGAGCGCGCCTTCCTCGACCACAACGGGCGAGGCAAGAAAGAACACTGCGGCGCAGTCCTCTCTACGAGTGAACCCATCAACCGCCCACCCCGTGTCGTTCTTGCCATCAATGGCCCTGACGACTTCGAACCCGCGCTGCGAGTAGTCGGCCTGCGCCGAACTGAACGTGATAGCTTGCCCCGGGCGTTGCGCACCGCTAACTGCGGGGGGATGGACCGTACTGGCCTCGACCTCGCTCAGGACAAAGTTTGCCTTGTCTGCTCGTCCGGTGCCACCCAGCGGAAGCGAATCGTGCCGAAGAACCTCGAGGCGGATTGCCGTAATCGGATCCCTGGGCGCGGAGTACATCAGCTCGTAGACAGCCCTCTCCGGACTTGGCCCCTCGACCAGCACGGAGTCGTCGTCAAGCCTCCGCAGCTTCGCACCGCCTGTGGACTCCGCCTTCGCCAGTTCAATGGCCTGCCAGGCCCGCTTCAGACTATCCGCAAGAGACGCAAACCACTTTGACTCGGCTGCATCGACCTCGGGAATCGGAGCGTCGAGTTGCTGACGCAGCACTTGAACTTCCTGCCTGAACTTTGCAATCGTCGCTCCCTGCTCCTTCGTGACTATTCTCACGAAAGGAGGCGGCAAAGCGATATTCATGTCCATTGCGCCTTCTTCAAAGCTATTGAAAAAAGCGTAAAGCTGATAGAACTCCTTCTGCGAAATCGGGTCAAACTTGTGATCGTGGCAGACAGCGCAGCCGACCGTGAGCCCCATCCATACGGTGCCGACGGCCTCGACGCGGTCGACCGCGTACCGCATGAGCACCTCTGCCTCAATGGATCCACCCTCGCTCGTGGAGACGTTGCAACGATTGAAGCCGGTGGCGACTTTTTGCTCGAGCGTGGCATCTGGCAGCAGGTCTCCAGCAAGCTGCTCCACCGTGAACGCGTCGAAGGGCTTGTTCTCGTTGAAGGCCCGAATTACCCAGTCCCGGTAGGGCCAGAGCGAGCGCTCGTTATCGAAGTGGAGACCGTGAGAGTCCCCATAGCGCACAGCATCAAGCCAGTAGCGCGCCATGTGCTCACCGTATCGAGACGAGCCAAGCAGCCTGTCAACGACGGCTTCGTACGCCCTCAGCGACGGAGCAGCAACGAACGCATCGACCTCGGCCGGAGTTGGCGGGAGGCCCGTGAGGTCCAGGGTCACCCGTCGGATGATTGTCACAGGATCGGCCACCGGGGAGGGCCTGACCCCAACCGATCTGAGCCTTGCGCGTAAAAAGCGGTCGATGGAATTGAAGGGAGGCTCGACCTCACCCTTGAAGACCTCTGTCTCCGGTATCTCAGGAACTGGAGGCCGTCTCGGCGGGATGAAAGCCCAGTGCCCGCTCCACTCCGCACCTTGATCAATCCATCGCCGGATCAGGTCGATCTCGCCGGCCGAAAGGCTCTTGCCACTATCCGGGGGAGGCATGAGGTCTTCCGGGCTCGACGCGGTGATACGAGCGTAGACACTGCTCTCAGCGCTCTTGCCAGGCACGACAGCGGCTCCAGAACGTGACGCGAAGAGGCCGTCCTTCCTGTCCAGCCGGAGCTTCGCTTTTCGCTCGCCCTCGTCAGGTCCATGACAGCGATAACACTTGTCGGAGAGGATGGGACGAACTTGGCGGTTGAAGTCGACCCTTGTGGAATCGGAGAGCCCTGCATAAGAGGCCGCGAGGGTACAAAGAATGCGTATTGACTCAAGACAACTCATGACGGCTATTGTAAATACTTTGCACTGCCAAGGAGTGCTGAAAATTGCTCGGGGGGGACGCTTTGTTTGAGGGGAAAAATCCAGAGCCACGCCCACCTTGAGCTACCTTCTCGCGTCGAGGACCGCCCACCCAGGTGGGCGGTTCCCAATTTCCCGCCAGCTCACCCCGCAATACTTCAGGCGTGTCGAATGGCAACACCGGATGGCTCACCCACCAACCGCCCATGATCCACTGTGATTTCTCCGTTCACCAAGACATAGTCAATTCCAAGCGGCGGCTGCTGGGGATTCACATAGTCACTCGCCGTACCAATCTTGTCAGGATCGAAAATTGTCACATCGGCCCAGTTGCCGACCACCAGCGTTCCCCGCTTGCCAAGCTTGAAACGTCCTGCCGGCAAGCCACAGGTCTTGTGTATGGCTGCCTCCAATGACATCCATTTCTTCTCACGCACATACTCCCCCAGGAATTTCGGAAAGGCTCCGAACGTCCTTGGATGTGGCTTACCCTCAGTGTAGAGCCCGTCGGTGATGATGGAAGTCAGTCGGTGTGTTAACACTTTTCGTAAATTGGGCTCACTCTGGTTGAAAGAAACGATCATCAAAATGCCCTGTTCTTCAGACAGCAGCGTCAAGACTGCATCAATGGGTTCAACCTGCCGAGCCACGGCGATATCCTGGATGGATTTTCCAATAATGTCCCGGTTTTTCCTCGAATCGACATTAGCCACGAAAATGTCGCTCCAGGTATTCGCCATCTGGGCCTCGGTCTCCAGGGAAATTTGCTTGCGTGTGCCCTCCTCGGAGAGTCGTTTCAGCAGCTCCTTTGAGCCGCCTTCCAGTGCCCAGTCGGGCAGCAACTGAGTAACATTGCAAGAACCAGCCAGGTAGGGATACGCATCTATCCCAACCGATACCCCCTCTCGCTCAGCCTTGTCCACCAGTTCAAGCACGCTGTCCATCTTGTCCCAATTCTTGCTCCCCACGGTCTGCAGATGCGAGAGCTGCACAGGAACCCCCGTGGCTCTCCCAAGGGCCAAGGCCTCGTCTACAGCCTCGAGAATGCGAAACTTGTAGTCGCGGAGATGGCTCGTGTAAAACGCGTCGTGCTTCTTGACCATTCGACACAGCGCCACAAGCTCCTCGAAGCTGCCGTAGCTTCCAGGCGTTTCATTCAGTCCCGTGGAGAATCCAATGGAACCCTTCTCGAGCGAAATATCGAGGGACCTTTCCAGTTGTGTCATCTGGGAGGCGTCAGCATGATCGCGCTGAAGGCCCATCACCGACGCCCTGAGGGTGCTGTGCCCAGTGAGAGCCGCAGTGTTGGTATAGCTACCCTTGGATTCGAGAGACTGGAAATACTCGCCAGCATGATGCCAGCAACACGCATTTCTTCCGAAAAGCAGCTTGTATACACCGGAGGAGATATTCGTGTCTAGAGTTGGAAAAACAGAAAATCCGCAGTTTCCCACTATCTCTGTTGTGATGCCTTGCTGAATTTTCTCGGGGCGGTGCTCCAGTGTTTCGATATCGGAGTGGCTATGAACATCCACAAATCCAGGCGACACTACTCGGCCGGAGCAATCCAACACGGTGGACTGTTCATTCCTGGGAATATTGCCAATTGCCTTGATCACACCGCCATCCAGGAGCACGTCGGCCTTTCGGCCAGATGCTCCGGTTCCGTCTACAACAGTTCCGTTGGCAAGTAAAAGTGACATGATGGCTTTCTTCGCTATGCCTGGGGTAGTCTGGCCTTGTAACTGCGAGCCACGACGTGACCGAGGGCACGGAGACCGCGGTACTTCTGGACCCAACTAAAGAGCATTTGACAAAATGTTGAAGGCCACTTCAGGCCGACAGAGCCTCAAACTTGAGGAGAAGGCTCGAATCTTTGCCTTTCCCGGAATGATTCAAGCTCGGTCTGCCAGAGGAGGGGCAATCTCCTTGAGAGGAACTCCGAAGTCAAGGTGAAAATGATGTGCCTGACTGGAGAAAAAGAAGCCGACGCGGAACGGTCAACAGCCCACTGGCAACTTTCTACTCCGCGCGGCCATGATTGGGACATCGTGACCAGGGCTCACCCGCTATCGGCGCCGGAGGCGCCCGGCGCTTATCGAGCGCCGATACGCGGGGGAGGTCTTCCTCCCCCGCGAAGAGTACAGTAACAAGAGAGTTGAATCTTTTTCCAAAGTGTCCTAAAAACCGCAGCATTGTAAATGACGTGAGATTCAGGCATCGATGTAAGCGTGTAAGTCAAGAGCTGGGGACCAGCAGCGCGAAGACGGCCGCCATCGAGAATGTGACTCGGTAGCTCGCGCTGCGGATACTTCCATCTTGCGCCTTTGCATTACGCTCGAAGCCCCCAGTACCACCAAGGAAGGGATCCCCTGGAGATGACCAAGAAGCTTCGCTTTCGAGTAGCCTTGACGAATGATTTCTACGACGACGATGGCCAAGTGAAGTATGGGGATATTGGCCTCGACCTGCTGAAATCCGCCAACAGCATCGATGTGAGCCACTTTGCCACCCACAGGCCTGAAATCTCGCCGGATCAGCTTGCCGGCCTCCACAGCGTCATTGTTCTGACACCACGGGTGACCGCTCGCAGTTTGTCCGCCAGCACCGACCTGCTGGCTATCGGTCGATTCGGGGTCGGCTACGATACCGTCGATGTCGGCGCCTGCACTGCGGCTGACGTCGTCTTGCTCATTACGAAAGGCGCAGTTGATTATTCCGTCGCGGAAGCGACTGTCGGCTGGATGCTCGCGCTAACGCACCACGTGCGCATCAAGGACCAACTGGTAAGAACCGGGAACTGGAACGAACGCAACAGCTTCATGGGGTGTGAGCTGCGCAGGCGAACGCTTGGAATCATCGGCTTCGGCGGCATCGGTCAATCGGTGGTCAAGCTGCTCACTGGATTCGGCATGAATACACCGCTGGTCTTCGACCCTTTCGTCGCAGCATCTGTTCTCGCCGATTCGGGAGTTCAAGCGGTGTCACTCGATGAGCTCCTGGAGAAGTCGGACTTCGTCTCGCTGCACTGCCCGCTCAATGATCAAACGCGCGAGCTGATCTCAACGCGCGAGCTGTCGCTCATGAAGCCAACGGCTTACCTGCTCAACACGGCCCGCGGTGGCATCGTGAATGAGGACGACCTCTTCACAGCCTTGAGGCAACGTCGGATCGCCGGAGCCGCGATCGACTGCTTTGTTGGCGAGCCGCTCACCGCGGCGACGCGCTGGGCGGATCTGGATAACGTGCTGCTCGCGCCCCACTCGATCGCGTGGACCCACGAGCTGTTCCTTGAAATCGGGCACGCCGCCTGCCAGGGCATGCTCGACATCTTCCAGGGCCGCCGACCTCGCGGAGTTGTGAACCCCGAAGTCTTTGACCGGCCCAGCTTCAAGGTCAAGTGGAAACGGATCGTCCAGTCGACCCACGAGTCGTAAGCTTCGCGCGCCGGGCCTGCCCAGGAACTTCCCGGGATCCCTGGCAGCCTGTTACTCCGCCGCGGGCTCCTGAGTTTTCTGGGTGGGCAACGCGTGGGCAGACGGCCCTTCCCCAACCGTTACATCCGTCACCTTCACCCCCCCCGTTTGCCCATTTTGTGACCATGCTCGAGAGCAGGCCTGCCTTGACGGGCTTTGAGAGGTAGTCGTCCATGTCGGCCGCGAGGCACTTCTCGCGTTCGCCCAGCATGGCATTTGCCGTCATGGCAATAATGGGGACGGCGCCCATTGGCGAAGGAAGCCTCCAGATCTCCTTCGTTGCCTCGTAGCCGTCCAGCTCCGGCATCATGCAGTCCATGAAGACAACGTCGTACGGCAGCATCTGAACCATTTGCACGGCCTCTCTGCCGTTCGCGGCAACGTCCACGCGACAGCCGATCCTCTCCAGCATTTTGACAGCGACTTTCTGGTTCACGACATTGTCTTCGGCGACCAGCACGCGAGCCTTGACGCCGCCCTTCTCCAGAAGGGCGGCGCGTTGCGCCTTGGCTTCTGCCAGCGAGTGAGACGTGATCAGCTTGGTCGTGGTTCCCTTCGTCGCGGAGCCCCAGACGATGGAAAGCACCTCGTGAAGCTGCGCTTGTCGGATGGGCTTGACCAGATAGGCCGCGAAGCCTGCCGCGATCATGCGGCTACCATCTCCGCGCAATCCAGCCGAGGTGAGCATCACGAGCGATGTTCGAGCGATCCGCGGGTCTGCCTTGATCTCGCGACCCAGGGCCTCCCCGTCCATCTCCGGCATCATGTAGTCGAGGATGGCAATGGGAATGGGGTCGCCCGCCAAGAAGGCGGCGCGCAGCTCCTCGAGTGCCTGAAGTGGGGTCGCGCAGACAGTCGTGCGGATCCCGAGCACGTCGAGTTGCTCCTTCAAAATTCTACGATTCAGCTCCTCATCATCGACGATGAGGGCCCGAACACCGGAGATGTCAGCGATGGGCGGTGGCCCCTGACCCTTGACACTGACGTCGATTCGTAGCGGCAGCTCGAAGCAAAACGTGGAGCCCTTGCCCTCGGTGCTTTGGACGGTGATCTTGCCGCCCATCAGTTCGACGAGCTGCTTCGAGATGGCAAGCCCAAGGCCCGTCCCGCCGTACTTGCGCGTGGTGGAGGCGTCGGCTTGCATGAACTTCTGGAAGAGCATTCCAAGTTTCTCTGCAGGGATGCCAGCTCCTGTATCCTCGACCGCAATCTTGATGGAGGCCTTGTCCTCGGCTTGGCTGGCCAGCTGCACGTCGATGAAGACATGGCCTTTCTCGGTGAACTTGAGCGCGTTGCCCACCAGGTTGGTGAGCACCTGACGGATTCGGCCAGGATCTCCAATCAGAGACCTTGGCACACCAGGGCCATACCGGACCATGAGCTCGAGCGATTTTTCGTTGGCCTTGTGAGCCAGAAGCTCGGCCGTATCCTCCACGGCAAGGCGCAGGTCGAACGAAATCGGCTCAATGGTGAGCCTGCCAGCCTCAATCTTGGAAAAGTCCAGGATGTCGTTGATGATCGTAAGAAGGGCGTCGGCGGAGTTGCGGACCGTCTCTGTCTGCTCGCGTTGCTCGGCACTGAGCTGCGCGTCAAGTAGAAGCCCCACCATTCCAATGATGCCATTCATCGGCGTCCGAATCTCATGGGACATGTTGGCAAGAAACTCGGACTTGAGCCGCGAAGCCTCGATCGCCTGGTCTCTGGCCCTCTCCATCTGCTGCTCGACCCGCCGCCGCTCGATTACCGAGCCCAGGGTGTTGGCGATGGCCTGAAGGAATTGCAGTTCGTCCTTCGTGAACTTGCGCAACGATCGCGAGAATGCCCCCAGCACTCCGAGGGGTCCCTTGTTGCCAAGAATCACAAGGGAGACGCCGGATCGAATTCCCGCCTCTTGGAGGTGGGACGCCACCGAGAAACGGGTCTCCAGCCGAACGTCCTCGAGCACCACAGGATCCTTGGAGAGGAGGGTGTAGCCCTCCTGCGATTGACGAAGCCCCGCGCCGAGCGTACATCCCATGACTCTCACCTCAGGGAGGCCCGATACGGCTCCATACTTGAGCGCGTTGCTTTCCTCACATAGCTCCAGGAACTCTGCGAGATCGACCTGCAGGCTCTGCGTGATCTGCTCGGTAGCTCTCGCCGTCAGATCCTCGATGAGTGCCCCACTGAGGGCCATCTGCCCCAACGCGGTGACGATCGCCCTCTGTTGCGCGTGAGTCTCAATTCCGTTCTCCGCCTGTTTCCTCGCCGTAATGTCCGTGATGCCGACGGCAAGATATCTGCTTGGACCTACCATGAAGTCGTTGGCCTTGAGCTCAATGGACACTCTCGTGCCGTCCTTCCGCTGAGCTTCGACCTCCACGACATTTCCGGGGATACTGCATTCTTGAAGCTGGAGACGACTCTTCAGGAGAGCTTCCACCTGGCCCCGATGATCCTCGATGATCAAGCACTCGAGGCTCTTGCCCAGGATTTCCTGTGCGGCGTGGCCGAAGAGCCGCTCGGCCGAAGTATTGAACATCTGGATGATCCCCAACTCATCCATCGCGATGATCGTGCTCGTGGCATTCTGGAGCACGGCCCGAATTCGAGCCTCGCTTTCCTCACGCGCCGCGAGCCGCCGTGTGTTCTCTTGCGCGGCTCGAGCCGCTTCTCTCGAAATTCGCTGTGCGCAGACAAGAACCAAGACCCCCAACACTCCCAGGAGGGCGTACAGAAATAGCTGCCAGCGAAGTAGGCTCCTGGCTGAGAGGATGTATTCCTCGGTTCTAGTCCGCTGGACCTCTCGCGCGAGAGCCCGCAGCGCTCCAAGTTGGCGCATCATTGCCGAGGAGAGCCGGTGTCGCTCGGAGACGAGCTCCAGTCCCTGGGTCATGACGTCCGGTGAGGCCACTTGCAAGTTCTTGCGTTCGGACGCGAGGACCTCCTGGACAGCGCTTTCGGCTCCATCCAGCGGGACCCGCAGGATTTCTCCTCCGAGGCGCTCCAGGTTAGCCTCCAGAGTGGAAAAAATTTTGGCGAGCCTTTTCCCCACATCGTCCAGTCTTGCCTCTAGCCGCTCGAGTCGCCCCGGGTTGCTCGCGGCATCACGAAAATCTTCACCGTGGAGGACTGCCTCGGAGGCGACTTGCTCGAACTGATCGCGGCTCTCGATCCACTCCTCCACGACCCGCTGCCTCGCCAAGAACTCGTCAGCAAGGGACCGAAGGGCCAGCGTGAGTCCAACGCCAGACGCAAAGCAGAGCCCCCCCAGAATGAGAGGGACCCGCGTCCAGAGAGATCCAAGCAAACGGCGTGTAATTTTCGAACCCATGGCGCCAGGATTACTCTCTTGCCTTCTGTTCGTGCAAACTGCAACTCTATCGGCAACCAGGGGCTTCCCCCTTCTGGCCAAAGGACGCCACTCCAAGCCAGACCTCGATTCCGATAAGGACCGGCGGGCATTCCAACTCGCTTCATCGAGGACTCCGCGCCAGTTCACAAACTCACGAGGATGATTTTGCGATGGGTTCCCAGGCCTGCAGTCTCATAGAATGTGTTCGCGTCCACCCAAGCAAAGATCATGAAAGAGTTCATCCTCTCGATTGCGGCCACGATGTGCGCATACTTCCCATCGAGGGACGCCAAGGCTTTCGAGCGTAACCGCCCGCCCGCCTCCTCCCGGCCCGGGAATGGACATGTAAATGCTGATAAAGATTCCCCTGCGGGTCGGGTCGCTGTTCGATTCGATCTGGATCGGCGGAACATCGCCGTCGAGGAGGATGCGACCGGGGAAGTCCACCGGATCGGGGCCCCACGAAGCCTCTTTTCGAACTCGGGGCCTTCCTCCCCTGCCGGAAACCGACGGAGCGGATTACTTCCCGCCTCCAGATCAGCTCTTCTGCGAAGAGTCCAACTGAGGAGAGAAGAGGCTTCATGGATCTACTGACGCTTGGCCCGGAGGATCAGGAGGTCTTCCGGGCTGCAGAGGCAACCATTCGCGCTCGGTTCAAGGAAGGCCGACACCACGTGGGAGCCGCCGTGCGCGGAGGCTCGGGCAAGATTTACACTGGAATTCACCTCCAGGCGGTGGTGGGCGAGCCTGCCACTTGCGCCGAGGTGATCGCAATCGGGTGTGCCATGGTCGAGGGCGAGGATCGCATCACCGCAAGCGTGGCCGTTCGCCACCCGAAGCCACACGAGGCAACTCGGTTATTGCGCGTGCTTCCGCCCTGTGGAAGCTGCCGCGACCTGATCGCTGACTACGGCGGGCGCGAAGTGTGGGTGATCCTGGAACTCGACGGCACCCTCAGGAAGGCCCGGATTACTGACTTGATACCGCTGCGGCGTTGGTCTCGCGGGCCGTCCTCGATCTCGTAAGGTCAGAAACGCGCGTTGGACCCCACTGACAGGTAGGTCGTTCCAGTTCTGTCTCCACGGAGAATTGTAATTTTACTTCCGCTTGCCTTGCGCTCCCGGATCTGAAACAATGTTCACCCAAAAAACAAATGTTCACAAGCGAACCTATCTCGACGCCGGGCAGTCGCGACCTGGAACGATCTTCCATGGTCCGCGCCAGCCGCCTCTACTATCTTGAGGGAAAGGGGCAAGCCGAGATCGCACGCATCCTGAAAGTCTCGCGGCCCAGCGTGAGCCGGCTCCTCACCAGGGCCAGGCTCGAGGGTATCGTCGAGATCCGAGTGCGAGGGAGCGAGGACGGCACCGACTGGGCGGCTGTGGCCCGGGGTATCGGACTGAGCGAGTTGGTCGTGGCGGCGTCGGAATCACTCAGCGCCGAGGAGACCAAGGCGGCGGTCGGACAGGCTGGTGCTGATTGGTTCGCTCTTCACGTACAACCGGGCGAGGCGGTCGGCCTCACAGCAGGCACCACACTCTCCGCATTTACGCGTCACGTGCGGCACGGCCTGGGGCTCGGCCTGAAGATCGTTCCTCTGGTCGGCACTCTCTGGGATACGGGTCAGGACTTCGATGGCTCGTTTCTGTGTCAGGAGCTGCGTCGACGAGTCGGCGGCACGCACCTCGTGCTCAGCGCTCCGGCCGTCGTGGGCTCCACGGCCCTGGCTCGTTCACTACGCGCCGAACCGCGCGTTCGCGGCGTCCTCGAGTTGTTCTCAACGCTCGAGCATGTCTTCCTGGGCATCGGAAATGCCGAGGAGGATCATCCCATCGTGATCGCGGCAAAGCGATCCGCACTGGGAACAGACGAAAACCGGCGCATTCTGCCGCGCCAGGCCGTTGCCAGCGTGGGTTGTCTCTTCTTCGACTCTCAAGGCAAGCCCTGCCGCACCGCGCTGGACGGCCGCACGATCGGCATCCGCCACGACGACCTGATGGCCATCCCTGTTCGCGTGGGCCTCGGCTGTGGCAAGGACAAGCTTGCTGCGTCTCTGGCGCTCGTGCGGGGCGGCGTCGTGAACGTTCTCGTCGTCGACGAGGCTCTGGCTCACGGCCTCAGACGCAGCTCCAAGGACCCCGGACGGTAACCAAGCCATGTATCAAGACCTCTTTGACTTCCGGCAAGGCCGAGAAGGCTACTACGGCCAGTTCGGCGGAGCTTACGTGCCCGAGATCCTCCACGAGACGCTTGCGGAGCTGCGTGCAGCTTTTGATGAGGCGCGCCACGATCCGAAGTTTTGGCGGCAGTACGTGGAGGTGATGTCCACTTATTCGTGCCGCCCCACTCCCATCACCTACTGCGACAACCTCACACGGCTGCTTGGCGGCGCGAAGATCTTCGTCAAGCGAGAGGACTTGAATCACACGGGTGCCCACAAGGTGAACAACGTGATGGGGCAGGGGCTCCTCATGAGGCGTATGGGAAAAAAGCGAGTGATCGCCGAGACCGGAGCCGGACAGCACGGCGTGGCCACGGCCACCATGGCAGCCCGACTCGGCCTCGACTGCAGGATCTACATGGGCGAGGATGACATCGCCCGCCAGAGACCCAACGTATTCTGGATGGAGCAACTCGGGGCGGAAGTCATTGCCGTCACCGACGGAACCCGCACCCTGAAGGATGCGATCAACGCCTGCCTCCGCGACTGGGTCGAGTCAATGAGCAACACGCATTACGCTCTCGGCACAGTGTGCGGTCCGCATCCCTTTCCGCACATGGTCATGTACTTTCAGTCCATTATCGGCAGGGAGGCCCGCGAGCAGATGCAGAAGCAGACGGGGAAGTTGCCGAAGCGCGTTTACGCATGCGTGGGCGGCGGATCCAACGCGTCGGGTATCTTCGCAGGATTCCTTGAGGACAGTGAGGTCGACCTCGTGGGTGTCGAGGCGGGCGGCCTCGGCATCTCGAGCGGGAAACATGCCGCGCGCATCGCAGGCGGACAGGGCTGTCCGGGAGTGGCGCAGGGCTACAAGACCTACTTTCTTCAGGATAAAGAAGGCCTGATGAACGACACCCACTCCGTGGCGGCGGGGCTCGACTACATCGGCGTGGGGCCAATTCTGGCCCACCTTCACGATCGAGGACGAGTGCGCTTCGAGTCCGCCACCGACACCGAGGTTGTCGAGGCCTTGAAGCTGACGATTCGGAGCGAAGGGCTCATCCCTGCCCTCGAGAGCTCGCACGCCTTCGCGGCAGCCTGTCGCGAGGCGCCGCAGCTCTCACCTGATGATGCGATCCTGATCAACCAGTCGGGAAGGGGCGACAAGGACATCTTCACCGTCGCCGACGCGTTGGGCGACGAGCGATGGAAGGAGTTCATCCAGGGCAAGGCCGCCGCCTACGAGAGTGCCGCCAGAAAGCGAGGCACACTTTGACCACGCCTGGGCTTGAATTCCACATCCGCTGCCGCCTGAAGGAGCGACCGCTTCTTCTCATGGCACACGCCGTCGTCGGCTATCCATCGCTCGAGGTCAACTGGCAAATGCTCGAAGCCATGGAGGCGGCCAATGTGGACCTGGTCGAGCTACAACTGCCCTTCAGCGAGCCCATCGCAGACGGGCCGACCTTCGTGAAGGCAAACCAGGCAGCGCTTCACTCGCAGACGCACTGGGAGCATTACTTCGCGCTGATGAGTCGGGCAGCGAGGAGATTCTCGTTCCCAATTCTTTTCATGGGCTACTACAACAGCGTCTTTCGGATGGGGGAGGAGACCTTTTGCGATCGTCTCTCCCACGCCGGCGCGAGGGGATTTATCGTGGCGGACTTGCCTCCCGAGGAGGCGGTGGGGCTCAACGGTCACGGCAGAGCACGAGGTCTGGACCCGATTCTGCTCATGACTCCAACCAATTCCCCATCACGGCTCACCGAGATTGCAGCCCAGGCCTCGGGCTTCGTCTACTGCGTCGCCCGCAAGGGCGTGACGGGCAAGCGTACGGAGATTTCCGATGGTGTCGAAAGCTTTCTTGGTCGATGCCGCAAGGCAACAAAGTTGCCATTGGCGCTTGGGTTTGGGATCAAGACCGAGCAAGATGTGCGTACCATAAAAGGCCTGGCGGACATCGCAATCGTCGGTACCGCTTGCCTGGAAGCCTGGGAACGAGGCGGCCGAAGTGGCTACACCGAATTTCTCTCCACCCTTTCCCGCGGAAGATCGTGACCCCAATAAAAGCCGCGCGTTACAGGCTCACTCGAGGAAGGACTCCTCTCACCTTGGCGCGCCGCCTTCGAAATAAGGAGCTCAAACCTTCATGAAATCCAGGGGCCGACACGATGCACGAAAGAAAGAGAGCTCTCGCCTGGAACCCGAGCTCAAGCGTCACGGTCTTGCCCGCTGGCTCTCGAAGTTCGGGCTCATGTCTCGCACCGAGGCAGAGCAATGCGTCCTTCAGGGCCGCGTCGCCTTGAACGGAAAGATCACGAAGGATCCGGAGCGTGCGGCCCATCCAGAGCTCGACAGAATCCTCCTCGACGGCCGCCCCCTCAAGCCAGCACGCAGGATCTACCTCGCCATGAATAAGCCCGAGGGCTACATCACCACTTCACAAGACCCCGCCGGCCGCCGCACCGCGTACGAGCTGCTGCCTCCCAACGCCGCTCGCACGCAGGCTGTGGGCCGGCTCGATGCCGACACCTCCGGACTCCTCATCTTCACGAATGACACGGAGTTCGCGGCGCGGATCACGGACGGCAAGGGAGACGTCGAGAAAGTCTACGTTGCCCGTCTCCGCGGCCGGCTTGATCCTCGCGACCGCCTCCGCTTCGAGCGTGGGGTCGAGCTGGACGGACAAATGACGCGCGCGGCGCGCTGCAATCTGCTCGAGTCGGGCGAAGAATCCACCTGCGTGGAGCTGACGATCCTTGAAGGCCGCAACCGGCAGATCCGGCGCATGTGGGAAATTCTTGGGTATGCGGTCCTCGAGCTTCAGCGCGTGCGGGTGGGACCCATTTCGCTTGGCAACTTGGCGGTGGGACGCACCCGGCCCATCTCGGAGTACGAGCGTGCTACGCTGACGGTCAACCTGCGACAGATCAGGTAGCTGCCCGGCTCAACCTGACTGGCTCGGAGCCGGGCGAGGAGTCCACCTGGGCAGCCGATCCCCTGGAGCCTGGTTGGAGCTTATTGGCAGTAGTCGCTCTCGCAGACCTCGAGCTGGTCACCCTCTTCGTCGTACCCGCAAAGTAAGGGGCCCGGAGGGGGAGGAGCTGCGCTACCGAGGAAGAGATAGCCCAGCGTGTAGCTCGGGTCCGCGATATTCAGGACGCCATCGTCGTTGGAATCGCCCAGGTCCATGCACACAGGCGGCGGACCGCCGAGGAAAAGGAACGCGAGGGTGGACGAGGCGTCAGCGATGTTAACGACCCGGTCCGAGTTGGCGTCGCCGCGGAGGAACTGCTCGCCGTCGACAATGATCTGCGTCGGCACCGGCGTCACCAACGTGTTGGATCCCGGAAAGTCCAGGTCGATGACCCCGTACTCGTTCTTGACGCCGTGGACAAAGGACCCGGCCACAAGCAGGTCATCATCCTCGGGCGGAAGAAACACGGCGCCGGTTCCCCGGGGAGCATCCCGGGGCACGTCAAATGTCACGCGGAGAAGTTTCGTGGCCTCGAGAGGACCCTGGGTTGCGGCGAACTGCACTCGTTGGTACGGCGCGCCGGGGCCACCGGCGGCCTTCAAGACGAAGATCGCTCCAGCGATCAGGAGGTCGTAGCGGCGATCGGCGGAGGGCACGACTGCGAATCGGAATGCCGCCGAGGTCTCGAACTGGCCCTGGAGGGCGGTGGGGAACTCAGTTCCATCAAAGTCGACCGCGATTCTCCGAGCCCTCGATTTATCGACACGATACGCGATCGAGAAGCACTCGATCGGCTTGGCCGTGGTAGCGTGGAGGAAGAGTTCGGCACGAGCCCCTCTCGCCACAGCTCTTCGGCCGAGCATCAACATGTCAAAGCCGGGAAGCGGCCGTCCGGGTGGATCGAAGCCAGCCCTTGCGCAGTTGAGGCCGTCGGCGGTCGGATCCTCGCCTGGCATCCCAAAGGGCGATGGCAGCAAGGGAATGGAAGCGCTGCGGAAGAGCCAGCCCAGAAGATACGCCATGTCTGCAATACCGATCGTATCGAACGCGCCGTTGTCGTCTGTGTCGGCCGCATCCATGCAGCCCGGGGCCGGACCGCCCAGGTATCGGAAATCGAACAGGTAGCTCACGTCCGACAGCGTCACTTGACCGTCACGGTTCACGTCGCCACGGATGAACTGGGGAACCTGAGCGGCAACTCTGGAGCTCAAGCTCCCGATCAGAACAGCCGCGGCCGCCAACCATCGGACTTCGAGCGCTTCTTGAAATTGCATGATGCCCTCCTCAAAAGGTCACCCGTCTCTTGACTACCAGCGACAAACAACTCGACGCCCACCCGTTGATGGCCAGGAACTAGACCCCTGGCTTGTACTCCTCGCGGGGGAGAAAGGCGTCCCCCGCACCGGGCGCCTGAAGGCGCCGATGGCGGAGGGCCTCGGTCAGAGAGTCCCAATCATGGCCCCGCCAATTTTGTCATTGTAGCACAGGCGAAATCCAACGTCGGTGCTGCGAGCGTGCTCTCCTCGCATTGTCCGGAGGTCAGAACGAAACACGAACGGAAACGAGTTCAGCCACGAGCCTCCGCGGCAAGGCCTGTAGCCTTCCGCGCTTGCCCCCAGCACCAGCTCGCGCACACAACCGGCAAGGTCTCGAATCCCAAACAGAGACACATCCCGAGGGAAAGCTCCCACAGGCTCCGGGAACGGCTTTCCAGGTCGTGAAAGCCCCCCCTTGCAAAGAGACCAGTCGAAACCGTTGCCCCAGGGGTAAATCCTTCCGTCGGCGCCTCGGGCGCAACGTTCCCACTCCAGCTCCGTGAGGAGCCGGATATTCCGACCCAGTTTTCGAGAACGCCACCCGAGGTACGTATTCACGGCCTCAAGACTGAGCGCGATGGCGGGACAGTGCACCCCGAGCCGTTCGATCGGCAGGAAGCGTCCCGTGGCATCCTGCTCGACATACTCCTCGGGCTCGAAGGCTGGCAGCAAGTCCCGGGGGACCGAACCCCTCTCCGCCAAGATGTCATCGAGGAGCCGACAGTACTCCCCCAGCGTCACCGGAAACCGACCCACCACGAAGTCCGCGATCTTCACCACTCGGCGCTCGAGCGCACTGATCTCGCGATCGTGTCCTCCCACAATGGTGTCACCGCCGGGGACGTGGACAAATCCATCGGGGATCGAACCTTCCGAAAGGAGTCTTACAGCGCAGGTGGAGGGGCTCGTTCGCCCGATCACGAACGGATACCGCGTCTCCTGAAAACCTGGCTTCCGCAGAAGGGCGAGGTACGAACCGCGCGGGAGGAGCTTCTCGATGGGTGTCTCGCCGAGCGGGGTCTGCGAGCTTTCGACAACGAGCGGACCGCGCTCCTCGTATCGTGAAAGAAAAACGGTAGCGCCCGCGGGCTCACTCACGAGCCTGAGAAGTCCCTTTCCGTCAAGCTCGACCGCGTACAAGCCGTCATGGTGCTGGCGAACAAGCCCCTCATAGAACCCCGTGGCCTCTCGATCACCTCGATCCTCGGCGGCGAGGAGCTTCTCGTGGAAGGCTTGCGCGAGAGCCTTGCGAGCGGGACGGCTCTCCGGATCAATGCTGAGGACGGCCAGGTAGGCCGCCGTCATGCGGTTGAACGCCGATGAGGCCTCCTCCCTTGCGGTTTCCCGCTTCGCCTCGAGGTCCCAGAGCAGGTGTTTGGCCTCCTCTGGATCGTGCTCGTTCAACTTCAGGCGGACCGCTGCCACAGCCTCACGCAGCCGCGTCTCACGAACTTCGGCCTGCCGCAAGGGCTCATGAAGTGAATCGGCTTCGGCACACAATCGAGATGCTTCGGCTGCACGCCTCTCGGCGTCGTGAATTCCCTCGACATATCGCTGGAGAGCGTCGTGAAACTCTCTGGCATTCTGAAATCGATCCTCTTTTCGCGATGCGAGCGCCCTGCGGCAGATGGACTCCAGCTCGGGCGGAATCGAACGATCCACAGTCCGCTGGGACGGCGGCGTGACCTCGCCTCGACTCGCCTTTCCCCGCGCCACCTGCGGCGAGGCATCGACGTACAGCGGCGTGCCCGTCAAGATCTCGTAGAGGAGCGCGCCGAGGCCGAAGACGTCCGTGCGCGCATCGATCAGCGTGACCTCGCCACGTGCCTGCTCCGGGGACATGTAGGCCGGACTTCCCTGTATGGAGCCCTCGAGAGTGAGTCGGCCCTCGTCGCCTCGATCGGTGGAGAGCTGAGGACCTTCCGTTTCCGGCGCCAATACCGAGGAAGATCGACCGAGGATTTTCGCCAGGCCCCAGTCGACGACGATCACCTCACCGTAGCCGCCCACCATCACGTTCTGCGGCTTCAAATCACGGTGGACCACGCCTCGCGAGTTGGCGAAGTGAACTCCCATGGCAACCTGCTGCAGGACCTGAATGAGCCGGGTGAGCGTGTACTCGGGCTCCCTCGCGTCGATGATGTGCTTCAGATCTCGGCCCCGGATCCACTTCATCGTAAAGAATGGGGCGCCGCCAATCTCCCTTCCAAGATCATAGACAGGTGCGATATTGGGATGCTCGAGCTGCGCGGTCGCCTGCGCCTCCTCGAGAAAGCGAGACAGCCTCGCTGTGCTCAAACCGGGCCCCCGAATCACCTTCAGCGCCACGCGCCGGCGGAAGTCGCGGTCGTAGGCCAGGACGACCTGACCCATGCCGCCTCTTCCAATCTCCCGCTCGATCACGTAGCGGTCCCCGCTCCGGGGCAAAACGCCCGGAGGTCCACCATCTTCCCCGGCCAGGGAGAGCGTGGCCGATACACCGGACTTCTCGAGGTCGGAGACGATGCTGCGCCTCTCCGTCGCGTTCTTGAGTGGCTCCTCGTTAGAGAGCATCTTCACGAAGAAGAGACAGCGGTCTTTCAAGGCCTGAGGCCAATCCTCGGGGATGGTGGCGGCGCCCGATTCGCAATAGAGCTCCATGAAATGCTCAAATAGCCTGTCCGTGTTCACGAGCGAAGGAACTCCGCCATGACGTCCGCGCCGAGTGCGGTCTCGATCCGGGGCCTCAGGAGCTCGAGTCCACGGGCAAAGAGCGTGCGGCCTCTCTTCTCGGAGGTGAGTCCCATGGCGTCCTTCAGCTCGGGCCAGCTGTGCCCCTCGAAGACCTTCAGCACGACCGCCTCCATTTCCTCGGGGTGCGATGCCTGGAGTTCGAGCAGCGCTTGCCCGGTCGCCTCGAGCACTTCTCGCCTGCAAGCAATCTCTGAAGCGGTCGGGTCCGGCGACTCGACCAGCTCCGCGTGTTCGCCGAGGGCGGCTGGCTTGCCGCCTCTTTTTTTCCGCGTCTCGTGGCGGCCAGCGTCGATGATCTTGTGGCGGATGTGGCTGGCGACCCAGGCGTAAAAGTCCTTGTCGGTGGCGAACTGCCGATCTCCCAGACGCGAGAGAGCCTCGGCGAGGCCCTCGAGCACGAAGTCGATCGTTGAGCCCTGTGCGCGGCGGATGGAGCTCGAAAGCGAGCCCGAAAATACACGCAGGAACCGGTCAGCGCAGCAGGCAAGAGCGTTCAGGGCCCTGGGGTCGCCGGCGCGGGCCTGGTCAATGAGAGGGCGCAGAGAGTCCGACATGATCGACCTTGGTAACAGCCTTCACTTGAAAACGTAAGAAAGCTTACCACGCAGGAGAGGCTATCGGCCCCTGGCCAATCACACAACAAGCTGCTCGAAAGTTCATGAACGGCTCCTGGTAGGGTCACTTCACCACGTAGACGCTCTGGAGCTGGCAACCTGCGCCATCGTTGTCACAGAGTAGAAAGCTGCGATAATCGGCGCCCGTGGAAATACCCGAGCACCTGAACCCGCAGCTTTTCGCGCTTCTTCCCGAAAAACCCGTCCTCCTCGTACTTGACTTCGACGGCGTGATCACCGACGACCGAGTCCATGTCACCGAGGATGGCAAGGAGTCCGTTTCCTGCACGCGAGGTGATGGCATGGGCACCACGCTACTTCACCGTGCCGGCTTTCCCGTGCTGGTGCTCTCGACGGAGAAGAACCCGGTAGTGGCGGCCCGGTGCGCCAAGCTCAAGCTCGAGTGCATTCAGGGCGTTTCCGACAAGACCCTCGAGTTTCGCCGGCTTCTAACGGATCGCGGCATTGACCCGGCCGGTGTGATCTTTGTGGGCAATGATGTCAACGACATGGGCTGTGCGAGAATCGCAGGCGCGAGCTTCTCGGTCGCCGATGGGCATCCCATGTTGAAGCGCGTCGCGAAGGGCGTACTCACAAGGCCCGGCGGGCACGGAGCCGTCCGCGAGATCGCGGAGCTGATCCTCACCCGCATCGGCCTCGAGATCGTCTACAACGCAAGCGATCTTGCGGGCAGTTCATGAGAGTGTCCTTCATTATTCCAGCCCTCAACGAGGAGCAGCACTTGCCGGCGTGCCTGAGATCCCTTCAGCTCCTCGAAAGGCCAGGAGGAGAAGTGGAGCTTGAGGTGATCGTGGTCGACAACCAGTCCAGAGACCGCACGGCCGCAATCGCTCGAGAGCATGGGGCGAAAGTTGTCATGGTCACCACTCCGGGGCGAGTCAGTCGCATGAGGAACCTGGGTGCCAAGGAATCTACCGGCGACTTGCTCGCTTTCATCGACGCTGATTGTGAGTTGTCGCAGGATTGGCTATGCCGCTTGACGGCTCACTTTGGCGATTCCATGGTGGTCGGAGCGGGCGCTTGCATGGCGCAACCAGCCGCCTCCGCCACGTGGGTTGAGACCACCTGGCACACCATTGCTCACCCAAGGCAAGGCATGATCAGTGCGCAGAGCGTGATGTGGCTTCCCAGCTTCAACTTGCTGGTTCGGCGTGACGCTTTTGAGAGAGTCGGGGGCTTTGACGAACGTCTGATCACCTGCGAGGACAGTGATCTGGGATACAAGCTCTCCACCGGCGGCAAATTGATCCTCGATAACATCGCGCAGGCAGCTCACCATGGTGAGTCCAGGACCCTCAGGGAGTTCTTTCGGCGCGAAGCCTGGCGCAGTCGCGGAAACCTGCGGAGCTGGCTCCAGAGAAAAATGGCTCCTGGTGAGCTCAAGAGCATCCTGATTCCGCCGGCATTTCTTGGAGGACTCAGCGGGGGGTTGATCCTCCTCACTCTCTCAGCCTGGTGGCCTGCGCTCACGACGGTGTCCCTGGTCTTGCTCTTGTTGACCACAACTCTGCCGGTCCTCGTGTTGGCCAGGAGGCGCATTTCGCCGACGCGGCTATCCCTGTTCTCGCAAGGCTTGACGCTCGTGAGTCTCTACTTGTGCGCCAGGGCCATCGGACTGTTCCTCCCCATGCCCCGTGTCGGCCGGTGACGCGCCGGGGCCACAAGGACGGGCTACAGACTCGTCGTTGAAGAGCGGGGAAGAACCCGTTTCCTGGGCCCGCTCCAACAATCACCAAAAACGCGCTTGACTTGAGGGGGCGTGCTGGACGAAATTCGATGCAATCAAGTGTCCTGGAGGCTGGCGGAGTAAAACTTGGCGAACTTTGATATCACAGGGCGGCTTGCGGTCGTCACTGGTGGCGCCACGGGCATCGGTTTCGGTGTGGCGCAAGGACTTGCGAGAGCAGGCGCACTGGTAGTCATTGCTGGAAGGCGGATCGAAAAGGCGCGAGAAGCCGTCGAACATCTGACACGCGCGGGCGCGCGCGCCGAGGCGATCGCTCTGGACGTGACACGCAAGGCGGACATCGACCGGCAGTTCGCGGACGTGGCAAGCCGCCATGGCCGGCTGGACATACTCGTCACAAGTGCAGGCACCAACCGGCGACTTCCCACACTCGACTACGACGAACAGAGCTGGGACATCGTGATCGACACCAATTTGAAAGGTGCGTTCTTCTCCGCTCAAGCCGCGGCCAAGCTGATGCAGCCCCGGCGCTGGGGCCGGATCATCCACATTGGTTCGGTCGCCTCGACGCTCGCCTCACCCTTGCAATCCGGCTACTGCGCGAGCAAGGCCGGGCTGAGCCAATTGACCAAGGTGATGGCCATCGAGCTCGCGCCGCATGGCATCACCGTCAACAATCTCTCGCCCGGCCCATTTCGCACTCCCCTGAGTGAACGTCTATTCGATGACCCCGAATGGGTACGGCGCGTGCTACAGCGCGTGCCCATGGGGCGAATCGGCAACGACGAGGATCTCGCCGGCCTTGCCGTCTATCTCGCTTCGCCCGCAGCAGAATATGTGACGGGCCAAACCATTCATCTCGACGGTGGACTGAGCACGGGAAATTGACGACACGACATGGGCATGCCTCTCCGCACCCTCAAGCTCCTCCCAGAGCGGGCTTGACTTGAAGAGTGAGCTGAACGAGATTCCCTGAGAAGGTGAGCGGTCAGGTCAACAACTCACCGTCGAATCACAGGACCTCCAATGCCTCCCGCCCTCCAGAGGAACTCCGATATGGCAAAAATTTCTCGCCCGTCCGCTTCTCGAAGCCACCACCGTCCCGACCGAGCCGGGGCAGCCCTGCGTGCCGACTTTGATCACAACAAGTTCGAGAACGTGCACCAGGTCGGCGGCATTCAGACCGCACTGATGGACCACCCGGGCCTCGGCGGCACCAGTGGCGGCGGATGCCGCGTTGCCCAGTTCAACACAGGCTCGGGCCTGCGTTTCACTGTGGCCCTCGACCGCGGCGGCGACATTGTCGACGCCTTCTTCAACCAACACTCGCTGGCATACCTCACGCCCAACGGCCTCGTACCCCAGAGCCACGCCTTTCGCGCCGGCCTGGAGTGGCTCATCGGCTGGCCCGGCGGACTGGTCACGACTTGCGGCCCGCAGTACATCGGCGCGCCCCGCATGGAGGACGGCGTCCAGACCACACTCCATGGAAACCACTCGAACATCCCGGCCGCAGTCGAAACCATCCTGAACCCCGACCCGCGGCGCGGCCGATACGAAATGCTGCTCTCCATGGTCCTACGCGACAGCCGGATGTTCGGCCCGGTGGTCGAAGTGCGCCGGCAGATCACGTGCATCCTCGGCCAACCCGAGATCTTGCTTTGCGACCAGGTGACCAACCTCGGCAACACGCGCGTCGCTCACCACTGGCTCTACCACGTGAACTTGGGCTATCCGCTGCTCGATGCCGGGGCAAGATTCGTCTATCGGGGCAAGGCCGAATTTTGGCAGACCGCACCATCGCCAGGCGACGGCGCCACCAGGCAACACCTCAGCAACACAGCACTCAGAAGGTTCAAGATCGCGCCGGAACCCCTGCCCGAGCACTCAGGCGCCGGCGAACGCGGGCTGATCGTGGACATCGAGCCAGACCGCGATGGGGTAGCCCACGTGGGCCTGGTCAACGAGCGGCTAGGACTTGGCTTTGAGCTCTCCTATCCACTGGAGCAACTGCCTCGGTTTGCCAACTGGCAGCACTTCGGCCCCGCCGGGTCCTACGTGACCGGCGTTGAGCCGTTCTCCGGCTCACTCCAGGGCAAGGCCAAGGACAAGCATCCCTCTGCCGAACAGTACCTTGAGCCGGGTCAGGTACGACAGTACCAAGTGAGGCTTCGTGCGTTGTCAACCGCCGGAGAGATCAAGGACTTGCTGCGTTTTGACGGGCCCATCAAGGGCTGAACGCCGGTGTGAAGACTTGAAGGGCCGGAAGATTCGCGCCCCAGAACGGGCTTGACTTCGAATCCAGTGGGTACAGCATTTGAGTCCTTTGGTTCCCGAGAACCAGCAACTACTTTTTCATGGAGTGCTTCATGAAGTTCTTGAGTCTATTGTCATTTCTCCTTCTTGCCTGTTGTGGGGTCGCCTGCCAAGGGCTCCCCGGGCCCAAGATTCCCGCGGGTTTCACCCTGATTACCAAGGCCAACGCACAGGGACGCCCGGAATATCGGCACGAGAAGACGGGAATCATCTTTGTCAGTATCCCGGGCGGTTCTTGTACAGTTGGAAGCCCGGAGTCGGAAGCGGGGCGAGACGCGGACGAGCGCATGCACAGCGTGACGCTCACTCCATTCCTCATCGCCAAGTACGAGGTAAGCCAGGCGGAGTGGGAAAAGGTCATGGGGACAAACCCATCCGATCTGGTCAAGGATCCAGAGATGCCGGTCCATTTTGTCACATGGAACGATTGCATGAAGTTTGCTGAAAAGAGCGGCCTTTCTTTACCTACAGCGGCACAGTGGGAGTACGCATGTCAGGGAGGACCGAACGATCCCACCAAGAGCGGCGCCACGGTGGAGGAGATGGGCTGGATCAGCACAAACTCGGAAGGCCGACTGCATCGACGAGGTGAGAAGGGCCCGAACGGTTATGGCCTTCACGACATGTATGGCAATGCGTTCGAGCGGTGCAAGGATACCTACGATGCTGCGTTCTACGATAGGCCGGAATCCAGTGGCGTGAACCCCGAGTGCAAGACACCCACGGGGCAGGGCGAGAGACGCGGAGGCGATTGTAGGCATACTGTCAAGTTCGCCCGAAGCGCCAACCGAGGCGGCTGCGCGGTTGACGACCCAGCGCATGTCATTGCGACTTTACGGCCAGCTGTATCCCTCTGATTGGTTTCCCGGGCACTTTGCGGGCCAATCGAGGCGCAAGGGCAAGATCCGGCTGCGGTCCCGGGGAACAAACCAGGGGTGCACACAATAGTTTTTGCGCCTACTGGCTCGAAGACGCTATCCTGTTCACATGGAGCCCGATTGCAGCGCAGCTGTAATCGGGCTCTGTCACAGAGACCCCGGAAACCTACTGTGCTGGAGAGCTCGTCCAACTACTTTTCACCCGATAAGGGATCGACCCCAGCGGATGCGCGCCCGTCGGCGCGAGAGCTGAGCCTCACTGGAATTGAACGAGCCCTCTGGCCGCACTCGCCAAAGCCGCCCAAGAATCTCGCGTTTGCCCTGGCCATCGCGCTCTTCCGCCATGGCGCGCTCACGCGGGACGAAACAGCACGAATTGGCCTGATCGGTACCCGGCGTTTTCCGATCGTCGATCGTGCGTTACGCATCGAGCCGCTCCTCGAATACCGCAGGCATGTCAAGGCCGACTCCGACGGTAGCATCCGCACCGTACTCGACGTTCGGAGACTCACGCGAGGAGGCCGAGTCGAGAGCATCGAGGCCGTTACCATTCCTCACCGCGAAGACCTCACGCTCTGTCTCTCAAGCCAGGTTGGCTGTGCGCTCGCGTGCTCCTTTTGCGCAACGGGCTTCCTCGGCTGGCGGGCCAACCTCACACCCGGTGAGATCGTCGAGCAGCACGCCTGGGCCGAGCGTCTCGCAGGCCGGCGTGTCACCAACATCGTCTTCATGGGGATGGGCGAGCCTCTCCTCAACTACGAAAACGTTATCGAGGCTGCGTATCGGCTGACGCGCACCGAGGGGGCGCAAGTTTCCCACCGAAAGATCGTGATCTCGACGGCTGGTGTCGTACCGATGATCCGCCGTTTCACCCGGGAGGCCCATCCGTTTCAGCTCTTCTTCTCGATCAGCTCGGCGATCCCGGAGAAACGCCGCGAGATCATGCCGATCGAGGCAACTTATTGCCTCCAGGAGCTGCGGGAAGCCATGGTTGAGTACCTTGCATCGCGAAAGCGAAACCGCCTCGTCACGATCGAGTACGTTGCGATTCCTGACGTGAACATGGGTGAGGCAGACGTGGAGGCGCTTCGAAAATTCGTCGACGGGCTTCCCTGCATCCTCGATGTGATTCCCTACAACGCTGTGGGCGACCGGTACCGCCCGCCCACGTGGGCCGAAGTGAAGAATTTCACGACCGCCATCGGCAGCCTCGATATCCCTGTCAAGATCCGATATTCGGGCGGCAAGAGCGTTGCGGCGGGCTGCGGCCAACTCGCGGCGGACCAAGTCACCGCTGCCACCCCGGGGGGACACATGACGGCGCCGCCGGGAATTTTTTCAGACTTGCACTGAATCGCAGAGCTCCTTTCGAGATTTTTCTGCGCACGAAAGCCCGGGCAGCGTTGTTGGAGAAAAGGCAACATCCCCCACAACTCCCAAGGAGCTTGAGCCATGTTCCAGTCTCGCACGCTGTCCGTCGTCCTCCTCCTTCTGACCCTTGCCACGGGTGCTTTCCTCCCCCGTCCAGTCGCAGCACAGTCGTCCTTCGTTCGTGGCGACTCCAATGGAGACAACACGCTCGACCTGAGCGACGTCCTCTCCACTCTGGGGCACCTCTTTCTGGGCTCGAGCCGCCTCGACTGCTTCGACGCCGCCGACGTCAACGACGACGGCATCCTCGAACTGACGGACGTCATTTACGAGCTGGGCTACCTCTTCCTTGGTGGTCCTCCGCCCTCCTCGCCGTTTCCTGCCTGCGGCGCCGACCCTTCACCCCGGGATGCGCTCGGGTGCAATCGCGCCGCCCGTCCTGGCTGCGAATCGTCCGGTGGCGGCAGCCCGATCGTCCAGTGGCTCGAGTCAATCTCGCTCAGCGGCACAGAGCCCTGCTGCCTGCCGGGGCTGGGACGCTTCAACGTCCGCTCGGGCCTTTGCGAGAGCCTTGGAGGTTCGCTCGCGCCCGACTCCGGGTGCCCCGAGCGCCTCGGGGTTGAGCCCCGGCTCCTCTGGAACCAGCTTCCGCCGCCAAGCCTGGTGGACGACGTTTTCCACGTCAGCATACTGCCCGTGGGGGGTCTCGTCCCGGAGCACTTGACCCTGGACCTCTTCAAGGTCACGCCGGACGGCCTCGTCGGCCCGGTGCGGCTTCAGAACTTGCTCTCTCTGGTGGCAGTTCTGGGCCCCGAAGCGGGTTGGGTCGTCAACACCCACGACCTTCCCAAGGGCCAGTACACCCTTCGAGCCACCGCCTGGCGCTCGGGACCCTCCGACGGAACCGTCACGGTGATCAAGGACGGACAGGAAAGCCCAACAACCCAGCGAACTTTCGAGGCACCCGTGGCCACTATCTTCCTCCCAAGGAGCCTCGAGGTAAAGCCCACTGCGGCCGACACCTTGTCCATGAAAGAGCTTGCGGCGCTCGCAAGCCACTCCCCCGCCGGTGACCCTCAGCTCGAGAGGCTTCTCCAGCAGGTGGAATTCGCCGAGGGGAACCTGCGGATGGTGGAGGCCTCGGTCACGAGTCCGCAGATCGAGTCGCTCAGGAACTCCCTTCGCCAGCTCGCAACCGAGGCGAACGCGGCCGGCGCCGAAGCAGCACAAGCACAGGCGGAAGCCGAGGAGCTGAAGCGCCAGATCAAGGCGCTCGAGGACGAAGAGGACGCGCTCGTCCTCGTGAATCGGTACCTGGACTCCTACTTCGGCCCGGAGGACATGGCGGCACTCAAGGAGCTGATAAAGCGCCGCGAGGACTTGCTTTCGGGAGCCACGCAGGATGACCGGCCCGCCATCGATGACGCGCTACAAGGCAAGAGGGATCGACTCTCCGGGGTGGAGACGGCGCTCGAGGACAAGAAGGCCAAGCTCGAGGATCTGAAGAAGCGGCACGCCGCGCTGAAAGCTGCCATCCGCGAGCAGTACCACAAGACACGCCGCACGCTCGGCGACAACATGGGCCACCTGAACATCACGGACTCCGGAGTGACGTACGACATCACCGGGCTGCAGGTCGTCAACGGAGGCCGCGACGTGATCAAGTACGCACCCATGGGCAAGGCGTACAACGAGGAGAAAAAGAAGCTCGACGCACTGATCTCCGAGTACGAGGAGCTCTGGAAGGCGATCCAGGACTGCGAGAAGGAGATCGCCGACCTCGAGAAGGAAAAGGAGTGGCTGAAGGGCAACATCGAGAAGCTCGAGAATGCCGCAACCGAGGTGGACGAGATCGACTCGCTGCTGGATAAGTACTTCGACGTGCTCAACGGCGGATCGCCCCAGGCCCCGCACCTGGACGACCTTGTTCGCAAGCTCAGGGAGGTGGGAGCCGGCTGGCTCGCCGACATGCTCGCGGACCTCTTCGGCTCCGTACCACGCACCTGCGAGGAGCTCGAGAAGTTCAAGGCGAAGCTGGAAGCACTCCGCGATGCCAAGCACGCACGGGAGGCTGTGATTGCGGATGAGATCGGGAGACTCGAGGACGCCCTCCGCGACGCAGAGCGCCGCGCGGCCGAGGCGGAAGAGCGCCGGCGAGCCCTCGAGGAGGAAACTCGTCGAGAGGAGGAGGCGCTCCGGAAAGCGCAGGAGGAAGCCCGCGCCGCCGCGGAAGAGGAGTACCGACGGGCCAAGGCCGCGGCCGAGGAGGAGGCAAAGCGTCGTCAAGCCGCTCAGGAGCTCGCGGAGCGGATCCGACAGCTCCGGGAGCGCGCCCAGGGTGGAGATGAGGATGCGATCCGACAGCTTGTGGAATTGATAGGGCTCACCCTCCTCGACGAGTTGGTCGACGACTTGCCGCTCGGTAGCATCATCGGGGGTTTCATGACGCTGGCCAACATGCCCGAGTGCGCCTGCGATATCTTGAAGGCCATGCTGGCACTCTTCGCCGACGGCGGGCACTTCCGACTGGTGCTAGCCAACGAGGTGATTCGTGCCTGGCGCGAGTGCGCCAGCCTGCCGGCGATCTCGAGCGTCGAGATCGGCGCGGAGCAGCTCGCAAGAGCGGTGGACCGATTGCCTCGGGATCAGAGGCGCCGCGTTTGCGAGGCCCTTGAGCGGGCAATCGAGGCGAGCGACTGCGATTAAGACCTGCAATTGGTCGACCGCAGACGACATGGAAGCGAAGGCCCTCGTCGTCGGCAAACCGGAGTTTCTGCCTCGCGACGCGAACGCCGACAGCACGGTCGATATCTCCGATTCGCTCACCTGCAAGTGGAGAAGGATAGCGACCAGGAGTTCTCGAAGACCTCCTCCTATTTCCTTTGAGGCGCTGACGTCAGGTCAAGAGATCCAGCCCAACAGGGCGGGAGCTCTTGACCTGACGCTCCATCGTGGCTTCGTGGCCCGAAGTGCGTCGTCACAAACCCCGGAGTCTGCACAGTCGGAGTTGATTGGAATGCCCCCGAAATCCATGCCTTTTCTTCCCATTATGGACTTGCCGTAACCGTGGCTGAACGATTACGAATGAGACCGCGTCTGCCGTGTCCCGGGGGGATATCCACTCCTGGTCCTCTGCGTCCTCGAGGTCAAAGACTCGCCTCCGCCGGGACAGCCCGCGTATAGAAAGATGAAGGTTTCTGCCTTGCTGAAAAACGTAGCCACGAGTCCTTACAGAAGGGACTTTCCCCTCTGGGCCATCGTCGGGTTCGCCGCTCTCCTGCGCCTCATCTACGTGATTCCGCGACATGTGGCTTTTGCCGACGAACCTTACTACGTGTGGCTGGCAAGGAGCCTCTACAGCGCTCAGGGGTACTCCTACTACTGGGAACACCCCGAGCTTCACTTCCCGCCACTCCATCCGATTGTGCTGGGCATACTCCACTGGTTCGCACCGAGCTGGCAGTCGACTCCGCTGATCGCTTACGTCCTTTTTGGAAGTCTCTTGCCGCTTCCGATCTACGCCCTCGGCCAACGTTGCTACGGGCGACGGATTGGGCTCTGGGCGGCCTCGCTGTCAGCCGCTCTACCTGCACTCACCTCGGGAATCCTTTTTGCCGAGAGCATGAGCGAGCCGCTTTACCTGCTCTGCCTCTTCACGGCGATCCACTTCGCCTATTGCGCCTGGAGGGAGACGCGCCCGAGGTACCATTGGCTCACCGGAGTATTCTTCTCGCTCGCCTACCTCACCCGGCCCGAGGGGCTCGGCTATTTTCTCATGGCGTTCTTGTTCCTCCTCCTGGCCACCTTGCGGCGCGGGAAACACCGCCTCTTCCAGAGGACAATGAGACTGGCGCCGGTCCTTGCGACATTCCTTGCTGTGGCCTCTCCCTATATCGTTTACCTGCGCTGGCACACTGGCCACTGGTCCCTCACCACGAAGCACACAACCACCTACACGACCACGCGAGGCATCGCGCGTCACGACCGTGTGAGCTACATCCTCGAGACGGATGGCCTCAACTCAACTGGCGAGATCAAGTTCTTCGCCAAGCCCTCGAACGAGAGCTTGCTGCGGCTCATGTTGGGCCCCTACCGCTCGCAGGTCCTGCCGGAAATTTCTGCGAATCTGAAGACATTCCGCAATACGGTCATCCACCCCTGGTTCTTCGGCCGGTGGCTCTTCGTCTTCGTCTTTCTCGGCCTCTTCGCTCAGACGTGGAGTCGCAAGCGGCTCGGAACGGAGGTGTTTCACACCTGGATCGCCCTGGCCGTCCTGAGCATTCTCCCGTTCTTCATCAAGGAGCGACTACTCTACGGACTGATCCTGCCCCTGACACTCTGGTGCGCGGTCGGTCTCGACCACTCTCTCGTCTGGATCGGGAGCACGGCGCTTCCAGCTCCGCTGAATCGTCCCGCGGGCCGAAGAACAATGATGGCACTCCTTGCCTGCGCCGTCTTCGCGATGATGCTCAAAACCGGGCTTTCGCGCTTCCTGATACGAACCAGGGAGCGGGAGCACGTCTGGCCGACAGTTGCGTGGGTCGAGAAAAACTTGCCGAAGGACGCAGTCCTCATGACCAACTCCGCGGAAGTTCCGTTCCACGCCGAGCGCGGATGGATTCCCTTGCCAGTGGCAGACCTCCCGGAGCTGCTCGCTTATGGTAGAAAGCGGGGAGCCACTCACCTCTGCCTCCAGGGCTATTTCTTACTCAGCAGGCCCGAGATGAAGAAGGACCTTTACGACAACGCGCGGGATCGAGAAGAGCTGAGGCTTCTCGCGCACGAGGACAATCCGAAAGACGGTGTGGGCTTCGCCGTCTACACGATTCTTCCCCCCAGGAGCTGACAGGCTACCAACCACGGACGCCGAGCGCTGACGATCTTTCCAGAGGCTGAATTTGACCGGTCAATCTGACCAGAGCTTGGCGGGTGGTTTCCGAATCACAACACCTTCGAGCAGCCGGATGGCGGACTCGAGGCCCTCTTCCAGATCAATCAGAGGATCCTCGTGCTCAATCGAAAGCACGTCGTCGTAGCCCACAAGTCGCAACGTGCTTGCGAAGTCTCGCCAAAAAGATTCGTCGTGCCCATAGCCGACCGTGCGAAACAACCAGCTTCGGTTGGCTAATTGATGGAATGGCTTTGGATCGAGCACTCCATTCACCCTGACGTTATGGTTCAGGAGGCTTGTGTCCTTGGCGTGCACGTGGTAGATCGCAGGTCCGAGGCGATGGATCGCATCCAGCACGTCAATTCCTTGCCAGAACAAGTGCGAGGGATCGAAGTTGCACCCTACAGTTGGGCCCACGGCATCGCGCAGCCGCAGAAGCGTCTCCGGGTTGTAGACCATGTCGCCCGGAACCATCTCAAAGCACAAACGGACACCACAGTCAGCCGCAAATTTCGCCTGCTCCTTCCAGTACGGCAGGACCTTCTGCTCCCACTGCCAACGGTAGCAGTCAACCATGCGCGGCGGCCAGGGGAAGAGAATCCAATTGGGAGTTTGATCCCCTGGCGCGCCTGGAGGCAAGCCAGCGGTCAAGGTCAGCCGAGAAACGCCCACCTGGCGCGCAAGCTGACAGGCGGAGCGAAACTCACCATCGTAAGTCTTCACCACGAGTGGATCAGCATGCAACGGCTCCCCGTGCAGTGCGAAAGCACTGATGGTCAGACCACAGTCCGACAGTGTCTGTCGGAACTCGTCCAGCGCGCGCGGATCTTGCAAGAGCGCCCCGGGATCGCAATGGTTCTTCGGAAAATACCCGCCGGCACCAAACTCCACCGAGCGCAGGCCCAGCTGGCTCAGCCTTCGGGCTGCTTCACCTAGCGAACGATCCAGATAGACAGTCGACAAAGCACCAAGATACATGCAACTGTGCCTTTCCCAAAGCCACGATCACCACAGTAATACTCTCGCGCTATCACCCGCTGTTGTGCTCGAGATCCTCTTACATTTTCTCGATCGTCGGATACTGGTTCATCTCAACGACCTCAACACATGCGGCAACATTAAGTCATACCAATGGCCGAAGCAACGCCCTTGGCGCATGTCAACTTCACCAGCGCCCCGCCAGATCTGCATTTACAGCGGTCACGGGCCGCCGGGCTTCCCTTGAGATGCCAGGACTTGCTCGACGTTTCGGGACGGGACGACACGGACTCGCGGCTGTCACGATCGCTCTTTCTTCACAAGCCACCCGATCAGCCTTGAATCCTGCACCATGCTACGCTTCAAATCGAGCATCGTGTCCGAGAAGCCCTTCTTCCCGATGCCAGAGGAGTACTCGGCATGGAAGCTGCCGTCGAGGCTTTCGACCCGGGCGGTAACCGTCGGTCCACGCATCACTCTGGCATCGGGTGGTACAACCCCCGTGACCCAGAGCCGCAGCGACTTGAAGGGCTCCTGCGGTCTCACGTGAGAATGAGGCGTCAGTGGCGACGGATCCACCGATGTGCCCGCGAGCGATTCGGCCGGCACAAAGACGACTGCTTGACGCCGCTCGAGTTCGTACCGAAGCTCGCTCAGGAGCCTCGCCGTCCAGTCGCGCAGGTCCAGATTCAGCGAATGAATACCGAAATCCAGTACATGGCGAGGCTCGGGCAAAGCGTAGCCATTTTCGAGACGCAACGAGACCACCTCGCTCAGCGCAGCGGCCTCGTCGATCCTGAGTGCGGGCGGCCTGATCGGCTCGAGCATGTGGTGGCAGCCGCACACGGCCGCGACAAAGGCACCAGCAATCGCCGCAAGGCCTACTCGAGGAGCTGCTGAACAGCGTCGAGCCACGATTGATCTCTGCGGGGGTAGAGGTACGCTATATTGGGTAGAAGCTTGTCTGCCTTCGCACGCTTCTCCGGCGTCTTCAGACTTTGATACGCCTCATTAATTTCATTGAGCCGTTCCTCACCTGACTTGCGCATTGCGGGAGAGAAGACCTCCGGCTCGTGTGCCTTCGCGAGCAAGCGGTGGGCTGCCTTGATGTCGCCTTCTACCGCGTCTCTTGATACACCAAGAATTGCGTAGTAATTCGGGATCGAGATCCCAGCGCTGATGCCGATCTTCATGGGGACGGGGTTCGTGAGGTAATCCTTGTAATGATAGAGGATGACAGCCTCTGCGATGGCTCGCTTGTGCTCCCTGGCAAGCCCACTGAAGATATGCTTCACCAGGGATCTCTTGAGGTCCAGGAGCACACTGACCAAGTCGCCGGTATAGCTTTCCAAGAAAAGCTTGAGGAGTTCGTTCTCTCCCATGGACTCGAGACGCTTCATCTTCTCGTCTCCTGGAAGAGAGGAAAGCGCCTCAACGTGGTGAGTCGATTTCTTGGACCCTACAGTCCTCTGAGGTTGGGTGCTTGGCGGCTTTTTCTTCTCCATGATCCCCTGAAAAAAGAGAGGCGAAGGCAACTGGCACGACCAAGGGCTCACCCCGCGAATCGCCCCCGTTGCCCACCGGCCTTCCGACCGGCGGAAGCAAGGGCGAACTTTCGGGACAGGCTCGAGGGCACAAGACTAATCACAGCGCTGCGGAAATGTCCATGAAAACTCGCCGAACCGCTCGCAATCTGCAAAAAGCAATGCTGGATCCACGGGAAGAATACTCCCCGAAGGGCCCCTGGGGACCCTTCTCTTGGCCCCCTTGAGGGGGGAGAAGCCATGAGCCGGTAATGTGGCCCGGCAGGGAGACCTTCAGGGGCCCTGGAGAGGCACCAACCACACCGAAGACCCGCCCTTCGCGTCCAGCTTGGAGGTACTCAACCCGTGCCAGGCTGGCCCAGGCTGCCGCGGTGGTACGGGACCAGGCCAGCTCCCCCTCACATCCCCAGATACTTCGGCCCTCCAGCGTCGGTCGGCACTGTCCAGGTGATGATGCCGTACGGGTCCATCACATCGCACGTCTTACAGTGAACACAATTGGAGTGATGAATCTGAAGCTTGCGTGTTCGGTTTCCTGACAAATTTGACGACCGCGAGGGGTCATCAACCATCTCGTACACCTTCGCGGGGCAGAACTGTTCGCAGGGGTTACCGTACTCTTCGAGACAACGCGTGCTGCAAATGTCAAGATCAGCGACGAGGAGATGGCTCGGCTGATTCTCCTCGTGCATCGCGCCCGCGTGGTACACGCCGGTGAGTTTGTCAAAGGTGAGCTCGCCATCAAAGGGGGGAGCGCTCCTCGCACCGTCCAGCGAGGGCGTCAGTGGGTCCGTTAGCTTTCTCACTTGCGCCGCATCGGCAGGGACAGCGATGCGGTCCTTGAGGACTCTTCCGCCCAGGAGCAACATGGCTCCGGCGCGTAGCGCCCCGAGAAAAAACCCGCTCCGAAACGCCTGACGCACATTGCGAACAAGGCGCAGCTCACGACAAAGCCAGCTTTCGCGGTAGCGACGGTCGTACGCGGAAAGCGCCTCCGCATCGTAGCGATTCGCCCTCGAAGCCTCGAAGATGGCCTCGGCGGCTAGCATCCCGCTCTTGATAGCCGTATGAATGCCCTTCAGCCGCGGAGCGTTGAGGAAGCTTGCCGAGTCGCCCACCAGAACGAAGCCTTCGCCGAAGAGCCTTGGCTGCGACCAATATCCGCCCTCGGGCAGCGTCTTCGCTCCCGCCTTGAGGACCTTGCCACGCTCCAGGATCGAATGGATCCACGGGTGTGTCTTCCACTCCTGCGCCGTACGCCAGGGGTCGAACCCCGGATCACCGGAGTCGCACGCGTTCACAAATCCGATCGAGACGCGATTCTCCGCAAGCCCGTAAATCCATCCGCCGCCATAGTGGATCGATGGGAGAGGCCATCCGGCCGTGTGGTAGACCTCGCCAGGCCGGATGCGGCCGGCGGGAACTTCCCAGATCTCCTTGATCCCCGCGCCGTAAATTTGCGGATTCGGGCCGTGAAGACTCAGGCGATCGACAAGCGACTTTGTCAGCGAGCCTCGTGTACCCTCTCCAAATACGGTTACCTTTGCGCGAAGGTCCGTGCCAGGCGTGAAGCTCTCCTTCGGCTGCCCATCGCGACTGACACCTCGATCAACGGTACGCACGCCCTCAACTCGCTTGCCCTCGGCATCCCAGAGGATCTCCTTGCCCGGGAACCCCTCGAAGACGTTGACTCCTTGCGACTCCACCTTCTCCTTCAACCACCGGACAACATGGCTCAGTGTGACGACAAAACAACCGTGGTTTTGAAGCGTGGGTGGCACGAAGGGGAACCTCACCTTGCCCTTGCGCGTGAGGAAGTAGACCGCCTCGCTCTCAACGGGCGCCTCGACAGGACAACCCTCTTCACGCCACCTGCCCTGAAAGAGCTCGTCGAGTCCCCTGGGATCCATCACAGCGCCCGAGAGGATATGCTGGCCCACCTCGGCGCCCTTCTCGATCACTGTAATCTCTCGTTTCTCACCCGCCTCGGCAAAGAGCCGGGAAAGGTGATAGGCGCAGGCAAGCGATGCCGGCCCGGCGCCCACGAGGAGGACGTCGGTTTCAAAAGTCTCGCGGTCCATGGGGCTTCTCGCTTTCTTGAGCTCAGGAATTCCGCAGCCATCTTTATCAGCGGCAAGCTCGCGGAGCGAGAGTGATCCTCAGCTGGGACCCTGACCTTGCAAGAGAAAAGGGGGCCGTGACCCCTGGCGTCCGGTAACGTTCAGTCTCCTGGATCTCTTCAAGGAAGCTCCCGGAACATGCCGATGCCCATGGCTGCTCACGCTTACCTGAGGGGGTCAAGAGGGCCGCACGATCATGGAGCATCCACGCCGCTTTCCCGCAATGCAACAGCGTTCCGCAGCCTCTGCAAGGTTGCTTGAAGGCTCGGAGAGGGTGCGGAAGGCTTCGCTTCAAGCCCTTCTCCCACGCCTCAAAGTCGGAGACCTACTTGACGACTTCCGCCTCGAGCAAGAGATCGCGGCGGGAGCAACGGCCACAGTCTATGAGGCCTGGCAGCTATCGCGAGGTCGCCCTGAAGGTCCTTTCGCCTCACCTCGCCAGCGAGCCCGAGGCCGCCATCCGGTTCATCGCCGAGGCAGCCTTTGCGGAGCGAGTGGAGCATGAATCCATCGTCAAACTCTACGGAAGCGGGAAAGCGCGGGATCACTACTACTATGCGATGCGCCTGGAGAGCGGAGAGACCGCCGAACGCATCGTTCAGCAGGCCCCAAAAAGCGATGAGCACTTCTTTCATTGCGTCGCACGTCAATTCTCGGAGGTCGCGAGAGCTCTCGAGGTGCTTCACGCCCACGGAATCGTCCACCGCGATGTGAAGCCCGAGAATCTCCTGATCGGGCACGACGGGAAACTGATCGTCGGCGACTTCGGCTCGGCGCTGGACTCCTCGGAACGCTCGCCGGTCCTGGAGAGCTGCCCCTGGGGCACCCTGCGCTACATGAGTCCCGAGCAGTTCGGTCCCGATGATGACCCCTACAGCCCGATCATTGACACTTACGCTCTGGGCTTGACCCTGTACGAAGCCGTGACCGGTATCTCACCCTTTCCCAGGGCCCACCAGGCAGAGATCGCGCGTCTGAAAGTGACCCGATTCGTACCAGCGCCGCGACAGATCAATCGGCGTTTACCGTTGGGCCTCGATTCCATCATCCGCCAGGCGATCGAACCGAATCCGAGGCTCCGTTACAATTCCATGGGCGACCTCGCCGAGGACCTGGAGCGCTTTGGGGAGAAGAAGCGTGGGCACAGGCGGTGAACCGCAGATCCGGCACCCACTCGACGTCTCGGTACGAACTTTGCCCACTGGCCTATTTTGACCTCACAAAGCAGTGGAAGGTGTCGCGAAGATAGAGCCTCACGTCTCGTTGGATGTCGCTCGGTTGGAGCGGCCATCCAGTCGCGGCAAGGTCGGCATACTTCTCGGCGAGCACCTTGGCGAGGATCGACCGCGTGTGCTCCCACTTGTAGAGGAGCTGCTCGAGAATGCGAGCGTCTGAATGCTGCGGCACGAAGCTCGTCCCCAGAAGCTCGATCCTCATGCGTGTAATTTCCTCGATCAGCGACGGGTTATTCAAGAACCACCAGCAGCCGAAGACGAGCAGGTTCCCGAACTTTCGGGCCGCGACGCAAAGCTCGTGTTGATTCTCGCGGGCGAGCATCGTGACGAGGAATCGATTCCGCGGGAACTCGTGGCAAAGATTGGCCACCGCGAGAATGTCGGCCTTGCCCGACATGTCGCCCGCATCGGCAAGGGCTGGATTTACCCGGAGGCGCGAGCCGATCATCATCGCGAAGGGCAGTCCGCGTTCGGCGAGAAGGGGCAACAAGATTTCCCGGAGGACTCGATCGCTCGGCGCACCCCCGGGATCAGGGAAATGAAACTCTGGCGAGAGGCTCACCGCGACGTAGATCGCGCGCATGCGATCCAGCCACTCACCGAGGAATCGTTGCGCCTCTCGCACGGTCTTGCCGGAGAAGTCCTCCCGCACGCCGAAGCCCCACGAAGCGAGGCGCCGGACCGCCTCCGGCCAGTTGCGGAGCATGGGATCAATACGCAGGACCGCCTTGAAACGTGGATCGCCACCAAGCTGTGAATTGGAGAGCCAAAGTTCACGCTCGCGATCGTCGAAGACGGCGTTCGTCATCGTGATCGAGTCAACGTTGGCAATCTCCATCACCCGATCGACGTGCTTGTCCGGATCCTGTGTCGCGAACCACTTGCGGTGCTTTTCGAGTGATTTCTCGCCAGGATCAAGGCCAAGCTTTCCGATCGTCGTGAGGATTCCACGACACGCCTCGCTGACAGGTGTGCGCTCGAGGAACAAGTGCTTCCAGATGTGGTCGGCCTGCGCAGCTTTTGACATCGCCCAGAATTTTTCGTACGGAAGCACGCTGGCAGGCACGACACGGTAGACCTCGGCAATCAGGTAGTGGTAGGTGACGAGCTCATCAATCCCCCACAGAAGCAGTCCGGCCGGCTGCGGAGAGGCACCGAACCGCGGCGAATAGATGTGAGTGTGGAGGTCCGTGATGGGTTGCGAGGCCAGGGCGCGCGTGACAACGGAGTGAATGGTTTCACGGTTCATGCGGCATCTCTCGGCCTGAAGAATTCGTCTCAACCCGTGGCCGGATCTTGGACACTCGCGTGGCCCCCTTGCCGGGGGGCGTTGCGAAGCTTATATCTTCTTGCTGTTGTTCGGAACCAGCGAATTCCGATTGCATTCTCCTCGCTGGGGAGGCAGGCCTGCCCGGCACCGTCGCTCTTTTCATCCAGGCCACCGGCGGCGGCGAAACCTCACTCCCACTTCGATGCCCAGAATTCCAGGACATCGAGAGCTTCTTCGCTCGAGGAGTTGAGCGAAAGCTCATGCCCCGGGTGCGCAGAGCGAACCCCGGACGTCGACTGAAATGGTCTCGGGTCGTTGAGCTTCCGCGCCTCCACCACGACCGCAAGCCTCGAGGGGTCCCCGAGCCTCTCACGAACGGCCGTGAGTATCGTCTCGGTTTCCCAGGGCTCGAGCCGGGCACCCCGCGAGAGTAACGCCTCGGGAATGGAGCGGGACAGCAAGAGCAACACGGCCTCGACCCGTTCCACGGCGGCGCGGGCCTCCTCGAACCCAAGCTGTAACTCGGAGGCGACACGGCCGGGATCGAGCCCGATAAAGCACCTCTCGGCCACCTGCTTTAGCAAAATCCTGGGGTCTGTCATGCTACCCAGAGTTTAGGATGCCCAAACGGATTGGGGCTACCTACCCATGTGGGGCAGCAATAATTGGCCGGGCGATTACGCGACGGTGATCTCTGGCGCAAGGTAAACGTCTTGAATCGCGTTCAAGAGCTTCACTCCGTCCTCCATGGGGCACTGGAATGCCTTGCGGCCCGAGATCAATCCCATGCCACCGGCACGTTTGTTGATGACCGCGGTTCGGATCGCCTCGGCGAGGTCTTTTCCCTTCTCCCTGGACGAGGCGCCGCCCGAGTTGATGAGGCCGGCCCGACCCATGTAGCAATTGGCCACCTGATAGCGGGTCCAGTCAATCGGATTCTCTGTCGTGAGCCTGTCGTAGACAAGTTTGTCGGTCTTGCCGAACTTGATGGCGTTGTACCCACCATTATTCTCGGGCAGCTTTTGCTTGATAATGTCAGCCTGGATCGTGACACCGAGGTGGTTCGCCTGGCCAGTCAAGTCGGCCGAGACGTGATAGTCCTTCTCGGGCGTCTTGAACGCCTCGTTGCGCAGATAGCACCAGAGAATGGTCGCAAGTCCGAGCTCGTGCGCCGCCTGGAAGGCCTCGCTCACTTCCACGATCTGCCGGCTCGACTCATCCGATCCAAAGTAAATTGTCGCGCCCACGGCGGCAGCACCAAGGTCGTAGGCCTGCTCCACTCGAGCGAACAGGATCTGGTCGTGACGGTTCGGGTACGAGAGAAGCTCGTTGTGGTTGATCTTGACGATGAAGGGGATCTTGTGGGCGTACTTGCGCGACACGGCACCCAGAACACCAAGCGTTGACGCGACACCGTTGCATCCACCCTCGATCGCAAGACGCACGATGCCCTCGGGATCAAAGTAGATCGGGTTCACCGCGAAAGAAGCGCCGGCGGAATGCTCGATCCCTTGATCCACGGGGAGGATTGAAACATAGCCTGTCCCGCCCAGTCGTCCGTGGCTGAGAATCGACTGCAAGTTTCGCAGGACCTGCGGCGAGCGGTCCGAGAGGGCCCAGACTCGATCGATGAAGTCCGGCCCTGGCAGGTGAAGTGCCCCCTTCGGAATGCCCCGGCAAGTGTGCTGGAGAAGCGCATTTGCCTGAGGGCCCAGTACGTCAAGCAAGGATTTGATCATGTCGCGCATTCTAATCGCCTGTTGCCCGAGCGGAAAGACCCTGGCAACTTCAAAACGACGTTCTCAATTCTGGCAAGGAGCCGCACGCGCTTTTCTCTCAACCTACGAGGCGCGTGGGGCAGCGATGTCTCAGTTGGGCTTTGATTTTTCGTCAGGCTTCTTGTCATCGCCGTCGCCCCCTCCCTTGCCCTTGGCGCTCTTTCCCTTGGTCCGATCCTTCATCGCATTCTGCATGGCCTTGCGCTCCTCGTCGCTGAGCTTGCCATCGCCGTTCTTGTCAAAGCGCTTGAGCATTTCCGCTTCGCGAAGCTTCCGCTGGTCCTCGATCAAGCCCTTGCGCTCCTCCGCGTTGAGCTTCCCATCTCCGTCCTTGTCATATTTCTTCAGGGTCTCCTCGCGAGTCGGTCGATTCCTGGTCGGCGGGGCACTTTTCTTGGCATCTTCGCCGTCGGCCCGGAGAGCTGCCGGGAGGAGAGACAACGAGACCAACGCGGCGGACAGGGTGAATCTTCGGATCCAGGTGGACATGCGGACCTCCGGTGGCTTCGGTTGCTGTGGAGCCAACTATCGTCGTGGCGTTAACCAGCGGGCGCGCAGCGCGCGTCAGCGTTCGACGCCTGGTTCACTAGCATACACCCTCGCATGGAGGCCGCCATCGCCGATGAATGACCTCCGGCGCACCAGCGGTGTAGTTTCGGTTGTCGAAGATTGAGTCACCGAGGAGAGCCCTGTGTGCGGTCAGCCTCGGTTCTACCGACTCTCTGGCTAGCTTGCCGGTGCGCTGCTTCACGAGGGAAGCGCACAGTCCATTCAACACCCGTCAGGAGTCCGGGTTTCGAGGCATGAGCTGACGCTGCAAGGCGTCTCCTGATACTATCAGGAGCATGAATCCATCGCTGCTGCACCAATCTCGCGACGGCGGCGTCACCTTTGGCCGTGGCGCGTCGCCGCCTCTCCCCATGTCAAGCGAGGAAATGCAGGGTCGCGGGTGGAGCGAGGTCGACGTCGTATTTGTCACAGGCGACGCGTACGTCGACCATGCCAGCTTCGCCATGGCCATCCTCGGCCGTGTGCTCGAGGCCGCTGGCTTCCGGGTGGGGATCCTGAGCCAGCCCGATTGGCGCACGGCAGAGCCCTGGAGGACGTTCGGACGACCACGGCTCTTCTTCGGCGTCTCGGCCGGAAACATGGACTCCATGATCAACCATTACACGGCGTCGAGAAAGGTGCGTAACGACGATGCCTACTCGCCGGGCGGCCGCATCAGTCTACGCCCTGACAGGGCCACCTTGCCCTACTGCCAGCGTGCCCGGGAGGCATACCCCGGAGTTCCCGTCATCGCGGGCGGCGTGGAGGCGTCGCTCCGGCGGCTAGCGCACTACGACTACTGGAGTGATCAGGTGCGCCGCTCAATCCTGCTTGATTCGAAGGCAGATCTCGTCGTCTACGGCATGGGCGAGCGGCAAATCGTCGAGATCGCCCGCAGACTCGACGCAGGAGCTTCGCTCAAGGAGTTGCGGGATCTTCGGGGCGCCGCGTTCGCGCTGGGCGCCAGCGAATCGCCGCCGACGGGGAAGCACGGTTGGGACGTCGTGACCATCCCCAGCTTCGAGGAAGTCTCGACCGACAAACTCGCATTCGCCGAGGCGACGCGAATGATCCACCACGAGACAAACCCTTACAATGCCCGGGTCGTCATCCAGTGGCACAGCGACCGCGCTGTCGTCCAGAACCCGCCCGACCTCCCACTCTCACGGGATGAAATGGACCAGATTTACGACCTCCCATACACGCGAAAGCCACACCCGGGCTACAGGGAACGTATCCCTGCTTACGAGATGGTAAAAGACTCAGTGACGATTCTGCGGGGCTGCTTCGGCGGGTGCACCTTCTGCTCCATCACGACGCACCAGGGTCGCACCATCCAGTCGCGCTCGGAGGGGAGTGTGCTCAAGGAGCTCAAAGAGATGGCCGCGGAGCCTTCCTTCAAGGGCGTCGTGAGCGATATCGGCGGTCCGACGGCAAACATGTACGAGATGCGCTGCACGAAGCCGGAGATCGAGGCCGTCTGCCGCCGGCTCTCCTGCGTGCACCCGAAGATCTGCCCGCTGCTTGGCACGAGCCATGGTCCGCTCCTGAACCTCATGCGCCAGGCCCGAACGACGCCGGGGATCCGCAAGGTCCTCGTGGCCAGCGGCATCCGCATGGACCTGGCGAGGCTCGAACCCGAGTACATCAAGGAGCTGGCTGCACACCACGTCGGCGGGTACTTGAAAATCGCCCCGGAGCACACGGACCCGGAGGTGCTCACGATGATGAAGAAACCGTCGATCAACGACTTCGGAGTCTTCGCAAGGCAGTTCAATGAGGCCTCGAAGAGGGCCGGGAAGAAGCAGTACTTGATCCCCTACTTCATCTCGAGCCATCCCGGTTCCGATCTGAACGCCATGATCGACCTGGCCCTGTTTCTCAAGCGGAACGGCTACCGGCCCGACCAGGTGCAGGACTTCATCCCCGCACCCATGGACGTCGCCACTGCGATGTACTACACGGGCATCGATCCCATGACGAAGAAGCCCGTCCACATCGCCAGGAAAATGCGAGAGCGCAAGCTGCAGCGGTCGCTCCTCCAGTTCTTCAAGCCGGAGAATTACTTCGAGGTCCGCAAGGCGCTCCTGGAGGCTGGCCGGGGCAACCTGATCGGCGACGGATGCGACGCACTGATCCCCTCACGGCCGCCTCCAGACGCACTCGAGGAGAGGAGAAAGCGCGCGAACGAGGAGGCCGGTGCGGACTTCGTGCATCGTCTGCCTGGCAAGCCTTCAGGCGGGTATCGCCCCCACCGAAAGAGCGCCACGCGGCGGGCCAAGCGTGGGGAATAGCCCGCTACACGCCCGGGAGCCCCATCAAGTCTCGCTTTCTCCATTGGGCCAAGCAAGGTGCGCACCGCGTCTGCCCGTCTCGACCCCGGGCAACTCAAGCTCTTCAACAATAGCGGCCCTGACGATCCGTCATCTTCCCAATCAGCTGGAACCAAGCGCTTGACTTCCATGAGGCTGGGCCAAAGAATTCATGGTTCATGCAGCAGGCACTCGTGACCTATTTTCTGGCCCTCACGGTCGTCCTCGGCAATATCGTTTCCGTGACGGCAGTCTACGACTGCGAAATGTCGGGTCGGCGAACCGCAGCCGAGTGCTGCTGCAGCGCCAGCGGACAGTGCCCGGACGAGACCTCGGGTCTCCAGGCTTCGGGTGCGAACGTGACTCACGAGATCCGCAGCGTTTGCTGCAGCCTCAGTCTTGAGAAGAAGGGCTTGACGGGCCCCGCGGTGCGCCTATCGGGCGAGACCGCGTGGAAGGCCAAGCTGGAACACTCCCGCGCTCGGACCGCACTCCTCGTCTGCATCCCCCCCGCCTTTTTCGAGGCCACTGTCCGATTTCACGAGCCCACCCGGCACGAGCGATCACCGCTTCATGTTAGCGGAATTCCCCTTTTCATCGCTCACTGTGCCCTCCTGATTTGATCCGAATCGGCTCTCTCGGTTCGCTTCATTTCCGCTGCTCTTACCAGGAGGGCTCATGCCCCGCCTCCACGTTCTCTTCCCGTTTGTTCTCGCAAGTGGCTGCCTCACGCCCGCTGTCCGCAACGAGCGGAGCTTGCTGGAGGATCGCCTTGAACAACCAGCGTTACCCCGGCCTCCCCGCATTATCGATCCGCAGGCAACCCTCGAGCTCTTCGCCCACACCGTTGACTTGAATACGCTCATCGACGAGGCGTTGCGCCAAAACCCACGGCTGGGGGAGGCGAGATCCCGCACTCGGGCTGCCCTCGAGGACGTCAAGAGCGCAGGCTCGATGGAGGATCCCGTCTTCAAGATCGAGGTGGAAGCGGTGCCGCTTCAAAGGCCTCTAGGCTTCGATCGAGCGGCAGACATTATGTTTGGATTCTCACAGAGCTTTCCATTTCCGGGAAAGCTCAGGGCGCGCTCCGAGTCGGCACTTGCAAGTGCCCAGGCTCAGCACGAGCTCTTCAGAGCATCGCAGAGCGAGATCATCCAACGCATGAAGAAGGCCTATTTTGCCTACTTCATGTACACAAGGGAGCTTGAGATCCACATCCGGCATGTGACTTTGCTCGAGGACTTCGAGCGCGTGACCGAATCCCGCTTCCGGAACGGCACCGCGCTCCAGCAGGACGTTCTCAAGGCACAGATCGAGCTTGTCATGCTTCACAATGATGTGATCGCGCTCGAGCAGCGAATCGAATCGGCGAAGGCCGAGATCAACACTCTGCTCAACCGGCGAGTGGACGCGCCGCTCGGCAAGCCAGGAGAGGTCGTGCTCACCGAGGGACGAGTCGATCTCGGGGCTGCCCTGGAGAAGGCCATGGAGACCCGGCCGGAGCTTCGCGCTCTCGAACACCGTGTGGCCGCCGCCCGGGCAGCCGTGAGCTTCGCGGAGAAGGACGCCTGGCTACCTGATCTGATGGCTGGCGTCGATTACTGGCAAGTCCCCCGCTCCGACGACGCCTGGGGCGGATTCGTGAGCATCAACTTGCCGTGGCTAAGTGGCAAGAAAGCCGCCGAGGCCCGCAAGAGCCGCCACGAGCTCCGGGCCGAGGAGCTCGCCGCCGATCGCGGCGCCCGGCAAGTCTTCTTCGAGATCAGGGACGCCTACCTGCGAGTCGAGGCTTCCCGCACCTCGTACCTGCTGACTCAGGGAGAGCTGCTCCCGAAGGCCAGGCAAAACGTCGAGGTGACCCGTTCGAGCTACGAGAACGACAAGACGAGCTTTCTCGATCTTATCGTGGCCGAGCGATCCCTGCGAGACGTCGAGCTCCGCCTCTACCGAGCCCTCGCCGAGTTTGAGTCGGCTCGTGCCGACCTCGAGCAGGCTTCAGGATCCAATGTGAGTGAACCACGATGAAAAATGACAGGACCCGGTCGATTTCAATCTTCAGCGTTCTCATTGTGAGGCTGAGATTTCTCTTCGCGTTCATCGCAATAGGGGCGATCGTCGGCAACTGGGACCGCATCTTGAACTTCACCGATCGCCTGATGCGCCCGGCGAAACGAACTGACCACGACGCCACAAGTGTATACGAGTGGTACTGCCCCATGCACCCGACCGTCGTGCGCAATGAGAAGACGAACTGCCCCACCTGTGGGATGGCTCTCTCGCAACGCAAACGCGGCTCGAAGGAGGAGCTTCCTCCTGACGTGCTCTCAAGGCTCCAGCTATCCCCCTACAGGATCCGTCAAGCCAGAGCAGCCACCGAGGCGATCGAGTACCGGCCCCTCGTCCGGGAGCTCCGCACGGTTGGCGTCATCGAGTATGACGAGCGACGCATCACCGACCTGAGTGTCCGCATCGCGGGGCGGGTTGAGCAGCTCTTTGTTGATTTCGAGGGAGCCAGAGTCCAGGCTGGCGATCCTCTCTACAAGATCTACAGCCCCGACCTTGTGACCACGCAGGAAGAGTACCTTCTTGCGAAGAAGAGCCTCGAGGAAATCACGGCTCAGCCTCAGCACGATGGCGAGGCTCGCTCTCGCGCCAGACGCCTCGCCGAGGCAGCCGAGCAGCGTCTCCGGCTCTGGGGGGTGACGGATGCCCAAATCGCCGAGCTTGAGAAGTCCCGCAAGGCCGATTCTCGGCTGACCATCTACTCACCCGTGAGCGGAGTGGTCTACAAGAAGGATGTGCACGCGGGACACTACGTTCAGGTCGGAGAGGATCCTTACACCATCGCTGACGATTCCGTCATCTGGGTACAGGCTGAGGTCTTCGAGAACGACCTCGGCCTCATGTCTCCGGGACTTGCGGTCGAGCTTCAAAGCGAAGCCTACCCGGGCCAGACGTTTCGAGGGGACGTCGCCTACGTGCAGTCGGGGATCGACTTGACCACACGAACAGTGAAAGTGCGCGTCAACGTCGAAAACAAGGACCAGAAGCTCAAACAAGGCATGTACGTGAGCGCCTTCTTCAAGATCCCCATTGGAAAGATGGAGGAGCTGCCGGAGTCCGCAGCAGCCCGGGTCGAGCCGAAGGAGGCTCCCGCCACCACGCAGCCCGAGCGCACGATCTACGTTTGCGAGATGCACGGGGCGTTCGTCTTCGACAAGCCCGGCAAGTGCGAGCAATGCGGGGAAATGGAGCTCGAGCCGCTCAGGATCCCACCGGGCTCCCGGCTCGTTTACACCTGCCCCGACCACCCGGAGGCCTCGCAGGACAAGCCCGGCATGTGCCCGAAGGACGGCAAGGAGCTCACTTTCAGAATTGAGGCAGAGCCCGTGCAGACGGAGATCGTCTGGGCCTGCCCGTTCCATCCGGATCGAACATCGCCCACCAAGACGATCTGTCCCATCTCCGGGGACGAGATGAAGCTCTACCGGCGAGAGAACGTGCTGGCCGTACCTCTTTCGGCAGTCATTGATTCGGGGGTGCACAAGACGGTCTTCATTGAGCGCTCAGGCGGCGTGTTTGAATCCGTTAACGTCTCAATTGGCCCGCGCTCCGGTGAGCACTATCAGGTGCTGCGCGGACTCGGCGCTGGCGACCGCGTGGTGACTGCCGGGGCTTTCCTTCTCGATGCCGAGGCTCGGCTCAACCCAGGCGCAGGGGCCAGTTACTTTGGAGCCAGTGGACAAGAGGTACACCGATGATTGCCAGAATCATAGCGTTCTCGGTCCAAAACCGGACCTTTGTGCTCCTTGGAGCGCTGGCCCTGACTGGCTGGGGCATCTACTCCATCACGAGGACTCCGGTTGACGCGATCCCGGATCTCTCAGAGAACCAGGTGATTGTATGGGCGGACTGGTCGGGTCGCAGCCCGCGGGAAGTGGAGGATCAGATCACCTACCCCCTGAGCGTTAACCTCCAGGGCCTGGCCGGGGTCAAGTCTGTCCGTGCGACAAGTGAGCTTGGCTTCTCCATGATCACGCTCATTTTCGACGAGCACATTGATTTCTATTTCGCGCGGCAACGAGTGCTGGAACGGCTGTCGACCGCAGCGACCTTCCTTCCCTCGGGCGTCGTCCCCTACATGGCCGCCGACTCCACTGCGCTCGGCCAGATATTCTGGTACACGGTCGAGGGCGAGGGCAAGAGCCTTGACGAGCTCCGTGTGATCCAGGACTGGTACGTACGCTATCAGCTTTACGTCCCTGGCGTGGCCGAGGTCGCGAGCATCGGCGGGTTCGTGCGCGAGTATCAAATCGACGTCGATCCGGGAAAGCTGCGCGCCTTCGACGTCAGCCTCGGACAGGTTTTTGGCGCAGTCCAGGGTGCCAACTCCTCGGTGGGTGGAAAGGTGCTCCAGAAGGGCGGCGCCGAATACATTGTGCGCGGCCTGGGGTGGATTCGAAGCGTCGATGACCTACGGCACGTCGTCGTGACCGAACGGAACGGTGTGCCCATCACGGTGGCAGCGCTGGGCACCGTGCAGCTGGGGCCTGCTTTCCGCCGTGGGGTGCTCGAGAAGGACGGCCGCGAGGCCGTCGGCGGTGTCATCATGATGCGTCACGGGGAGAACCCACTCGAGGTGATCAACCGTGTGAAAGAGCGTATTCATCAGCTTCAGGCAGGTCTCCCCGAGAGCGTACGCATCGTGCCAGTCTACGACCGCACGGGCCTCATACAGGCTTCCATTGATACGCTCAAGCGAACGCTCATCGAGGAGATCGCGATTGCAAGCCTCGTTGTCTTTCTCGTCCTGTGGCACTGGCGCAGCGCGTTTGTCATCTGCGTCACACTGCCTCTGGCGGTGCTCGTATCCTTCATCTTCATGCGCTACATGAAGATCCCCTCGAACATCATGAGCCTCTCGGGGATAGCCATCTCGATTGGCGTCCTCGTGGACGCCGGGATCGTCATGACGGAGAACGCCTACAACCGCCTGGAGGAGCATTTTCGTGGTCGCAAGGTGGAAGGCGACACACGACAGCTTGTGCTGGATGCCTGCCAGGTCGTGGGCAGGCCGCTCTTCTTCTCAATCCTGATCATGCTGCTCTCGTTCACGCCGGTCTTCATTCTCGATGGTCTCGAGGGCAAGATGTTCAACCCGCTTGCCTACACGAAGTCGTTCGCGCTTCTCGGGGTTGCGCTACTCGCCATTACGCTGGTTCCTGCGCTGATCCCGACCTTCGTGAGAGGACGGCTCAAGTCGCAGGAGGAGGTCTGGCTTGTCAGATCGCTCGTGAACATCTACAGACCCCTCCTTGAGCTCTTTTTGAGGCACCCCGACGTGATCGTCGTGATCACGGGATTGTTCCTGATCGTCAGCCTGCCCATCTTCCCTCACAAGTCGCCGTGGATTTTTTTCGTGGCGGGCGCCCCCTTCCTCATTGGCGCCTCGACGATGTTTGTTGCCAGGCAAAAGATGGCTTGTTTCGCGATCTTCTTTGTTGCCGCAATTGTCAGCTTCAAGGTCATCAAACCGCTGGGAGAGGAGTTCATGCCGCCCCTCGACGAGCTGTCCATCATGGACATGCCGATTACGCAGCCCAGCGTGAACATCACGCAGGCCTCCAGCGATATCAAGGAACGTAACGTCCTCATCCGGGATTTCCCTGAAGTACACCAGGTGGTGGGAAAACTCGGCCGAGTCGAAACTCCCACCGATCCAGCGCCCCTTGACATGGTCGAGACCATCGTCACGCTCCGACCCAAGGAGGAGTGGCCCAAGAGAAAACTGCAATTCCACGAAGTTCTCCAGGAGGCGGGCGCAGTGATCCGGGCGCTCACGGACACCGGACTGCTCCAGGCGCTTCCCGAAGAGCGCCGTCGAGATCTTGAGAGCTCCTCAGCGATGGAAGCGGCGACTCTCTTCGATCGTCAAATGCGCGAGCTGAGCACTCAAAGAATCCGTGAGCATCAACCTCTCCGGGCACGGTTGCTTCTGCGCACACTCAAGGATGAGCTCACTTCCTTCTTGAAGAAGAAGGGGGTGTTGCCCCGACCGCTTGACGAGCCCCGCTGGGCCGTCGCCGAGGAGCGCCTGGCTGCGGAGTTTGCTCCGAAGTTCGCCGAGTGGATTCTGCTCGAGGACGTGACGCGGGCTGCCAACCTGGTCGCGAAGGTTCTTGCGTCGTCGGAAGCCATGGAAGGGCGACCCGACCTCTTCGTCAAGCCGCCGACCTTCTTCTCAAGTTTCGTGGAACCCTTTCAGGTCGTGACCGGCCAGAAGGAGACGAGCCTGTTCGAGGACTTGCGCGAAGTGCTCGAGAGTCAGTGCTCGCGGCTCGCCAGAGATAAAATCCGGTCGCTCAACTGGGAGCTCGAGGATCGTGCCCCCGAGGTCATCACGAGGCTGCTCGTCACGGCGGCTGTTGCGAGAGCGCATTCCGAGAAGATTCTTGTGCGCGAGCCGGGCACCGATGATCTCGGGAGGATCGGGACCGACCGGGTAAAGGCGCTCGGGAGCAGTCTCTATTTGTGGCGGAAGCTCAAGAGTGACCTGGTCCGTGAGCTGGACTCAGACCTCCAGGTGCCCGGCTGGAGCAACATCTGGACGCAGCCGATCATCAATCGCATCGACATGCTCTCCACGGGGGTTCGCACGCAAATCGGCGTCAAGGTGTTCGGAAACAGCCTCGATGGGCTACAAACCGTCTCGAACCAGATCGCCGAGGTTCTCCGGAGCGTCCCGGGCGCTGCCGATGTCACCCCGGATCAGATCGTCGGGGAAAACTACCTCGAAATCTTGATCGATCGAGAGCGGGCCGCGCGCTACGGAGTGGCCGTGGATGACATTCAAAACACGATCGAGATCGCGCTGGGGGGCAAGGACGTCACAATGACGGTGGAGGGGCGGCGACGCTTTCCGGTCCGCATTCGCTATCCCAGAGAGTGGCGGGAGGATGAAGAAAGCGTGAAGAGAATCCTGGTGCCCGCCACGGCCTCGGAAGGGTCCTTGAGCATGCCAACACGCGATGCTCCCCCTCGCCCGGGAAGGTCCATGGGCAGCAGTTCGAGTGTTCCGACGGCAGATGGCTCAGGAGGCGGCATGGGCGGCGCTGCCTACGCGAGCACCTCGGCCATGAAGCTGACCCCGCCTCAGGCTTCCACGACGCCCGTGTCGCGGCCGCGCCTGCGCCAGGTTCCACTCTCGCTGGTGGCCGACGTGAAGATCGTGCAAGGCCCGAGCATGATCAAGAGCGAAAACGGGCTCCTCAGGACATTCGTCTCGCTCAACGTGCGGGAGCGTGACATTGTGGGCTTTGTGGAGGAGGCGCAGCAGCAGGTGGCATCGAAGGTGAAGCTGCCAGAAGGCTTCTACGTCGAGTGGAGCGGGCAGTTCGAGCATCAAGTCCGAGCGCAGAAGACGCTCTCTCTGATCCTTCCACTCGTGCTCCTCATTATTTTCGTTCTCCTGTACTGGACCTACAAGGACTTCCCCGACACCCTCCTAATGTTTCTCGCCGTTCCGGGCGCTGTCGCCGGCGGCGCGCTCTTCCAGTACCTGCTCCCGAAACTGGGCGTCGATGTGAGCGGCAACTTCAGCGTGGCGGTCTGGGTGGGCTACATTGCTTGTTTTGGCCTCGCCACCGAGACCAGCATTGTCATGCTCGTCTACCTCAGGGAGGCCATCGAGAAACGTGGAGGCATGGAGAAGATCCAGACTGAGGAGGAGATTCGCGAGGCCGTCATCGAGGGCGCCGTGCACCGTTTGCGCCCCAAGCTCCTCACGGAGGCCACGACGCTCCTTGCCCTGATTCCAATGCTCTGGGCCACAGGGGTGGGCGCCGAATACATGCGCCCCATGGCGGCCCCGATTCTTGGGGGCATCCTCGTGGCTGACGAGGTGATCGACATTTTCATTCCGGTCCTCTTTTACTTCGAGCGGTGCCGGCGGCTCAAGAACAGACCGAAGGTGAGCGCTTGATGCTTCCGCAGGCAACTCCTTGCCGATACTTCACCCTGCATGCCACAACGCGAAGAAGGAGAGCAAGAAGCGTCCACGTCCGACGAAGAAACGCTGGGGCAAGCACCGGGAAAGGCTGAAGTGCCCCGAAGACTGTGACACTTTCGGGAGCCGCTCAAGGCCACGCGCCCACGCTTATTTGTGCCGGCGGGCTCACGGGGTCGACAGATACACCGCACGGCCACGATTGGGACATCCTGGCCAACGCTCACCGACCATCGGCGCCGGCGACGCCCCGGTGCGGGCGAAGACTTCCTCTCCCGCGAGTAGTATAATTTGGGCTTTTTCTTTCAGGAAGGAACGGTCAAGGTGAAAGCATCGCTCCCTGGAAGCTCGGGGCCACCCATCTGGAAGGTGCTGGCGGCATTCGCTGCGATCTACTTCATCTGGGGCTCGGCCTACCTGATGATCAAGTGGACCCTCGATGGCTTTCCTCCGCTGATCATGGCTGGCGTGAGATTCTTGGTGCCTGGATGCCTGTTGATCGCCTTCGCATCGTGGCGGGGCATCCCCGGGCCGGCGCCTGCTCAGTGGCGCTCGGCATTCGTCGCAGGCGCTCTGCTCATCTTGTTCGGCAACGGTTGCTTCGCGTGGGCATCGCAAAAGCTGCCTTCCGGCGTCACATGTCTCTTCATCGCCCCGACGCCGTTGTGGATCGTTGGGCTCAACTGGCTCAGCAAGGGAGGGAAGCGGCCTAGCCTTCGGATCGTCTCGGGTCTCCTCACGGGATGTCTGGGCCTGGCGCTTCTGGCGTTTTCGAAAACTGCATCCATGGTGGGTGCCTCCGTCCACGAATCCTCACTCGACCCATACGCCGTCGCCGCGGCACTTCTGGGTCCAGTTGCCTGGGCTTTGGGAACGACTTACTGCCGAACCGCCAAGCTTCCCGACTCCTTGATCCTCAACGTCGGAATGCAGCAAGCAGCAGGAGGGCTACTGCTCCTCGGAGCGGCTCTGTTCCTTCACGAATTCTCGGAGTTCGACCTCGCAGCCGTCCCTCTCAGGTCATGGGGGTCGATGCTTTACCTGATGGTGCTCGTTTCCATGGTGGCCTACATGGCTTACGTCTGGCTGCTTCAGCACGTCGCGCCCGCCAAGGTGTCCACGTACGCCTACGTCAACCCCGTGATTGCACTTTTCCTCGGGTGGCTTCTGAATGGTGAGGCCATCCACAGGAGTACTTTCGAGGCGGCGGCGGTCATCATTCTTGCCGGCGTCTTGATCACCACTGACAGAACCCACCAGGAGAAGCCAGCTCAGTGGAAAGCCCCCGCCGCGGACGGTATTGCCGACCACTGAGGGATCATCCCACCTCCGGCCCACGCGAAAGAAGCGACGGCAAGATCCGACGCATTCCTGCCGCGAAGCCCAGACTTTCCGGCGCCTTGAGGGCATGACCGGCGACGCGATCAAGATCCTTCCGCACGTCGGCAACCATCGCATAACGGTCCCCGGGGGCCTTCTCGAGCATACGCTCCACGATCGCCGAGAGGCCCTGGGACACGGGCTTCCCGATCTCGTCAAGTGTCTTGAATCGCTCGCGGGAAAGGAGCCATCGAGCCCACTCGAGCGAGCTCGACGCGCCGTAGAGCTTCTGGAAATCTGGCTTTCCGAGGAAGGCCTGGAACGACAGAAACCCGAGGGCATAAATGTCGACCGCGAACGTGAGTCGCGCACTCTTCCTGAGCGACTCAGGCGCCATGTAACCGATCGTGCCGCCTCGACGTGGCGCGGCGTCGTCCGCAGAACATGCCAGACCGAAGTCGGTAAGCTTCACGACCCCGGCTTCGCTCAGGAGGATGTTATTGGGGTTCACATCGCGGTGAATGATGCCCTCCCTGTGAACAGCCTCTAGCGCCGAGAGGAGTTGCTCCAGGTAGGGCAAGTACTCGTGCTGCGCCATCGCCCCCTTCCGGTAAAGGCTCTTGAAGGGCACGCCCTTTACCAGCTCCATGACGAGCGTAACCGACGTCTCCCCGTCGATGAAGTCGTGCACGCCAACAACGTTCGGATGATCGATCCTGGCCAGGAACTCCGCTTCATGCAGAAGTCGAACTCCTCTCGACTTCCGTTCCGGCTCCGTCTTGCCCCGGGCCCGCTTGAGCGCAACGGTGCGTTTAAGGAGCGTATCCTCCGCCAGCCAGACCGTTCCGGTCCGGCCCTCACCAAGCTTCTTGAGGATGCGAAATCGGTTGTGGAGGAGACCCCCTAGCATGACCGCGATTGTACCCGTGGTGGATAGGAATCGTTGGGTTTCAGGCCTGAATAAAACGATGCAAGTTCGATTGCGGGCAGCGAGCGGAGGCCCGGCGGGTGCGCCTCGACATGAACCTCCAGTTGTGAAACCGGCGCCGGCGACCTGGCTGAGCGAGGCCGTTGGTGTCCCCGCATGGGGCAGTCGAAATTCGTGACCCGGGGCTCTCTGCCGGGCGGCACTGAGGATCCGGAACTACCTCACATGCTCGTACTTGACAGCCTCGGCCGAAATACCCTCGTGCGCTCGTAGGGTCTCAAGGATCACAGGGAGGGTCGCCGGGACCTTCAACTCCGTACCCCTCACTGCTTCCCTTGCCCGAGCCAGGAGCCGCTGGAAATCGGCCGTCGTCTGGGGCTTCTCACTGGCAACGAGGACCATCGCCTCGCCTCCGGCGCCGTCCTCCACCTCGAACGGACCGAGGCTGTTGGTTCCGGCGACGCCGTCCGTAGCCACTGGACTCATTGCGGAGAGGCCAACCCTTTCATCGAGGAGACCCACAAAAAGCCTGCACGGTTTTTCGAGCGTGAAGTTGAGGAGTATCTCCTCGCCGCTGCGAAAACGGACCGGGATCACGATCGGTGCATCGGGTCTTGAGGCACTCACAAGCCTCAGGGTTCTGATAACAGGACCTGCCGCTCGCGGTGACACCTGCCTTTCATTCCCCGATCGGGCCTCAAGGAACAGCCACCCGACGACGGCGAGAAACGCGACAAGGGACAGGAGAAAAAAAAATCTGAGGGCGCGACCCTTCGCCGCGCTCGCCGCAGGGCGATCCTCACTCATGGGGTCTCCCCTTTCAAACACCGGGAGTTCCGTCTACGCTTTCGCCGCATGTTCAATTCCACCGTTCTCCTACCATTCCACGTATCCGTCCTGGCTCTCATCCCCCTGGGATGTCAGGCACCCAGGGGGAACGGCAACCAGTCACTGCCAGATTCTCCTGCTTCGACGCTCGGCACGATTGTGCGCAAGGATGCGCGATTCGACAAGCTCATCCCGCCCTCGTCTGCACTTGAAAAGTTGACGAGCGACTTCAAGAGCTCGGCAGGACCCCTGTGGATTCGCGCAGGAGGATATGTCCTATTCTCTGATATCCCCAGTAACGCCGTCATGAAGTGGAAGGAGGGAGAGGGAACCAGCGTCTTCTTGAAACCCAGCGGCTACACAGGGTCCGAAGCAGATCGTGGCCAGCCCGGCTCGAACGGGCTCCTTTTGGAAGCCCAGGGCCGCCTCGTTCTTTGCGAACGCGGCGACCGACGCGTTTCGCGCCTCGAGAAGGATGGCAAGAAAACAACGCTCGCCGACCGCTTCGAGGGCAAGCAACTAAACGGTCCCAACGACGCCGTACTGAGATCAAACGGCGACATTTTCTTTACTGATCCGCCCTTCAAAATCGAGAACCACAGCGACGATTCCGCCCGGGAGCTTGATTCCCAGGGCATCTACCGCATCTCGACCTCGGGCGACCTGACGCTACTGACGAGAGGGGTCTCAAACCCGAACGGAATCGCTTTTTCGCCCGACGAGAAGAAGCTTTACGTTGCGTGCGCCAACCCAGAAGAGGCCGTTGTGTACGTCTTCGAAGTCAGGGACGACGGAACGATCGTGCATCAAGAGATCTTTTTCGACGCCACTGCCTGGGTGAAGGAAGGCAGGAAAGGACTTCCCGGCGGCTTGAAGGTCGACAGGCACGGCAATGTTTTCGCAACGGGGCCTGGCGGCGTTCACGTCTTCGCCCCGGACGGTACTCACCTTGGGACGATTGACCCTGGCGAACCCACCACCAACTGCGCCTGGGGCGGCGATGGCAGCGTCCTTTACATCACGGGTAGCCTTCACCTCATGAGAATCCGAACGGGCACGCGAGCAAAGGAATTCTAGGCACCCCTGGAACACTCTCTCCCACAGATCCAGAGCCAAGTCCTTCGTCAGCAGGGCGTGGTTTATACTGAGCAACCATGCTTCCTCCCCATCAAGACAGCTCCACGTCCCTCCGACCTCCCGAATGAGCGCTACAGGAAGAGTCGCCCTCACGGTCGTCCTCGTTCTCTCACCCTTCGTGTCTCTCAGAACACAGACAGTGAAAGGGACCCCGCCCGCGGGCGCTCCCCCTCCGCCCTTCACGTATGAGGGTCTCGTCCCGGGAGTCTCAACCCTGAACGACGTGAAAATGAAGCTTGGCGAGCCGGAGCACGAGGCCTCCTGGTACGCATGGAAGATGACGTTTCCGTCGAAACGCAGTCCGGGGCACTTCGATACGATCCACATTCAGGACAACCGGAGGATTGGGAGCATCGAGGCGTGCGGCGCGCCGGAAGGCTTTGAGACGCTCGAGCGGGTGCGCGAGAAACTCGGCGAGCCGGAGTTCTTGCTCGAGCTCTCGAGGCAAACCCTGGCCGACTACTCTGCAAGGGGTGTGCGGCTCACGTTTGATGGCAACGGCCGCACGATCGGCACGGCCTACTTCGTGCACGGCTTCCCCCGTGTCCACACTGGAGAGCGTCATTTCTTGAGTCTGCGTTCCCTTCGCCAGGGACCGCAGCCGCTCTCTGCTTCGCCAGGGGAGACCGAGGGCGATCCAGAGCTCCTCGCAGGCGGGGCCGAGGCTGACATCACTCCGCTCGAACCCGATGCGCTCGGCCCAGTTCAGTACGTTGTGCACGATCGTTTGAAGGCTCGAGCCGCCGTTTTTGCGCAAGGTGGTGTGAAGCTCGCGCTCGTGGGCGGCGATATCTTCGGCATGCGCCGTATCGACATCGAGCCGATCGAGGCACGACTCAGGAAAAAGGGTATTTCTCACCTGTTCGTGGCCATGTCGCATGTCCACTCGGCCGGCGATCCCATCGGAATCTACGGCCACTACCCGGAGAAGTTCGTAAAGCGAATCCAGAATGGCATCTTTGAGGCAGTGCTGGAGGCGGTCTCGAAGGTTCGAAGAGTGGCAGCGCTACGCGCAGCTTCCGATGAGCTCTCTCTCGAGGGCGCCAGGGTCGAAGGCCTCTCTCGCAACGCCCGCAACCCCGGAATCGTCGACCCGCAGATTGCGGTAATTCAGGCCGTCGGCGACGACTCAAGACCCATCGTCACGATTGCCCACTTCGCGTGTCACCCCGAGGGGATCGAGACCGCAAAGGGAAAACCGCTGGAGGTGAGCGCGGACTACCCCGGGTACCTCTGCGCATCGTTGCAGCAGTCAACGGGAGCCCAGGCCGTGTTTCTGAACGGCGCGCTGGGTGGGATGGTGTCCGGTGACACGCGTGCTCGCACGCACGCCGACACCGAGGGGCAGGGAAGACGGCTCGCGAGAGAAATTGAGCGGCTTCTCGGTTTCGCGACCCCCATGCCTCGGACGATCAAGGTCGATCGGAGTAGGATCGAAATTCCGGTCACGAATCCGAGAATGGTCGCCTTTGAGATGTCCACGGGCCGGCCGGCGTCCTATCGAGGCCGAAGCATCAGCGAGATGTTTCACATCCGGATCGGCGAGTCGCAGCTGATCAGCGTGCCCGGTGAGCTTCTCCCGGAGGTGAGCTTCGAAATCCTCGAGCGCATGAAGGGCCATCCACGCTTGATCGTTGGCCTTGGAAATGACGAGCTCGGCTACATGATTCCGGCATTCGATTTCCGGGTGGGGGATTACGAGGAGTCCATGTCTCTCGGCCCTGCGGCCGCCGGGGTGATCCTGCGACAGGCAGGGATCTTTCTCGATGCAAGGTAACGGACCCACACCTGCCGAGTCTGCCCTCGTCCTCGCCTACAAGACACTGACGGATCCACGAGACCTGGCCGAGGTGCTCCACCTTGCAGCTGGATTCGGCGCGCGGGTTCACCTCGTCGGCAAGTGCCTCGATTCAAGGCACTGGAAAGTGCTCAGGAAGTTGAAGTCATGGCGGCCCAGCCTCGCCAACGAGCCCGAGCGCATTGAAGTCGAAAGATTTGACCATGTACTTGCCTGGGCCGAGTCGGTGCGATCACAGAATTTCATGATCGCGGCTACAGTCCTCGAGGGCGGCGTGCAGCCCTGGTCCGATTGCAATTTCAATCGTTTCGCTGTTCTCTTCGGTGAGGAGACGCATGGGCTGAAGCCCGGCGATATCTCACTTTGCGACGAACGCTGGACTCTGCCTCTCGGCCCCGATGGCCGCTTCTACACGGTCGGACAAGCTACAGCGCTCGTGCTGGGCGGCTGGCTGGCGTAAGTAAGGGGTGGGGACCTACCGCGCACCCGGCTTTCTCCCGCCCTCCTCGACAGCACGGAAGAGCTCGTCGACATCCCAGTCGAGCGTCCACCCGTCTTCCCTGGGCTCGATCCAGATAAACGGCTGAGCCCGCTCGGCGAGCTTTCGGTTCCAGAGGTAAATGCGCGGAAGCAGACCATTCCTTCGCTTGCACTCATGGCTCCAGGTGTCCTCTCGTAGGACACAATCGTGCTCGTAGGTGCGGAGGAAGGCTATCGCCAGATCGCGCTCCTCCTCAGTGAGCTGACCCAGCTCGTCCTCAAGATCAGGGGTCGACTGGATCGACACCTTCGAGTGGCCTCGCAGGAGGCCCAGGAGGGATGCGAAGGCTTCGTCCGCGTGAGGAACCGGCGCGTCGTACGCCCGGAAGAAGAGACCCGTGGAGTGGAGGATAATGTCGTCGCCAAGCGTTTGGCGAAGCGCCGCTTCCTCCTCACCATGGTAGTGCGGGGCCCGCTCAAGAAACTCGACCTCCTTCGAGGCGTTAACGGGATCCTTCGTCACAAGAGCCATGCCATCCGTTGTCCAGGCTCGATCAGGCCCAGCAGATGCAAGGCACCAGTCCCTCGACTCTCCCTGTGCGCAAAGCAACATCACCGGCTGCCCCCAGGCATCACGCACCCACTCAAAATTGTCCTTCGGGAGGTCCTCGTCAACTCCCCAATAGAAGAGCTTCCCGCCCCGCCGCAGGAGCGCCATGCCGTCGGGTTCCGCCTCCCCCGGCAAGGCCGCCAGAAGCTCTATCACCTCGGCCCGGAGCGACTGGAGCAGATCCTTCGTGGCCTGGACCGGTTCGCCTGCCAGGAACGCGATCGGTCCTGCCTGCTCCCGTGGCGTACTCTCGACTTGCGGTACGCAGGCGCTGAAGCTTACCAGTGCGGCCAACAAACCGGAGGTGACACCCAGCTCACGCACGAGAGGCCTCTTTCGCATTCGTCGTCGACTTCAAGAAGTTTCCTCGATCGAGGAAACTTTCCACCTCTTCCCACGCGTACCGGGAAAAAAGAATCATTGTGTGGCCGTGGGGCAATGCTTTCAGTGGAAATGCGTCGAGTCGCATCTCCGCCACCGTGACGACTCCATCGTGCGGCTGCTCCAGCGGCGTCGGCCAGCGCCGCCTCGGAACCGTTCCGGCAATGATGCCAATATCGGTCCCCTCGGGCACGCCCGCCTCGACGAAGATCCCGGGCAGGTCGGCAGAGAGCTGACTTCCCGCCTTTGTTCCAAAGATCCACCGGTACGGCGGGAAGTTCCTGAAAAATCTCGCCGCGATCGAGCCGTTGTTGGGCGGAACCATGAGGACGGCTCGGCGGATGGGCGGCATGGCGAAGTGCGTCAGCGCATAGCGCAGTACGAGCCCGCCGAGAGAGTGCGTGACAACGTAGATCTCGTGTGGCTCTCCCTGGCGGGTGAGTTGCTGATCGATCTGGAGCAGTTCCTCGGAAAGATCCCGAGCGTGCTCCTCGACAAACTTTCTCGTGCTGGGGTAGGAGCGGTTGCGCACGTCCCAACCTCGCCGGGCAAAGTAGCGCTCCATTGCGAGCATGAAGTAGCGGTTGATCACGATCCCGTGGCGAAAGACAAGCACTCGTCGCATGGCCGAAGGATTATACGTGCATTGCTCGCACTATCCTCTGCAACTCCGTTGTGCTATCTTGTGCGCCCATGTCAGAGTCGGGGAGCCAGCGAGAACTGCCACGGGTCCTGGGGGCATGGAGCGCAGCATCCATCCTGATTGGGTCCATCATTGGAAGCGGCGTCTTTGTGAAGCCAGGCAAGATCGCCGAGGCCTTGCCATCGCCCGCCTGGATCCTCTCTTGTTGGGTGGCTGCAGGCATGCTGGCCCTGATTGGATCTCTCGTGTTCGCCGAGCTGGGGTCCTATTACCCCGGGGCAGGGGGGCAGTACACGTACTTGAGAGAGGCCTTCGGAGACTTGACTGCGTTTCTTTTCGGCTGGACGAACCTCGTCATCATCAACTCCGCGAGCATCGCGGCGCTTGCCTTTGTCTCCACGAGCTTTGCATTCAACCTGCTGCCGGAAGGTAGGCGACCCGCCACCGATTCGCACTGGTTCCAGACCGTGCCTGTCCTCATGATCTGGGCACTCACTTTCGCGAACTTGATCGGCGTCCGATGGGGTGCCATGATCCAAAACACTCTCACCGTGCTCAAGCTTGCGGCGATCGCGATGGTCATCTGCGGCCTCTTTCTGCCTGGCAAGACGAACGGGGCCGACCTGTCACCCTTCTGGGAAATTCGAGGCTCACCGGGAAACCGGCAGGTCTTTGAAGGCTTCAAGGCTGTCTTTCTCGCGATCTTCTGGGCCTACGACGGCTGGTATCTCCTGAGCTTCTCTGGTGGCGAAATCAAGAATCCAGGGCGCAATATTCCAGTGGGCTTCGTGCTCGGGATTCTGATCGTGATCGGCGCCTACATCGCCGTGAACGTCGCCTACCTCTGCGTGATCCCCCTTGAAGAGATGCCGCTTTTCAAGAGCGGTGGGGGCGTGGCGGCGGAGGCCGCCAGCCGGCTCTATGGGCCCCTCGGTTTGACACTTCTTTCAGTTGGCATCGTTGGATCGACGCTCGGAGCCGGCAATGGCAACCTCCTCACCGGACCGCGCCTCTCGTATGCGATGGCGAGGGACGGCCTATTTTTCACCCCTTTTGGCGAGGTTCACGCCAGATTTCGCACGCCTCTACTTGCCATCGTCCTCCAGGGAGCCATGGGCGCAGCCTACGTCTACTGGGGCTCCTTCGACCAGCTCACGGACTCGGTCGTCTTCGCAGCGTGGATTTTCTACCTGCTGACAGTGACCGCCTGCTTCCGTCTCCGTCGCCGCAACGCTCACCTATCTGACAAATTCCGTGCACCGGGCCATCCCCTGCTGCCGATGGTCTTCGTGCTCTTCGCGGCCGGCTTCATCATGTACAGCCTGGCGGACTCGATCCAGAAGGCATCCGGTTACTTTCAAGAAACTCCCGGCTCCGAGGATGGCGTTTACCTCTTGATCTCGGCAGGCCTGATCCTCCTTGGCTTCCCGTTCTACTGGGTAATCCGGAATCGCCGGCCGCGCCCGCCGCAAACAGGCGTCGGATAACAGCGCGTGGCCGCCTCAGGGCGACAACCGTTGGCGCTTCCAGCCCCCCCGGGCTCGCCGCGTAAAAAGGAGGCGGTCGTGGAGACGGTTGGCACGGCCTTGCCAGAACTCAATACGTTCTGGGACTAGCCTGTAGCCTCCCCAATTGGGCGGGCGGGGCACGTCCTCGTCCAGAAACCTGCGTCGCGCGTTCTCCAGCCGCCGCTCAAGAACAGCGCGGCCGCGGAGAACAGAGCTCTGCCGGGAAGCCCAGGTCCCGAGACGACTCACGAGAAGCCTCGAGCGGAAGTACTCGTCGGATTCGGCACTCGAGGCAAGCTCGACTCTCCCCTCGATGCGCACTTGACGCTCGAGCTTGTCCCAGTGAACGGCCAGCGCCCCCCACGGATTCTCGGCAAGCTCACGGCCCTTACGACTCCCGTAATGGGTGAAAAAGCCAAATCCGCGTTCGTCGCAGTGCTTCAGGAGAACAAAACGGACGGAAGGTCGCCCCTCCCGGCTCGCGGTGGCCAACGCAAAGGCCTCGGGCTCAAGGAAGCGGGCCTTTTTTGCTTCGGCGAACCATCGGAGGAAAAGCTGGATCGGATCTCGGCCCGCGCCGTCCTCGCTCAGCTCGCCCAAGTGGTATTGCCTGGCTCTTCGAAGGACGTTTCTTGGCATGGTCTTTTCTGGTTGGACTGCACCAATAATTGATGTTAACGAGCAAGTTAGGCACGTGTGCGGGGTCACACATTGCTACACTTTTTTCAGTTAACCTCCTCCATGTGCCCTTTGTCGAGGCTGAAAAGAACAGCCCTTGGTGAGGGGCTCGCGTGTGAGCGACCGAGTCCAGCATGGCCAAGACCCCGCCGGCATGGCAGGGCCGTACAAATCCTTCCAGCAGTCGGTGGGTTTACGGGTAGCCTGCCGAAAAATCACCCGGAGAGTTCCGTAACTTCCCTTTTTCCAGGGCTTCGGGCATTTCTTGGCGACTGGCATGGCCTGTGCTTGAAGGGTGTCCAGGTCTTGTTTCACTTACCCCCGATCGACGCTCAAAGGTCAAGTTTGTCCTCGAAACCCTATCCCTCTTCCAACCTCTCCAAGTGCCGCGTCTCATGAACTACACTCCTCACGGCCATGATTGTGGCATCTTGACCAAGGCTCACCCATCATCGGCGCCGGAATCGGAGCCCGAGGCGCCCGGCCCTTGCCGAGCACCGAGGAGGGGCCTCAGGGCGACCAAGGCGGGAGCCCTGACCCCCGGAGCGGGCTCGAAGCGCGGGACGGAGGGGACGCCGCCAGGCAGCCGGTGCGGGGGAGGTTTTCCTCCCCTGCGAGGAGTGTATCAGCGCGTCCTTGTCGTCGTCAGCGGAATCATTGCAGGGTCCTTTCTGCCCATCTCTTCGGCCAACGCTCAAGGCTGAGTGGCTGCCCGCCAGGGGGTGCCCGTGCTTGGCACTCAGGGAAGCCCTTACCTCGAAGCAGGGACGTGGCAGTTCAACTATGGTTATCGCTACCAGAAGTCCGATCGGCACTTCACAGGCAGCCATGAGGACAAGGAGCGGGAGCGGGAGCACAGCCAGGTGATTAACAAGGTCCATCTGATGGACTTCGGCCTCACCTATGCGTTCACGAAGCGCGTCAACGGATCCGTGAGCTTGCCCGTTCTCTTTGCGACCCGATCATCACCGGTCCGCAACGCTCAACGCGAAGTTATCGACCGCGACTTGCAGCGAGCGGAAGGAATCGGCGACATGGTCATCCAGGGAAGCGGCTGGATCCTTGACCCGGAAGAGTTCCTGAAGGGAAACATCGGTCTGAGCCTTGGGGTGAAGCTACCGACTGGCCAGGACGACGTGCGTCACAAGGCGACGGTTCGCACGGGGAACGTCTTCACCCGGGAGGTAAGGACCGCCGACCAGTCGATCCAGCCGGGCGACGGCAGCTTCGGGGCCATCCTGGGCATGCAAGGTTTTTACAATTTTTTTGAGAAATTCACGGGGTTTGCTCAGGGGAGCTACCTTCTAAACCCGCGAGCCACCAACGGAGTACCAACTTTCAGGACCGGCTCTGGTGAGCAAGAGATGTCCGTCACCGACGCGTATCTCGCCAAGGTGGGCCTGGCAAGACCGATCCCGTTCCTCGAACAGTACGGGCTCTCCCTCAGCCTCGCCGCCCGCCTCGAAGGCGTCCCCGTGCGGGACCTGATTGGGTCTTCCAAGGGCTTCCGTCGTCCTGGATACGCAATTGCGATCGAGCCCGGGATTGCCTGGAGCTGGAAGGGCCATACCCTGGGAGTGAGCGCGCCCGTCGCGCTCTACAGAAACCGCCAGCGCAGCGTTCCAGACGATCGAGCAGAGCCTCAGCGGCACGGTGACGCCGCCTTCGCCGACTACCTGATCCTCGTAAGCTACTCCTGGGCCTTCGGCGGCCCGGGCCAATCAAGCCCGAGCGCGTCGGCACCTGTGGAGCGGCTTCACTGAGTACCACCCGCCAACCGCCAACCGCCAGATAGCGAAGTGCGACTTGCCGACGGAAACCAGGTGGGAGTGGGTCTCGAGTATTGGGGTGCACTCCACGAGGGACGCCTCCCCCGTCAAGGGCGCACGTAGATGTTGGCGAATTGAATGGGGCCGGTGGCCTTCCCTCCGAGCACGATCGAACCTTGAGCTGGGAGACCAGGGAGCGGCACGTTTTCCGCCAAAGTCTTCCCATTGAGGACGATCGTCGCCTTGTCCTGCCTGAGCGCGATCTCACAACGGCTCCACTCTCCCTCCTTGACGTGTGCCTCCAACTTCGAGGCGACCAGGGCACCGCGAAGGTCAAAAGGAAAAGCCGAGCTCGAGGGCTTCGAAGTCCAGCGCCAATCAACAACCACAACCGCATCGCCAACCTCCCGCTCGCTCAGGATCGGGCCACCCAGGCCGTCGTACTCCAGCTTCCAGTCCTTCACCTTCCAGTGCGCCGCGTCCAGAGCGGCGACTCGCCAACCGGAGAGGTCGACTCCGCTGTAGAGTCGCTCGAAGCCAACGTCGGTGGCCGCGACTTGCTCTGGCTTCAAGGGTTCCTTCGCCGGTGGCAGCTCCTTGATTCTCAGCCTTCGAAAATGCACCTCCGAACCTTCCGACTCGAGGCAGATGTACCCCTTGCGCGGATTGACTTCGCTTCCGCCCGCGACCTCCTTGCCATTCACCTCTAGCTTCACCGTGCCGTCGACACAGGAGATACGGTAGTGGTTCCACTGGCCAGCGGGCTTCGAGCGCCTCTCACTGGGAAGACAACGCATCCAGCCTGCGGGGTGCGGCCGGTCCGGCGTCATGACCGCTCCGTGGATGGCGAAGACATCGCCGTGGCTCGTGTAGTTCTCGGTCTCTTGTCCGTCGAGGATCTGGCACTCGATCGCCTTCGAGAAAGGCTGCCCTCTGGCAGTGATGGCGTCTGACCAGACGAAGCAGCCGGAGTTCCCTTTCGGCTGGAGGTGCAGCCAGTCAAGCTCGAGCACAAAATTCTGGTATTGCTTCACGGTCCGTAGGAGGCAGATCGGCTTTCCGCTGCAGATGATCTTCTCGTCTCGCACCGACCACGTGTCGGATGCACCGTTGACGTTGTGCCAACCAGAAAGATTCTTGCCAGTGAAAAGGGAGACGAAGCCGTCGTCGTCTGGCTGTTGAGAGGACGCGAAAGCGCAGCAGAAAAGGGAACTGAGGCCAATTCTGGCCAGGAGAAAGCGAAGGTTCATGACCATTCCTCCGAAGAAAGTATATGCGATCGTCTTCTTGCTGCGCCAGCGGCTGACTGGTCCAAAATTACGATGGATCCAGCTCCTTATTTGATGGCACAAGAACCTGCCGAGTTGCTGGACCCGCCTTGCCTCCGGCCAGCATTCTTGGTGAAAGATGCAAGGAATCCACGGCTCTGATGCCGCACGCATCCTGGAGAAAAACGGAATGACCGCCATGCATCAATTTACACGAAGGACTTTTCTCAAGGCTGCCGCCGCAGCGATCACCGCGCCCGCAATCGCCCCGAGCACCGCGTTCGGGCTCGGCGGTCGAGCCGCTCCGAGCGAACGCATCACAGTTGCCTTCATCGGCGCAGGCAAGGTCGCAAACAACTATCACCTCAGGGAGCTGCTCAATTTTCCTGACGTCGAGGCGCTTTGTGTCTGCGAGGTTGACAAGACCCGAAGGGAGCATGCAAGGAAGGTTGGCGACGAGGCCACCAGCAAGTGGCTCGACCGTGAAAGACGTGAGCCGTGGAGGCTTCCGGTGGTGTGACGCTGCGCATCACACCGCGAACCCCGAGACTCCAATCGGCATGCGGTAGAGATTTCGCCCCGCTGTCACGTAAAGCGTACGGCGGTCGGGTGGCCCAAAGGTGAGGTTGGTGACCAAGTCTTCGGGGATTGGGATTCGCCCCAACAGAGAGCCCACGGCGGAGACGACGTAGATTCCGGCGGTCACATCGAGCGTCTCGCCCGGACGACCGCGGGGCACGTTGATGCCAGCCGCAATCCAGAGGTTTCCTTCGACATCAAGTCGCATGCCGTCGCCACCCCGGCCCTGGCCAAAGTCGTAGACAAGCCGCTGCCCTGACGGAGTCCCGTCCGGACTCAGATCGAACCTCCAAATCTTGCGGTTCCCACCGACTTGCGGGTTCGAGTCGACGACGTAGAGCCCGCAGCCGTCGGGCGTGACCGCAATGCCGTTGGGCTTCTGGATCTCCGGTTGGCTGAGAATGCGGCGCACATGGTTTTGCGTGTCGATCCTGTAGATGCCCTCGACGCTCATCTCGCGGCCACCTTGATCACCGTAGCGAGGATCGGTGAAGAAAATGTTGCCCCAGGGGTCGATCGCGAGGTCATTTGGGCTGTTGTAACGCTGGCCCTCGAACCGTTCCGTCAACACAGTGATCTCACCGGTTCTCAGATCAGTGCGCACGAGCCTGCGCCGTCCGCCGGGGCCGAACTCGCCCCCCTCGCACGTCAGAAGGCGGCCTTCGCGGTCGAACAGGTTGCCGTTCGCGCGGCCGGCGTCAACTCGGAAGTCGGTGAGCTCCCCAGCGGCAGAAAGTCGCAAGATCCTGTTGTTCTGGATATCACTGAAGTAGACGTTGCCGTGTAAATCCACTGCGGGCCCCTCCGTGAAGGCGATCACCGCAGCCGGACTCACACGGCTGCTCGCTTCCACAAGGCCGGCGGGAAGGGAAGCGTCACAGGGTCGAAGAGTCAAGGAAGCAGAGCTTGGCGAGGGATTCATGGTGAGGGTCACGGTAAGCCTTGGACTCTGCCATGGCAAGCCCTTGCGAGGCTTATCATCAGCCAGACTCATGGCCGCATTTCTAGAAGATGCCTATAATGGTCTCCCATGCCGAACGACTGGACCCCAACCTCCTGGCAAACCAAACCCGCCACGCAGCAACCCCTTTACCCTGACTTGCGAGAGTTGAATGCAACCGTCGAGCGGCTTTCCCGCTTGCCACCTCTCGTGACGAGCTGGGAAGTCGACGCCTTGAAGCGCCATCTCGCCGCCGCCGCCGCCGGCAGGCAGTTCGTGCTTCAAGGAGGTGACTGCGCCGAGAGCTTTGCTGACTGCGAATCGAGCAGCATCGCGAACAAGCTCAAGATCTTGCTCCAGATGAGCCTGGTCCTCGTGCATGGACTCAAGAAACCCGTCGTTCGCATTGGCCGCATCGCCGGCCAGTACGCGAAGCCCCGCTCTGCCGAGATGGAAACAAGGGGTGACAAGACCCTCTGGAGCTACCGTGGCGACCTCGTGAACGAGAGCGACTTCACCGAAGCGGCCCGCATGCCAAATCCGCAGCTCCTCCTCCGCGGATACGAGCGCGCCGCCTTGACTTTGAACTTCGTACGGTCGCTTGCTGAAGGCGGCTTTGCCGATTTACACCACCCCGAGAACTGGGACTTGCGCTTCATGGTCAAGTCCCCTCAGGCCGAACAGTACCACCGAATGGTGGCTTCGATCGGCGAGTCCCTGCGTTTCATGGAAAGCCTGGCGGGCTCCCGCGTGGGCGAGATCAATCGTGTGGACTTCTTCACCAGTCACGAAGGCCTGCACTTGACCTACGAGCAGGCGCAAACGCGGCAAGTCCCCCGTCGTCCCGGCTGGTACAACCTCTCAACACACCTACCGTGGATCGGAGATCGAACACGCCACCTTGAGGGCGCGCATGTCGAGTACTTCCGGGGAATTGTGAACCCGATCGGCGTGAAAGTGGGCAACTCCATCGCTCCGGAGGAGCTGACGACCTTGATCGACATTCTCCACCCGACGGATGAGCCCGGGCGCCTGACCCTCATCCACCGCTTCGGCGCCAGAAAAATCGCGCAGTCTCTGCCGCCCCTCATCAATGCGGTTCGCCGCACTGGCAAGACCGTTCTGTGGGTCTGCGACCCCATGCATGGCAATACAGAGTCGACCAGTGACGGCATCAAGACCCGAGACTTCGCCAACATTCGCTCCGAGCTAGAGCACGCTTTCGACATCCACCAGTCGCTGGGCTCTATCCTGGGCGGCGTTCACTTTGAGCTGACGGGCGAAGACGTCACCGAGTGCATTGGCGGATCGTCAGGCGTCGAGACCTCCGACCTTCCCAGAGCCTACAAGACCCTGGTCGATCCACGTCTCAATTATGAGCAAGCCCTCGAGATGGCCATGCTCATCGCCAACCACAGCGTGAAGATCAACGCGAAGTAGGAGTTCCCCATCCTGCCCTCTCGAGCACGAAGACAGGCAAAAGGCTTGAGAAAGGCGGGGTGGGATGGCTGAACGACAAAGAGTTTGTTTCTGACCAGAGTCTTGATACGTACATTTCGCTAAATTCGACAAGCTTGCTGTCAAACTCGGTGGCTTTGGAGCTGATTTGGCATGGTACGCTGTGTGCTTGTCTGTCTTGCGGACCTTGGGACAAGCCTCTCTCGAGGGGCTTGTGCCCGCCGTTGAGGGGAACTCACATGTGGCTGGGACCCGAGGTGAGGAGCCAGGGTGGGCGAAGAAAGCGTTGAAGTAGTTCTTGAACACAGACCCGACATCCATTGATTCTTCGCCGCCTTGATTTTTCACCAAAGGGTGCTTCCGCCCAGACTCGGAAGCATACCCAAGCCATTGAAAGGGTAACCTTTAGGAAGGTTCTAGCAGGTGAGCCGTTGTAGCGAATCAACGGTCCTCCTGTGAAGCCGAGCCAGGCGGGTCGCGAGGAGCCCAAGGATCTACTCAGTCCGTCGCGAAGGCTGAGTGGGTCCAAAGGCCACCCGAGCGACCCGTGAGGTCTCTTCCAAAACGACCGGCTCGGCGACACCGGCAACTCAGGTTTCAAAAGGCTCTCGGCAATAGCTTGTAGAGCCTTTTTTTGTTGGCCCCGGATGTGCTGGGATAATCTATGCTTTTCCGGGTTTTTCGCCTTCCTTGCGGCCGCCGCGTCGCCCTGGATTGCTTGTCGAACCATGAAACCACTGCAACAGATCCTGTCGAGCCTTCGCTACCGCTCACGCTGCACGTGTGTTGTGACGAGGATACTTGTGCTGTGTTGTTTTGCGGGTCCCGTGGCTCGGGGGCAGTTACCCGAGGAAACTCAAGTCGATTCGACAAATTTCAGGGGAATCACTTACGTTGGAAGTGAACACTCCCCAAATGTCGGCCACTCCCTGGCACACGCTGGAGACATCAACGCGGACGGCAAGCCGGATCTGCTGGTCGGGGCCGCCGGTGCTGTCGGAGCGCCAGGCCGGGTCTTCGTGCTGCTCGGGGGCCGGGGCGGGGCGCTTCTCAAGCGGGAGCTGCCAGGCCCACCTGAAGCTGCAATCACGTTGCTCACGGGCTCTGCTATCCAGGACAGATTCGGCGCCTTTGTCGCCGGAGCGGGAGACGTCGACCAGGACGGCCTCGACGATTTTCTCATCGGAGCACCTGCCGCCGGCCATCCAGTCTTTCCCAATGGAGCCGTGTTCCTGGTATTTGGCGACCCACATTTCACCGAAATTCTTGATCTTTTCAGGGATTCCACACGCGCCGTTCTCTTGACCACCTTTGAGTTCCGAGGCGTACTGGGGCAAGCAGGCGCCGGAATCGGCGATGTCAACGCGGACGGATTCGCAGACTTCGCCCTGGGCATGCCGGGCGGGTTGACAAGCCAGGGCGGTGAGACGGCACGGCGCACGGGGAAGGTGATCGTGGTCCTCGGCGGAGAGGCGTTGCGGACCGGCGGTCACGTGGTGCTCCTTGACCGTCCCGAAGCGCCGCCAACGCTCGAGATCCCGGGTTTCGAGGTTGAAAGTGAGCTGGGCTTCTCCGTGGCGCCCGCAGGCGATTTCGATCGCGACGGCATACTGGACTTTGCAATCGGGGCGCCTTCTCTCCACGGTGAGGGATCCACCTTCGTAATCTTCGGCCGAGCTGACCCAGAGGGTCCGATCGACCTCTCCATGGCCGATGGCCGGACAGCGGTGGAGCTTCGAGCGCGCCTTGGCAGCTCTCGATTCGGCGCCGCCATCGCCGGCGGTCTCGATGCGACCGGGGATGGGGGCGCCGACCTGCTCATTGGCGCTCCAACCTTGAGGCGCGACGGCGGCGCAGCTGGCGGCGCAGTGCTTGTGCCCGGCGGACCACGATTCCGCAATGTTGGCCTTGCGGAAGTTCCAGGCCAGGCGGGTGTGCTGTTTCGAGGCGGCATCGACTCGCAGACTGGCGCCTCGGTCGCACTTGTTCCTGATTTGAATCAGAGCGGTGTTGCAGAAGCGTTGATGGGAGCGCCCAACGCCGCCGGTGGCCGGGGCGCCTCCTACCTGGTTTACGACGGGACACCACCAGGGAGCGTCCTTTTCCTCGAGCAGCCAGAGCGGGCAAAGCAGGTAGTCTTCAGGATCGGCGCTCCGCAGGCACGCCTGGGGAGCGCAGTGGCCGGTCTTCCCGACCGTAACGGAGACGCGCTCGGCAACTTCGCACTGGGAGCACCGGGATTCCCAACACGAGCCTTCTCCTCGGCCGGAGCTGTCTTCGAGGTGGGCGTGCCCGCCGACCTCGAATCGCTGGCGCCCCGCGACTTGAAGGCAAGTCTACTGTCGGGCGACCGCGTTCGCCTCAGCTGGACGATCGCCACCATCTACCGTTCATTGCAAGTCTATCGGGACGGAACCTCCATTGGGGGCCTGCTCCCCGGCCACTTGCAACAGTTCACGGACGTGGCGCCAGGCAGGGGCAAACATGTCTATTTCGTCGAGGCAAATGGCGAGAGAGGCTTGCGGTCCAACCTGGCCGAGATCGAGGTGCGAGGACTGCCCGTCCAGGATCTCCTGTGCCATCAGGTCGACGCCCTCCTCCGAGCGCGTGCAAGCTGGGTGCTCCGGGACAGATATGAATCCCTGGCCGTGAATGTCGATGGCGTTCGCATCGCCGTACTGACGCCAGAGGTCACGAGCTTCGAGTTCAACACAACTCCTGGTGAGCACTTGATCGAGGTGTATGACCCGCGGGGAGTGCCCGTGAGCGAGCGCGCTCGCTGCCGTGTTGTCGTGGTCCCGACCGAGCTTCTGCCGATCGATGGGCTTACCTGCGTGGCTGAGGAGCCGAGGGGTGTTCGGCTCAACTGGCAACCTTCTCCCACCTACGCGATTTATGGCCTCAAGCGGAACGGAATCCCCATCGGAAAGGTCGCCGGAGACGTGTCGACTTACCTCGATGTCGGCGTACCCACGGGGCCGCACCGTTACGAGGTCTTCGGGTGGACCCGCGAGTTTCATGCAGGGCCCAGTCGGGTTTGTGAGACCGTCGTCCAGGCGACTGGAGGCACCGTCCTTCGAGGGCGCGTCGCATGGACGGGAGACGGGCCTGTGCGATCCGGAACAGTGAAAGTGTACGACGGCGTCACAGGTGAGGGCCTTGGTGTTTCCGCCCAGTTAAATAACCTCGGCAGGTTCGAAGTCACCGTACAGGAGCGTTCCAGCTATCGGCTCAACTACATTGGGAATCTTGGCGCAGGGGTTCTTGACTGCGCTATTGCTGTGCCTCCCGAGCGAATCGACGTGAGCACCCAGGCGAGGTCGCTCGATGAAGATATCACTATCGAGCTCCCGCCTCCTGTGCTTCTCGTGACTGCCAGCGGTGCCGAGACCCCGGAGAATGGTCCGGCTGCTCGCTGGAGGCTCCTGCGCTCCGAACTGGAGGGCAAAGCATTTCATTTTGCGCTCGTGCTTCCGGCTGGAATTGCCCGCGGCGCTCACTCGCTGTCTCGGGGCATTGGGGAGGTTCGAGACTACCTTCGAACCGAGCTAGGCAGCGCACCCTCTTCGGTGGATCTCGTCGCGTACGGGGCCGCTGGCCTTTCGGCTCGAGCGTTTCTCGCGGGGACGGCGCGAGAGCCTGTGCGGCGGCTGATCCTTCTCGGCACCCCCAACCTGGGCACGGTTCGTGGCCACCTGGAAGCCAAGGCAGAGCTGGCAGGCAAGCCCATTCGACTACCTGGCGAAGATGGCGCCGACGATTGCCGCGTCGTTACCGAGCCTTTTGTTTTTTCGAGCGCTGCAGAGCAGACACAAGAGTACCTCGATGAGTTCAACTCAAAAGTCACCTTTCTTCGGGGAGCCAGAACCCACCTGATCGCCGGCAATGGCGGATTGCACGTGCTAGACCCTGTGCTCGGCTGCACCTCCCACGACAACCGCGTGTGCGAATCGAGCGCCCTGGGTGGCGTTCCCGGGGCCACGCTGCACACGATCCCGGAGGACCACGAGGCACTTGGCCGCGGCGCCTCCTCGGTGGCGCTCATCCGGGAAATCTTGAGTGTTCAGGGGGGCAGCGGCGGGGGCGACGACCTGGAAGGAGATGCCCCGGCGCTCGGGGCCGGAGAGGGTGGCGCCGACTTGAGTCACCCGCCAGGTGACGTCTACTCCGGCGTTCTCGAGCCGGGCGGCCAGGGGAACTTCCCCATGATCTCGGACACCTCCGAGTCGATCATCATTATCCTCAACACGGACCAGCCAGGGGGAATCGAATTCAAGGTGCTGACTCCGTCGGGAAAGACCATTGATCCGCCCGCCGCAGGGGCCTTGCAAGGTATCGAGTACCAGACTTATGGGGACGGCGAGGGCCACATCTTGCAAGCGTACAAGTTCGAGCCTTGCGAGCTGGGCCTCTACACGGCGCAGCTTGAAAACCCCGCCGGAAATCAGCCGCTTCAATACTCGGTTGAATCCTACATCGAAAGCGGTCTCGCGCTCAGTGTACTCGCTGAGCCGGACGAACTGGACCTCCCAGAAGAAGCCAGGCTTCAGGCTCGGCTCACTCGCAACGGCCAGGGCCAAACGGGCTCGACGGTTGAGGCCCAAGTTTGGCGCCCGGATGGCAGCCTTGTGATTGTGCCACTCCTCGACGATGGGCAAGGCAGCGATCAGTCTGCCGGGGATGGAATCTACACCGCCGCGGTCACCTCCGGCAATCAGCCGGGAATTCACGAGGTGGTAATATCCGCAACGGCCTCGATCGGGCTGACCACGCTCTACCGCCGTCAGACCACGACGAGGCTCCAGGTCCGTTCAGATCTGATCGCGTTCTCGGGCGGTTTCACAGCCTCGGCTGACGACGACGACGCCAATGAAGTGCTCGAGAGTATTCACGTGGACTTCCAGGTCGTCTCGAGAGCCTCGGGTATTTTCCTCGTGACCGGCAAGCTCTTCGATCCGCAAGGTAGCGTGGTGGCAGAGGGAGGCACGCTCTTTGGGCTCTCGGGGCCCCAGACGGCACCCGTACGCATCTACTTTTCGGGAAACGACATCTACCAGGCCCATCGAAACGGCCCCTTCACGTTGAGCGACATTCTACTTCTCGACGGCACAGCAGGCTTCGTCGAGGCCGACCGCCGCGCCAACGCGCTGGTAACGCAAGCGTTCAGCTGGAGCAGTTTTGGCGTCCTACCCTCAGGAGAGAGCTACATCCGAGGGGATGCCAACGAAGATGCCAGAATCGACATCTCGGACGCGGTCGCGATTCTCAACTACCTCTTCAGCGGCACGAAAATTCTCTCCTGCCTTGACGCAGCCGACTCGGACGCCAGCGGCGGCCTCAACATTACGGACTCGATCCTCATCCTCGACTTCCTCTTTGCCGGCAAGCGACAGCTTCCGGCGCCCTTCCCGGCCTGCGGCGTGAGCAAGATCCTCGGCTGCGAATCCTTCCCTGCTTGCGATTGAAGTCTTCCGTGGGTTACTCGTGATGTTCCTCCCTGGACCTATAGACGAGCGGGCATTTCTTTTGGCACGCTTTCGGCAAATCACGTCATTCCGACTGGTCCGCTGTGAAGTCCAGCCGGGAGCGATGAGCTCTGTCGGCTCTCTCGAACGCCTCAAGAACTCTGGCCCTGGCCTCACTCAACTCAGCCACGTCATGACCACCCCGACGCAGCATCGCACTGACCAGCAGAGTAAGCCGAAGAAGTTCCTCGCTTTGACGTTCAAATTGGGTGCGCAGTCTCCCTTCGGCCAGCGAGGAACAAGCCCGGACGCACCACTCGGAAACCAGGTGAGCGTGCGCAATCCAGCGATCGAACTCCGTGACCGCCAAGCAGGCAGAGGATGGTCCAGAAAGGCTTCGGCGTCCTGGCAGAGGTGGCTGCGGACTTGGCTCGAGATAGGGTCCGTGACCTCCCTCTCCCTCGAGCAGGTCCCGCACCGCAAATCCCAGTAGGTCAACGGCGTTGAGACCCTTCAGACCAGGAATCTCGTAACCGTTGACGAGCAAATAGACTTGAAACTCGACAGAGATGCTGCGGGGGCGAGTTTCCGCTGAGTTGCTGGACCTCCGGAAGAGGAAAATCACCTCGCAAGCGTACCCCACGTTCTTCAAGATTCCCCTGCCATGCACGAGGTGGCCTGTCTCATGCACGGTGACCGAAGCGACTCTGTGAGCGGGCTTCCACTCGCCGTTCATGCGCTGAAACAGAGTGTTGTCGATGGTCCGGTCCCCCGTGGGTCCATGAGTTCCTGGAACCACGAAACCTCGACTCATGCTGGCAGCTTGGCCACCGAGGTGGTGAATCAGGTCGCCCAGCCAGTCGCAAGTAACCGTGATGGGCCAAACACCTTGCTCCGTCTCAAAACGAAGCCCTTCTCGATAGTCCAGCACGTACCGTCCGCGGGGCAAGGAAAGATTGTAAGGCGAGGAAAGAAAATCGTTCAGGATGCCTACGGCTTCGCGCCACACGCTCTCGACGTGGGCCCGGACCTCCGAGGAAGCCCCCGAGGCCTGGATGGCCTCGGGGGTCACTCGCACGGAGACACAGCCGGACAATGCGCTCACCAGGAGGAACAGCACACTGGCGACCGCCATGAAGGCGTCGATGCGTGACCTACTCATGAAGCTATCCTCCTCGGCGCTCGAGAAGCGCCGGGCGCCTCCGGCGCCGATCGTGGGCGGGCGTTACTCAAGATGTCCTCATCATGGCCGCGCGGAGTGTAGCCAGGCGGCTGATTCCAGACTCACTCCTTGCGGCCCTTGCACTCGGGTCTGCTGTAACTCGCGGGAACTTTTTCACTTGTGGACTAGCAGCTGGTGAACTTATCGCAGGAAAGCCCGTCACCGGATGACCAGTCCGCGGCGCCGCAAGCAAGGGGGCCGGGAAGCGGCGGCTCGGGGCCTCCCAGGAAGAGCCAGTTGAGGGCGAAAATGGAGTCGGAGATGTCGATGGACCCCGAGGCGTTGGCGTCCGCCGAGAGCTCACACGCCGGAGTCGCTCCACCTCTGAAAAGGTATTGCAGTCCGCCGACCGCGTCCGCCAGATTGACCAGCCCATCGTCGTTGACATCACCTCGCCGGAAAGCTCTGGACACCTTCGCCGCGCAAGCCACCGTGGATCGGCTGCCGCTCGCCCCTCGAACGAGCCCTTGAAAGAGGCGAATCCTGCCAACGTCATTCGCGGCAGGTGTGAAGTAAGCCGTTCCGTTCCCCGCCGCGTCCAGATCCATCTGGGCGAGGGGCTCCTGCGTCCCGAGGTCGAGCTGCCAGGGGGCGCCATGGAGATTGGCACCGGCGTCACCCCAACCTGTGGAGGTGTAGATCTCGCAGCGCGCAAAAGGGACTCCATTCTCAACGACGAAGAAGTTCTCCTCGTCCGCCACAAGCGGCGACTGTGGATAGAAAGCCCAGATGCGTGTGTCGGGAGCCCTCAAAGATCGTGGGAAGAGGCTTCCAGCGGGCATAGGACCGAGGGTGGAGATTGCGCAGCGACTAAAATTGTCATTGAAGTAGAAGTCAAGGGTCGCGGTTTCACGTTTCCTCGCAGGAGCGATATCCCCTGCACCGCTCAGAAACTTCAGGCACAGATCGCCCGAGAATCTCGCCCTCCAGCCCTGCGCAAAGACCGAATCGTCCCTGCTTGTCGAGAGCTCCATGTCAACCCCCCTATCTTCGATCACAAAAACTCGGCCTCCGGCGAAACCGGGATTGAAAACGAGCCTCAGGCTCTTGAGTGTAATGGCCTTGTCTCCTCCGCTTTCCCGGGAGAGGGTCAACGATCCTGAGGTCCAGAGGCGCCACAGAGGCGTGCCCTGGGCCCCGCGCAGGATGACACCCTCGGAGGGTACTATCTCAAATTGGACACCTGCGCCCTGTTCGCCGAGGGCCTGAGTGGCGGTGCCCCTCAGGTCAATGTCGTACTCTTCCGCGATGAGACCAAGAATCTTCAGCACTTGCTCGGCCTGCGGCAGCATTTCCATGGCCTTGTCCAGCAGATCAAGTGTCGACTTCAGGATTCTTTCTAACCGCTCTCCGTTGCAGTTTTGAAACGCAACAGTCGCGGCAACCTTCTTTATCCGTAGCTCCGCAGCCTTGTCGCTGTACTGGCTGAGAAGCTCCGTGGCCTTCTCGGGGTTCTTTTCTCGGAGGCGTTCTGCGTCCGCTTCCCCATCAGTAATAAATTTGTCAACGACCCAGCAAACGACCCGCGTGCGATCCTCAAACTTTTTCCTGCTTTCCTCTGTCCAGTAGCATCCGAACAACAGCCCAAGCAATCCCGTAAGCCCCAATCTGGCAACACTTCTGGAGCCGGCATATCGACGCATGAATCCTCCTTGAGTCAGACCACCATGAACACTTCTCCTGCCAACTCCGGCACGGCAGGCCAAACACGATTACCAAATGTAAGCACAGACAGTTATGTCTGTCAATACATTACTGGTGTTTTGTCATTGTGCTTGCATGATGGGAACTTTCGAGAAGTCGTCTTCACGCTGGTGGCCAAGCCAGAGGTTCAATCCTTGCGTCGCGAGCCACAACACGCTCCAATAGTTTTTCGGGCGCTTGATGAACCTTGTCGAGTTCAGTCCACAGGCTTGCGCGTATAGAAAGGGAGTGTCGTGCGTTTTCTCAAGAAGCTCTTTATCCTTGTGGTTGTGCTCGTCTTGATCGCCGTGGGCGCCTCGTTTCTGCTCCCATCCAGGTACCATGTCGAGCGTTCCGTCAGTGTAAATGCAAGACCAGAGGCGCTTCATGCTCTTGTTGCCGACTTGAGACGCTGGGAGGAGTGGACCGCGTGGAACAAGGATATGGACCCTACCCTTCATCGCACATTTTCAGGCGCAGAGAAGGGTGCTGGAGCCCAGATGACCTGGAAGGGCGAGAAGTCGGGCCAGGGACTCTTCACGATCAGCTCGGCAGATCCAGCGAAAGGGATTACCTATGACCTGGACTTCGAAAACGGGAGGTACAAGTCCACTGGAGCGATCCGATTCGAAGCCGCTGACGCCGCCACCAAGGTCACCTGGACCAATGAGGGCGACGCTGGAGCGAACCCCGTCAAGCGCTACTTCAACCTGCTCATGGACAAGCTGATGGGCCCCGACTTTCAGAAGGGGCTCGACCGGCTGAAGGCGCTCGCCGAGGGCGGAAAGTAACGGTCGCAATCCTGTACTCCTGGCCGGGGAGGTAGACTTCCCCCGAACCCGGCGCCTCCGGCGCCGATGGTGAGGGAGCATTGGTCACGATCCCAGTCATGGCTGCGCAGGGCATCACAATCCCGTGCCAAGGCAATTGAAGAGTGGTATTCATTGGCATTACTCAAGAAGCCTTGAAATTACGCTTCAGTCCCTGACGACACCGAAACTCGAAAACGACATTCCTCACAATGGGAACACCTGCCTCTCGTCTCCTGAAGAATGCTCGCAGAGAAGCCGTGGTCGTGCTCGGAATCTGGCTCGGGTTTCTTGTCTGGGTCATCGGTTGCTGCGCGCTGCTCGGATATCAGGCCGCAGGAGAAGCGCGGCCGGTCTTGCCTGAAACGAGCGGAGCTCAAGCCACCCAGATTGCGATCCGCGCCGGCCTGCCCAGCTGGATCTTCTGGGGAATCGCTCTGCCATGGCTCGCGGCCGTGGTCGTCACCCTGGTCTTTGGAGCGTGGATTCTTCAGGATGACGACCTTGGAGCCGAACGGGACGACAGGAGTGTCGGGAGCTGAACGATGCTGACCGCTTTTGTCATCTACCTCCTTGGCGTCGCCGGGCTTGGTTGGGCCGCGCATCGATTCATGAGCGGCAGGCACTTCGTGAAGGAGTGTTTTCTCGGTAACCGACAGCTCGGCGCCTGGGTGCTTGCGATCTCTTTCGCGGCGACAGCCATCAGCGGTGGAAGCTTCATGGGCTTCCCTGCGCTCATCTACAAGAACGGCTGGGTCATGGCGCTCCTCTTCTCGTTGTCGGCGTCCTGGCTCGTTACCATCACGGTGAGCCTCGTCACAAGGCAGCCGACTCCCGAAACCTTGAGACGATACTTTTTTTTCGACAACTGATATTCTTGCGCCGCTTCAAACCTTCATGCGCCGCCCCAAATCGACTCCTCAATTCTTGGAACCAGAAGTCTCAAACCCCAGGAAAACTCTGCGTGTCGGAGCCGCGATAGACATTGATGTCGCTGCCATGGCCCTCGATGGCGACCCTCTGGGGCACCTGGGAGACTATGTGGTTTTCCTCGAGGGCGGGATCCCCGGCGAACGAGTGCGGGCCCGCGTCCTGTCGACCCATCGCAAGTTTGCCCGGGCGCAAGTGGTCCAGATCCTCCGGCGCTCGCCTCACCGTGTTACGCCTCGCTGCAAGCACTTCGGGCCCTGCGGAGGCTGCGGGTGGCAGCACATCGCCTATGACGAGCAACTCAGGCTGAAGCGTCAGATGCTGGTTTCACTTTTTGAGACAGCTCACCCACCGGCCGTGACTCGTATCGAGGAGACGATCGGCCTCGACGGGTCTGGCAATGCACACGACCCGGGAGCCCCGTGGGGATTCCGCAACAAGGTCCACTTCGTCCTCGGCCCAGGCCAACACGGGGAGAGCTTGACGATGGGCCACTACCGACACGGCTCTCACGAGCTCATTGAGGTGGAGGAGTGCCCCGTGCACGCCGAAGCGGGTAACCGCGCCGCGTTTCGGGTTCGCGATGCTCTGCTTCGTTACAAGGTCACTGGATCTGACGATGAGGCACTTCAAGGCATTGCACGCCACGTCGTCGCGCGGACAAGCGAGCGGACGGGTCAGACACAAGTCACCATTGTGGTGACGCAGGACAGCTCGCGCAAGCTCCGTGCCGCGACAAGGGAGATCGCGGCAGGTTCGGCGGCTCCGACAGGGCTTTTTTTGAATATCAACGAGAAGGCAGGCCCCTTCCTCTTCGGCAAAGTGACGACGAAACTCCATGGCGACACCCGCTTGCCTGATCCCGTGGGCGACTCGGGCTTCCTGATTTCACCTCGTTCCTTCTTCCAGACGTGCATTCGCTCGACCGAGAATCTCCTCAAGGTCGTCCTCTCGTGGGTGCCGGAATCGGAGCGCGGCCCTGTGCTCGACCTCTACGCCGGCATCGGGCTCTTTTCGATTCCAATCGCCCGGCGCGGGCAGCACGTCATCGCAGTGGAGGAAAATCCAGTCGCAGTGAGTGACGGAACCGCGAGCCTGCATTTCAACAAGGTCTCGCCGGATGCCTGCAGGTTCGTACGATCACGTGTCGAGGACTGGCTCGGCGAAGCGGCGAAAGAGGCCGCGTTGCATGCGGGCAGCGCCCGGTTCGGGGTCGTCGTACTCGATCCGCCTCGCGACGGCTGCCCTCCCGAGGCAATGCGGTACCTTCTGGAAAGACTGAGGCCGAACCGAGTCGTCTACGTCTCCTGCAATCCCAGGGCACTGGCTGAAGACCTGGCCCGCGCGGCTGAGGCTGGCTACGATGTGGAAAAGATTCAGCCCGTCGACATGTTCCCCCACACTTCGCACATCGAGGCCGTGGCTCTCCTCATCCGTCGGTCACCATGAACACCCTGAGGGCTGAATCGCGACCCCAGGCGGGCGAACGGGGGCACACTCACTGGTGGCTGTTCGCCCCACGGGCCTTTTCAGAACCCCCCAGGAGCCTGCTACCCAGTGAACCCCTTCGAGATCATTCACAAGCATTATCGGCCTTCCAGCGAAGCCAGCCGAATTCTCGTCATACATTCGGTCTTGGTAACCCAAAAGGCGCGAGCGATTGCGTTCGATTATCTCTCTAAACGTCCGAACGCGGCTCTCGACCTCGACTTCTTGACGGAAGCGGGAATGCTCCACGACGTCGGGATCAAGTTCTGCCACGCGCCGGAAATCTTCTGCGAAGGGACCGAGCCCTATGTGCGTCACGGAATCCTGGGTCAAGAGCTGCTCGAGTCGGAAGGCCTGCCTCGCCACGCACTCGTTTGCGCCCGCCACACGGGCTCTGGCATCACAAGAGAAGACGTTCGCGCGCAGTGCCTTCCACTTCCCGAGGCCGACTACGTGCCTGTCTCCCTCGAAGAGAAGATCCTCTGCGTCGCCGACAAGTTTTTCTCGAAGACTCCCCAGAAACTCTGGAAAGAGAAGCCGCTTGAGAAGATCACGACCTCGCTCGAGAAGTATGGTGATGCCGCTCTTTCACGCTGGAGGGAGTTGCTCCGGGAGATTCTGGAGCCCTGATGCCCCCCGCAGGGCAAGCCGCGTGCCTGCCTTCCCAAACGGCGTGCTCCATGCGTCTTGTGCTCAACTCCAGGAAAACAGGTTAATCGCATGATGGCCTGCCCCTTGCGCCTGCAAAATCAGGGTGGTAGCCTTCAAGAGTTTTGCCTACCATTTCCCAACGATTGGGAACCCTTCCCCTCCCCAACCATTCTCTCTCTTACCATGCCCAAACTCGCGCAATGCCTGTTGTTTATTGGTTTCATCCTCCACGGCTCAACCACCGAGGCGCAGACGATCGCCTTCGACCCCGAGACCCAGTACGAGGTCGGTCACGTACCTGAAGCGGTCGCTCTTGGCGACTTGAACGGGGACGGCAAAATCGACGTTGTGGTGGCCAACTCGGCCGCCGACGGCGAAACAGGCGGCAACTCGATCAGCGTCCTTCTTGGAAACAGCACCGGAATCTTCACCAGGGCCGGCAACTTCCCCGTGAACGGAACGCGCCCCGAAGGTGTGACGATCGCGCTCATTGATAGCGACTCAAACCTGGACGTAGTCACCAACAACTTTACGAGCAACGACGTCTCGGTGCTTCTCGGCAAGGGCGATGGCACGTTCGAGAACCCCAGGTTACTTTCAGTTCCTGGCGGACCACGTTTTGTGGTTGCCGGCGACTTCAACGGCGATGGCGCCAATGACCTCGCGACTTCGGATTACGACGACGACAAAGTCACGTCCTTGCGGGGATCTGCAGACGGCAACTTCACGATCTCCACGACAATTCCGGTCGGCAAGTCGCCGGAGATGTTGGCTGTCGCAAACCTGACGCCAGACGGCATCCTGGACCTGCTGACCTGTAACCGCTTCGGCGACACCATCACGCCGCTCAGCGGGAACGGCGACGGCACCTTCACGCCCGGCACCCCGCACGAGGTGGGCGATGAGCCACGCTTTCTGATCGCGTCCGACTTGAACGGAGACGGTCTCGATGACGTGGTCGTCGCCAACAACTCGTCGCACACTATCACGATCGAGAAAAATGAAGGCTCTCTCACCTTTTCGGGAGCCAACACTCTTCGATTCACCAATCCAAGCATCCTTCTTCTCGAGCCAGTTTATCTCGCCGAGGCCGACATGAACGACGACGGCGACCGCGACCTTCTCGCCACCTACGCCGAGTCCGGCGCTTTTACCATCTTTCCTCAGAGCCACGGCGCCTTCGACTACGGAACCCCTTCAGCCATCCAGGCCGGCACGACCCCCGTTGGCATCGCGGCTGCGGACTTCAACTCGGACGGCACCACGGACGTGGTGGTCGCCAACGCAAACGATGAGACCGCGAGCGTCTACCTGTCCTATACGGCCAACCCTGGCGTGATCGTCGACAACGGCACCGCAGGCACCCGGGCCATCGGGCCCTGGGCCCCTTCGGACACGCCATTTTCCTTCGGAAAGAGCTCTCTCTTTTCAAAGGATGGAACCCGCTACGTCTGGACAGCGAGCGTCCCCGAGGCCGGCCAGTACGAGGTGCTCCTGTGGTGGACGGTTACAGAGGGTCGGGCGACGTCGGTACCCGTGGAGGTGCGGCACGCTGACGGCTCGACCAGCTTCTTTGTGGATCAGACGAAGAGTATTGGTGTGTGGCATCCTCTAGGCGTCTATCCGCTCACGAGCTCCTGCACGGTAACGATCACGGCACCGCAAGGCAACAAGAGCGTCTCGGCCGACGCCGTGCGGTTCCGGAAGCTCCCCAGTGCACCAGCCGTGCTGAGAGGCAGCACGTCGGTGACAAGCCTGGAGCGCCCCGAGGGTTACCGAATCGACAAGAACCGCGCGCTCGCATTCCACGGCCGCATCGCGGTGGACAGCAGCGAGGGGGAAGACATCGTTGCCGCCCTGTTTAGCCCCATCGGCCCCGGCAGCGAGAGCACACGTATCGCGCAACTCAAGCTCTTCGCCGACTCAAACGGGAATGCCACCTACGATTCGGGTGACCGTCAGCTGGGGGACGTGCGCAGCTTCGACTCCGATATCCGCACGGTGGTCTTTGACGGCTTCCGCGAGTCGGTCGCCGACGACTCCGCTGTGGACATCTTCGTCGTGGCGGAGTTCACACCGGCGGCCGTGGCCTTGAGGGAACGCGCCGAATCAGCCCCCGTCCTGGCCCTTGCCGTGGCCGTCACCGCGACCTGGCTCCTGCGCAGACGAAGGAATGTCCTGGTGCGCTTCGCCCCGGCAGCTATCCTCCTGGTCACGGCGCTCTTGCTGCCCTTCAGTGGCTGCAAGAGCGGAGGAGGTGGAGGCGGCGGCGGCTCCCAGGATCTCCAGTTGCAGCTCACGTCGATTGTCGCCGAAGGCCAAAGCACGAGCACTCCAGCCGTCAACACTGGCCTCCCCCTCGATGGCTGGAAGTTTTGATCAGACGCACCACAGCCCTACAACCATGCCTCCCACCACAACTCCCTCCACCCAGGCGCTTCCTGTCTCCACCCTCCTGGATGCTGACTTGCGCAAGCAGATTCTCATCGTGATCCCCGCACACAACGAGGAGGAGAACATCCAGCTCGTCCTCGACGAGCTCCTGGGTCTGGACTACGGCTTCGACATTCTCGTCGTCAACGATGCCTCCACGGACCACACACAGGCGGTGCTCGATTCCCGGGGGCAACGCAGCATCCACCTGAACTCGAACCTGGGCTACGGCGGCGCCGTGCAGTCGGGCTTCAAGTACGCGCTGGCTCACGGCTACAAATACGTCGTCCAGATGGACGGCGACTGCCAGCACGACCCGAAGTCGATCCCCGCGCTGCTCGAGCCGCTGGTACAGGGGCAAACGGACGTCGTTCTGGGCTCTCGCTTCACCGGAAAAGTGACGTACGAAGTTCCGGCGCTGCGCAAGGTAGGGATCGCGTTTTTCCGAACCCTGGTCTCCTTCTTCATCAAGCAGCCCATCACCGATCCCACGTCGGGATTTCAGGCGCTGAACCGAAAGGTCCTTGGCTTCTATGCCGACGACACCTACCCCATGGACTACCCCGATTCGGACGTCCTCCTCGAGCTGCACTTTTCGGGATTCAGGATCCGGGAAGTTCCTGTAATAATGCGGCCACGCATGCGCGGAGTCTCGATTCATGGCGGGTGGCAGACTGTCTATTATCTGGCAAAAATGTTCCTCGCGATCTTCATGGTGCTTCTGAGACACTGCCGTACTCGACCCCGATCCATCGTGCCGTCCACTCACCAGCCCACTCCGGCCCAATGAGTAGTTTCCAGCGGTTTCCGGCCGCATTCTCGGTTGACCTCGAGGACTACTATCACCCGGAGCTGATTCGTCGAAACGTGGCGACTCGAGACTGCGCGCCCCGGGTCGAAGCGTCGGCGGGGCCAATCCTGGACATCCTGGAGCGCCGCGGAGTGCGGGCCACGTTTTTCATCGTGGGCGAAGTTGTTCGAAGCGCTCCGAAGCTCATCGAGCGCATCGTGCGGGCCGGCCACGAGGTCGGCTGCCACACCCACACGCACCTCCCACTCTGGGAGATGACGCCGGACTCGTTTCGGGCCGAGCTCAAGGAGTTCAGATCCGCGCTGAGAAACGCCGTGGGGGATGTGCCGTGCCGTGGTTTTCGAGCGCCGACTTTTTCCATGGACCGGCGCACCGAATGGGCGCTGAAGGTGCTTGTGGAGGAGGGATTCACTTACGACTCGAGCATCGTTCCGATAAAGGGGCCACTTTATGGGTGCCCTGGCGCACCACTCCAAATCTATTGCCCCTCTCCTACCGATCTCATGGTGGAGGCCGCACGGGGGCCGCTCGTCGAGTTCCCTGCCCCGGTAGCGCGCCTCGCGGGAGTCAACGTGCCCGTTGGAGGCGGGTTTTACATGCGCGCCATGCCGTTTTTCCTTTACCTACGGCTTGTCAAGAAGGTCCTTCGAGAGCGACCTTTCTTTCTCTACGTACACCCCTGGGAGACGGATCCCGGCATCCCGCGGTTCAAGTTGCCTCGATTCGCCAGGTGGGCCACTTACACTGGTATCTCGTGCATGCTCGGGAAGATCGAGCGCCTCCTGGACTCGATCCAATTCACGACCATGAGTTCCGTGATCGAAAAATCGCGCTTCTGAGTGTGACAAGCATGGATATTAAAGTCCGCATCCTGGTGTTCCTGTTAAGCCTCCTGTGGCTCCTCTTCATCCTTCGCATGGTGAAGCGGCGTAAGATCTGGGAACGCTACGCCATCTTCTGGGTCTACATTGGCTTTGGAGTCCTCTTCGTACCCCTCCTCGTCGACGTGTTCGACTATACTCTCACGCAAATCGGTGTGTCTCACCCTCCCAGCTTCTTTTTCCTCGTCGCGATCCTTGGAATTCTACTCCTCCTTCTTCAGCTTACTGTCGAGATTACAACGCTGGTGCGGCGCAGCCGCGATACGGTACAGGGGCTTGCGATCCTGGAAGATCGTGTGAAATCGCTCGAGAAGCTCGCCGGAAAGACTGCCGACGACGAGACGGTGATGGCCGCAGCAAACCCTGGGGAGAAGCGGTGATCAGGGCGACTGAACCAAGGACGTGTCGAGCAGCATCCCAATTATTGCAGCCGTCAGGCTCGAGCAGGGGAACGGCGGCGGCTCTTGGCGTCATTGTCGGCATTGCTTTTGCGCTGAGGCTCGCCTACGCGATTCCAAAGCATGTCTGTTTTGGTGACGAGGCCTGCTACATCTGGCTCGCCCAGAGCCTCTTTGGAGGCCAGGGGTACACCTACTACGCCGGGACACCAGAGCTGCATTTCCCACCGCTCTTTCCCCTGGTGCTCGGCCTGCTCAATTTTATTGTCCGTGACTGGGAGGCCGTGACTCGAGCTGCCTACGTCGCCTGCGGCGCCCTGCTGCCTCTTCCAGTTTACTTTCTGGGCAAGCTAATGTACTCACGGCGAGCAGGCTTGATTTCCGCGATGTTGACTGCGCTGATGCCTGCCTTTGCTGTCGGAGTGCTCTTCGGCGAGACGATGAGCGAACCGCTCTACCTACTCTGCATGTTCAGCGGCCTCGCGTTGACTTACAAGGCAGCTATCTCGAAGAGCCTCGGATTCGCAAGCGCCGCTGGCGCTTCTCTCGGCCTTGCCAACCTCACACGCAGCGAGGGGCAGGTCTACCTCCTGGCAGGGCTCGCGTTTCTCGTTGGCTTGAGCCTTTTCCCGCGCCCACGAGACTTCGGGCGCCGTGCCCTTCAGGTCGCCCTCTACCTTGCCATGTTCCTTGCGGTGGCGGCTCCCTACATGCTGTACCTACACTCGCATACCGGACAATGGTCGCTCGATACGAAGAGTATGACGAGCTACACGACAACGCGAGCCCTGGTCAACCAGGACGGCGTGGGTTTTCAACGCGACACCTGGGGCCTCGACGACTCTGGCGAGGTGCACTACTTCGCTCACGGCTTCGACCAGGGCCTTCTTCAACTCCTCACCGGCAAGTACAAGGACCGGGTGCTCACGGACATCCAGAAGAACCTCTCGACAGTGTGGGCCCTGCTCGTCCGGCCCTGGATTTGCGGCCGTTATCTCATGGCGCTGGCACTCATCGGCTTCATCGCCTCGCTCGTAATCTGGCGCCGGCCGGGCGCCGAGTTCCTGAACTTTCTGGTGATGGGTACGCTTGCGGCCGTGCTAGTTTTTTTCGTCACCGAGCGGTTCCTTTACGGAATTCTGCTCCCGGTCCTCCTCTGGTCGGGTTGCGCCCTGGACGCGTTCGCTCTCGGCATGGAAAAATACTGCTCAAGACGAAGCCAAGTCCTCCAGCGTTTCGCACGGATAGCCCTGATGGCTTTTTTCGCGGTAGTCTGCGCCTACCAGACGCACCAAGGCTACCGACGGTTCCTGAGAAAACAGCCAGAGCAAAACGAAGTCTGGGCAGCCGCCGACTGGTTGAGAAAGAACACGCCGTCCGACGCCGTGGTGATGACGACAAATACGGAGGTCGCGTTCCATGCAGGCCGCCGCTGGTTGCCGCTACCCGTCGCAGAGCGATCCCGGGTGGTCGAGTACGGCCGACGGTGCGGCGCGACATACCTTTGCCTCCGGGGACGTTACCTGGATCGCCGCCCCGAGCAAGGAGCGGAGCTCTTCGACGGGGCCCGTGACTTTGACACACTCGAGCTGCTGGTCAAATCGGGCCTGGAGCCCGGCGACCCGCGATTCGTCGCCTACAGACTGAAAAACGCAGCACCGCCCCGGTAGGGCTTGGAAGCGAGACAAGAGCCGTGGCATCCGTGATCGAGCGCACCCGAACAACCACCACATCCGAGCAGGAGGGCCTGCTCCTTGCCCGCTATCTTCTGCGCGCGAGTGATGTCCCAAGAGATGCGCTCGAGCGCTTTGAGACGGGGTGTGAGGCTCTCTTCGGCGCCGGCTCGAATGCGGAGGATCTCGCTTTCTGCCGTTTTGTTACCCGGCGGCCATGGTCACTCCCTTACCTCGACGCTGCTCTCGGTATCCTGAAACCCCAGACGCTCCTTCGCAAAAAGCTCTTCCTCATGCTCGCAGTCCTGGAGGCAATGCCGCAAAACGTGGCGGCGTTCACACCCAGGCCAGCACCCATCGCCGTCGTGATTGCAAGGCTCCTCGCGCTCGGCATCTCGAGCGGATTCAAGGCGCTCGCAGGTGTATGTCTTTACCCGTTCGCACGGAGATCGCCATGAGACTCACGGACGGTGTGATCGTCGTCGGCTCCGGCGCCAGCGCGACCGCGGCAGCATTCCCGCTCGTGAGGGCAGGCATCCCCGTCCTCATGTTGGACGTCGGCAACGTCGATGATCACTACGCAGCCGTCATCCCCGAGAAGTCCTTCACCGAGCTTCGAGGGAGCGATCCGGGCCAACATCGCTACTTCCTCGGGGACGACTTCGAGGGCGTACCCTTCGGCCAAGTGAGGGTTGGTGCCCAGCTCACACCCCCACGCCGCTTTATCCAGCGCGACGCGGAGCGGCTCACGCCGATGAACACAAGCACGTTTGCCGGCGTGGAAAGCCTGGCCAAGGGAGGCCTCGGAGCGGGCTGGGGCGCTGTCGCCGTCCAGTTTGATGACCACGACCTGCGCGATTTCCCCATTCGACTCCGGGATCTGGCTCCGTACTATGAGTCGGTGGCGGCACGTATCGGCGTCTCCGGGGCAGCCGACGACCTCCACGAACGATACGGTAACTGCTCGTGCCTCCAGCCACCGCTCGAGCTCGATTCGCTAGGAGCCTCCATCCTCGATCGATACGAAAAGCGACGCGCGGCGATGAACCAGATGGGGGTTTACCTCGGCCGGGCGCGGCTCGCCGCTCTTTCGAGGGATCTCGGAGTGAGACGCGCCCAGAGCTATCACGACATGGACTTTTACTCGGACAGGGAGCAGAGCGTCTTTCGCCCTGCGTTCGCGGTGGATGAGCTGAGACAGTTCCCCCATTTTGTGTATGCGAAGCCCTACCTCGTCGAGCGGTTCTGCGAGACGGACGGGGGACAGGGCATCGAAGTGGCCGCACTTCACACCGAATCTGGCCGGAGGGAGACCTTCAAGGCCCGGAGGCTCGTAATTGCCGCGGGCACGCTGGGGACGGCTCGTATTGTGCTTCGCAGCCTCGAGCGTTACGACACGCCGGTGCCGATCGTCTCGAATCCCTACACTTACGTGCCCTGCATCCATTTACCGATGCTCGGCAAGGCGGTCAAGGACCGCCGCCACAGCTTGACCCAGTTCGGCGTGATCCTTGAGCCGGGCCCAAGGAGCGCAAGGCGTGTCCACGCACAGGCCTACTCCTATCGCTCGCTCCTTCTCTTCAAGATCGTGAAGGAGGCGCCCTTGCCAGTTGCGGAGGGATTCCATGTCATGCGAGAGCTTATGAACTCGTTCGTCATTCTCGGCATTCACCACGAGGACCGCCCGGCCGTGACGAAGCGATGTGTCCTCCGCAAGGCGAAGGACGGCGGCCCCGATCGGCTCGAGGTGAGCTACAAGAACCCGCAGGACGTCGAGCGGGAGCAGGCGTCGGCCGAGAAGGTCCTTCTCAAGGCCTTTCGCAAGCTCGGCTGTTGGCCCTTGAAGCGAATCCACCCCGGAAATGGCGCCAGCATCCACTACGGCGGCACGGTGCCGATGACAAGCGAGGATCGAGAGCTCACGACCACGCCCGAGTGCCAGTTGCGGGGAACGAGCACGGTTTTCCTGGCCGACGGCAGCGTCCTCCCCTACCTGCCCGCGAAGGCCTTGACCTTGACGTTGATGGCCAACGCGGAGCGCGTCGGCGTTCGAGTCTCCAGGGAACTTGCGTGGAAGGAGGGACAGCGATCATGACGACGGATGACAAATGCATTGCGATCACTGGCGCCCATGGCTTCATTGGGCGCCACCTCTGCGATCACTTCCGCAGGCTCGGCTGGGAGGTCCGGGGCCTCGTGCGGGACACGTCGAAGTATCCGTACAGGGAGTCCGGTGTGCAGCTCTTTCGATGCGACCTGCCCGACACGATGGAACCGAAAGCCCTGGAGAGAGTGCGAGTCGTCGTTCACTGCGCGTACATGACCCGGTTCACAGACCTGGAGGCTGCCAGGCACGTCAATGAGGAAGGCACCCGGCGTTTGCTTGCGGCCGGGAAAGCTGCAGGCGTCGAGCGATACGTGTTCCTTTCCTCGCAGTCGGCCCACGAGGAGGCCCAGAGCTACTACGGGAGGAGCAAGCTCGAGCTCGAGAAGCTCTTCTCCCTCGATCGCGACGTGATCCTTCGCCCCGGGCTCGTGACGGGGGAGTCTGGCGACGGGCTCTACCACCGCATGTGCAAAATGGTTCAAAATTCGAAGGTCATCCCCCTCTTTGGCGGGGGACGTCAGCCGATTCAGACAGTCCGGGTGGAGGACCTGTGCCTTGCAATCCAGGCAGCGCTCGAGAAGGGGCTTTCGGGACTCTTCACGATTGCCCATCCACGAGTTTTTGAGATGCGCCAGCTCTTGCGCTCGATCGCGGATGACCTCGGCAAGAAGCCAATTTTTTTGCCATTTCCCATGGCTCCGGCGCTTCTGGCCCTCAGGCTCATCGAAGGCTTGCACATTCCCTTTCCGGTCTCGTCGGAGAACTTGATCGGCATGAAGTGCCTTCGTGCCACCGACACCACCGAGGACTGGAGCCGGCTCGGCATCCAACCCGGGGGGATTTTTCGGCGGGATTCGTAAAATTTATTTACCTGGGAGCCCTGCGCTTTCCCGAGCTATCCGACAGTTATCGGCCCCGGATCAGCGATGCGACTGGAGAGGAGGCTCGTCGCAGGGACGAAAGCATTGAAAAATTGAAAGAGCTATCGTGAAAAATCGGTTGGGCCGCCGATGATAGAATTGGGCCCTTGGTCTTCACCAACATTTGTTGTCATACAATGGCCGATAAGGATTCCCCGGAAGGACTTGATCATGCGGATGCTTGCCGCCCTCACTGCTTGCGCCTCGCTCCTGGGCGCAGGATGCGCCACCCACATCAAGAATCTGTGCCATGGCATCTCACCGTCAAGCACGTTTGTGACTCTCGAATCAACACCGCCCGGCGCGATTGCCAAGTTTCCGGACGGTCGCACTGTCACCACGCCGACGCGAATCGTCCTGCGGAGTGATCGCGATGTCACCCTGACCTTCTTGAAGGACGGTTACAAGCCCGCGGAGGTGGAAATCGGCCCGGGGTTCAACTACTGGTATCTGGGCAACCTACTCGCGATCCCCCCGTTTGGTTTTTTTATCGATATCGAGCAGAGCGCAGTCTTGCGATCCTACCCGTCGACCGTGTGCGTCGAGCTCGAGAGCCTTGCGCTTCGAGACAGGGGCCCCGCCGAGCCGGATAACGCCGAACCCCAGAATAACTGACTCGGGCCCAGGCCATCACCGTCTACCGGCCCGGAGGGGTTTGACCCCGGACTGGGCAGCTTCAAGGTGCTCGAGCGAGAGGAGTGCCTGCTCACCCCCGCCCCCCGTACGACGGGCAGGGATGGTTGTGTAGAGCGCCCTCGGTAGATACTCGGCGAAGAAGCTCCGCTCACGCTTGACAATGGTGTCGACGGAGAACCTCTCGTACTCTCTGAGCCCCGCGATGTGGGACGGACGCGAGTCGGGCAAGGCGCCCTTGCTGGACGCTTGCGCCTGCTGAAAGTGAGTCCGGAAGACCTTCGGGCCGAACTCGAGAAAGTGAAGCAACGTGTGGTGCGTCGAGTTCGCTCCCGCCCAGGGGTACGGATGGTGCTCGTACTTGGCGCTCACCTTGCGGATCTCGCGGTCGATGCGCTCACGCTCCTCCTGAGAGCGCTCCCCCATCCTCTGGTGGAAGAGCGCATAGATCCGGAGCTCGTCTCCCTCGGCGTAGTAGATTTTCTGGATTCCGTAGCGTCCTGGATCCTGCGCTATGTGCGAACCCCGCTCGAGCCCAAACTCACCGACAATAAATAGATCAACGTGGTCGCTCTCCTCCTCAAGCCAGGTGACGGTCTCGAGCGCCTCATCCACGGTCTCGTCCGGATGGTCAGTGAAGGTCATCCACTCCGTGGCAATTCCGGCATCGTGGAAGGCCCTGTTCACTTGTGTCATCGTGGCGCGGTCACAACCCTTGCGCATGAGCTCCAGGATTCTGTCCGAGCCACTTTCGATGCCAAACGCCGCCGAGCGCAGGCCCGATCGGTGGAGTAGCTCGCACCGCTCCGGAGTGAAGTACTTTTCGATCTTGAGGTCGCTGGACCAACGGATCTTGAGCCCCCGCTCGATGAGAGCCTGCGCAAATCTCACCGCATAGGAAGGAGAAAGCACGTCGCAAGAGATGTAGAAGTTTCGAACACCATGGCGCTGGGAAAGCCGCGCGAGGTCTGCCGCGGCACGTTCGGGAGGAATCTCCCGGTACTCGGCGGTGGCCGTCTCCGCCAGGCCGTAGTAGCAAAAAGAACACTTGCCCCAGTAGCAGCCGCGGGTGGGCGCATAGAGAAGCGTGCGGCTGGGCGCGAGGTAGCGGTCGAGTGCGAGGTCCGAGTAGTCGGGGGCCGGGGAATCCCGAAGATCCAGGGACGAGCGCGGCCCCATGCGCGGCTCTCGCGTCCCGGGATCCAGGAGGAGCAGGTTCGGCACGTCGCCAAGAACTTGGAACCGCTCGACCTCGCCCTCCGCGGCTCGCCAGCTCTCCAGGCACGGAAAGAGCTGGGTGAGCGTTTCCTCGCCCTCGAAGAGGCCGATGGCGTCAGCAAAGCCAAGCGCCCTGGCTTGGAGCGCGGAGTCCATGTGAACCACGACCTGGTGAATGCACGGCCCTCCGAGCGCCACGAAGGCACGCGGAGCACGCTCCTTCACGAAACGTGCGAGGTAAAGCGCCTCGGGAATCTGGCTCGGGAAGACAACGGAGATGCCGACAAACTCAACATCATCTAGCGGCAGCCACAAAGCGCCAGAGGCGACCGCATCCCAGTCCTCGGGCGCGTCGAAGACCCTGCGGTAGAAACCATCGAGAGGGCTGAGCGCGTCGCCGAGGTAGGTTTCGAGCAGATCAAAGCTCCAGGGCAGAACATCGTGGCCGGCTTGGTTGAAGTCGAATCGAAAGGGAAAGTGGACGGCGTTCAAGGCTTCGAAGAACACTTCCACGTGCCTGCGGGCGATGGAGTACTGCGCCGGATCGAAGAAGCGCTCGCGATTTTGAAAAACCTCGATGGGTGACGTTTCGGCTGCGAGCAAACCCTCTATCTTGACTCGCGCCTCGCAGAGCCGCCGGTACTCTCGCTGCTCGGCGAAGTCGAGCGAGTCCGAGTGGTTGAGCTTCAGGAAACGAAGCCCCAACTGCCGGGCGAGATCCTCCACGTTCGCACGATCAAGCAGGAAGTGGGCCGCCTCGACGTTCAAGTCGACAACCCGTGCGTCGAGCTGCCGCGCACGAAGGTATCCCTTCAGGGTCGGAAGACTCAGGTAAGGCTGCGTGGGATCGGCGAAGGGCGGGTGAAGGAGCAGACGGTCCATTGTGTGACGATTGTACACTCTGTAGTCATGCCTCCCTTTCCCGCTGGTTTAAGTTTTCCGACGCACCGACGGTGTCTTCCTGGGCACTCCACGCCACAATGCCGCGCGCTGGCCCAGAATTTTTCGAAATCCAGACCGCATTCTGGACGTGGCGCCGGGAGTGCAGGTTCGACTTCATGTCCGACCGAGCACGGGGATACCTTATCCAGGCTGCCCAACCTGCTACAATACCAGGCATGTGGCCCGACGCTTCTCGCACAGACAAGCTGCTTTCTGCCGCCCGGGCCGGGGATAGCGATGCCGTCAACAAGCTTTTCGAAGAACATCGGGAGTCCGTTCGACGGATGATCGAGCTTCGGCTTGATCCAGCTATTGTCGCCCGTGTCGACGCCAGCGATATTGTGCAGGATACGCTTGTCGAGGCGTCGCGACGCCTTGACGATTACCTCCGCTCAAGCGACATGCCCTTTCACCTCTGGATTCGACAGATTGCGAAGGACCGCATGATCGACGCCCACAGACGCCACCGGGCCGCGGGGCGACGCAGCGTCGAGCGAGAGCGACCTCTCGATCGGCCAGGATTTTCGTCGGCCTCGTCCATTCAGCTCTTGAACCAGCTGCAGTCTGAGGGCCTCACCCCTGCAACGCAGGCGATCCGCCAGGAGATGGAGGCTCAATTCTCCGCGGCACTGGAAGAGCTCGAGGAGGTCGACCGCGAGATCCTTCTCATGCGTCACTTCGAGCAGCTCTCGAATCAAGAGTCTGCCAGGGCGCTCAAATTGAGTGATCCCGCGGCGAGCATGCGATACCTGCGCGCACTGCGGCGCCTGCGCGCAAAGATAGGCGTCGATGATTCTCAAGCAGACAAGCGCCCGCAGTGATCAACGTCGAGAGAATTGTGCGATTTCCTCGGGAAACTGATGGCGGCCGGGCTTCGCACACGCCCCCCTTTGCCCGCGTCGGCAGGTTCGGCGCCCTCGCGGGCGCCCCGGGCGCGGGGATTCGAGGTAGCTTCCTGGACGATTCGAGGAGCTAATGGAGCTCTCGGACCAGACAACCTTTCATGACGACTGCTCCCCAGAATCCCGCACACGACGAAATCCTGGCTCAGATCCTGGAGAGCCTGACCCTGGATTTTCGCGCAGGCAAGGAGGTCCGAATCCATGACGTCGTTCGTTCAAACCCGGGGCTCGAGTCGGACATTCGTGAGCTCTGGGGAACTCTGCTCGTCGCGGAGGAGCTGGCAAAACCCCCGGGGCAGATCGCCAGGACGATCGCGGCGGACCTCAACGCCAAGGCCGCGGCTCCCTTGCACAGGCCGAACCTCGAAGACTACGAGGTTCTTGAGGAGCTCGGCAGGGGTGGGATGGGTATCGTCTACAAGGCGCGACAGCGCAGCCTTGGGCGGATCGTTGCGATGAAATTGCTGCTCAAGGGCGCCCGGGCATCCGCCGTCGATATCGCCCGATTTCGAGCAGAAGCTGAGTCGGCGGCGCGGCTTGACCACCCCAACATAGCGCCGGTCTACGAGGTTGGCAGTTCCAGTGGAGAGCTCTTCTTCACGATGCGCTTCGTGGAAGGCACGACCCTCGCCCGCAAGCTTCTGGAGGGCCCGCTCCAGCCCCGAGAGGCCGCGCGGATTGTGGCCCTGGTTGCTCACGCCATCCATTTCGCTCACCATCGAGGCGTCTTGCACCGTGACTTGAAGCCTCAGAACATTCTTCTCGACGCGAAGGGTACGCCGTTCGTGACCGACTTCGGCCTTGCAAAGCGCCTGGAGGTTGACGACGGCCTCACGCAGTCAGGCGCAATTGTTGGCACGCCCAGCTACATGGCCCCGGAGCAAGCGGCTGGCAAACGAGGTGCAATCGGACCCACCAGTGATGTCTATGCGCTCGGGGCAATTCTCTACCATGCGCTGACCGGTCGGCCACCGCATCAGGCAGCGACTCCTGTCGAAACCGTGCTTTCGGTGCTCGAGCGGGATCCGCTTCCACCGAGGCTTCTGAACCCACGGGCAGATCGCGATCTCGAGATGATTGCGCTCAAATGCCTCCAGAAACCACCCGACCTGCGCTATCCGAGCGCCCAGGCTCTTGCTGACGACCTCAACGCGTACTTGCAAGGGGAGCCCGTCAAGGCTCGCTCCTCGGGCCTGCGCATGCTCGTGAATCGGGCTCTCCGCGACACGGTGCACGCCCCAGTTCTGGAGAACTGGGGGCTACTGTGGATGTGGCACTCCGTGGTGCTCGTGGCGCTCTGCGCGCTCACGAACTTTCTACACTGGGCCGGAATCCGGACCCCTGGACCCTACGTGGGAATCTGGACTGTAGGTTTCAGCGCCTGGGCTGCAATATTCTGGGCGCTCCGGCGACGTGCAGGCCCCATCACCTTTGTTGAGAAACAGATCGCGCATGTTTGGGGCGCGAGCATTCTGGCGATCTCGGTGTTATTCCCCGTTGAGCGCCTACTCGGCCTCGAGGCGCTCACGCTCTCGCCGATTCTGGCGCTAGTCAACGGCATGGTCTTCTTCGTGAAGGCCGGAATCTTGACGGGCGTCTTTTATGGTCAAGCGTTCGCCAGCTTCCTGACGGCAATCGTGATAACAATTTTCCCGAAATTCGGCATCCTCATCTTTGGCCTGGTCAGTGCCGCCTGCTTCTTTATTCCTGGTTGGAAGTACCACCGCCAGCGTCGCAAGGCGGGTTACTAAACATTGAAGAGGAAGTGGCATATGTCACTATCCTCAAGGATGCAACTTTTCCCCTCGATCCGCAGCTTACCCGCGGCGCGAATGGCAGCCTCTGTCTTGTATTTCTCCAGGTCCGCAACGCTGTAAACCTCTGCACGGATGAAGCCTCGCTCGAAGTCACTGTGGATCACTCCTGCGGCCTGGGGCGCGGTCGCTCCAGTGGGAATCGTCCAGGCGCGGATCTCCGTCGGGCCGGCCGTATAGAAGCTCTGGAGCCCGAGAAGCTTGTAGGTAGCACGAGCCAACACCGAAAGTGCCGGCACCTCAAGCCCGACGCTCTCGAGTAACTCCTTTCGATCTTTTTCTTCAAGCTCAGCAATCTCACTCTCCAGCCTGGCGCAGACAGGAACGGTCATCCCACGTTCGGCGGCGGCCCGTTCCCTGACCCGCTGTGCGTGAGGACCAAGACCGTGCAAGTCATCCTCGGGTACATTCATCACGTAGAGGACTCGCTTCGCCGTGAGAAGCTGAAGCGACTTGAAGACCTTCTCATGCTCCGGGTTTGAGAATTCAAGACCTCGCACCGGTTTCCCGGCTGCAAGCAGCTGCTGGCATCTCTCCAGCACCTCGAGACGCACCTTGCCTTCCTTGTCCCCCGATCGTGCGGCGCGCTGTGCCTTGTCCATGCCGCCCTCGACAGCCTGCAGGTCGGCAAGCATGAGCTCGGTGTCGATCGTCTCTATGTCACGGATCGGGTCGACCGTGCCCTCGACGTGAATGATGTTCGGATCTTCAAAACACCTCACGACGTGGAGCACCGCGTCGACATTGCGGATGTGGGAAAGAAACTTGTTTCCAAGTCCTTCTCCCTTTGAGGCGCCTCGAACCAGACCGGCAATGTCCACCAAGTGCAACATGGCAGGCACGATCCGGTCGGTCTTGATAAAGCGGTTGATGACCGCCAGGCGAGGGTCAGGCACGAGTACGACACCAATGTTGGGCTCGATGGTGCAGAATGGATAATTCGCGCTCGGAATTCCGGCAGCGGTCAGTGCGTTGAACAGTGTGCTCTTCCCGACGTTGGGTAATCCTACAATTCCAGCTTCCATGGTTGTGCTCTTGGCCTGAGAGTGCTCGGCAGGGGAGTCCACCGAGGAAAACGAATGAGGATAACAGAGCTGGCGGCCCTCGTCTCCTCCGGAAAATGCACAGTCCACTTCGGCGGCGTCCCGCTGTAACCTGTCCCCCCGTCGGAGATCGGGCTTGCGAAAAGTAGCCGAAAACCTCTGCCCCAGTTTCAGCAACATCGCTTGCGCCTGTGCTTCAGATTCTGAGTACCGCCCACCGTAAGTTAGGGCCTGAGAATGCAGCTCTTGGGCGGTAATCGGCAAGGGGAGTGTGAGGGGGGGCAGCCCCTCAGGTGGAGATTTGAGGGGGTGTCACGGCCCGCCGAAGGAGTGCCACGATCGGACACCCCCTCAAGAGTACCGCGCGCCTCCAGGAGATCTCAGGCACCCATTTATGGCGTGCGGTACTGAGGCCTTGCAGCAACCACCTTGACCGGGCATCCTCTGGGCCCATGGACCTCTATGCCCCGCCTCCGGTTTGGAGTTTTTTCCCGTTCATCGCGCTGCTTTTCGCGATCGCCATTTTCCCTCTAATTCACAAGCTCGCGCACGCCTGGGAGAAGAACTCGAACAAACTGGCAGTTTCGCTCCTTCTGGCAATGCTGACGCTGGTCTACTACGGAACGATGCACAACGGGATCAAGAGCCCGCAGGGGCCAGAGGGAGCGCACGCTGAACACGGGCAACTCCTGAAGGGCCTACCGGCTGTGCTCCACGTGCTGCAACATTCGGTGCTGGATGAGTTTGTGCCCTTCATCGTCCTACTCTTCAGCCTGTACACGATCTCCGGTGGCATCCTCATCAAGGGGGATATCCAGGCGACCCCTCGCACGAACGTCCTGTTTCTTGCGCTGGGCGGGCTGCTTGCCAGCTTTATTGGGACAACGGGCGCGAGCATGCTGCTGATCCGACCCGTCCTGCGGACGAATGCCGAACGGAAACACAAGGTTCACACCATCGTCTTTTTCATCTTCGTGGTGTCCAACATCGGCGGCTCGCTCACACCACTGGGTGACCCGCCCCTCTTTCTGGGGTACCTCATGGGGGTGCCGTTTTGGTGGACGCTCCACTTGCTTGGGCCGATGCTATTCCTGATCGGTTCACTGCTGGTGATTTACTTCATCTGGGACACGGTCGCTTACCGGAGCGAGGAGGCTCGAGACATCGCTGAAGACGTCCAGCAGGTTCGGCCGCTTGCGATTCAGGGCGGTATCAACTTCCTGTGGCTCCTCGGCGTGATTGGCTGCGTCGCGGTCATCGATCCGAGTCGCCCTTTACCCGGCCTGGGAATTAACCCACCTCCCTACCTGCGTGAGGGGACGCTCCTCTTCCTTTCAGCCCTGTCCTGGTTCACAACTCCCTTGAACAGGGAGATCCGTGCAGGCAATGGCTTCAACTTCGGGGCAATCCTTGAGGTCGGCTGCCTCTTTATCGGGATTTTCATCTGCATGAGCGCGCCTGTCGAATACCTGAGAAGCGAGGGGCCCAAGCTCGGCCTCAAGACCTCCCAGGCCTTCTTTTGGGCCTCGGGAAGCCTCTCGAGCGTGCTCGACAACGCGCCGACCTACGTCGTCTTCTTCGAGACGGCCAAGGCTCTCACGGCGAGCCTCGGCCAACAGGCGGTGGATGTCGTGAAGGTGAAGGACGGCCTGATCTTGACCCAGCTTCTTCTTGCCGTATCCATGGGCTCAGTCTTCATGGGAGCCAACACCTACATTGGAAATGGCCCTAACTTCATGGTGAAGACGATTGCCGAACAGGCGGGGGTCAAGATGCCAAGCTTCTTCGGTTACATGGTTTACTCCATCGTGGTCTTGATCCCACTTTTCTTCACGGCCATGCTCCTCTTTCTGTCCTGAGATCCGGAGGCGAAACGAATGCCGGTCCAACTGAACTTCAACGAGCGCCGCGTCCTCGGGACGCTGATCGAGAAGGGTTACACGACGCCCGAGCAGTACCCGTTGAGCTTGAATGCGGTCGTGGTCGGCGCCAACCAGAAAAGCTGCCGCGAACCGATCTCCTACATCGACGAGGAGAAGGCTCTTGACACCCTGGAATCTCTTCAGGCGAAGGGCTTTTCGATCCTCGTCCGGATGGCGGGCTCTCGAGTCGATCGCTGGAAACACCGCTGTGGCGAAGTGCTCACGCTCGAGTCCAAGGAGGTCGCGATTCTGGCCGAGCTCCTCTTGAGAGGACCGCAAACGGAGGGCGAGCTGCGCCAGCGCGCAAGCAGGATGCGCCCTGTCGAGACGTCGGAGGAGCTGGAACGGTTCCTGGAGGGGCTGCTCACCCGCCCTGATCCGCTCATCAGGCGCATGGGGCCGGAGGGGCGATCCCGAGGCGTGAAGTATGCGCACTGCTTTTACCCTGCCGCCGAAACGCCCGTGGAGCATGGCAGCCGGGATGCGTCGGAGGTGGAAGCCTCGCCAACGCTTCTTGCTCAAGCTGCGAGACCTGTCCCGCACCCCGCACCCGGCAACTCCGCTTACATCGCCCCTGCCTCACAGGACGTCTCCGGTGCGGTGTCGAGTCCCGCGATTACCGAGCTCCAGCGGAGAGTCCACGCCTTGGAGGATCGTGTTGCCGAGCTGGAAGCCACCTTTGTAAAGTTCCTCAAGTAGCCTCAGGCTGCAGGATGTTCCGCGCGCCACATTTTTGAGGATAGTGACAAGAAATCTCTTTGCACCTCTGCGCTCCGAAGTTAACTCATGACTGACTCGTTGCACTTCGTTGTGCCTCCCTCTCTGCACGTAGCGTGGGTCCACAGCCTGCGCTTTCATTTCAACTACTTCAATTATGCCTACCTCGACTCGAAACTGAAGGCTCCTGTCTTTGTGATCGGCTCGAGCGCGGGCAAGCTCGGCGAGTGGAATCCGAACGCGCGCACCATCACGATCAGCGAATATCACATTCTGAGTCATCCCTGGAATCAGGTTTGCGACACGCTGCGCCACGAGATGGCGCACCAGTATGCGTCGGAAGTCCTCAAAGCGGACAGCCCACCGCACGGAGAAGCCTGGACGCGAGCTTGCGACAAGCTTCGGATTGAGCCCGAGGCCCGAGCTGCGTTGGGGTCACTCGGGCGAATCGAGGAGTCGTCCTCCGAGCGGGACAAGATGCTGCAAAGAGTGAAGGAGCTACTCGCTCTGGCAGGGAGCCCCAATGAGCACGAGGCGACCAATGCCATGCGCATGGCGCAGAAGTATCTCCTCAAGTACAACCTCGACCTGAGGGAGCTGGGCCCAGCGCGTCGATACGGGACACGATTCCTGGGCAAGTGTCAGGGGCGATTTCAAGAGTACGAGCACACTCTTGCCACCATTCTGCAGGAGCACTTCTTTGTGCTCGTGGTCTACGCATGGTCGTATGACCCCATCAAGAATCAGCGGGGACGAATTCTGAATGTGTCGGGAACTCCAGAGAACCTCGAAATCGCCGATTATGTCTACCACTACTTGCTCGGGCTTCTCGATCCATTGTGGAAAGCGCACCGAAAGAAACATGGCACGGCGAGCGGAACGCGACTCCAATACTGGGCGGGACTGCTCCACGGTCTTGAGAGAAAACTGGCTGAGCAATCGAAACAGCTCTCGAAGGAGCAGGGCCTCATCTGGATCGGCGACCAGCAGCTGAAGGACTACTATGCTTACATGCACCCCGCCACGAAGCGTGGAAGCGGGCCAAGCGGCGTGAGCCGCGGCGAAGGGTTTCATGCCGGCGTCCGTGATGGCCGCACCATCAACATCCGCAAGGGCGTGACCGGCGAATCAACGACTCGAGGCCGCCTGCTTGAATAATTACCCCCCGTATATACCTCGCGCGCCCACACGTGAGACATTCCGAATGGGCAGAGGAGGACCATCTCAAGTCTGCTGCTCGTTTCTGCTGGTGGGGGAGGCGGACCCTCCCCCACGACGGCTCGCCTCCGAGCGGAGCGAGGGTGGAGCGAGGG
>SXGT01019531.1_pt1 | contig 162834 bp, 143 predicted proteins | sample 3176221 | NCBI WGS metagenome assembly SXGT01 (sample SAMN11356862, study PRJNA531348) | freshwater metagenome | isolation source: freshwater sample F1-120 | place: China: Fuxian Lake, Yuxi | collected 2017-12-25 | reverse complement strand
CAAGGCCGGTGCCGACGAAGCCAAAGCAGACCTCACTGCCTACGCCAGCGAGTTCGGTGCGTTCATCGAATCAGCAACCGAAGGCAAACTCCCCAAGCAAGCAGTCGCCGACCTCCTGGGTGAACACGCAGGCACCCTCATCGCGGCAATCGATGCCCAAAAAGCTGGTGACGCGTCCACCGCATTCACCAACCTCAAAGCTGCTGCAGGGCACATGCCCATGATTGCCGATGCGCTGGCCGCGGCAATTACCGACCAAAAGGGCCTGAAGTAGGCGTAGTCCCTGCATCTACTGTGTCACCATTGCTGCCTGTATCGGTAGTCGGTGGGCGCAATCGAGCGAGCGCCGGGTTTTCGAACCCGGCGCTCGTTTCATTCGATAACCTCCCACCATCATGACAATCAGCGCAGCCAAATACGTTTCGATAACCACTTATCGCCGCTCCGGCGAGGCCGTCTCATCACCAGTGTGGATTGCACCCCTCCCCGACGGAAGCGCGGGCTTCACAACCGGCCTCGACAGCGGCAAAATCAAACGTATTCGCAACAATCCCGAGGTAGCACTCAGCGTCTGCAGTCTGCGGGGCAACGTCGCCGCCGGTGCAGAAGTTGTGATCGCCACGGCGACCGTGCTGACGGGCGACGATGTAGCCGCTGTGCAAAGTGCAATTATCAAGAAATACGGGGTACTCGGGCGCGCTATTGCGATCGGCGAACAGATATCGGCTCGGTTCCGCTCGTCGAAACCAAGCAACGCCGCAGCAATCAAATTGACATTCGGCGACTGAACTCCTTCGAACCTGTAAACACGACGCAGTTCGACATCACAAGGACCGGCTTTGGGAATGACAATCACGCAAGGGTTTACCGCTCCAGGTTTCGATGCCGTCCGCGACTCGTTTGAGGCCAACTTCACCAACAACGGCGAGATAGGCGCCGCGTTCAGCGCATATCACAGGGGCAAGGTGGTTGCTGATCTTTGGGGTGGCGTCGCGGATCAAGAAACCGGAGCTGCCTGGGAGCAAGACACAATGATTCTTGTGTTTTCCACCACCAAAGGTGCGACCGCAATGTGTGTCAATCACCTTGCGCAGCAGGGCAAAATCGATGTGAATGCTCCAGTAGTCAGGTATTGGCCCGAGTTCGCAGCCAACGGAAAATCAGGGATCACAGTCGCGCAGCTCATGTCGCACCAAGCCGGCCTCGCGTGGGTCGATGACAAGATGTCGCTCGATGACGCGTTGGCTTGGGAGCCAGTGATTCGCGCCCTCGAGGCCCAAGCTCCATCTTGGGAGCCCGGAACGCAGCACGGTTACCACGCCACAACGTACGGATGGTTGGCCGGCGAATTGGTGCGGCGAGTGTCGGGCAAATCGGTAGGCACCTATTTACGCGATGAGATAGCCGGGCCGCTGGACGCAAACTTCCACATCGGTCTTCCCGCGGAATTAGAGCCAAGGGTCGCGAAGTTGATTTCCATGTTTCCCAAAGGCATGTCATTCGACACTGCGCCAGAACACGATGACAACGTTGTGGCGATTCTACGTCAGTTCATGGGACCCGACACAGTGCTAGGTAAGGCACTCACGGCACCGGGCGGAGCGTTTTCGGATACTGAGGTGTTCAACCTCGCCAAAGTGCGAGCCGCGGAAGTTCCCGCGGCAAACGGCGTGGCGGACGCGCGAGGAATTGCCAGGTTGTATGCGTCGTGCATTGGCGAAGTCGACGGGATCCGCACGCTCACGGCTGCGCAACTCGACGACGCGATTACGCAACGCACGAGCGGCGGCAACACAGTCCTGTTCAACATGGATATCCAGTTCGGTATCGGGTTCATGTTGCGTTCGTCGTTGATCACGCTCGGTGGGCCGCGCTCATTTGGGCACTTCGGTATGGGCGGATCGGCTGGTTGGGCAGACCCAGACGCGGAACTCGCATTCGGCTACGTAATGAACAAAATGGATATGGGCATGGCAGGCGACCAACGATCGAGTTCGCTGATTAACGCTGTCTACGCAAGCCTGTAAGCCACCGTGCCCAACGAAGCTGCGATCGCTTTCGCATCGATCACAGAAGGCGACCTGGCCAACGCCGAGCTTCCGCACGCATTGGTCGAGGTAGAACACCTCCGATTCGCCGCGGTGAATCACACATTTGCTGAACTCGTGAAGCGCGATCGACTGACGCTGCTCGGCGCATACCTTGATCGTTTCGCGCCCACTAACGCGAAACGAACACGCGCACTCGACGCCATGGTCGCGGGCTGGGTACCGAACTACCAAGAAGAAGTTTCGCTCCCCCTCGATGATGGCACTGCGATTGCTGCCACGATGACGGCGACAGGCGTTCGTGATGGCAACAACGCAGTGGCGTTTCTGCTCGTTTCGTTCGAAGCACATGGCACGACGGCGACATTCGAAAGCGGTGCGCGTCCCGAACTCGTCGTCGATCGCCGTTTCACAATCCGGATCCCGCGCGATGACTTCGCAACGTCGCTCGGCTACACCAGCGACTCCATCATCGGATTAACCCTTATATCATTAATTCACCCCGACGATCTTCAGGCATTCACGAATGTTGCCGCGCACGTTCGCGAAGGTCGCGTGCTTGAAGCAACGCTTCGTTTGCGCATTGTGGGCGGCGATTTCGAATTCCACACCTGGGAAACTGTCCTCACGCCAGGGCGTCATCGTTCTACGGATCTTTGGTTTGGCGCGCCCATCGTTGCGGGATCACCTGTCGCCAACTCAACGGCAACCGCCGCGGTTGTCGGCGAGAGCAACGCTTTCGACTGGAATTTGCTCTCACCGCGCGAGCACGAGGTGCTCGTGCTCGTAGCGCAAGGGTTACGCGTTCCGTCTATAGCTCGCGAACTATTCGTGCACCCGGGCACGGTTCGCAACCACCTCTCGGCCATTTTCAAAAAGGTCGGCGTCGCGTCGCAACATGAACTCGCGGATCGGCTGCATCAAGACCCGCGGTTCGCCGCACCCTGAGATGGAAACGCGTAATGCTGCAGGGTTCAGGCCGCTGCGCAGACCGCAGGAATCGGATACCGCACGTATTCATCAATCATCAACAGTCCCAACTCGGGGCTCGACGGTGCGAGACCAGTTATGCGGCCACGGACTCGAAGATCCTGAACGATTCGATCGATTACCACATCGATGGTGAGTTGATTATCGCCGCGTTGCCACCGCGCTAAATCAGCCGCGTCCTCGAAGCAATATGCCTTCCAGACCAACGCCACCCGTAACTCGTCGAGCGAATATCGAACGACGGTTGCACCCTCCGGGTCCGTCACCACAGATTGCCCGTCGAGTGAGAGGTCAAGCTGCATGCCAGGTCGCAATGGCGCCACCTCCGCGCCAAGCGGCCCAAAACGATCGACGGCATGCACTACATCGCAGTTGTCGATCACAAACGCCGAATTCGGCGCGGCTTCCACCTCCACGGCGGGCGCGTCGACTCCGTCAGGCCAACATGCAAACGTGCCACCTTCGCCGCTCGAAAGCCACGACACGCCAGTCGCGATACGCAGCCGGGATTCATCAAACAAGCCGCTGCGCAACATCACGACGACCAACCATTGCGGCATCGTCTTACGGTTGCATCCAAAGAACTCTGGTACATCAGTGTGCGGCGCAAGTTCTTGACCGGGCACCACGACATTGGCAAACACAATGTGGGGAACCACTACATCGCATTCATGAATCTTGCGAGCGGCGCTCGCCAGGGCTTCGTGTTGGAGTATCGCTCCCGCGCCCGTTTGCAAACGGTCGCCGTATGCGAGTTCCCCACGAAAATAGTTCGTTCGCCGTGCGAGCGTCTTCACTGCGCCTCCATCACCCATCCGATTGCCGTAGCGGAGGTAGTGCGCCATCACGTCGTGGCGTTCGGAGAGTCCTTGATTGATGGGATGATCCACTCGTTCAGAGGTATACAGGCCGTAGGGGCTGATCTCCGCGCAGAGCCGCAGCATCGGCTCGGGATCTTTGAACAGTGAAGCGATGTGCACAGACCGGGCGGTCACGGACCCTCCTTGTAATGCGGCGATTCGGGGGCCATTAGACGCTATGTAGTGCCGAGGGTCAACCTTCCCGAGACCAAACGCGCGTGTTGTCACGATCCGCGAGTCGCGGACGTTGACCGCCTATACCCCGGCGGGCTCGGGAAACGGCACACCTTCGACATCGTCGTCGCGCTGCACCCGAAAGGAGTTCAGTGCCGTGGCGACCAATTGGTATTGGCCAACCGTAAAGACCAGATCCATGACTTGTTCGGTCGTCCACGCCTGGGCGAGTGCTGAAAATGTGCCATCCGTCAAGGTTCGATGCTCGAAGAGTTCATCGGCGGCGACGAGCAGCTGGCGTTCGCCTGGTGACCAATTTATAGAGCTAGGCCCAACTGCAATGTCGCCAATCTCCGCGTCTGTGATACCCGCAGCCCGGCCAATCACAACATGTTGGCCCCATTCGTAGGGTGAACCACACAACCAGCCGGTCCTCAAGATCAGGATCTCACGGGTGCGCGCGTCGAGCGTCGATTTTCCGAGCACATGGGTGGCGAACACCAGCCAACGCTTGAGGAGTTTGGGATGGTGCGCCAACGTTGAAAAGACATTCAGGATCTTACCGTCACCAACGAACGAACCACCTTTGAACAACCCAGCAACGTCGTCATCCCACTCATCTTGGGGAAGTGGGGCTATCCGCGGCGATGACATAGCGAGCACCCCTCAAAAAGTAAGTCGGCGCATACAAATATCGAGATACCTTCAGAAGGTTCGCGATAAACAACCCCAAGGTCAAGTTCATCAGTCATCGTCCGAAGCTACAACCCACATCGTCGCATCGAAAGAGCTGCCTCAATGTTGATCGAATCAGAATCATGTGAACAGTGCCGCTTCGACAGCACTGCGTATACCGACGAAGATGTCGCTGGAACGTTGCGCACCGTCGGCGGGTGGTGGCGCCTAGCTACACAGGGAATCGATGCAACGACGCTCCAATCGAGGCCAACACCCGAAACCTGGTCAGCGGTGGAGTACGCGCACCACACCGCAGCAGTAACACTGCTGCTCGGGGCGGCGCTAGCAGTGCAAACTGGTGCCAACGGCATCGACTTTGGTCCCGAGCCCGAGCCCGAAGCCGTCGCAGCCACTCCACTCGTTGCAGAAATCGGCCCACTGCTCGATCACATCGAGGCCGCAGCTGACAAGTTCGTTGCTCAGCTCCCCGAAGCAGCAAGTAGTCCAAATATTGCACAGCTGGGAGCGGACACCTACCCGACGTCGTGGATCACTCGACACGCTTGCCACGACGCGCTGCATCACCTACAAGACGTTGGTCGCGGACTCCACCTGCTTGGCGCGGGCACTCCGAGCCAGCAAGCTTTGGTGACGCAAATCAACCAAGGCAGCGGTGGGGTGCCAAAACATGCCGTAGACGAGGCCAGGATTGGATACCGGGGAATCGCGGGAGACAAACAACGAGCGCGTGTCCATCACGGCCGAGTTTGGCAAGCACTCTGTCTGTATTCAAGCGAAGCAATCAATCGATTACGTGCGGAGGGCCACCCCATTGAAGCTGGATTCGCCGGCGAAAACTTGACACTCGCTGGCATCGACTGGGCGACACTTCGACCCAACACGCGCATCGCGATCGGTAATGAGGTAATGCTTGAGCTCACCGTTCCCGCGCTCCCCTGCAAGAAAAATGCGCAATGGTTTCGCGGCGGCGACTTCATGCGAATGCACCATGTTGAGCATCCAGGAGAAACCCGTTGGTACGCACGGGTGCTGCATGACGGAGTGGTGCGGCGGGGCGATGCGGCGGTCGTGGAGCCGTAGCTACGCAGTCGCCCACAGTGCAACCACGACTGCCACCAACGACACCAGAATCACTACGTTCGTTGGTGCCGTCATGAACCGCGAGATCTTGCGCTTCGTCTTGCGCATCCAGCGGTATCTATTGAACACCTGGGCCTCCCTTACTGCAGCGCTCGCAACCGTATCGATCGATCACTGATGACTTCGAATGAAAACACAACTCGAACCGGTAACGTTGCGCTGAGATGGACAAGCCTCGAATTCCTGTCACCTGGTCCGACTGGGTAAGCGGCGACTGGCTCGGCGCGGCCAACCCAATGAACCCGCTCGGCAGGGTCGCACCAGTCGTAGCGGGATCTATCGACACCTTTGCCCGAGTAGTCGGAGCGACCCTAGGAGCAGCGGCAGAACGCGGCGGGCCCGCGGCCCCACAGTTTCTCATCGAACAAATCCTCAGCACTGCGCGTACTCGCTTGGTGGGTCGAGACCTGACCCTAAAGAGCGGCGAGTCGCAACTCCGCCTCGTGCTCGACGACCTCAGATTTGCCGCATCACCTCTTGGGTTAGCGCTCGGACAATTTGGCACAATCACCGCCGATACCAACAACGTTCGTTGGGATGGTGGCAGGCTCAACACACTCACCGTGAAATTCAAGAATGTGCACCTTCGACCCGGCACACAGCCTGCTGTCATCATTGCGCCGATCAAGTTCATTGCCACGATTCGACAAGATGTGCTCGACGAACTCATCGCAGACGCGGCAGACAAAGTTTCTGTCGAGCTCTTATCCGACGGCAGCGCACTCGCACGTAAACCGGGCCGCGAGTCGTGGGGAAACGCAAACGTGACGCCTCGTATCGAAGGCAGCAACGTTCGACTCATTGCCACCGGCCTTACGGTCGGGTCTCGATCCTTCAGCACGCAACGTGCAGGTATTCCCTCGGCACTCATCAAAGTCCCGCCACTGCCGGGCGGTATGCATATGACAAACATCTCGCTTGGTGACGCATGCGTCTCCATCGAAGCAGTGATACATGAATGGCGCGAACCGATCAGCGCGCAGCAGCTCATCATGCTCGCCGAGCTCGTTCGCACCGACAATCCCAATCTTGATTTCTCTCGAGTAGACAGCAGAAAAACCCCATGAAACATCGCATGTTGCGCGAAGCGCTCGACGAGATCGAAGCCACCGAGGCCGGACCAAAAATCGCGGCCTTCTTTGACTTCGACGGGACGCTTATCTACGGCTACAGCGCCCTTGTTTTCGCCCAAGATCGCATCATGAGCCGCCAAGTCGGGGTCGCAGAAGCCCTCCGCACTGCACGGCTCGGCGTCGACTACGTACGCGGCAAGGCGGGCTACGACGACCTCATCAAACTTGCGGGGGCGACTTGGAAGGGCAAGACGCCGAAAATGGTCGAGGAGCTTGGCGAACGCCTGTTCAAGGAACACATCGCTGACCGCGTCTATCCCGAGGCACAGGCGCTCGTGGCTGCCCATCGCCGCAAGGGCCATACGATCGCCATCACGACGTCGGCGACCTGGTTTCAAGTCGCACCGATCGCAAAAGCACTCGGTATCTCAGAGGTGGTCTGCCAACACCTCGAAGTGATCGACGGATTCGTCACCGGCAACATGGCTGGAGCCTCAATGTGGGGGCCGGGGAAGGCCCGAGCGGCGCGCGATTTCGCTGAAGAACACGACGTGAATTTCGACGGCAGTTTCTTCTACGCAGACGGAGACGAAGACACAGCATTGATGTCTGAAATCGGCAATCCACGGCCGACCAACCCCGGCAAACATCTCGCCGCAGTTGCCGAAGAACTCGGCTGGCCGGTGCTGCGATTCGAATCGCGGGGAACTCCGTCGCCGGATGTGATTGCACGCAACGTGACGGGCATGATGGTTGCCGGCCCGATCGCCACGGGTGCAGCGCTGCTGGGACTCGCCCGAAGATCCCGGCGCGAGGCCATCAACGTCACCACAAGCGTCGTTCCTGACGCAATGTTTGGCTTGGCTTCGGTACACCTCGATGTAACGGGCGAGGAGAACCTCCCAGTCGAACCCGCAATCGTGGTGTGGGTGCAGCGCAGCCGTATCGACGCCTTTGTGATTGCCAAATTGTTGCGCAAGAATTGCGACATCATCGTCGATCGCGGTCTCGCCGCCGACCCCGTCGTGGGCAGCATCGGTCGGTTGTTCAACGTCTCGTTCGAACGCAATGCTTATGATCCCGACGTATCGTTGCAACGCCGAGCATTCGCTGCGCTCGAGAACAGCACGACTGTGGCAATTGGCATTGGAGACCTCTCGAACCTCAAGAGTCGCAACCCGTCAACCAACCTCCGAGCATCAATCACCCGACTCGCGAGCCAAGCGAATGTGTCAATTATTCCCGTCATCATCAATGGCTCAGACCAGCTCGTCACGCGTCGTCCACCGATGATACGTCCTGGTCGAATTCAAGTCGAAGTACTACAACCCATCACATTCACAGGAACGACCCGAGCCGATTACGAAGCCGCGGCATCCGCGATCAGCGAACTCATGGCCACAGCCGCGACGCGATAGCGAACGACCTATTCGCTCGCGACGAACTGCGCCGTATCGCTACGCACGATGCCGAGAAATTGTTCAATCGCATACACCGTCGCGTGGGTCCGAGGCGACCAAAAAATATCGTACGCATGCTGTGTTCCCGGAAGCTCCGCGAAAACCACTGGATTCATTGACTCTTTACGCAGCAGCTCTACAAACGATCGTGCTTGCTCTATGGGAACGAGAGAATCATTCGTTCCGTGGACCACCATAAACGGCGGCGCATCGACATGCACTCGGCTCATTGGCGATGCAGCGTGCCAGCTGTCGCCATCGACTCCGAATCGGGTTTTGAATACACGATCTTCGAGCACCTTTTGCATGTCGGTGCGGCTCGTGCCGTCACGGTTGGTGAAATCGTAGACACCGTACATCGGAACGGCAGCTTGCACGGTGGTGTCACTCTCTTCAAACCCAGGTTGATACCGAGGGTCGTTCGCCGTCAGCGCGGCAAGCGAACTCAAATGACCACCGGCCGAGCCTCCGGTCACTGCAATAAAGTTAGGATCACCGCCGTAGCTGGAAATGTTCTGTTTGATCCAAGCAATCGCACGCTTCACATCAACAATGTGATCAGGCCACGTCGCTCGCGGACTCAAGCCGTAGTTGATCGCAACGCACACCCAACCCCGCTCGGTGAGGTGCGACATAAGTGGTTGCCCTTGTTCTTCTTTGTTGCCGATCATCCAGGCTCCGCCATGTATCTGCAACAGCACTGGAGCTGATCCGTCGAGTGGTGTTTCAGGGCTTCGCCACACATCCAAACGGTTCCGTCGGCCTCGCTCGCCGTACGAAACGTTCTTATCAACACACATCACCCGCCTCGCCGCAGAAAGCGGTTGCAATTTGCGTTGCCAGCTGAGAGGCGAATAGTCGCTACGGATTGCCGGGTCGATACGATGCAGATAGTTGGTTCCGAATTCGTCGTTCATCGCGGCACGAAACACATCCTGAGCGCCGTTGGCGTCGCGGTAGATCTTCATCAACTGGAGTGACGCAGCGGTGTTGACCACGACGGCGGCAGAACCCGCGGTGCTCTTGAAAGCGCCCCGACGAATTGCGCGAACCGAGGCAACTGAATGTGCAGCTGCCACATGCAGTGGCAACTCGGAGCGCAACCAGCCATCGAAGAAACACGGCACCGACAGGTGCCCGTTGCGAGCAAATGGCTTGAAGGCGTTTGCGGTCCGGAGCCCACGAACAACGCTTGAGCGCAGTTCGCGAGGCATCGATCTTGTTCGCATGCAGAACTCCTGGGTCGGCCGCCCTCACAATACCGGTGGACGGCGCAATGCATTCGCACGCACTGAGTGATGCGACTGGAACTTCTACGATAACAGTCCCGCGCGCCGGCCATTGGCGACGGCTTCGAGTTTCGATTTGGCGTCCAGCTTCACCAATATCTGATGCACGTGGCTTCGAATGGTGTTGCGGCTCACGAAGAGCGCCTCGGCTAACGCATCGGTCGACAATCCCTCAGCCATCAGGCGCAGCACGTCATGTTGCCGAGCCGTGAGCAGAATCCCTGATGTCAGTGCTGGCGTATTTTCCATCATGGCGTGGAGCTGCGGAACCGCTGCGACTGAATGCCCGCGGGCCACACTGCGCACGGCACCGATGAGGTCCGTCGCGCCACGGTCCTTCGACACGACACCCAAACAACCTGACGAAATCGCGTCACGGATTGAAGTCGCGTTCGGAGCGCCAATGAGCATCACCACCTTGGTTCCAAAGCCTTGGTCTCGAATATCACGAGCGAGGGCCGGCCCTCCCCCATCGTCGGCGTCATAGTCCAATACGACCACGTCCGGATTCGAGGTTGCAATCACCTCGACCGCCGACGCGACTTTTGAACATCCAACCACGGTCATGTCGCGCTGGGCCTCAAACGCGAGGCTCATAATGTCCGAGCACATTTCGTGTTGGTGAATCAGCAATACGTTGGTCGCGGTCACTTTGAACTCTCTTATAGCTCGCCCGATGAAAGTGTCATGTCCCGATGCGAAACTCGCAATCGCTTCGGCGCACAACACAGGGTTCATCGGCGTGATGCCCAACGGCTTCACGTCCGGCTCTGTATTTGCGCCAAATGCAGTACACAACGCGCTCCATCAAGACGAAATGCGTGACGTCACTAATGCAAACGGCTGTACTGAAGTTTGTCCCGTCGTCGCTTTGAATGAGTCCGTCTCGGCCGGGGTCTCCAACAGGTCCGTGGCAGTAATGCGAGCCGAAGCGATATTCGTCAAGTCAAGACACGCCCGCTGCCCTGTCCGCTCAAACACGCGCAGGATGAGATCGCCGCAACGGTCGTCGGAACGTTTGAGCGCGCTGGCCTCAAGGCGAAGGTCATCAATCGCTAGGAGTGGAGGCATTGGTTCCTCGCGAACACCTGCCACAAGGCGAACCGGTTCATTGAGCCGTTCGGCTTCAACGGTAACCACGCGTCGATCGCCACCATGCGGGAACAAGCTCACGGTCGTTGCGTGCTGACCTCGATCAGCGGTCGGGTCTGGCCACTTCGGCGAACGTTGTAGCGTCACCCGAACGGCATCGCCCTGGATGGCGTGTCCGTAGCGTCCGTTGTTCAACACGGCCACCCCAAAATTTCCCTCGCTGACGTCGACCCATCGGTGCGCGCACACCTCAAATTTCGCGGCATCCCAGCTTGTGTTCGGGTAACGGGGTCGGCTTACAGATCCGAATTGAATTCCACATTCCACCAGCGAGGAGTGAACATCGATCGGGAACGCTACCGAGAGCACCTTTTCATCTTCCTGCCAGTCGATATCAAAGTCGATATCGACCCGCGGGCTTCCCGCCCGCATCGTGTACGTGGAGATCAGCGTCGACGCGCCAAATGTTCGCGTGACGCGGACTCGGCCCACAATCGGGCCTTCGGCCAAGACCTCGATGCCAACACAATTACTGATAACCACGCTCGACTTGCGAGCCCACGCTTCGAGATCCCACGCGTCGTACTCATTGGGCAGGTCGTCTGCAAGTTCGATGCGAGCACCAGTTTGGCCAACGGTGAACACTTCACGTTGTGCAACAAGATCGACCATTGAGGTCAGTTCGCCAGCTTCATTCCAAGTGATTGCAACTGAAGCGTTCCGCATCGTGTTGCTGACGATCGTCACAACGTCGTCCGAGGGGAGCGGCTTCGCGACGGCGAGCCCGAGACCGGGCACTTTCGCACGAAAGGCAACGTGTCCATCTCCAAGGAGTTGAACGTTCGGCGACTCGCCAAGTTCGCCAGGCACGATTACAACCTCGTCAAGCGAATGAGTAGCAGCATTCGCGAGTGTCGGTTTGGAAGACGCTATCTGGCACAAGGCGTCACCGATGAGTGCCTCCAGCTGCGGAACCAGCCGCGCGTATACCTCTGCGGTGTCCTCGTATACCCAAGCAATCGACGATCCGGGAATGATGTCGTGAAACTGTTGGAGCAACACCTCCTTCCAGATCGCGTCGAGGGTGTCATAGGGATAACTGCTGGGATCATCAACCGACGCGTGGGACCACCACAGCTCGGCTTCGCGCAGCAATCGTTCGCAGGTTCGGTTCCCTACTTTCGTATTCGTCTGGGTTGTGAGAGTTCCTCGGTGCATCTCGAAGTACAACTCTCCACGCCATTCTGGTATGGCTTCGCTGTTGCCTTCTTCCTCGACAGCATCGAAGAACGCGTCAGGGCTCCCGATCTGGACGCGCGGCAATCCGTCCAGATCACGGCAACGACGAGCTCGCTCGAGCATTTCGCGTGTCGGCCCACCACCGCCGTCCCCGTAGCCAAACGGCATGAGCGACCAGTCGCTCCAACCTTTGTCTGTGAAATTTTTCTGCGCGTACGACAACTCTTTCGGCGTGATCTCTGCGTTGTAAGTATCTACTGGTGGAAAATGTGTCAATACGCTCGTGCCATCGATACCAAACCAACGAAAGGTGTGATGCGGCATCTTGTTTTGCTTATTCCAAGAAAGTTTCTGCGTTACGAACCGATCGCACCCACCCGCGGCAAAAATTTGGGGCAGCGATCCTGGGTACCCGAACACATCAGGAATCCAAACTTCGGTGCAACGCGCGCCGAAACGGTCTTCGAAGTATCGCTGCCCGTGAATGAGTTGTCGAGCAATCGATTCACCGCTCGGCAAATTCATGTCGGCCTCGACCCACATACCGCCCACTGGCAACCATTGTCCCCGTGCCACCTTGGCCTTGATCCCCTCGAACACCGAGGGGTATTCACGTTCTATCCAGTCGTATTGAGCGGCCTGCGAACACACGAAGTTGTATTCGGGGTATTGATCCATAAGCTCCAAGGCCGACGAAAACGTGCGAGAGCACTTGCGCACTGTCTCGCGTAGGGGCCACAGCCACGCCGTATCGATGTGCGCGTGGCCCACTGCCATGATGTTGTGGGCACTCGCTCGCGCTGGCAGAGCGAGAGCAGGTCCGAGTAGCGCGCGCGAAATCGCAGCAGTTCCAGGGACATCGTTCAGATCGAGCGCGTCAATCGCACGTTCCAGCGCCCGCAATATTTTGTGTCGTCGAGGGTCATCCAACGCCAAGGTACGCATCGTGCCTTCGAGCACTTCAATGTCGAGCTCCAAGGCGTGTACCTCATGCTCATAGACACAAAGATCAGCCTGGCGGAAACGATAAATCGAACGTTCGCCCGCGGTAGATCGAGATCCCATAAGCGTCGGAAGCGTTCCTCCAAACCCCGGATTTGAGGCCGCTTCCATCATGAGGCTCACCGTGGTTCCAGCGGAGGCTTCCGGCAGCGAAACCGCGCGTCGCATCGGATGCACGCTGCACCGCGGGCCGCCCGATGAATCCCAAATCGATGCTTCGGATTGAAAGCCGGGGCTGTGCGGCGCGAAGCCCAAGTCGATGACGCCTTCAACTGTCTTGTCGACCCACGCAGCAGGCACCGTCGCTTGCAGTTTGAACCAAGTGGTGCCCCAAGGCTTCCCCCATGCGGAACCAATTGCGAACGGTGCGAACGGCGCCGACACGGCATCTTCGTAGCGGATCGGTTCGCCGGGAACCTCGTAGCTGTTGACCTCAAAGGGAATCGCGGGGCCATGGACTGCTGGGGCGATGCGTTGTTCCACCGCTCGGCGGATTCGGGCTTCTACCAACGTCCGGTCGTCATGCATAGCACCTATCTTGGCGCAACTTCAGACCTCAGCGCGGTATCGCAGCGGGCTGTTTTCGATGCTGCGCACATATTGCTGTCGCATGAAAAGCTCAATCCCCCGTTCGTCAGCGTCGGTAGCCAAGAGATTGAAGATGTACGCGCGCCTCGGCTTGCTCGCCGTGCGATTTGGGCCGGTACGGTGCGGCGTCAGCGCAGTGTGCACGGTGGCTCCCCCCGCGGGCAGCGGACACGCCGCGACCGACTGGGGGTCAATGTTTTGGCGATCGACCATTGCGATGAGGCGCCCGTCGTCGTTTGGGGCACCAGCAGTCACTTCATGGGCCTCAGAGGAACCCGTGTGGCAAGCGGGCAAGAACTCCATGCAGCCATTGTCAATGTCCACCTCATCAAGAGCGACCCAAAACTGCAACGTCGTCATCGGTGCGGTGGTGCCTGCTGGCGCGGTCGGAACTGCGTAGTAGCCCACGTCTTGATGCCAGGGCGTTTCGTAGGGGTGACCCGCGGGTTTGTCGATCAACATGTCGTAGGTGCGCGATGCGGTAGCAGTACCCAAGAGCGCGCGAACTACGTCCGTCGCTCGCTCGATTGCCTGGTTCATTTCAAAAACTGGGTGCACCATGGAAGGAACTAACACTTGGCGAGTGATGCCGCCCAGCATGCGATCGGTCTTCGACAACACACGTCCTTCGATGATGTCGTCATAAGCCCGACGGAGTTCCGAAACAGTCGACTCGTCGATGAATGACTCCATCGCCAAGAACCCGTCTGACCAGAACCGTTCTACCTCATAGGGGCTCAGCATTACTCCAGGGTAGGAGAATTTGTGCGCCATGAGCCAGAATCAGTGTCGTGCCGACCCTTGTCATTGCCGCGATGAAGTGGCTTCCCACAAACGACGCCGTAGTGCTGGCGCTTGCGTGTGCGGCCGCAGGGCTACCACTGCTGGTAATGGTGAACACGCCGAGATGGCTACGTGCGATAGGCGCAGTACTGCGAGAACTTGCATTGGTGCTGTCGTTGTATGCGATCTGGGGATTTGCAGGTCAGCTCGCAGCAACGCAGCCCACGGGTGCAGTGCGACGAGGGCAGTGGATCTGGGACCTCCAACGGACACTGCGCCTTCCCAACGAGCGGACTCTGCAAAATTGGATTCTCGACTCACCGACGGTAGTGCAGTCATTCAACCTGTACTACGCCTTCGCACACGTTCCGTCGCTGCTCATCTTTTTGGTGTGGTTATTTTTCCGACACCGCGATCGGTACCCGCAATGGCGCAACACGCTTGCCTTTCTGACACTCAGCTGTTTGCTTGTACAACTCACTCCAGTCGCGCCACCACGGCTGGTCGCGGCAATCGACATGGTGGATACCGGACGGCTATACAACCAATCGGTATACCCGCCACTCGGTGAAGGCGGGCCGGACCAGTACTCGGCGATGCCCTCGCTTCATATCGGCTGGGCCGCACTGTTCACGTTCGCGGCGATCGCCGTGAGTCGAAGTCGGTGGCGGTGGCTCACACTCGCCCATCTCGCCATGACCTTCGCAGCGGTGACATTCACAGCGAACCACTATTGGCTCGACGGCATTGTTGCGATCATGCTGATCGGCACGAGTGTGTTGCTCGCGCGTGGCGTACGGTGGTTACATGGAGTTGTACGAAGCGATGCGCACCTTGGGATCTATACGCGAGTTCCAGGATCGGCCGGTCGCTCCTGATTTAATCGCTCACATCCTTGAAAATGCACGCTTCGCGGGCAGCGGCGGGAACCGCCAAGGATGGCATGTCATCGTTGTCGAATCACCCGAGACACGCGCCGAGATCACCCGTATCAGTACGCTCGGCTTTCGTGAATACATGGCGCAAACAATGGCCGGCGCAGTGCCATTCGCTCCCGCCGATGATGGCCGCTGGCATGGAGCGATTGTCGACCTCGATGCCGCCCGCGCCGTCGACGGGCCGAGCGGATTGGCGGCGAGCATTGACCACGCTCCTGCACTGCTAGTCGTGGTCGTCGATCTGCGTGCGCTTGCCATCACGGACATCGATGCCGACCACGTCAGCATTATTGGTGGCGCATCGATCTATCCATTTGTGCACAACATCCTGCTTGCGGCCAGAAGCGAAGGGTTGGCCGGCGTACTCACGACGTTCGCGTGCCGTGCCGAAACGGAGATCTGCACGCTCCTCAGATTGCCCATGTCGCATGCAGTGGCGGCTGTGATTCCACTCGGATACCCCGTGCACCAGCCCACCAAACTCAAACGCAAGGCAGTGAACGAAATCGCCACGGTCGATCACTTTGACGGCCCGAGCTTCGGCTAGTCGAGTTATTACGCGCCCAGGTCAAACTCCCAACGGGCGGTCCCGCTGATTTTCGCCAAGGCCACCGACTGGGGTTCGAGCGCAGGATCGGCCGTTGCGTCGACCGTCACCGAGATCTCGATCCCCGTGCCCGTGTTTCGGAGCGAAGTGACCGCGGCTCGCGGTTCAACAGGATGCAACATCGCGGCAATTCCCTCGGTCTGAGCGCGCGCTAATTGTCCGATCCATCCGAACTGCTCGACACCAAGGAGCGCCTCAAACTCTGGTGTGAGCTTGAGGTTGACACTCATTGCCCTCTCATCCACTTCGAGTTCACGCTCAAAACCCGCGGGAATTCCGGGGTGAATCGCCAGCATCGCTGCGACTGCTTGCACTCCCCCGCCCGCGATATCTAACGCCGCCGCAATGCGCTCCGAAGCGACCCACGACGCCGCAATCCACTGATGTCTAGCGATGCGACGCGCAGCCCCCAGACCATACCGATCCGAAATTGCAGCTTCGGCAGATGCCGTAAGGAGGTGCACTTGCATCTGGAACTCGCGCATCACGGCGACCAGCAAGTCGGTTGAAAGGTCCGTCAACCGAAAACCAGGAATGAGGTTGCCGCTGTAGTCGGCGAGGCCATCATCGAGTCGTTCTGTAGCGCACACGATCGCTACGTCGCACAATGGAAAGTTGGCCACGCGTTCTGTGTGATTCGATGCTTCGACCGGAGCCCGCTGTGGATCGATGTCGATACTCCAATGACAGTGCGGATGACGGTCTTGCGACGCCCGAGGTGGTCGATGTATCGGTCTGATGCGCGCGCGTGGGTTGGTTGCGAACGCGGTCGCATCGAAGGTGGGATCTTCTATGTGGTGGCACATACCGACTACACGACCTTCACCGTGGGGTTCGACATCGAGCAGCGCGCCGCAATGATCCAACCAAAACTCGGCGTTGTGTTCGTCACGCACGAGGTATGCAACATCCATGTATTGGTGCACAAAACCAACATCAAGCTGCAGCGCCTTGATCATCGCGCTGACATCGTCACCGTCGATACCGAGCAACGCTCTGAGCCTTGCCGTGTAGTTCGGGCTCGCGCCCATCCACTCGTCGATTGCGACGTTGTCTACGTCGTCAAACGACTTTCCGTGCAGGTACACCTGCGGCATGAGTGCACGGTCGATGAGATGACCAGTCATCATGTATTCGTACGCAAGTGGAATCAGCTCGGCACGGCTGAGTTGTTCCAGCAACGGAGTGTTTGGAGATCGCATCCCCGCACTCTGGCGCGCGTCGGGAGCGTTTCACAAATGCCCGTCAAGAAGTGCCAGGATGGGGCATGCACATCCGCTGCTACGAGGCAACAGACATCGATGCTGTGATCGAGCTTTGGCACCTTTGCGAGTTAACCCGAGCGTGGAATCACCCAGCCAAGGACATCGCGCGCAAGGTCGCAATGGGCGACTCATTGTTCCTCGTCGGGGTCGAGGGCAACGAGGTCGCCGGCACAGCAATGGCTGGTTACGAAGGTCATCGCGGATGGGTCAACTACCTTGCAGTGCATCCGAATTACCAACGCTCGGGCCTTGCTCGCCAGCTTATGGACGAAGCAGAGCGGCGATTAACCGCACTCGGCTGCCCCAAGATCAACCTTCAGATCAGGGCAACGAATCTCGAAGCGATCGGTTTCTACGAAAACATCGGGTACAGCACTGACGATGTGGTGAGTATGGGCAAACGTCTCATTCATGACGCCTGACATCCAAACAACGCCCGCTATGCCTACGCTCTGGCCATGAGTATCTTCGGATGGATTGTGGTGGGGTTGATAGCAGGGGCATTCGCGCGCAGCGCCACCGGTTTCAACCGGTCGCGAGACCCCGGCAGCCAAATTGGATGCTTCGCGACGATTGCCGTCGGCGTACTCGGCGGCATGATCGGCGGCGCGCTCACGAGTGCAGCAACCGGCGACAAAATCAATGAATTCGGGCTGAAATCAATCTTGGTTGCATTCCTCGGCGCAGTTCTGCTACTGCTCGTAGTACAAGCGCTCTCCACCCGTCGACGCTGAACGCGTCACAAATCGCACCGCTAGTCGCGAAATACCGGAGCACGTTTTTCTTTGCGGGCTGTGATGGCTTCTTGGAAATTCTGAGTAGTGAGGCGCACGTAGAGCTGGGCGGTGCCTTCGTGGTCCATATGTGAACGCAAGCTGCCCGCGTCAAGGCTCGACCACAACATGCGTTTGGTGAGTTCACTTCCAATACGACTGAAGCCAATCATGCGCTCCGCGATGCCGTAGCAGTCTTCGAGCAACGCACCGTCGGCTGCAATGTGCGAAACAAGCCCGATTCTGTCGGCTTCGTCGGCGAGCACATCACGGCCGGTGAGCATGATGTCAAACGCTCGCGAAGATCCGATTGCTCTGGGCAACAGGTAGCTGATTCCAAGTTCCGACGCAGTCAGGCCGTTGTTGATCCCTGCGGCACGAAAGTAGGCCGTCGGGGCGGCGACACGAATGTCCGCTGCCATCGCCAGACAAAATCCACCACCGACCGCGGCACCATTGACTGCTGCGATGACGGGTTGGTGCAGCTTCGAAATCGTTACGATGACATCGTCGAGCAACTCCATCGACCGTTGCGCGATCGTCGTCAACGTGAGGCCTGCGATATTTGGCGGAATGCCAGCGTTTTCGAGATCGGCGCCCGAACAAAAGCCCTCGCCGGCACCGGTGAGGATCACGACACGGCAGTCGTTGTCATCCCTTACGGCTTCGAGCGTTTTACGCAATGGCACCATGACATCGAACGCCATCGCGTTCATCCGCTCCGGTCGATTGAGCGTGATCAGAGTGACATGGGGACGCGGTTTTTCGACAAGGATGAACGACATGCCCGCGATTCTGTACGGTTATAGGTCATGAACGCCAAAGCACGCGCCAAACAATTAGCTCGAGTCCGCGAAGAATGCATGAGCTTCCCGGAAGTGACCGAGCGGTTGAGCCACGGCGCCCCGTCGTTTTTTGTGCGGGGTAAAAAGACAATCGCGATGTTCGTAGATGATCACCACGGCGATGACATCGTGGGCATTTGGTGCGCGGCACTACCAGGAGCCCAAAGGTGGTCCCACGATCTAGCGGTCTACACAGCTTTTGTGGGACCGCCCCGGACCGGAGCCGAGCACTGCTAACCGACTTTCTTACATTTGGCCTTGTCGGTGTGGGCGAAACGTCCGCCTGATTCAGTTTGGTCGAGCCATGTGGTCTGGTCGTAGACGTACAGGCCGCCATCAGTGGAAACAGTGCAGTCGTAATCGGTGACTTTGGCGGCACCGTTGAGGTACGGATTCGACAAAATGCCGTAGTCCAGCTTGCCGAATTCGGCGTGGAGTTTGAACGTGGTGTCGGTTGAGGCCGCGTTGCCCCCACCGAATACCACTGACCCTCGAGGCACCATGAAGCAACGCATCACTTGCCCCGCAGCAGCATCCCAGAGCCAGTAGCCGATTTCGGTGTGAAACGGGTTTTCCTCGTCGTCGCGCCACATCGCCGCGCGGTAGTCGAGGCCCATCAACGACTGTTTGCCGTTATCCACCGGCCCGAAGGGCTTAAACGATGCCTTTTCGCGATAGGGGGTTTCCCAAATCTTGCCCCGACTGTGCGAGTACGCGACGTCGATGCCTTCGCCTTCCCATTCGCCGATCAAACCTGCCAGAGGACCAAATTCTTCACTCGTCATAAATCGCATAGTAGTGAACCGCGTGGTGCGCGAGTATGGCCGTATGGCAGATACCTACACGCACGGGCACCACGAATCGGTGTTACGCAGTCATACCTGGCGCACAGTAGAGAACTCGGCGGCATATTTGATGGCCTCATTGCGGCCCGGGCTCAACTTGCTCGACGTGGGGTGCGGCCCGGGCACGATCACGGCAGACTTCGCCGCCAGGCTCGCGCCCGGCCATGTCATTGGTGTGGACTCTGCCAGTGAGGTGGTCGACATCGCACGCGTCAACGCGAGCGACAACACCAATGTGGAGTTCGCGGTGGCGGACGTATATGCGTTGGACTACGAAGACAATTCGTTCGACATTGTGCACGCCCACCAGGTGCTGCAACATCTCACCGACCCAGTTGCCGCGTTGCGAGAGATGCAGCGAGTCACGAAGCCGGGCGGCACCGTCGCCGCGAGAGATAGCGACTACAGCATTTTCGGATGGGCTCCGAACGACGCTCGACTCACTCGTTGGCTGGAGATCTATCGCGCCGTTGCCCGCAAGAACAGCGCCGAACCCGACGCGGGCCGATACCTCTTGCAGTGGGCGCACCGGGCCGGATTCACTGACGCCACATACACGACGTCGACGTGGAGTTTCGCCACCGACGAAACTCGCGCGTGGTGGGGTGGGTTATGGGCTGACCGTCTTGCCCATTCAGCTTTTGCTCAACAAGCGGTCGACTACGGAATCGCGACGACGCAAGAACTCGACCAATGCGCCTCCGCATTTCGCGAATGGTCGACAAATGCGTTCGGAACGTTCATCACAGTGCACGGTGAAATCATTGCGGTGCGGCCGAGCCCATGAGATCGCGGAAATTGTTGCAATAGAACGCGTCGCGCACTGCGTCGCTCACATCGCCAAGTGAGGCTTCGAATCGTTCAAGTGGTCTGCGACCACCTTCCACATGCGGGTAGTCACTCGAAAACATGCACACTTCTGGGCCGGATTGAGCGATAATCCAACCGACATCCTCGGTTGGATACGGCGTAAAGCGCATTTGTCTGCGCACATAGTCCGACGGTCGCAATTTCAGATCGCGTACACGTTCTTCGTGTCGATGAAACGCATCAAAGGCCGATTCCATTTGTCGCATCCAACTCGGCACCCAGATCGCGCCCTGTTCGATCACACCGACCCGCAAGTCGGGGAAACGATCAAACACACCGTCGAAGATCATGGTGGCAAGCGTCTGCGCGGGTGGGCCCGGGATTCCCATGTAATCGACTGAGCGAAAGTTCTCATCGCCCCCGTGAAAGTCTGGCGGTATGGGCAGACCGTTGTTGAAATAGTTGGCATCAATCAAGTCGCCGGTGCCACCAACATGGAACACGATTGGGATTCCTGCGGCCTGAGCTTGCGCCCACACCCCGTCAAGGCCGCGATGACTCGGCGAATGGGTCGCAGGGCAACCCGAAGCGATCAATAACGCTGCCGCGCCAGCAGAGATCGACTCGGCCGCAACGGTGGCAGCAAGATCGAAATCAACCAGCGGCACGTAGCAAGTCGGCAGCAGCCGCACATCGGCGCTGCAGAAATCAATCATGCCGCGATTGTGGGCACGGGCCACCGCAATCGCGAACGGCACGTCGCCGCCATGTTCCCAATCGCGTAAACGACGGTTATGAAACGTGTTGAACATCAACTGACTCGAAAAACCCAACAAATCTAGGGCGCGCGGCCGATCTTCGGCCAGGAACGACCCGGTGGCGGCAAAATTCTTGCGTGCCATGATGTCGGCCTCTTCTGTGGCGAGGTACGCATCCGACCGGTGTTTCGCGGCGAGACCATCAAACGAAAACTTGAGGTCGCGAAGCTGTTCCGCCGGGTCGCCGGTCTGGCGCAATTCGTTACCGCCAGCAAACGAAAGCATCGGGATGCGCTCTCGAAACTCCGCTTCGGCATAGTCGCGAAGCCACCACGGCGTCTCCATAACGTGGGCATCGGCATCATGAATCACTCGACCTGCGTGATACGGCATCGCAACCTCCTCGTTGCCAGCGATGTTACGCAGGTCCGCGCTCGCGCACCTTGCGGACGGCTTCGGCGGCATCGACAAGTTCTTGGAGCCAATCGTGTTGATGCTTGCCCACCAACGCCACGCACCACGACAGCGCCTCACTGCGACTTCGAGCGATGCCGCCGGTAATGAGCGCGTCGAGGACCGCGCGTTCGTCAATTCTCAGGCGGGTCATGACCGGGACATTGAGGTGCGTAAATAGCACAGTGTCGTTGCTCGCCTGAACTCCCCACGAAACCTTCCGGTCAAACTTCGCCTCTGCCAGCGCGGCGATCGCTATTCGCTGGGAGCGGGTCGCTTCGCGGAACGCCGAAGGGTCAACGCCATCAGGGATGACTCCGATCGCGACGATCTCGTCGCGATCGGCGCGCACATCAATCGGGTCGGTGAACCACTCGGTTGGAACCGCGTTGCGGAACCAGGTCAACGTCGAATTCTCGACCATGGGAATACTCCCTTACTTGTGATGTTGTAATGAAGTAATCATAGCTAAGGAGCTCCCCGATGCCGACCACCAAAGTCTTTTTGCCACTTCTTCCTGCCAACCACGGAGTGGTGTTCCCCGGAATGGTCGTGAACGTCTCGTTTGAGTCGACTGAGGCCCAAGCCGCCCTCGGCGCAGCGGAGGCTGGCAATGGCGAACTCATCGTTGTGCCACTCCATGAGGGTGCCTACGCAAAGGTCGGCACCATCGCCCGCGTCGAACAAGTTGGTGCACTCCCCGATGGGAGCCGTGCCGCGATTGTGCGCGGCATTTCCCGAGCGCACGTGGGCCAAGGTGCCACGTCCGAAACCGGCGCGCTTACCGTCATGGTCGAGAGCATCGAAGAGACCGGCAACGACACTGGCGAAGTTGCAGCCCTCGCTCACCAGTATCGGATAATTGCACAACGTCTGCTTGACGCCATCGGCGGACGAGCAGTGCAAGGGTTACTCAGTGAAGCGACCAGTCCAGGAGCATTGGCCGACACGATCGCGTGGTGGCCGGGCCTCGGAGCACAACAGCGGATCACTTTGCTCGAAACCACAGACGTCGCCGCACGCCTCCAACTCGCGATCAATTGGGCTCGCACCGCGCTCGCCGAGGTTGAAGTCGACCAGTCGATTAACGGTGAAGTCGATGAACACTTTGAGCAACTGCAACGCGACACGGTACTGCGCAAGCGCCGCGATGCGATCAACAAGGAGCTCGGCGAAGCCAATCGGGGCAACGATTACCGCGAAAAGCTCGAAGCGCTCAATGCGTCGATCAACGAGGCGACCCGAACTGCTATCACCAAAGAGATAGATCGTCTCGAACAAGTTGGTGAACAGTCGACGGAATCAGGGTGGATTCGAGCCTGGCTCGATACCGTGTTCGAGATCCCGTTCGCTGCGAGAACCCAAGACAACCTCAATCTCAGCGAAGCTCGGGCAATCCTTGATGCCGATCACACTGGCCTTGACGATGTGAAAGATCGCATCATCGAATTCTTGGCGGTGCGCAAACTCCGGGCTGATCGTGGGGTGGAGGCATCGCAACATCGCCGTGCGGGGACCATTCTCGTGCTCGCAGGCCCTCCAGGAGTGGGAAAGACATCGTTGGGCGAATCAGTGGCGCGCACATTGGGTCGCGAGTTCGTGCGTACCGCGCTTGGTGGTATCCACGACGAAGCCGAAATCCGGGGCCACCGTCGTACTTATATAGGGGCGCGTCCCGGACGGATCGTGCGGGCGCTGATCGACGCCAAGACCATGAATCCGGTGGTGCTGCTCGACGAAATCGACAAGGTAGGCAACGATTATCGAGGCGACCCCACTGCCGCGTTGCTTGAGGTGCTCGACCCCGCCCAGAACCACACATTCCGCGATCACTACCTAGAGCTAGAGCTCGACCTTTCCGAAGTTGTGTTCATCGCTACCGCCAACGCGCTCGACCGCATTCCTGCGCCATTGCTCGACCGCATGGAAGTCATCACGATCAGTGGATACAGCGAGGACGAAAAACTCGCCATCGCACAAGACCATCTCTTGCCGCGGGTGCTCGAACGAAATGCAGTTGAACCTGACGAAGTGACCGTGAGCGAAGTGTTGTTGCGAGCAATCATCACTGGCTATACCCGTGAGGCGGGCGTTCGTAGGTTGGAACAGCGACTCGATCGATTGGTGCGCAAGGCCGCGACCAAATTGGCAGTGGATCCAACGGTCGTGCCTATCGACATCAGCGTCGACGAGCTGCGTGAGGTACTAGGTCGTCCACTGACCGATGACCGGCCGGCCGATCGGGTCGTGAGCCCTGGCATCGCGACGGGTCTGGCCGTGAGCGGTGCTGGCGGCGACGTGCTGTTCGTAGAAGCTGCGGTCATGGACGGCGAACCCGGCCTGACGCTCACTGGACAACTCGGCGACGTAATGCGAGAGTCCGGCGAAATAGCATTGAGTTACTTGCGATCTCACGCCGGTGAGTTGTCAATCGACTCCGCACAACTTCGCCGCCGATTCCACGTGCACTTCCCTGCGGGCGCGACTCCCAAGGATGGCCCATCCGCCGGCGTGACCATGACAACTGCGCTCGTGAGCCTGCTTACGGGACGCGTGGTGCGCGATGACGTAGCGATGACGGGCGAAGTGACACTGCAGGGCCGTGTGCTCCCGATCGGAGGGGTCAAGGAAAAAGTGCTCGCGGCCCATCGTGCAGGAGTGCGCAACGTGATCCTGCCTGCCGGAAATCGCCACGACGCCGACGACATCCCCGATCACATTCGTGAACTCGTGACCTTGCACTACGCCACGAAAATCGATGATGTGCTCGCAGTTGCGTTCGCTGAGCGAGCCTGACTGCAATCAAATCAGGATGGGCTCATCGGGCGCTCGTACCCCCATGACTGCGAGCGCTCGGCCCATCCCCAAGAACATCCCTGCACAAATAGTCAAGTCGGCAATTTCTTCATCGGCGAAGTGCGTGCGCAGCCGTGCCCAAAAGTCATCGTCCATCGCCAAATGATCGAGTGCGAACCGCTGCGCGAATTCGGCGCACAGCCGTTCGCGATCGCTGAGGGCATCGCTGGTGCGCCAGTTCGCGACCTCGGTGTAAAACGGATCATCGATTCGGTGCGAGCTCGCGTCTTTGGCTCGCGAACTTTGACACACAATGCAGTCATTGATCAGCGCGATTGTCCAGCGCGCGGCCTCTCGTTCTCGCAACGCAAGCTGCGTATTGCCGTACACGGCTTCGGAAAACTGCCCCATGCCGACCGCCATTGGCAGTCGCGACATCATCCAGTCAACGTGTTCACCCATACCAGTCTCAGGAAATTCAATGCGTGCCATATCAACACCGTAGCAACTGCTGCGTAACTCGTACACTGCCTGAATGCAGCATCTACGACTCGGCGATAGCGGCCTCCAAGTCTCTCGGTTGTGCCTCGGCACCATGACCTTTGGGCTCCAAGTGGGCGAACGCGATTCGGTGGCGATCATGGACCGCGCGGCCGACGGAGGGATCACTTTTCTCGATGTGGCCGACGGATACCCGTTAGGCGGCGATCTCAGCACAGTAGGGCGCACGGAGGAAATCGTTGGCCGCTGGCTCACCGGCAAGCGCAGCGACTACATCGTCGCGACCAAGTGCTACATGCCAATGGGCAAGAACCACTGGGATCGTGGCAACAGCCGTCGCCACATCATGGACTCTATCGATGCCTCGCTACGCCGTCTCAACACCGATTTTGTCGATCTCTACCAACTCCACTTCGACGACCCATCAGTGCCGCTCGACGAAACTCTGCAGGCTCTCGACGATGTCGTTCGAGCAGGCAAAGTGCGATACGTGGGGTGTTCGAACTTCCTTGCGTATCGCCTAGCAACAGCGATCGGGCGAAGTGACCTACGCAATTTCGTGCGATTCGTATCGATTCAACCGCGATACAACTTGATCTTTCGAGAATTCGAACGAGAACTTTTTCCGTTGTGCGAACAAGAAGGCATCGGCGTCATCCCCTACAACCCAATCGCAGGTGGATTGCTGTCAGGTAAGCACGACCGCAACAAGGCCCCAGACCAAGGCACGCGGTTCACGCTCGGCACCGCGGGCAAGATGTACCAAGACCGTTACTGGAACGAAAATGTATTCGACACCGTCGACGAGCTCACCAAGCTCGCCGATGAAGCTGGCGTCGCTCTACCTACCCTCGCTGTCGCATGGACACTGCGCAATCCAGTTATTACGTCACCGATTATCGGCGCCAGCAAAGTGGAACAACTTGACGCCACGCTCGCCGCGGTTGATTACCGGATCGATGACGACCTCTACGAGCAACTCAACATCGTCACTGCACCGTACCGCCGCGGCGACGCGCCGCGTTAGCCCGCGCCTTACCCCCGACTCACCACGAAACAGGCGGTCGTCGTCGTACTTCCGCCGAGGTTCAGAGCGGCCATCCGTTTGGCGCCGTCGATTTGCGTTTCTCCGGCGCGTCCTTCAACCTGCCGAGCAGCATCGCGCACCATGCGCACACCGGTTGCGCCGACTGGATGCCCCAGCCCGATCAAGCCGCCGCTGGCGTTGATCGGAGCCGTCTCAACGGCCTTCCAACTCTCGCCTGGTGCCGTGAACCCAAGGTGATCGATCGCGGCATACGCACTGATCGTGAAACAATCGTGCACCTCGGCGCCATCAAGTTGCAACGCGCTGTCGATACCAGCGCGCCGGTAGGCGTCTCGTGCGGCGGCCGCGACGTGAGGAAACACATATAGATCATCTCGACTAGCCACAAGCTTGTCGCGCATCTTCATACGAGTAACGCGATGGCCCCAACCGTCGATGCGTGCCACGCCGGTAAGATCGCGCCCGTGAGCGCGCGCCCATTGCTCTGCATATTTCGGCGATGCCAACACGACCGCTGCCGCACCGTCGGTAACTTGCGAACAATCTGATCGGCGCAACCGCCCAGCCACGATGGGGTTGGTCTCGTCGTCGGAGGCGAAAAACCCTTCTCCCGTCGACCACGTGCGGGTCTGCGCATCAGGGTTACGTCGCGCGTTCGCAAACATTCGCTCGCTTAACACTCGAAGCGCTGCTGCATCGAGGCCATATCTCAGCTCGTATTCATCGGCAACTTCAGAGAACAAACTCGGCCACGGGTAATCGACGCCTTCAAGTTCGCAAGGCACCCATGCAGCAGCACCTAAACCTTGTTGAGCGGCAAAGCCTCCGTCAGCGCGCATCAGTTCGACGCCGGTCACCACCGCAACATCAGCCCGACCCGCCTCGATGGCAGCGGTTGCCGCGAGTATCGCAACACTCCCCGACGCGCACGCGGCTTCGTGTCGCGTGATGGCCAGGCCATCAAACTCAGGTATCGCTTCAACGAGTAGACCGCCTAGATGACCTTGGCCGCTGTAGATCTCAGCGGCAAAATTCGCCACGTGCGCGCAGCCGATGTCTACGGCGTCAACCGCCGCATCATCCAAGGCGCCGCGCACTGCTGCACGCATCAGAGTGACAAGATCATCGCTTTCACGCGCCGCGTTGCGCGCGAAGTCGGTTTGCGCTCCGCCGAGAATGAACGTTGCGGTCATTACGTGCGACTTGCACTGCGAAGCTCGTCACCAGGAATCCACGTCGAGTGATAACCAGTCGGAACTCGAACGGGAATTGCAAGGCGGCACACGGGTTCATCGCTCATGCGCGCCGCGTCGAGTACATGCAATTCACTACGTCCCGTGGCTTCTTCAACCACAAAAGTGATGAGGTATCCGTCGTCGTCAGAAGTGCCACCAGGACGCGGGCTGAACACGGTCTCACCGCCATACCAACCTTGCGGCCAATCGTGGGCTTCGAACGTGTTCATGACGTAATCGTGACGCACGACTCCATCAAAGAGCAATGTCTCGGCTGCGGCAGCGCGCTGGGTATACGAGTAGCGATGTTGTTGGCCAAAACGTCGGTCGTCCATGCGTGGGAATTCGTTCACAACATCCCACAACTGCTCACTGCGGAGCGCGCCGGCACCGAGATCGAAAGTCCATTCCACTAGCTGCGGCTCGAGACGAAGTTTGCCGAGTGTCGGCGCGATGCGATCAGGGTTGGTGGGATCATCGGCCAACGGATCATCGGTACGGCAACCCAACAACCGAACGTTGCCCGCGGCGTCTTGCCACGCGTTAATGACGTGATACATGAAACATGGCTCAGTCTCGAACCATCGAACGGCCGCGTTGGGATCCCGTCGTGACACGAGGCCGAAACGGGTGGGCTTATCGCGAGCGAACTCCAATTCAGTGCGTCCCTCGCGCAACGCGCTACGACTCCACATGAACGAGAAGTCGAACACAATCACCCAGTCTTGGGTAAACGCGATGTCGTGTTGCAAGCGCGGACCTTCCAGTTCGATGACACGCGAGCTAGTAACCGCTCCTGCCGGCGAAATCGAACCGAGCGTGAGGTACGGCGGCATCGGGTCGAAATCGATGTAGAGCAGTTCGCCGGTCAACGAGTCGACTTTGGGGTGGGCCGCCATATGCGTTTCGAGTGTGTTGCCGAACGTCTGTATCCCTTGAGTTTCAAGATCAGGCAGACTGATCTTGTAGGCATCGCCGCCGAGCCACCACAATGCAAGTAAGTCGCCGTTAAACCAACAGAGATCGGTGTTGCCACTGTCTTTGAACACCTGTGGGAAACGGCTGAGATCCGGTGGCTCCATGATCCCAGTCCACAGCGATTCGCCCGCGGCCTCCTCTTCATAGAACGACGCGGTTCGCACGTAGCGATTGCGATACGTCGCGGCACCCGCCTCAAAGTGCACTGCATGAATCATGCCGTCGCCGTCGAACCAGTGATAGCGGCCCCGAGGCGCAAACCGCGGATTGGATCCGTTGCGGGCGAAAATGCCGTCGAGATCCGCAGGAATTTCGCCCGCCAAGACAGCCAGCCCTACAGTCGTTTCCTCCTGCACTGGGGCGTAATTCCCCAAGAGGTAGCGCGACGTTCGGGTTGTATCAACTGCGGTCATTGCGACCCTTCCTGGTAGTGATTCGCAACACTTTGCCACAAGTTCCGACCAAAACACGTTGACCAGGGCAAATTCAACGTCCACAATGGTGAACTGCTGCGCATTGGGTAGGAGGTGGCAGTGGTGCACCGCAACGAGAATCCGCTTGAGAATGCCCAAGATGAGCGCCGCGTTGCCTTCGTGATGCCAGGAGGTGGCAGCCTCGGCGCTGTGCAAGTTGGCATGCTGGGCGCGCTTCACGCCCACGGGATTATCGCGGACCTCGTTGTCGGCACCTCCGTTGGCGGCTTCAACGCTGCATTCATTGCGGCTGATCCGATCAACGGCCACATCGCGTTGCACGACGTTTGGGTTGCATTGCAGCGCCGCGACCTGTTCGCACTCGCCCCCAAAGGCATGGCCTTAGGGCTTGTCGGGCGCCGAGATGCCATCTTCGGCAACGAGAAATTATTGTCGTTCCTGCACCGGCACGCGCCGCTAGTGCGCCTTGAACACGCCAAGATTCCGATCGCAATTACTGCAACTGATTTCGAAACCGGTCATCCCGTTGCGCTCACGCACGGCCCGGCAGTGAGTGCGCTCCTTGCTACGGGCGCGATTCCCGGGATCTTTCCTGCAGTGCAACGCGACAGTCGCCTTCTTGTTGACGGTGGAGTGAGTGCCGCATGGCCGGTGGAGCTCGCGCTCGACATGGGTGCCACCGATGTGTACGTGCTCGAAACGGCATCAGTGCAGACCATGCAACGGCGCCGCGGCGCGCTCGCAATGTTTGAGCGCGGCATCGACATCATCACCGACCGTGCTGTGGCACTCGAACGGCGCGCGGTGTTCGCGTCGCATCCTGGGCGCATACATGAGATCCCCGCGCCCCACAGCCGCACTTCAATTCTCGACCTCTCAACCACGCGTGACCTCATCGACGCGGCAAAGGCATCCACTTCGCAATGGCTGCGAGAGCACCAATCCCTGACAAGTTCGCCCGGCATCAGCAACGAACTCGAAAACACAACAGCCTGAGCGGGAACACAAGTAACGTCTCACGGTGACATCTGCGCCGCTCGACCTACGCACCCGACGTTCAGTCATCGCCCTGTTGATCAGCGTGCTCTGCGCATCCTCAGCGAACATGGCGGGATTCTTGGCGTTGGGCAAGCAGGTGTACGACATTTCGGGTCGTGAACTCGACTTGGGATGGCTTGGTCTCGCCGAATTCACACCCGCGGCATTGCTGGTGCTGGTCACCGGGACAGTCGCGGATCGGCTGGACCGCCGGTTGGTTGCCGCCGCTGCGATGTTCGCACAAGCGGTAATCGCGGTCTGCCTGGCATATTTGGCGATGAGCAACCCTCGTACCCCAACACCGATATTCGCATTTGCAATCTTGCTTGGCGCGTCGCGTGCATTCGTGGCACCCGCAGAACGTTCCTTACCCGCGGACATCGTCGCCGCCGAACGGCTTCCTTGGTTGATCGCTCGATTCTCGGGGTCATGGCAGGCGGCTTCAATCGCGGGGCCGGTGATCGGCGGACTCCTCTATGCAATCGATCCATGGTGGGCATACTTTGCGATGGCCACGCTGCTGGCGCTCGGTGCGCTGTCGATTCTCGCCGTGCATCCCCAACCACGTCCCGACGCCATTGCCGATGTTGCAAACGAGCGGCCGTCGCTCAAAGAAGCAATGCTTGGGCTGCAATTCATCCGTTCCCATCCCGTGATGCTCGGTGCTATTTCGCTCGACTTGGTCGCCGTGCTGTTCGGCGGCGCAGTTGCTTTGCTCCCCGCCATCGCCGAGAAAAGACTGGGTGTGGGTTCTGTTGGTCTCGGCTGGTTACGAGCCGCGGGAGGTATCGGAGCCGCGGCCGCGACAGCCGTGCTTGCTGTAAGACCGTTGCGTCGCAACGTAGGTCGAACCCTGCTCGCCGTGGTCGCTTTATTCGGTGCAGGCACCGTCGTGCTTGGCATTACGCGTACCTACGCTGTGGCCTTCATCGCGATGATGGTGCTCACGGCGGCCGACTCCGTCAGCGTGTTTGTGAGGGCAACCCTTGTGCCGCTCGTAACACCCCCACCATTGCGCGGACGAGTACTCGCAGTAGAGAATGTATTCATCGGAGCTTCAAACGAACTCGGCGCGTTCGAATCAGGAGTGGCGGGCAACTTCATAGGGCCCGGCGGCGCGGTGGTATTCGGCGGTGTCGCGACCATGTTTATAGCGTTCGCATGGTGGCGGGCGTTCCCAGCACTGCGCGACGTCGATCAATTCCCAACCGAGTGATCCACCGCAACACCACCAGCCCGACGTCCGCGTTTCCAAGCATGGGTAGGGTGTCGACATGAACTCGCGCATCAATATCGCAACCGCCATGATGAACGGGCTCGATGACACGGCGTTCGACCCTCAACATTGGCAACGGCTCAACGCCTTCGCGAACGTGTTGAACCGGCAACCGCTGACCACCTTCGACGACGACCGAGCCGTCGACATGCTCAACCAGGCCGATGTGTTGCTCGGACACTGGGGGTGCCCCATGTTGACGGCCGAAGTCCTCGAGCTGGCACCGCAACTCAAAATGTTTGCGTACGCTGCTGGCACAGTGAAATGGCAGGTCACCGACGCCGTCTGGCAACGCGACATTCTCGTGACCTCGGCGGCGGCCGCAAACGCGATTCCCGTCGCCGAGTACACACTCGCCATGATTCTGCTTGCAAACAAAGGAGCTTTGGCGTTTCGAGAACGCCAAAGGAACCCCGCGGTTCACACTAGGTTTCCCCAATCCATTGGCAACTACCGGCAACGGGTCGGCATCATCGGTGCTTCCTTCGTCGGGCGGGCAGTCATTGAACTACTACGACAGCATGCATTCGACGTTGTGGTCTACGACCCGTACCTATCAAGCACCGACGCCGAGAAAATCGGAGTCACCGAAACTGACAACCTCCTCGAACTCTGCGCTAGTTGCAATGTAGTGAGCTTGCACGCTCCTGATGTCGAGGCGACGCGCGGTATGTTGCAAGCTGGACATTTTGCAGCAATGCGCGACGGTGCAACATTCATCAACACCGCGCGCCCGGCGCTGATCGACCAGGACGCATTGGCTTCGGAGCTCAGCGACGGGCGTATCTCAGCAGTACTTGATGTATCCGAACCCGAACCACTTCCCGCGGATCATCCACTGCTTGGATTACCCAACGTATTTGTGACGCCTCACATTGCGGGCTCGATCGGTAACGAGCTTGGGCGCATGGCCGACCTGGCCATCGATGAAATCGAGCGGTTTGCAAGTGGCATGCCTGCGTTGCACCAAATAACGCAACGGGATCTTGATCGCATCGCGTAACCCGTTTTTGCCCGTCATGAAAGCACGACAGCTTCAAACACTTCCGCGGTCCTCACAGCGAGCGGTTGCCAGTCGTAGCTAGGTTTGCGCTCTCGTGCGGCGCTTCGAGCTGATTGCAAATCACTTCCTGTGATCCCGTCAATGCTTCGAGCAATTGTGTCCGCATCGTCGCCAACGAATATCGCAGCATCTGCGAGCATTTCATTGAGAAATTCCCAGCCGCTACTCAACACCGGAATACCGAGGCCTAGTGCATCCGCGACCGTGCCAGTCGCCAGCATTTCTCCGTCGAGGTCGAACGGCATCGCCAACACGTCACACACCGAAAGCCGTTGCGCGTACCGCTGTTCAGAGACCATCTTGTATTGCTCAGCAATCGCAATTCGTGTATCGGGCGGCGCCGATTCGCCATATCTCAGAGACCAACATACGACCTCGATGTCGCGTCGGGCACAGCGCGTAACCGCGTCGAGAAATTTCAGGACGTGCTTCTCAGCTCGCGGCGCCCCGACCAAGCCAATGCGCAACGTTGTCGACGCAAGCCCAAGTTGACGTTCAGCTTCCGCACGATCGAGATTCGCAACATCGTCCCAGAGACCGCCGAAATGACCGTGGGGAATAACCTCATGGCGACAGAGCTCGGCGAACGCATATCGAGCGCGCATGCGGCCCTCGCCGAACTTTGAATGGTGAATCACCGCATCGGCCGCCGCGGCCCACAACGAATACACAGGATCAAACGCGGCGGCGTTCTTCTCGTGCGGAGTGAGGTTGTGCGCAGTCCAAACAATTGGGATACGGCGTGCCTGCAAACTCGCGATGATGCGCTTGTGTTCGTCGATGTCGTCGAACGCCACCCACTCCGGCCAATGCATGTGGAACACGTCAATTCCGTCGAGGCTCGCGGTTGAGTCTCCCATCAGCCCTAATGGACTGGGCGTCGCGACAACGACGTTCTCGATCGGCCCGTACAAACTGCGGTGGTAGTGATGCCCAAACGCGGTCGAAGCGACTCGGAGTTTCGGCGTCACCCGAATCGAGTACGCAAGCGATGTCGAAGGTTCAACGTCGAGTTGGTGAGCGACGGAAATTTCCGACCAAGACGATCGCCATTCTTTGAGACCTTTCACGTCGACGGCAGCTTGCGTCGATCGCGATTCGGTCGCAAATTCAACAAGCAGTGGACGAACACCAATCTCTGGGATTATCACAGTCACCGAGTTCGGCACTGCGTCAAACTCGAGCGCTTCGTCCAACACAATCGATCGACCATCCACGCGAAAATGAGTGGTCCTGGTGCCACAGAGCGGGGCGGGAAGCACGCCGGTGTAGTCGAATGCCGTCGCAGGGAACCCATCCCATTTCGCACGTACACCGAACGGTTCATGTTGAGCCGATACCGGAACTCCGCCGCCAGCAAACCGACCGAAGCCCGAATGCACTATTGGCACCCAACACGGCAAGTCCGCATCGACAGGCACTTCGAAACTCCCTGGCGCATGCACAGCCGGGTAGTAGTGGCTCCGGGCTGCTCCGACAAACGGCACCACAAATTCCAGCGCCGGTCCGCGGTACGTCCACGCGCCGGCAGGCCTTAGCTCCTCAAAGGCAAGCATTTCATCGCGTTGAGCGAACGCATCGATTTCATCGAAGCCCACCACTGGATCCGCGGCTAACAAGATCTTGGCGGCCCACGCAATCTTGCCGAGCACATCGAATGTGAGCTGTAGTCGCCGAGCAGGGCCGCGATACGCATCTTGGTCGCGATACTGATGGGCATTGGTGACGCCCGATGAAAACCAACTCGGGATCGCAGTCGCGGCACCCGCGAGGCGATGCAGCCACATTGTCGTGTGGTCGGGTTGCAGGCCACGCGCCACGGCGATTGCGGCAAGCTCAATCGTCAATGCCACCGAAAGCACGCCAGTTGATCGCCCCCACGGCACTGCCGTACCATCTCGCCCGCCGACAGCCTCAACTAGTCGCAGTGCAGTGTCGATACCCTCCTCCCACAAACCATCCAGTCGATCAGCTAACGGTTCGCAGAACAACCACACGTCGGCTGTATAGATGTCGTACCTACCGCTGCGATCATGAGAATCGTCGAGATAGCGGCCTGGATTCGATCCCAAGAACGATTGCAACCTTTGCAGCAATGATGTCAATACGTCGGGATCAACGTCGAGACCTAAACGCTCGCGCGCGGCTTCACATCGTGCCAACACAGCGGCATAGTTACGGGGCAGCTTGCCGTCGTCGAGCAGCGCAATCCAGTCATTCGACTCGCACGCGCGCCGAACCTCGTCGCGTTGTGCAGAATTCAAACCAAGCAGCAGCGGATTATGGTCAAAGCCTCCTACCGCGGCCAAGGTTTCCGCGACGCGGTACGAAAAGAACGTGTGAGTTGATGCGCCATCCACACGCTCCAAGTGATCGACCAGAATCTCATCAATTCTGCGCCCTGCGATGTTTCCAACACCTGCGCCGCGTAAATGACCCAACGTATAGATCAAGTCTGCACGCACATCCGCCGCGACTACGTGACCACCGTAGGTACGCGGTAGTTCCAAGCCCAGGAGCTGACCACTTGCCAGTTCCTCAAGCTGGGCAACGCAAAAATCGCGAAGCGCGACACCGATGGCATGCGAATCAATGGCGTTCATCGGATGAGATCCAACACCCGTCGCGCGCACTCTTCGCGGCTCCAGCGCCCAGAGTGCACAATCACTCGATAGTCGAGCTCCAGTGATGTTCCTGCCGCCACAGCCAACGGACTGTTCCACAAGAATGCGGCGTTGACAAAATTGGCCCAGCCAGCGCCATACGTCGCAGCACGGGTACTCGCGTACCAAGGTGTTGTAACGCTCCCCACGCTGCAGTCGACAATGACGACTCCTGCGCTGGCTGGTTCGCCAGACTCACAGCGAGCGACACCGTCGATTGCACACCATTGCGTCGCTTCCCCGAGGCGCCGTTCAAACTCACCATCAGACGTGCACAACTTCGTGTCTACGAATGTTGGTGCCCCGCGAAGCGTTAAACCGCCGTATCCGCCCCAGGTTGTAAACGGCGTTCGGTCGAATGTCACGTCGACGCGAGGTACGAGCGCTTCGGACCAGGCGATCACATAGCTGTCGTCATCAATTTCGGTACAGCTGATCTGACGCGTTTCGTCGACTACGACCTCGCCATTCGGTCGCACCCATTCGACTTCGGCGGTAGTCACGCCTTCCTCCACCACAACTGAGCCGGCCCGCAACACTCCGAACGTGTCGTATTCCTCCCAGAAATTTTCGCCATTTACAAATTTGATCGCGAACCACAAGCCGTGGTGCCAGGGGTGATCATCGGGGCTATCCACTGTCAACACTGCGCCGTTTGGAGCAATGAGCGGATGCACACACGGACGCGCAGTATTCCAGACGAAGTTCAACTGGGGAGCCATGCGACCAGTCTGACATTTCCCACGTGCTGCCGTCGTGACGCGGCGGCGCGGGCAGCATGCAGCACGGCGCAGAGTCCTCTTTCGTAAGAACAGGGTTGGAGATTCCGCGGCAACGTGCAACACTTCCCAGGTCGGGAACTTTCCTGACGCCTTTTTCGACTCAAGGTATAGACAACGACTCAAGATACGGACACGATGACAAGGGCCGACACCATCGAGGAGTTGCAGTGCCGCACATAACCCACGACCAACTTATCGACTCGGTACTGAGTGCAACCCGGCCCGATCCGAAACGCAACCACGCGCTGATGATTGCCCGCGCCACAAGCCTCGCACTCGGAGCCCTGCAGATTGCGATCGCGATCCCTGACTTGTTGTCGAACCCGCACCACAGCGAACACAGCCAGCGCCACGTGGCCGCATTTGCGATTGCGATCGGGGTCGGTTTGATCTACGCCAGCCTTCGACCCCACCGCGCGACGGGGCTGATTGCTCCGCTGTTGGCTCTGACGATCAGTCTCATCATTACGTGCGCAGTCGACATCGCGAACGGTAGATGGCCAAGTGAACTCGACATTCACTTAATCAGCCCTGTGGCATCTGGCGTGCTCTGGGGGGTTGCGCATTTGGCGCGACCAAACCGAATCGGCGGCAGACCCGGCCCGCTTCGATCCGTCGACAAGTGACTGGACCCCGTCCCCAATAACTGATTACGCTGCCCACACTGTGGACACACTCGGCCAATTGATGATGCACGCCCGAGACGGTGACCGTGACGCATTCGCGGACATCATCCGGTTGTCGGCCGACGCCGTTCGACGATTCGTGCAGCACACTGCACCAGGACTCGAAGGCGACGACATCATTCAAGACACGTACCTGCGACTTTGGTCTGCGTTGCCTCGCTTCCGCGGCGATTCTGCAGGTATGACCTACATCCTCAGCATCGCTCGGCGAGCGACCATCGATGAGCTGCGGCGTTCCCAGCGTCGCCAACGAATTGCAAAAAGTATCTTCGTCGTCGACGTGCACAGCGATCATGGCGAGGTCCACGCGATCGAGTCGCTGGTGCAATCGCTCAATGACCAACGGCGCGAAGCATTCGTGCTAACCCAACTCATCGGAATGTCGTACGACGAAGCGGCAACGATCGTGGGAGTCCCCGTCGGCACAATCCGTTCCAGGATCGCACGAGCACGCGACGAGCTAGCCGTGCTTTATCGCCCAGCAGGCAATCAGTAGCCCAACCGCGCGTGCCCACCGCTGAGGGCGGTTGATCACAGTTCATGCCAATTGAATTCTTGAACGCGATCACCAAGCACCAACGCACGCCGACGTACAGTCATCGCACTCGCCCACCACTCAGGAGCCCTCGATGATTCGCCGTGCCCCGACCATTGCACTATGTGCCTTCCTCGCATTCGGGCTCGCTGACTGCAGCAGCGACGCAAAGAAGTCTGCGAGCTCAACTACTTCGTCGAACAACAGCACAACGACAACCCAAGCCACAACAACGACCACGTCCGAAGTAACGATCACCACAACGACCAGCGCGCCCGTCGATGCAACCACCCCAACCGCCAAAACAACGACAACGACGACGAAGGCGACGCCGGTCGACAACGAAACGTTCGCGCAAATCATCGACGAAGCTCAGGCAAACCTCGACGCGGCGTCGAGTGCCTGCGACCTCCGACTCATCATGGACTCGCTCGCTGCGATCCCTGAGCCTTCAACCTCAGGCCAAGTCAAACTCGCAGTCGAATTCGTTGGGCCGCTCTACACGGCAATTGCCGACACAGCACCGCCCGAACATGGCGAAGCATGGCGAGCGTCGGGCACCAAGTTGCGAGAAGTTGCCGAGGCATCGAACTACGACCCCGCAGTGCTGAACGACGACGAATTGTTGGGACCAACGCCAGGATTCAGCGAAGCTGCGACGGCGTTCACCACAGCGACCAACGAATGTCGCGGCGCCACTCCGTAGACGCGGTGTTGAGAGCACCCGCGATTTCTCTGACGTTGCCGCCCTCAGAGTAGATCCTCGACGCGGCCGGTTCAAACTCGAATGAGTGAGTACACCAACGCGTAGTGACACCCCGCGGCCATGACCGTCATCACGTGCCACAGCTCGTGATACCCAAAGGTGCGCGGTCGTAGCTTCGGCCATTCACGGCCGAAGTTGATCGCTCCGATGGTGTAGAGAATCCCGCCGCCCGCAAGCAGCGCCAGCTGCGTTGTGTTCAGCGTGTCGACAATTACTGGCAGCGCCACCACCATGAGCCAGCCCAGAGCGACATAGAAATAGCCACCGTGTTTATCAACGAAGTCGAATTTCACCAGGGTGACCGTGGCTCCGATAGCTGCGAGTGTCCATACCAGCGACAGCATCGTGATGCCCCAACCCGGGCGCAGCGCCAATAGCGTGATGGGAGTGTACGAACCAGCTATCAATACGAAAATCATCGCGTGGTCAAGTCGCTGCATCAGCGCTCGAGCTTTCGCTGACCAGTCGCCGCGATGATACGCGGCTGATGTCCCGAACAAGATCGTGATCGAAGCGGCATAGATTGCGTTCGCCACGTAAGCCGAAGCGTGGGTGGACCGCACAATCAAGAACGCGCCGGCGGGGATTGAACACCAAAACGTTGCCTGATGCAGCCGCCCTCGAAACCTAGGTTTCTGCGGGCGCACGTGCACAGACTCACGAGCGAGATCGTTGTCAGTTGCACCCATCATGCAACCCTATCGGCACCCGACTCCATTGCGATAGTAGGAACAATTTCTGAGAACATAATTCTCAGCAAAAAGGACACCAGTTGCTCGCAACGACTGAATATCGTCGTGGCCATGTATGTCCAACCCTCATTCGCCGTCGATACCGAAACCGCCCACGATCTGTTGGCAACGATGCCGTTCGGGCATCTGATCACCAACAACGGCCGCGATTTCACAGTTTCAGGAATGCCGGTGATCTTCGATCCGACCGACGGCGAATTCGGAGTGCTTCGCGGCCACTTGGCACGAGCCAACAATCAATGGAAGTCGTGTGACCCTTCATCACCCGCGCTCATGTTGTTCGCTGGAGCTGACGGCTACATTTCACCGAATTGGTATCCGAGCAAACACGCACATGGCAAAGTTGTCCCAACGTGGAACTACACGTCTGTGTACGTCCACGGTGTGATCACCGTGCACGACGACGCACGGTGGGTACGCATGATCGTCGAGGCCCTCACCGAACGCCACGAAGCGGACCAAAACCCTCCTTGGTCTGTTGACGATGCGCCCGCGAACTACATCGACGCGATGCTGAGAGCGATCGTCGGAATCGAGCTGCAGATCACTCGCATCGACGCGAAACAGAAACTGAGCCAGAATCGTGAGGGCGCCGATCGGGACGGCGCAATCGACGAGCTTCGATGTGGCAGCGCAGCTCAACAGCGATTGGCCGTTGCAATGGGAGCGACCAAGCAATAAGCGGGCGAGACCGCGTCACGACAGACTTCGTGCAAGCACCGATCGAAGCGCGTCGGTGTCGAGTTCGGCTAGGCGACCAGCGACGTCGCCATCGACCCCAAGGACTTTCGCGGCATACGACCGCTTGGTTGCCAACAGTTCAGCGATCTTGCTTTCAATCGTGCCCGTTGTGACCAGCTTGTCAACTACCACTGTCTTGGTCTGACCGATTCGGTGGGCCCGCGCGATTGCCTGGTCTTCGACTGCCGGGTTCCACCATCGGTCGAACAACACGACACGAGTTGCGGCAGTCAACGTCAGCCCTACACCCCCCGCCTTCAGCGACACCACCATGACCCGCGGGCCGCCAACGGTGCCGAATCGACGCACCAGGTCTTCGCGATCATTCGTACTGGTTGCACCACACAACAATTCCGAGGTACCGGCCCCATGCAAATCTTCAAGATGCCGAACAATCAATTCAGCCGTCCCCACAAACTGAGAAAAGACCAATACTCGTTGCTCTTGCGCGAACGCATCTCCAACAACGGTTTCCAAATGCGCGAACTTTCCCGATCGCCCGGCGAGTGGGCGGCCGTCGCGCAAGTATGCCTCCGGATGGTTCACAATCTGTTTCAAGCGCACGAGCAAAGCAAGGATCACACCGCGACGAGCAATACCGGTGCGCCCACTCAAATCCTGCAACGTCTGTTCAACCACCGTGTCATACAGGGCTTGCTGTTCAACGGTGAGTTCGATTGCCGTATCGGACTCGACGAGTGGGGGTAATGACCTGCCGACATCGGTGTCCATCTTGCGGCGCGCCAACAAGAATGGCTCGAGGAGCGCGACGAGAGTCTCGGCCGCGTCTTCATCGTCTTCAAGTTGAATCGGTTTGGCGAAGCGATTCCGGAACTGCTCAACCGAACCGAGCAATCCGGGCATCGCAAGCGCGGCAAGCGACCAGAGGTCGATGAGTCCGTTTTCGATGGGCGTACCAGTAACGCAGATTTTTTGGTGCGCAGGTATCGCGCGCAGTGCCATCGCCCTACGGCTTCGCGGGTTTTTCGCCGCCTGCGCCTCATCTGCTATCACGCGCCGCCACGTAATCGCCTCAAGCGATTCACGGTCGCGCACCATCGTGTCGTAATTCGTAACGACGAGATCGACTTCGTCTGCCCGGGCCACAAACGCACGACCGACCAAACGCTTCGACCCGTGGTGCACATGGACCGAAAGCCCGGGCGCATGACGCTCAGCCTCACGGGCCCACACCGCCACAACAGACGTCGGGGCTACGACGAGCGTGGGGCCGAGTTTGCCGTTGGTCTGCTGATCGTGCGCGATAAGCGACAGGATCGACACGGTCTTTCCCAGCCCCATATCGTCGGCAAGAATTCCACCGATGCCACATCGATTCAAAAACGCGAGCCAGGCCAACGCGTCACGCTGATGCTCGTAGAGTTCAACCTCAAGCGCCTCCGGCTTTTCGACCGGCTCAACTCGTTCATCAATGTGCGCAAGATGTTCGAGCCATCCATGCAAACTCACCGTTTCGAGTGCAACATCGCCGGTGTCCATCACACCCGCAGCAAGTTGCAACGCTTGGGTTGCTGTGGTGGCACCCAAAAGTTTGCGCAACGCGGTGAGGTCGGCCCCGGTCGCAGTCACCCATCGCCCGTCGATCGCGACAACTTTTGCCTTTGCAGAAGCGATCGCCTCAAGATCTGCTGTCGACAACTCCGAACCGTCTGCATGCACACGCCACGCGAAATCACAGACCGCGTTGAGGCCCAACATGGACGGGCGATCCGAGCCGATCGACACTGAAGCCGCAAACTTCGCAGGTTTCGGCAAACCCGTCGGCACTTGGAGGCGAATTCCCGCGGTTTCAAGTTCGACCGTGGCGTTCACAAGGGCAAGAACTTGATCAAGGTCCATAACCACGGGTCCGCCAAGCACGACTTGCGAATCAATGTTGGCGGCACGGGCACAGCGTCGAGCGGCTACCCGCAGTGCCTGGGTACGCGGCGTCATATCGAGACGATCTATTTCACCATCACCGGTGCTCGTTCGCACTCCATCAGGATCGACCACCGCGATTTCTAGGCTCCACCCGAATTGCGGGATGGCTGTCCCGGCCGTTGGGGTGGCGTTGTAAGAATCTGGGGCCCGCAAAATAGCAAGCGCACCGAAGTCAGCGATTGACCGCACCCGAGTTGCAAGAATCTGATCGAAACCTCTCCCAATGAACGTCTCGAATTGCGACACGGTCTCGGTTCCTGCGGCACCCGACAACGTCCACAGCGTGAGCACATTGGCCGAATGCGCGCGACGATCAACGTTCGTCAGAGTTCTTGGTCCACGAATATCAACCTCTCCCATCGCAATCGCGGCCAAACATAACGCGTCGTCCGCGAGTTCAATACGAGGATCCGCAACCATTGCCGCCAACAACGTCGTTGCCTTCGCGGCAGCAAGAACGATCGTCGGCACTAGGTAACGCTCACACAATTCACCATCGTCGACGTCGACAACGGCTTCGACTGGACGAGCCTCGGTGACGCCAAGCTCCATAACCATTCCACCCACCACCTGCACAGGGGCGGCGTAGGGGTGACGGGTGACATCTCCGAACACTGTCGCGACCAACTCAGTTGGGCCACGCCGGTCATTGCGGGCCCACACGTACAACGCGCCGTTGGTGAAATGCGCATGCCAACGCTGGGGAATGGCTTCGACCACGTGAATACCCGCGACCAACTCCGGCCGTCCTGCTTCCGAGATGATCGCGTACGCGCCTTTCGGTTCCTGAAACGGCACCAACGTGCGCAAAACCGGCTCCACATTTTTGGGAAGCAACTTTGCAACTTCAGCTTCGTGGCGTTCGATCGCCGCAAGTTCCAGCACTACAGCGACGCCATGTTTGCACAACGACACCGAACCGCCCGCGAAATCTGGGCAGTTACACGACCCGACAAACTCACCATTGCCAAGAACTGCAACATCCACCAAATACGGCTGCGACCCGTCGACTACGCCCCGAGCGCGACTCGGTCGCCGATCGACAATACGGACGTGGCGGGCCTTCCAAATATCCCAGCCGCGGCTGTAACGCGCTTGGCCTGCGAGCGTTTCAAGGCGCACTCGCGTCGCGCGCGGAGAAAAGACAGGGTCGTTTGACATCGAACCGACCACTGTATGCGGAACGACCTCAAGATCATGATTGGTCGCGCAACATTTCGTCGGCCTGCTGAGGTGTCAGCGCTCAAGAGCGCGACTATCGCCATTTCCATTCAGGAGTTCGCTTCTCGAGGTACGCCATTCGTGCCTCGGTTGAATCCTCGAATCCCATAAGCCGAGCCGTGTAATCCTGCTCGGAGCGGTACGCGTCTTTCAGGGGGAGAAACTCGGCCCGATTCATCGACTCTTTCGCGAGACGCAATGCAATCGGACTCTTCGCCGCGAGTGTCGCAGCGATGGAGCGCGCGGTATCGAGCAAGTCGGCTATCGGAACAACATGACGAATTGCTCCCAGGGACTGCAATTCTTGCGCCGAAATTACTTCTCCGGTGAAGAACAACTCGCGAGCAATATGGCGGCTCACCAACAACGATAAATGTGAACTTGCACCGAGTAAACCCACATTGATCTCAGTCAGGCCGAACGTGGCGTGATCCGCGACGACCAGCACATCGCACATGGCCGCGAGTGCGACACCTGCGCCGATCGCGGGGCCGTTGATCGCACCAATCACCGGCACGGCACAGTCGCCGATGGCCCACATGGCGTCGCGGGCCAGTACGCCGCGGTCGAGCACTCGGCGCGCCGGCCAGTTCGCCGGGTCGGCATCATCAATCGATTTGAGATCCGCGCCACCCACGAACGCTCGCGTTCCTGTGGCAGTAAGAATCGCTACTCGCACATCCCGGCGCTCCGCGAAACTTGTGAATACGTCAATGATTTCTAAATAGGTCTGAGGGGTAACCGCGTTGACCGGAGCACGATCCAACGTCACCACCGCGACTGCGTCCTGTACAACAACCGAGAGGTCTGCCATGGGGACGACGCTACTTCGGTCGCAGCATCGCGAATTCGAATGCACCCATAGAATCGCTCCATGGATGCGATCTACTCGCCGGACCACCTCGCCCACAACCCTACGGAACAAGTCGAATTCGGCCACCGCTGGCCGATGAACGAATGTCCGCAGCGAGCTGAGAACATCAAGGCAGCCTTGCTCGCTGATCAGGCCTTCACGATGCACTCCCCAATCGAATACGGCCTGGATCCAATCGTTGCCGTTCACGACGCCGCACTCGTGCGATACCTCGCGGATGCTTGGGCAGAATATATCGGTGCGCTCGCGACGACACCCGCGCCCATCACTGATGCCGTAGCCGACACATACCGACACCCGGCAATGAACGAAGGGATGCCACCATTTCGAGAACCTCAAGGGGCGATAGGTCGGCTCGGCTACTGGTGTTTTGACACCACTACGCCGCTCATGCAAGGCACCTATCAAGCTGCCCGGTCTGCAGTCGACGTGGCACTCACTGCAACCGACCGCGTGATGGACAGCACAGCAATGGCCGCATATGGATTATGTCGCCCTCCCGGGCACCACGCCCCCGTCGCGGGCTTTGGCGGGTATTGCTACTTCAACAACGCAGCGATCAGCGCACAGCACGCGCTGAATTCAGGGGCGGCGCGCGTGACGATTCTCGACGTTGACTATCACCACGGCAACGGGACCCAACAGATCTTTTGGGCACGCGGCGATGTGCAGTACGTATCGCTCCACGGAGATCCATCGCGCGCGTACCCGTACTTTTGTGGATACGAAGACGAAATCGGCGAGGGTCACGGCCGCAACTCCAATCTCAATCTGACACTTCCGCCGCGCTGCAACAACGACGAATACGCCAGTCGTCTCCGCGTTGGCATTGATGCGATCGCCGCGTTTGCACCCGAAATCGTCATCGTGTCGCTCGGGGTCGATACCTACACCAACGATCCGTTGGGCGATTTAGACCTCTCAACCGAGTCGTACAGGCAACAAGGTCTCATGGTGCGCGAGCTCGGATTACCCACCGTTGTGTTACAAGAAGGCGGCTACGACGTTGAGGCAATTGGCATCAACGTTGTCACCTGGCTCATGGCGCTCGCCGGTGTCTAGTGTGCCGTCATGCTTTCAAGCTTTGACGACTACCCCATCCACCAAACTGCGGCACCCATCGCCGCGCCCATGTCCGGCGACCGCAATGCCTACGACCGCTATTGGTTCAACGGCTATCAGGACGACGGCGAGTTTTACTTCGGAATCGGCGCGGCGAGGTACCCGAACCTCGGCATACTCGACGGCGCGTTCAGCGTCGTGCATAACGGAGAACAGCACTGCTTCTTCGGGTCGCGCCGGGCACCGAAAGAGCCTACGGATGTATCAATTGGGCCGTACCGGATTGAAGTTATTGAGCCCATGCGCCAAATTCGATTCGTCCTCGATGAGAACGAGACCGGTATCAGCGCCGACCTGTTGTTTACCGCCCGCACCGCGTGCATCGAAGAAGGTCGCCAAACCAAGTTCGTTGGCCCGCGGCTCATCATGGACGTCACGAGGTTCGCACAGTTCGGGCGATGGCAGGGAGAGATCCACTGCGACGGCAAAACAATCAACGTCAATGCCGATCGTGTGCTCGGCACCAAAGACCGCAGTTGGGGCGTGCGCCCGATCGGCGCGCCCGACCAAGGGCTCGCACCCCAAGATCCGTCAAGCATGCAAATCTTTTTCGCTTGGGCACCGCTGCATTGGGAAGACCGCTGCACGCACTTTGGCGTCTTCGAAAATGCGCGTGGCAACAAATGGCATGAAGACGGAGCCATCGTTCCTGTCTACAGCGACCTCAACGACATCCCTGGCGCCGAAGACCCTGGCACAGAAGTGCTCGCGGGCGTCGATCATCACATCACCTACGTCCCAGGCACGCGCCGCGCTGGTCACGCCCGCATCGAGTTGCACCGCGACAATGGCGAAACTGAAGAGATCGAGCTCGAACCGCTGCTGTGCTTTCGCATGAAAGGCATCGGATACATGCACCCCACATGGGGTCACGGGCTTTGGCACGGTGAGTACGCGATCGGCAGCGATTCGTGGAAGACCGCCGATCTCAACGAAATGGGTTTCGAAAACCAACATATCCAGCAGGTTGTGCGGGCCCGCAGCGGCGACAAGGTTGGCATCGGTGTGCTCGAACAAATCTGCTTCGGCCCACACACCCGCTACGGCTTCGAATCAATCCTCGACCCTGCGAAATAAGTCGCGTCCTAACGCGCGAACGGCGCATCGTCGCCGCGTGGTCACACAATCTGGCGGCTTGCGCGGCTTTCGTGGGACCTCGGCGCACATGTCCGGCACCGAAACTCGAGGTGGTCACACAATCTGGCGGCTTGCGCGGCTTTCATGGGACCGCGGCGGGGAAGGGTCGCGCCGGGTCAGCTACGGGATGAGCACAACGCGGCCTACGGCTTGGCGGCTTTCTATGAACGCGTGGGCTTCGGCCGCTTGCGAGAGCGGAAACGTGCGGTCCACCACCACGCTCAGTCGGCCAGCACCAACATCATCGACGTGACGACCGATCATCGTGCGCGCTCGGTCCGTGACAATTTCAGCACCAAGGAACACGCCGGTAATCGTTTGATTATTCATGCCAAGCACACCGATATCGAACGGCTGCGGGTCGCGGCCCGCGCTTCCTACCGTGATACACCGACCTCGATACGCCAAACAGGCAACGCTGCCCGCCAACACTTTGCCACCGACCGAATCAACGACAAGATCGACGCCGCGCCCACCCGTTGCGGCGCGCACCTCATCGACCCATCCCGATTGTGAATAGTCGAACCCGCGATCAAGCCCGTATTCCATTGCGGTATCTAGACGACCAAGGTTGGAGGCGGTGGCAAAGACCGTCGCCCCACAACGTTTCGCAAGTTGAATCGCAGCGAGTCCGACGCCACCGGCGCCGGCCTGAATCAACACCGTGTGTTCGGGTTCGAGATGACCGAACTCGAAGAGACAATCGTCGGCAGTTCCGAACGGGACCGGAACACAGGCAGCAGCCACAACGTCGGCACCCACCGCGATCGGCCACGTGATGATCGCGGGCACCGAGACCAGCTCCGCGTGTGACCCCCACATCATGGTCGCAACGACACGTTGGCCAACGACACGGTCGTGCACGCCCTCGCCAACTTCGACAATCGTCCCGGCGCACTGATACCCAACAATGTGAGGGACCGTCGGCATGTCTCCCCCGAGACGGTTCAGCGTGTCGCCGCCTTCAATGCTGACGGCTTCGACCTTGACGAGTACATCGCCGGGGCCGCAAACCGGATCGGCGACGTCTTCATACTTCAATACATTCGGGCTGCCAGTTTGGTAATAGACCGCTGCTTTCATGACCAGCATCGTAACGGCCACGCTCGCGACCCCGCTGGTTGCTACGCGCTGGCCAGTGCCTCAAAGCTGTCGATATGCCCGATGATGACGGCAAGGCTCGAAGCCCAAAACGACGAATCGGTGACGTCTATCCCGAAACGGGCACCCAGCGAGATCGCGTCGGCCATTCCGGCCATCGAGAGCAGATCGTCGTAGCCCGCTCGAAAGGTCTCCGGGTGTTCAACGAATCGGGCGTACAAGCCAATGCCGAAGAGAAGCCCGAACGTGTAGGGCCAGTTATAAAACGGCGTGAAGTAATGCGCTTTCACCGCCCACATGTACGGATGCCGGTACCGAGCATCGACACCTTCTCCGTACGCGGCATCTTGGGCCGCCGACATCATCGCACACAGCTCGCCAACTGAAAGTGAAGTCTTTCGGCGCCGTTCACACAACTCCATTTCAAACAGGAAACGGCTATGAATGTCGACGACGACCTGGGCCGCTCCGACAAGATACGTGTCGAGCAAGGCGATGCGCTGCTGTTCATTGGCAGCGCTCTGTATCGAATGTTGAAACAGCAGCGTCTCGCAAAAAATCGACGCGGTTTCGGCCAGCGCCATCGGCATTCGTCGCTGTATCGAAGTGCGCGGCGCCATCGTGACGTTGTGATACGCGTGACCGAGCTCATGGGCCAGCGTTGAGACCGATTCATGACTGCCATCGAAGTTCATCAGCACTCGGCTTACGTCGTCGCCGAAGGACGCGCAGTATGCGCCGCCGCGTTTGCCATCGCGCATCTCGGCGTCGACCCAATGCTCATCAAAGGCTCGCGTCGCGAGATTGGCAAGGTGCGATGAATAACCGCCGAATGCAGAATTCACAAGATCAACCGCATGTTGCCACTCAACGGTTTCCGATTCTCCGATGGGGGCAAACAAATCCCACCAAGGCAACCCGGCATCATGGCCTAGCAGGCGAGCTTTGCTACGAAAATATCGGCGAAATGCGGGAAGCGAATCGACGACAGCAGAATTCATCGCGTCGAGTGTCGCCCGATCAACATTGTTGCCTTTGAGCGCGGGCTCTAAATCATCTGTGTAACCGCGCCGCCGATTGATTACGCCGATTTCACCCTTGGCTCCGTTGATCGCGGCGGCGAGTGGAATGGAAGCGGATTCCCAAGCCGCCAGTTCGGCCTCGTATGCGGCACGACGCGCTTGCGGATCGTGATCGGTTGCACGACCGCGCGCCATGGTGACCGGAATCCGTTCAATCGAACCGTCAGCATTGACCACATCGGCCATGAGCTGCGATGAAATATCACCATGGAGCCGTTGCCACGCCAGCGCCCCACTCGGCCCGAGCTGTGCAGCAAGGTCCTCTTCGGCTTCGCTCATCTGGAATTCGGCATATTCGCACGCCCGTCGAAGCGCGAACTCATGTGCGCCCGCCTCCGAACTTCCTGCGCTTAACCCATCTACACCAAGGGCAGCGACCCACGCCTCTAGCCGTTTCCACAATGGCCCAAGGCCCGCGAGCCGAGTTTGCATTTCAACAGTCAACGACGACGCCATGTCGTCACGGCTATCGGTCGTGACGAGCCCATAGAGGAAAGCGCTCGCGGGCCGAAGCTCGGTGTGCAGCGCATTGGTTTCACGCAGGATCTGGTCCACCACGGCAAAATCATCGCTCGTCGCAGGCCGAGCTTCGATGGCCCGCACGTTGTGTTCGTCGTACAGCACTACGAGGCGGTCGAGTCGCGAGTACACCGACTCTAACGAAGCATGTAACCCACGATCGCTCGACGAACCAAAGTAGGCGGAGAGGTCCCAACGTGGGACCGATGAGGTTGAGGTCATCCTCAGACGGTATCTCGGCTACTGCGAAAATCCAGTCGATGTCGGCACTTCAACGTCAATATCAACAAATTCCACCGAGCCTCCAAAGCGAGGCTTCGCGTATGCGACCGTCGTGGCCACAATCTGCAAGGTTAATTTTGAACCGGCCTTAGCGGAAAACGCGACCGTTTCGAGCGCGACCGAGAATTCATGTTCCGTGCCGTCGAGCAACACCTCTATCGGAGTGATCTGATTGCCCAGTACAAGGCCAGTTGCGCTGTCGACCAGCTGCGCGAACACTCTGGTTGGCTTCGCGCCGGCAGGCGACGACCCGCGATACCGGGCCGTGAGTTTCGGTGCGCCTGCCACCACCGCGGCGGTTGCAAACGCAATATCAACATCGATCGAGTTCGACGCTTTCGCAGGGGTGAAACCGCCGGCCAATGCGCCGATAACTCCCGCTGCTGTTGCGGGATCGATAGGGCCGGCTCCGCCAGACTCGATCAGCTTGAGCGTGCCGCGACCCGAAGCCGTAGCCGTTGGGCCCGAAGCTCCAGGAAACTCGCGCGCGCGAATATGGGCACCGGTCTGATCAACAACATCAATGCCCACCGCAACTTCAACCGACTTGTCGCCTTTGACGAAGCGGTTCAACCAGTCGATTGCGACGGTCGAGTTGCGAGCGGGGTCGCCGTCGGGGGTGAGGCACACGCCGTGCCCGCCGCAGTACCACAACATCGCCACCGGCACACCCTGAGCCCGCAACGCGTTGTAGTTCGCGACGCCCTCATCCAAAGTAAATAACGTGTCAACCGTGCCCTGCACAATCAAGGTTGGAGCTGTGATCTTGTCAACGAGATCCCCCGGCCCCCGAGCCCGAAACCAATCCTGATTTTCCTTCGACAACACGCCATCGGCGGCTGTTTCATCATGGCTTGCAACGATGTGTGGATCGAGGTTTGCGGTATTACCGAAATTGTAAAGCGCATCGCCCCAGCCGCTTTTGTAGGTCTGATTCTTGTACAAACTGGTTTCCAGCGACTTCCACGCAATTGCTGGAACAATGGCGTCCACCCGGCAATCGATCGCGGCGGTTATGAATTGAATTCCACCGCCGTACGACGCGCCGACCATGCCGAACGAAGGGTCGCCCTCGGCATCAAGCTTCACTTCGGGTTGCGCCGATGCCCAATCGATAATGCGCTGCACATCTCGGCCTTCAAACTCTGCTGAGTTGATGTTGACTTTGCCGCCTGATTCACCGAACCCGCGCGGATCCCAAGTGAGCACGTTGTACCCCGAGTCACGCAAATTCTTGATATTCACATCACCGAACAGACCAGACCCTTGCGAGGTCGCGTCAGTATCGCCGGGGAGCGACCATCCTGGCCCCTTCAGCACGGTCGGAGAGGGCTTGCCCACAGCACGAGGAAACCAATGCATGCGAATGGTCGCGCCATCAAATGACACAAGATCAAAATCTGAGGTTGAGCCTTCAACTGGTGCGGCCTCTGCTGGCTTGAAGCTCGCTGGCGAACACGCCGGACGCTCGTATGCGGTGAACGCAGTGGTAGTTGTGGCGCGCACGACGTCGTCAGTCACTGGCGGCGAGGACTCCGTGGAGCTCGAACACGCCGTCAGGGCCAACGCAGTGGCGACTACACCAATTGCCAAACGACAGGTTGTGTACCTCATGAAAGCAAATAGTCCTGTTCGTTGGGCGTACGCGTTTGCTTCCAGTAATCGTGCAAGGTGTACGGCCAGTTTTGAGCAACCCGGCCAAATTCGTTTTTGTACCAACTATTTACATCGCTGACGCCCCACGCCATTGCGCGGTTACCGGTATCGATGTATTCGTTGTATTGGTCGTGCACGTCCACCTTGCAGTTCATCGACTGTTTGCCGCTGTCGAGCAGCATCCGAACGCTCTCGTGGATGTAATGGGCTTCACATTCCGAAAAGTAGATGATCGAACCATTGATCACGATGTTGGTATTCGGTCCGTACATCATGAAGAGATTCGGAAATCCCGGAACAGTGATTCCAAGATAGGCGCGAGCATCGCCTCCCCACTGCTCATGAAGATCAACGCCGTTCACACCACGGACATTCATTGGCGTGAGAAACTTCGATGCTTCAAAGCCGGTGCCGTAGATCAGCACATCGAAGTCATGTTGCACTCCGTCGGAAGTACGCACACCATTGGCATTGATGTTGTCGATCGCCTCAATCGTCAGCGTCACATCTTCGCGACCTAGCGCCATAGGAAAGGATCCGTTATCGAGCACTACGCGCTTCGCAATTGGCGGATACTTCGGCAGCACTTTGGCGCGCAACGCATCGTCAGGAACCACCAATGAGTAATAGCCCGTGAGCATTTCGCGTAGGAATTCGTTGAGTGCACTCACCGACTTGTCTTGGGGTTGCCACTGCGGATCAACGGTGGCCAACGGCAACAAACCGTTGTTTGTGCGGGCCATTATCCACATGCGATTCCAACGCATGTACGCAGGCACGTGCCGCAACAACCAACGAGTGCCTTCGGGTACGTCATCCTGATAGTCAAATACTGGCAACAACCACGGCGGCGTACGCTGAAACACAGTGAGATGCGAGGCTTGTTCTGCCACAATGGGAATGAACTGTGCCGCACTTGCGCCGGTACCGATGACACCGATTCGTTTACCCGCGAGTTCTACCGAGTGGTCCCAATTCGCTGAGTGAAACGACGCGCCCGCAAACTCTTCTATTCCAGCGATGTCAGGCATCTTCGGACGGTTCAATTGTCCGACGGCGCTCACAAGTGCGTTGAAAACACTGGTCGTTTCGTTCCCCGCGGCGTCACGAGAGTGAACAGTCCACCGCTGATCGCCATCACTCCAGATCGCGTCGACAACCTCAGTTTCGAAACGGATGTATTTGCGGATACCCGTTTCTTCCACCACGCTGGCGAAGTAGTCCTGCAACACAGGTTGCGTCGAATAGAACTGGGGCCAATCAACCGTCTGTGCGAACGAATAACTATAGAAGTGATTCGGGATATCGACGCGACAACCGGGATACACGTTTTCTACCCACGTACCGCCGACATCGGAATTCTTTTCGAACAGTTCGACCGCGATGCCAGCTTGGTTCAGTCGGTGCGCCATTGCGATACCGGACATACCCGCGCCGATGATGCCAACATTGAAATTACGGTCCGGCGCGATGTCGCGGGCATTCCAATCTGGGGCCCGCAGGTCATTGCCGTTGAGGGCAAGTTCCTCTTCCAACAACGGAAGGAACTCAGCGTCCACCTCGCCGCCCGAAGCAAACGCTATGAGCCGCAACAACGTCGCTCGATCCGGATCGGGCGCTGCAACTGCGCCAGAGTTGCGGAACTGAATCAACGCGTCGGCGGCAATATCACGGGCCAACGCCAGTTGATCGGGTGTATAACCCCCGTCGGGTTCAAGCATCTTGGCGGGGTCAAATCGCAAGTCGTCACGTAGCAACGACAGGTCGCCTGTGAGTTGGGCCACTGAGCACAGCAACGGAGGCGGCAGCGCACCCCCTAATGACGCTCGAATGACATCGTCGGACTCCGCGATGGTTTCAGCAGCAGGATTCAGGCGCATGGTCCTCCAGTCTCGCGCGTTGCAGCCGATTCACCGACGATCAGGCGCTTCGGGCGCCTATAACGGACGAGTATCCGCGTCTTGGATCACTTTGATGATGTCACGACCGATCGGTAGGGCGGCGCAGCCATGATCGGCCTCACAGATGAAGTCCCATTTCGGTTCCGCCGCGGCATGACATGCCGAGCACTGCAGATCGAAGCGATTCTTAACTTCATTTTTGCCACGACTGACGATCGTGGTGCCCTTCTCGTCGATATCAAGAAAGAAGAACTCCCAATCGTTACCCGCCGGGTTGAAGCCTTTTGCTCGCTTCACCATGGCCTCTTGAGGCACCAGTTGCACGATCGAACCCACCGGGTACACACCGCCATCCTTCGACCTCGCCACTTTGAGCGTCTCTTCAAGATTGCCGAGACCGTTGGAAACAAAGAAAAACCGAACCGGCGTCATCTTCTTGAGGTTCACAAACGTAGCTTCGGTCGCCACAAAATCAACCGGTGTGGCCGCCGTAGTTGCTGCGACCTGCGTGGTAGCGGTCGGTTCGAGCTTCGCCGCGGGTTTCGCACTGTCACCACAGGCGACGAACAACCCGAGAGACGCGGCAATTGTGATGGTCGCCCAACGAAACGATTGTACGCGAGAGGAAGTCATCATGAGCCAGCCTCGCGTTACTGTGCTCAAATATGCAATTCGACATACAGCCGACCGCCGCGAAATTCGAAGAATTAGGGTTCTACACACTCGCAGGCGCTCCAACCTCGCCGCGAGAACTCCTCGGCGAAGTGCGCCACGCAGAAGCCCTGGGATTGGGCACCGCGTTCATTTCCGAACGGTTCAACATCAAAGAGGCCGCTACGCTCTCGGGGGCTGCGGGCGCAGTCACCGAACAAATTCGCATTGCGACCGCTGCCACCAATCACACGTCGCGCCACCCAATCATCACTGCGAGTTACGCGACAACGATGCATCGTCTCACAAATGGACGGTTCAGCCTTGGTCTCGGCCGCGGTATCGATCCGCTCATGGGAGCTTACGGAATCCCAAAGATCAGTACCGCGTCGATGGAATCGTTCGCGAAACTCATGCGCAGGCTCTGGGCAGGCGAGGCAGTGTTCGACTACGTCGACGCACAACGCGTCTATCCGGTACTACACCTCGACGCGAGCTTCAACGAAGAAATTCCACTCACACTGGTCGCCTTTGGACCCGACACCCTCGCACTGGGCGGGCGATGCTTCGATGACGTAGTGCTGCATACGTTCTTTACCGACGAAACAACCGCCGCCGCAGTACGGATCGTCAAAGACGCAGCCGAACAAGCTGGGCGCGACCCAGCGACGGTTCGAGTTTGGTCGTGTTTTGCGGTTGTCGGCGACCACATCGACGAACAGTTACGGCTCCGCAAAACAGTTGGCCGGCTCGCCACGTATCTGCAGGGCTACGGCGATCTCTTGGTGCGAACCAATAATTGGGATACCAACGCTCTGGCCCGATTCCGGGCTGACGAGATGGTCTCGTCGTTTCCGGGGGCTATCGACGGCAAGGCAACACCCGAACAACTCACACACATTGCAACGCTGATTCCCAATGAGTGGTTGGCCCCTGCGGCAACGGGTTCGCCTCAGCAGTGCGTGACCGCGATTCGCAACCAATTCGACCTCGGTTGTGACCGCGTCATTCTTCACGGCGCGACTCCAAGCGAGCTGCAGCCGATCTTGTCGAAGTACGAAACGCGTGACACCTGAGTCGCACCACGACGTAGAGTGTCGCAAACCCCGACAAACACCACCAGACGCCCATCGGTATCGCGCCCAGCGTGGGATTACGCAGATATCCTCACACCATGTTGGCATCGATGACACCCGACCTCGATGCCCGAGAACTCCAGATCGCGGCGACCGCAGTACTCTCGTCGATCCGAAATCATGAGTCGCCGCTGCGGGCCATCGGCGATGCACTGGGCGATCTCGCGGCTCGGGTCGGAGCTGAGCACGTCGTGCTGGGCATCGACGACAAGCACCTTGGCCGTCAGGTATTCACTTCGAACCGGGCACCTCTCGATACCCATACTGCCCCGCTCTTCGGCCCGGCCAGCCTCATCACCGATCCCGCGATGACAATCGACGCTGAAGCCGCGCAACTCCTCATTGTCGCAGCCGAATTGGCGTTTGCATCGCTACACGCCAGCCCGAATTCAGCCCAACTCGACTCAGCCGAAACGCGCGTCGGCCTGCACCTGCGAAACCGTCTCGACGCCGCAACCGCCGCGGCATGCGAGCTCGGTTGGGGGTTCGCACTTGTGCTGGCCCAATGCGACTCGCCGCATGGATTCAGCGCAGCAGCCTGCGCGCCAGAACAGGATCCATGCGAAACCTACCGACTCGACGACCACGAACTTGCCTTCATTCTTCCCTCCACGCGCGCCACCGACATACCCGAAAAACTCGGTCAAATCGCTCATCGCTTCGGCTTACCGACTATGACGTTCGGCGTTGCCATGTGCCCCGCCGATGGAAATGACGCGCACACAGTGTTAGCCGCGGCTGCGACGCGCCTCAAAGAAACCTTAGAAACACGGATGTTTTCAACGGAAAATCCCGGCATGCAGCCCACAATTACTGTACCGTCGGCACCGTGAAGCAGCGCCTGCAAGCCTGGCTGCGCGATGAGCTTTCAAAGGTCGTGCGTAGCGAGATCTCGCAGACCAACGCGACCTTGGAACACAAAATCGAAACCGGTATCGCTGAGCTCCACCACGACATTGCTGAGCACCACAGCGGAGCAACTGCGCTTGAATCTGCCCGCAACCAAGACACCCAAGAACTTGCGCATGCGTTGACACAACTCGCGAGCGCGATCACAGCATTGCACAGCCGCCTCGATGCCGACGTCAACGAACGACAACTTCACCTGTCGTCGGTGGAGTGGTTAATGCGCGAGCTGATCATCAGCTTCCCACAGCCAACATCGCACGAGCCGTCGACGCTGCTCGGTGGCACGATTGAACAGGGCTCGCATCAGCATTTCCGAGATTCCGATGTTGTGCCCATTTCACCGAGTGGCGAGATCGATCTTCGCGAAGCAGAACGAACAGTCGGAATGCTCGTCGAGGTGCGTTCGCGATTCCATGATCGTTGGATCCGCGGTTTCGAAATCCGCGAGATCATCGACGTCGGCGATATACGCCGGTTCAGGCTCACGCGAATCTCTGATCACATGGCATTGCCGGTCTTATTCGACTCCATCGATATTCGACCATTGCCAGTGCAACCCGACGCCGAACATGCCAGCGAGGCAACCGGCGACGCCGTCGATAAAACGGTGTAGAACACCTTGATGGGTATGCAAATCGATGCGTTCGAACTTCGTCGTGTGCGAATCCCGCTTGTCACGCCCTTTCGAACCTCGTTCAGCACCGAGACGCATCGCGACGCGCTGCTAGTGCGGAGTTTCGCGCACGACGGACCGACAGGTTGGGGCGAATGCGTGGCCGACGTTCAGCCCTTGTACTCACCTGAGTATGTAGACGGAGCCGCAGACGTAATCGAGCGGTACCTCATCCCACGGATATTCGCCTCGCATGGCCCTGCCGCCGAGGACGTCGCCAAACTACTCAGCAGGGTGCAAGGTCACCCGATGGCAAAGGCTGCGTTGGAGATGACGATCCTCGACGCCGAATTGAAGTCGCAAGGCATTTCATTCGGCCAGCGTTTAGGAGCCAGTCGCGAACGCGTCGATTGCGGGGTGTCTGTGGGCATTCAAGGATCGGTCGCGCAACTCATCGACACGGTAGCGGGCTATGTCGCCGCGGGCTACAAACGAATCAAGCTGAAGATCGAGCCCGGCTCCGATGTGCAATTCGTACGCGGCGTACGCGAGCACTTCGGGCCCGACCTCCTACTGTCGACCGATGCCAACGCAGCGTATTCACTCGACAATCCCGCGCACATCGCAGCGATGCAGGCTCTCGATCCATTTGCATTACTCATGCTCGAACAGCCATTGGCACCGGCCGATATCCCAGGCCACGCGGCACTCGCTCAGCTCATTGCGTCACCAATCTGTCTTGATGAGTCAATCGTTTCCGCGAAGAGTGCGCGGTACGCGATCGAAATCGGCGCCTGCAAGATCATCAATATCAAACCTGGCCGCGTCGGCGGATATCTCGAAGCGGTCAAGGTGCACAATGTGTGTGCGGAGCGGGGAATCCCGGTTTGGTGCGGAGGCATGCTTGAAACCGGGATCGGACGCGCCGCGAACATTGCCCTCGCCGCCCTGCCCAACTTCACATTGCCGGGTGACACATCGGAATCGAAGCGCTACTTCGCCCAAGACATCACGGAACCGTTCGTACTCGAACACGGTCAGCTCCGCGTGCCGACCGGGCCAGGCATCGGCGTCGAACCGTTGGCATCATCGCTCAAAGAGTTCACGACGAGCGTCAAGCTGATCTCGCGCTGACCCAACTGAGGCCTGCGGCGGCGCCACAACTACAACAGCGGGAGTGTTTAGTTCCCTTGGTGCACGAAGTATTGCGCGCTCATCGCAGCCGCGAGTGAGAACAGGGCAACAACAGTGATCATGCCCTCTCAATCGGCAGCCACTCCTAAGTTCTTGAGGTTCCTACGGGCAATAGCACGGCCGCGACATCGGTCGATGTGTTTACCAAAACGATGAATCGGTGCTGAGCCCTCGACTGGGGTGGGCACCGGTGATCACCGGTTGGCAGTTGCCATAGCCGCTTCCTCCACCGACTGGATCTTCGACCAACACGAAGGTGTCACGAATTTGGTGGAGGTCTTGAAACACCTCGGCAGCAGTGCAATCCGCAATCCGCTCCCCTTCGGTGTGCAATACGCCCCGCCATTCACCGTGATGATGCCCCTTCCACCCGAAATACAACCCCGCGCCAAGATGAAACCCGGTGTCGGTCGGCACCCGAAACGTGACTGGTCGTTCGCTGCCGTCGACCATCCGTGCGTGCACGGTTCCACCCTGCAAACGCCGAGTGACCGGATGAAAATCTAAGTCGAGCTGCAGGTCGAGAAACGGCTCTACGCTGCCGTCGGCATGTTCCACTCCGCCAGTGACTGTCTTGTGCAACACGCTCCCAAAACCCTCAACGATGATCGCGTGCATAAACATTGCGTAGCGACTGCCGTCGGAGCGTTCGAACAGCATCGGGCACCAGATCATCGAGAAACTCACGCCGTCAATATCTACAGGATTGAGCGCAGGTTCAAGATCAGTCGGGGTTTGCCCCACGTCGTAGCGCACGCCCCAGCTGTGATCCCGCGTACTCACCCAGGTGTCGTTCGACATTTCGGTACGCTTGCCGTCGATCTCAATCCACCCCGACGCCACGCCCGTCTGGTGGTAACGAACAAGTTCCGCACTAATGCGACGGCCGTCTTGCGTACGCTGCAATGTACGTTCTTCGGTTTGGCAAGGCACCACAGAATCAAAAGTCCAGTCGAACGCAATGGGTTGCACATCGTTGGGCTCAAGACGGAACCGAACCCTGCGCAGCGGTTCGAGTACTTCGTAGTGAATTGGGCCAATCACAGTGGTGTTCAGATCGGGTGCGAGCTGGCGGCTCGCGCGAACGGTGATTTGTTCGAGACCTCGCGACACGCCCGCGTACGCATCCATCACGTTTCGATTGTTGTATTTGCCTAAGCCAAAGCCAAGCTGCAACGACCCGTCGCGAGCTGCCGCCATTGCGCACACCTTTTCTGTCCACGCGAGGTCAGAACTCCCCACGGTGGCAAACGTTTCTGTGACTTGATGGCAGAACATTTCGTCGGCTGCGGTGACGGGGCCAACGGGGTTATTCATGCGTTGTCCTTTGCCGTAGGTATGAAATACGGATTCCAAGGCGAATCTCGTTCGGCCAATACTGCGGTGACGCTCGGCTCTCCGCGTGCCCCTGCGGCGAGCGCTGCTGACGTAGCAGCTCGATTGTGCGCGTATATCAACTCGGCGTCGGTCGCGGCCGGGTCAACCCAGACCGCAACGATCAAGCAATGATCGCCAACGGTGGACGCGTCGATGGCACCGGCGGCTATCGCGTCGGCTACACCTGCTGCGACCCCGGCCTGTGCCGCACCCCAAGTGAGCGTGCCGTGTAAGTCATTTACAACGGCCGCTTTGTTCACAAACAACGTCATTGGCTGCACTGGCAAATTCGGACGTAACACGCATACGAACGGAACATGGCCTGCTCGAGGGGTGGCGAGTGCTGTCGCCCATGCAGCTTCAACCGGGCCACCTCGCACCCCAAACACCGTATTGACGTGGGCGACGTGCGGTACCTCGCCCACGAAGCCTTCACCGATCTGCGCCGCTTTGACAACACTCATAGCCGCGAAGCTACTTTCTCACGCATGCGCGACTACCAGTCTTCATTGAGTTCATGGGACGACTACCCCGTTCACCAAAACGCCGACACGATTCGCAACGTTGGCAGCAGCGACCGCAACTTTTACGATCGTTACTACTTCAACATGCACGGCAGTAGCGATGAGCTCTTCATGGTGATGGGTCTTGGGCAATACCCCAACCTCGCGACATCAGATTGTTTCGCTTGCGTGCGCCGCGGCGACTCGCAATACGTCGTACGAGCGTCGCGCGAACTCGGCGATCGCATGGATACCAGCGTTGGACCCTTTCGCGTCGAAGTCATCGAACCGTTGAAAAAGGTGAGGTTCGTCTGTGATCCATCGTCGCACGCGGCAACCGATGCCGATAGTGGCGAACTCCAAATCGCGTGCGATCTCCAATGGGAAGGGTCGATTCCGGCATTCGAAGAACCACGGCAGTACGTGCGACGCCACGGGCGGGTGCTGTTTGACACCATGCGATTCGCGCAAACTGGTTGCTGGACGGGATGGCTCGAAGTCGCTGGCGAACGATCCGACATCACACCCGACCGCTGGTGGGGAACTCGTGACCGGTCGTGGGGTGTTCGCCCACACGGCGAGAAGGAGCCGGAGGGAATCCACGAACACACCGGGTCGATGCAAGGCATGTGGAACTACGACCCCATGCAGTTCGACGACCACTCCATTCTCTACATGCTTAATGAGGAAGCCGACGGTCGCCGTGTACTGGAAGAATCAATGCGGATCTGGAGCGATCCTGAACGCGAGCCAGAGTGGCTCGGGCGCCCGGAATACGAGCACACGCTTACACCCGGCACCCGTATGGTCACGGCGTCCACAATTCACTTCCCGGATGCTCCCGAAGGTGCGTTTTCTGTGAAGGTAGAACCGTTATTGCCTGCGTACATCGCGATTGGCACCGGCTACGGCGTCGAGGCCGACTGGCGGCACGGCATGTACCAAGGACCACTCGTGGTGCAGGGTCGCGAATTCAAGATCGCCGACATTGAGGCGCTCGGCCAATTCACGATCGTGGACCAAGTCGCCCGCTTTACCCAGACCAACGGTACGGTCGGCTACGGCCTCCACGAACACGCCTTCATCAAATCGTTCCCCAAATACGGAATGAACACCGACTACCAAGGCGCGAGCTAGCTGTCTGGCAAGAATCACTCCGAGGGCAACTAGTGCCCGAGGTCAATTTCCATCTTGGTTTCGCGTCCGTTGGCTTCTTGAAGAGGACGGCTGTTCGGCTCGTGTAGGTGAGTCTTCAACGATTCGATTTGTGCTTTGCTCATCGTGATCGGTTCCACCATGACGTTCCACGACACGCCTTCGCTACACGGCGGCGTTGTCAGCGAACCGTCGTAACGCAACACATCGTGGGTTTCGGGCAGTAGCGAGGACGGATCGAACGGTTCGTCGACATCCGTCTCTTGGTCAATTTCACCAACCGCAGCAAGCAGGCCGTCGAAATCTGTGAGCGCGTCTCCTTCTTCGACCATCACTCCTACGACAGCAAGCTTGTCTTGGGCGTCTTTGTGCACCAGGTGCACTTCGAGTTCGAATTGCTTGCCGTCGATGGTGTGTTCGCTTGGGAGATGGACATGGAACTGCACAAGGCTGAACTTGTGGTCCCCGGTCGTCATCGTTCCTGCGCCTTCGGCATTCACCTGCACAGTGTGTCCGTTGTCCACAACAGAAACAGCATGCGGCTCGTATTCAAACTCGGTCTCACCAGCGAATCGCTTCACACCTTCGGTCTTCAGCGCGATAGGTGATTGTTTGGTGCCTTCCTGGCAAGCGATGTATTGGTCGCTGAGCGCGCCCCAATCTTTGGCTTCGGCGTAGGTCCAGTGCGGAGCCTTTCCAGCCTTGGGGGGCGTCTCGTGCTCGGCAGTACTGGTCTTCGTAGGCTTTTCGGCAGCGTCGTGTTTGCTTGGCCCCGCGCCGTGCGTACCTGATTTCAGCTCAGTCACATCGGCGCGCAGCTGCGCGAGTTGTGCGGCTACTGGCGCTTCGACCTTGCCATTCGACATCGTTGACGTCACCGAGAAAGTCGCCAGAGATCCAATCAGCAACCCTGCAACCAGCTTCGAATGATCGCCTCGCATCAACGTCTTGACTTTGTCGAGGCGACTCAATTCCGGGGCATTGGGCTCCTCCGCCGGTGTTTCGTCAGCAGTCGCGACCGCACCTACGGGCGGCGCCGTTCCAACTTCCGGTTCAGGAGTTTCAGAATCCACATATTCGCATCGGCAACAACAATCTCCAGTTGAGCTGGAATTTTTTCGTCGTTGCTCGATACAACAGGCTCTCTCGGGGATACTCCGAGGGCGATACGGATTCGGCGGGCACTGGTCGCAGTCTTAGAATCTGACTACCCATCAGATTTTGTCACAACTGCGCCCCGTGGAGGCAATTGCCATGTTCGATGTCAAAATTCTCGGTGCGCGGTTAGTCGACGGCACTGGTGCTCCAGAACGGCTCGCCGACGTTGGAGTTCATGGCGGACGAATCACCGCCATCGCGGACCCAGGCGCCCTCGACGGTGACGCAGTCTCAACCATCGACGGCGTCGGCCAGGTACTAGCTCCAGGATTCGTCGATCCCCACACTCACTACGACGCGCAGCTCCACTGGGATCCGTTCGCAACGCCATCCAACGTTCACGGTGTCACCACAGTGATTGGTGGTAACTGCGGCTTTTCACTGGCGCCGATCAAACCAGAAGCGGCCGACTACACCCGCAAAATGATGGCGAAAGTCGAGGGAATGCCGCTTGCCGCACTCGAACACGGCATCACCTGGGATTGGCACACCTTCGGTGAATTTCTCGACCGGTTCGAAGGCAAGATCGCGGTCAACGCGGGATTTCTTGTCGGTCACTGCGCAATTCGCCGTTACGTCATGGGAGAAGCCTCTGTTGGCGAGGAAGCGACGCCCGAACAAATCGACAGGATGGTTGCGCTCCTCAAAAGTTCAATCGAATCAGGTGGTTTAGGGTTTTCAACTACCCTTTCGCACACGCATTCCGATGGCGACGGCGCGAAAGTTCCCTCCCGTTGGGCTAGCAACGACGAAGTGCTCGCACTGTCGGGCGCTGTCAAAGACCACGAAGGCACCACCCTCGAAGCAATCGTGAGTGGCTGCCTCGACATGTTTAGCGACGAAGAAATTGAACTGCTGGCACAAATGAGCGCGGCCGGTCAGCGCCCGCTGAATTGGAACGTACTCACCGTCGACTCACGCGTCCCGCAACGCATTCCCCGCCAGCTCGAAGCTGGCGATCGCGCCAAAGAACTTGGTGGCAAAGTGATTGCGCTCACGATGCCGTCAATCGTGCCCATGAACATGAGCTTCGGGACGTACTGCGCGCTCTTCATGATCCCTGGGTGGGGCGAAGTCATGGGCCTCGACCGACCACAGCGCATCGAAAAGCTCCAAGATCCGCAAGTGCGAGCTGAGCTCAACGCCAAAGCCGACAGTCCCGACGCCGGTGTTTTCCGCCGATTGTCCGCATGGGGTGCCTACGTCATCGGCGACACCTTCAGCCCAGACAATGACGGCCTGAAAATGCGCAAAGTCAGCGACATCGCGAAAGAGCGCGATCAAACGAACTTCGATTGTTTGCTCGACATTGTGATCGCCGACGAACTGCGCACCATCTTGTGGCCCATCGCAAGTGACGGCGACGACAAGAGTTGGCAAATGCGAGCAGACCTGTGGGACGACCCACGCGCCATGCTCGGAGGATCCGACGCCGGCGCGCACCTCGACCGGATGTGCGGCGCTCCATACACCACCCGCTTTTTGGGCGATGTGCTGCGCGGCCGCAAACTGGTGTCGCTCGAACGAGCTGTGCAACTCATCACTGAAGCACCCGCGCAGCTATTCGGCCTCCGAGATCGCGGCACCATCGCCGTTGGACTGCATGCAGATCTGGTGATGTTCGACCCAGAGACCATCGCATCCGAGCCCGCAACCTTGGTTGAAGATCTTCCGGGCGACACCGCGCGCCTCACTGCAGGCTCAATCGGGATGACGCGTGTTTGGGTGAATGGCGTGGAAACGGTGCGCGACGGTATAGCGACGGGCGCAACTCCTGGCACTGTCGTACGCAGCGGCCGCGATACTTACACCGTGACAACGGTGTAAATGCTCATAGTCTCATTGCATGGATGCAATGCAACTAGTTCGAACCGCAGGCCGATCAGGATTGCTGCGCCCACTCAGACCCGACCGCTACATCAATGCGGCTCGAGCGCTGCGACAACACGGCACAACGCTCGCAGGCGCTTGCGTTAGCGCCGCCGCGCTGTACGGACGCGACACCGCGATCATCGACAACAATGGTTCCACCACCTATGCCCGCCTCCACGAACGCACCAACGCTCTCGCACACGCATTAAGTAACCACGGCGTGCAGGAAGGCACCACCGTTGCCCTATTGGCTAGGAATCAGGCACCGTTCGTAGAAGCAAGCGTTGCGTTATCCAAAATTGGGGCGCACATCTTGTTACTCAACACATCCATGGCCGCGGCACAACTCCGGGACGTTTGCGATCGTGAACAACCCAGCCTCATCATCTTCAATGAGGAATTCACGGAGCTCGTCTCCGAACTCAACGAATCAATCCAATGTGTCAACACATTTACAACGAGTAACTGGGCATCGTCACACACCAGCGCTCCGCTACCCGCACCAAAACGCGCCGGCCGCACAATCATTTTGACTTCCGGCACTACAGGCATTCCCAAAGGCGCTAACCGCGGCGCACCGCGAGCATCGACCGCCACATTTGGAATGCTCGAAGCGATTCCGTATCACCGCGGCGAACCCATGCTGATCGCTGCGCCCCTGTTTCATGCTTGGGGGTTCGCACATCTCGCTATCGCGTTCGCACTTGGGTGCCCGATCGTGTTGCAACCAAACTTTGATCCGCGCGACACCATCACCGCGATCGCAACCCATCGAGTGGGAATCCTCGTCGCGGTGCCGATCATGCTCCGACGAATGCTGGACACTGCCGGTAGCCCCACTACCAACAATCTCAACACCAATAGTTTGCGGCTCGTGCCGCTCTCCGGATCCGCGATACCTGCGGGCCTCGCCGAAGCTTTTATGGATCAGTTTGGAGAGGTCGTCTACAACTTGTACGGATCTACCGAGGTCGGTTCCGCAACTGTGGCCACACCCAATGACCTGCGCGCGGCTCCCGGCACCGCAGGGTGCCCGCCCCAGGGCGTCGAACTGCGTATCTACGATGACCACGACGCATTGCTTGAACCCGGTGGAACCGGACGCATCTTTGTTCGCAGCGCGCTCTTATTCGACGGGTACACCAACGGAGATACCAAGGCAGTTATTGACGGTTTTATGAGCACAGGCGACGTCGGTCATCTCGACGCGCAAGGCCGACTCTTTGTCGACGGCCGCGACGATGACATGATCATCAGTGGCGGCGAAAACGTGTACCCCCGTGAAGTCGAAGATTTGCTGGCGAAGCACCCTGAGATAACCGAAGCCGCAGTCGTTGGTGTCGACGACCTCGACTTCGGTCAGCGACTCTGCGCCTACGTTGTGCGCACTGGCGATTCACAGCTCAGCGACCAAGATGTTCGCGCCTACGTTCGTGATCATCTCGCTCGCTACAAGGTGCCGCGCGACGTCGTGTTTCTCGACGCACTGCCACGCAACCCAACGGGCAAGGTGTTGAAACGAGCCCTGCTGTGAACCAGTATCTCGCGGTCGACATCGGCGGCACCAAAATGGCTGCAGGTGTTGTCGATGATGAGGGCGACATCGCATCCTCGCGCACAATACCGACTCCGAAAACGCTCGACCCAGAAGCCGTATGGCACGCACTGCGTTCCATCATCGATGAACTCGACATCTCAAAGATTTCGGCGGTGGGCGTGGGATGCGGAGGGCCGATGGCTGCAGCGGGAGCGACCGTGTCGCCGCTCAACATCCCGGCTTGGCGCGAGTATCCGCTGAAGGCCGTGCTCGCGGCCCATTGCGGTGCCGCAACGTACCTTGACAACGACGCCAAGGCACTAGCGCTCGGTGAAGGCTGGACCGGCGCAGCGCGCGGCGAGACAAATTACATCGCAATGGTCGTGAGCACTGGCGTGGGGGGAGGGATTGTGCTCGACGGCCGTTTACTCGACGGCGCGACGGGCAACGCAGGCCACATCGGCCATATCGTCGTAGAACCAGGCGGACGATTGTGCAAGTGCGGGGCGCGAGGGTGCGTCGAAGCAGAAGCGAGCGGTACCGCTATCGCGGCGATCACCGCCGCGCATCCCAAGGATGCGCCATTGCCAATCATCGAACGCACCGGCATGATGGTTGGTCGGGCAATTGCTGCAGCCGCCAACTTGCTCGACCTACACCTTGCCGTCGTGGCCGGATCAGTAGCGCTCGGATACGGCGAGCCGTTCTTCGCCGCGGCTCAGCGCACCATGGACGAGCTCTGCACAATTGAGTTCTCACGCAACACGGTGATTCGTCCCGCCGGGTTGGGAAGCAGAGGCCCGCTCATTGGCGCCGCACAGGTGGCCCGACGTCAGTGCGCTGAGACCTGAGCGCTTGCCTCCGCACGACATTGGATCACTACGGCAACAAGCCCTGACTTTGTAGTGCAATTTCGAGTTCGTCGCGCCGATTGATGCCGAGCTTCACATATACACGGCTGAGATGGTTGTCGACGGTGCGCGGCGAAACGAAGAGGTCTGTCGCTATGCGTCGCGAACGTTGTCCCCTCGCGGCTCTGCGCGCGATGTCGAGCTCGCGCGGCGTGAGCAAAGTCGGCGATGCGGTTCTTTTCGATTCGGCGAGAACTGGTTCACCGTTTGGGAGAGTAGTTATGCCAGAGACCGCCGCGAGACGCTGGAGATGTTCGAGTAGAGCGGACGCCGCTGCACCGGTGCGTCGCGTCGCGTGCACAGCCTGTTGATAACAAACCATCGCATCGAGAGCAAATCCGAGCCTTTCGAAACGGCCGGCGATTTCGCCAAGTGCTGATGCATCCGCGTTCCAATGGGTTGCGGCCTGCCGTTCAAGTTCAGCGAGTTCCCCTTCGAGTGGGAAGCTGAGCACGCTGTACGCGTCTGGTTGAGGTCGCCCCATCCGAGTGCAATTGTGGATGAATCGCTGCGCGATCGTGTTGCGATCGTTTCGAGACGCGAACTCTGCTGCGCATAAATGGAGCTCGACGGCGAGATCGAATTCTCCCCGCGCCGCGCTCTGCCAGGCTCGAGCGGTCAACACGTGCTCATGCTCTTTGTCGCGCCATCGGTTCGTCGTAAGCTCAGTGACTAGCGCATCGAGTTCAACGGGTTCACCTGACACCATCAGGCACATCGCAAGGGTGCTGGCTACTTGCAGACTCCATTGATCGCGACCGATCGAATCACACAGCGCAAGTGCTTCACGGGCGAGCACCGCTGCCGATTGCACCAAGCCTCGGGCCACTTCCACGTGCGCGAGCCCGCATCGACTATCAATCGTCGCAACCTTGTGGCCCGCCTGAACGGCTTCGGCGTGAACGGTCTGAAAGTCGGCGTACGCGGCTTCGAGGTCGCCGAGTTCAAGGTGCGTCTCCGCGCGGACAAGCAGGGCTTCTCCGGGGAGAGTACCCATGCTTGTGGAGATCGCATCGTCGAACGACAGTGCGACCTTCGAGTGATGCATCGCCTCGGACAACGATCCCGAGATACGAGCGGAATAACCCATGGCGATACTCGCCCGCAGCTGCGTCCATGGATTATCGGTTCGTTCCATCGCTCGGTTGCCCCACTCGACGGTCATCAGCCGGTTTCCTTGAAGCTGAGCGATCGAAGTCAGGGCTCCTTCAATTCCACCGAGCGCAAGAGGATCGCCGTATCGCGAATATTCATTCTCAAGCAGCGCTATCGCAACCGGTACGGCATCATCGATTGCCAACGCCCAAGCGGTCGACACGATTGCCAACATGCGTTCAATGTCGTTGGTCGCGAGCGAAAGCAATGCATCGACGATCTCTAGGTTCGCGTCAACGTCGCCGTAACGGGCGAGATTGTGGGCAAGGATCGTGCCAACTTGCAAAGTAGGCTCGTTCGAATACCACCACCTGGCTAGCTCCAACGTGACCGCAATGTTCCCGCGCGAGCGTGCAGTAGTAACGGCTTCGCCAACTACATCACCATCAAACGGGAGCCCAGAGGCGGCGAGCCATTGTGCGCGTTGCACGACGTCGATACGGTTGTCTGCTGATTCGTACAGGCGTGCAAAGCATCGCGAACGTTGCGTTGGGCTCACTCCGCTAGCTACTACTGATCCATACAGAGGATGCGCGACTGTGTAGGCAGTGGCCAAATCTGTGGTGACGATCCACGCGGCGTCTTCGAGGTCCAACAACGCGGCCGTTCCAAGCGACCGCTGCGCGAGCGAGCACTGAAGTGGCCCTGCGACCGAGATCGCGGCAATAGCGTCGAGCGCGCTCGGGCTCAGGCGACCGAGACGAGCAGATACCAATTCGCTGAGGCGACTCGGAACCGATGCTGGCTCATGGCTGTCGCGGGGCGGCAAATCGATCCAACGCAATCCGCCTTCTTGGCGGACTGCGGACGTCGACATCGCATGGCGCAGCAGTTCGGTGATGAACATCGGATTGCCTTGTGTGCGTTCAAAGATGGCGTCGATAGATGTCGGCGCTACCTCACCACCCAGACCCGCGACCACCAGCGCCCCAGTTTCTTCGCGAGTAAATGGCATGAGGTCGATGCGCACTGCATCACCATCTCGCCACAACTGCACTAGTGCGTCGTGCAAAGGTAACGGTGCACGGTACGTAATAATGGCGCTACACCATCGCTGGGCGACAAGTTGCGCCACGGTCAGTGCGCTCGCGTCATCAAGCCATTGCGCGTCGTCTACGAGCAAGAACGCTCCAGATTCGTTGAGCGCACTCGCGGCTCGGTGGAGGGATTCGACCGCACTTTCTGGCAATTCGGGACGATCGCAGAGCAGCGGGGCGATCGCGGCGTAGGACTCATCATGGGTGCGTTCGGTCCCACGAAGGCGCAAGATATTGTCGGTGCGCTCCAGCGTTTTCGCTATCTCATTGGCGAGACGGGTTTTGCCGGTACCAATCTCGCCCGCGATGACAACCGACTGGGCGACCGACTGCTCAAGCGCTGCGATCGCGGCGCCGAGCGCCTCATGCCTGCCGAGCAACGGTAAGAGGTCGCGCCCGATCGCGCTGGGCGGAACCATGACGACACACTACGCGCCTGCGCTAGGCCTTATAGGTAAAGACTCCACCGTCGATGACTACCGCTCCGTCTTGATTCACCGTCTGATACTGAGCCTCGCCGGGGGCGTTGATCCACATCTTGACGGTGAGCGTGTCGCCTGGCATCACCGGCTTACTAAAGCGGTTGTCCATGCTCTTGAACTTTGCAACGTCACTTCCGCACAGCGTGTGCAGCAACGCGCGGCCGGTAAAGCCGTATGTGCAAAGGCCGTGAAGGATCGGGCGATCAAATCCCGCGAATTTTGCAAGCTCAGGGTCGGAGTGCAGCGGGTTTCGGTCACCAGACAATCGATACAGCAATGCTTGGTCGGGCCGGACCGCATAACTCACTTCGTGATCGGCGGCACGCTCGGGAACCTTGGGTGGGTCAGCGATCTCATCGCCCTTGGTACCGCATCCACCCTCGCCACGAATAAACGCTGCAAATCGAGTCGTAAAGGCCGGCGTGCCATCGAGGTAGGTCGAAACGTTTTCGAGTCGCACCACTGCTGCTTTGCCTTTGTCGTATATCCCAACAAGCCGTTGCACTGTGGTGACTTCGCCGTCGGCGGGAATCGGGCCGTGCACGGTGACGCCTTGTTCGCCATGCAGCAACATCCGAAAATCGAAGTCACCCCACTTCGGTGCGCCCGCGCCGCCACCCATCGCGACGACGACCGGGAGTGTCGGCAGCACTCGCTGCGACGTGTTCTGGCTGTTCTCGGTCGTGAACTCCAGTTCGAATCCCGTCGGATCGGCTTGGCCCGCGCCAACACCCAGCGCGTACAGCAGCGCGTCTTTCGACGTCCACGAGTTGCTGCCCGGCTCTGAGACTCCGCCAACCGCATCAAGGTTCATTGACATATCGACACTCCGTTACAAAAGTAGCTATGAATATTGACTTACTCGAACATTCCCGCAGCTTTGCGGGCTTTCTCCACGAGCCCGGGCACGATCGCTCCAAGCGTGTTGGGATCCCAGCGTTCGCCATCGTTTTCTGCGGTTGGGCCACGATGCCAGCCTTCAGCAACACCAATGCGATCGCCCGCGACCAGAAACACCTGACCGGTAACGTCTTTGGACTCAGGCGACCCGAGCCAGCAGACCAATGGCGAAATGTTGGCCGGGTCAAGCGCATCGAATTTCGATACGTCGGGAGCGCCGGGCGTGCCGCCCATAAGGTTTTCGGTCATTCGCGTACGAGCGACCGGCGCAATCGCGTTGACGTTCACGCCGTAACGACCTAGCTCCATCGCAGCGATGACGCTGAACGAAGCGATGCCGGCCTTTGCCGCGCCGTAGTTGGTCTGACCAACGTTGCCGAAAATGCCGCTGGGGCTTGTGGTGTTGATCACTCGAGCATCGGGCTGGTTGCCGGCCTTGCTCTGGTTGCGCCAGTACTCCACTGCATGCCGAGTGGGTGAAAACGTGCCTTTGAGGTGCACTGCAATCACCGAATCCCATTCGGATTCGCTCATGTTGGTGAGCATGCGGTCACGCAGGATTCCCGCGTTGTTGACCACCACGTCGAGTCGACCAAAGTGGTCGATCGCTTGCTGCACCATGCGACCTGCGCCCGCGAAATCGGCGACGTTTTCGCCGTTGACGATCGCGTCCACACCCATTTCGCGAATCATCGCGGCAGTTTCTTGCGCCGGATGGATATCGGCGCCTTCACCGGTGGCATCGCCTCCGAGATCGTTGACCATGACGTGAGCGCCCGACGCGGCATACGCGAGCGCGTGTTCGCGCCCAATGCCTCGACCTGCACCCGTAATGATGACAACGCGACCTTCGTTCAAACCTGCCATGACCTGCTCATTTTCTCCGTGTTCGAGGGACTGCGGGACGCTATCTCGCAACTGGCTCGCGTGTCATATGCACGAACCAGCGAACCGGATATTGAACCAAGCTGACCCCGTCGAACGTGCGACAATGCAGCTATGCCCGAACCATGTTACGACGACATAGTCGAGGCGGCCGCGGCCCTCGCTCCCGTGATCGTGCACACGCCCTGCGCCCCGTCCACGACCTTGTCTGCCATCACGGGCACCAACGTGTGGTGCAAATTCGAGAATCTGCAATACACCGCATCATTTAAAGAACGCGGCGCCCGCTGGTTTTTAGAAGGCTTGGATGCCGCACAGCGAGCGCGTGGTGTTGTTGCTGCGTCGGCGGGCAACCACGCGCAAGGCTTGGCTCATCATTCCAAGCTGCTTGGGATTGAAGCAACCATCGTGATGCCAGTCGGCACGCCATTCACGAAAATTACCCGTACCGAGCTTTCCGGCGCCAGGGTAGAGATTTCCGGCGAGTCGTTCGCCGATTCCGTGGCACAAGCGATTGCGATAGCGACCGCAACTGGAGCCACGTTCGTACCGGCGTTCGACGACGCCCGCATCATTGCCGGTCAGGGCACCGTCGCGATCGAAATGCTCGAACAAGTAATTGAGCTCGACACGTTGATCGTTCCAGTGGGCGGCGGAGGTCTCATCGCAGGTATGGCGATCGCCGCTAAGGCGCTGCGCCCCGACATCCGCATTGTCGGTGTACAAGTTGCTAGTCACGCAGCGATGGCACAGCTCACGCACCCCGATCGGCTTGTCGCGGCTGACCTCGTCGGCGGCGCAACCATCGCGGAAGGCATCGCAGTCACCGCTCCAGGGACGCTGACGGCAGACATTTGTCGGCGCCTCGTCGACGACATCATTGTGGTCGAAGAACAAGCAATCGAAGAAGCCGTTGGATTGTTCCTCGAAATCGAAAAGGTTGTGGTGGAAGGCGCTGGCGCCGCGGGACTCGCGGCATTGCTCGAAATGCCCCACGCGTTTGTTGGGCGCAATTGTGGGATCGTGGTGAGCGGCGGCAACATCGACCTGCGCGTGCTCTCGTCGGTGATCCTGCGTGCGTTGGCCAGAACGGGTCGCATTGTTCACTATCGCCTGGAAATCCCCGATCGGCCGGGCGTGTTGGCGTCGGTTGCGACCGTGGTGGGCAACACCGGTGGCAACATCATCGACGTCGAACACCACCGTGATCGGCCCGGCGTGCCGCTGCGAGAAACCGTGCTGGAGGTCTCGGTCGAAACCCGAGACCGCGAGCATGCCAACAGAATCGCAGCGATGCTCGCGGCCGAAGGATTTACCGTTACATCCGGGTAACGCGCCGAGTATCAGTTACGCGACGTTGCGGTTGCAATCTGGTTGGCGTCTGATTGCCAAAAAACATTCGTCGCGTCGTCGACTCCGTTGCATCGAACGCACTCCCAGCAAACAGTGAGAAGATAGGGCGAAAAGGCCAACCCGAGCATGTGTCGTTTGGCGTTTCATGAATCGCTCCTCACAGCGAATTTCTCACGCGGTCGGAGACCCCCGCGGACCCACTACTTGCCACGTGCAGCCCGACACTAGACACTGACAGTGGTGAAGTAAAGGCAGCTCGCGAAGTGCCCCCAACACTCTTTCTGCAGAATTTCCTCGCAGAGCGAACACGGCGGGGAGCAACCGATCTAGATTTCCTCACATCGCCCCTCGACCAAAGGACACCCCCGTGCGACTGACCAAAATCACAACCCTGCTCGCCGCAGGTTTGCTCGTTACCGGCCTCGCCGCCTGCGGCAGCGACAAAAAAGAAGACGCCGGTGGAGTAACGACGACTGTTGATGGCACGGACTGCAAGCCGCTCGGCGGTTTCGCTCCGATTACAGCGGGCACCCTGACTGTCGTCACGAGTTTGCCGGGCCCGGGTTTTTGGGAAGGCTCCGATGACGACCCAAGCGCAGTGACATCTGGATTCGAATACGACATCGCCCAGGAAATGAAGGCGAAGTTCTGTCTCGACAAGCTCGAAGTTCGCAATGAGAGCTTCGACGCGATCACCGCGGGCTCAGTGACTGACTACGATCTCGCACTTTCGCAGATTTCGATCACCGATGAACGCGCCAAAGTCGTTTCATTTTCGAAGCCGTATTTCGAATCGAACCAAGGCATCTTGGTCAAAAAGGGCAAGAAAATCAGCACTATCGAAGATGTCAAGAACGCCAAGTGGGGCGTGCAGACAGGCACGACCGCAATAGATCTGCTGGACAAAATTGAGCTTGCGAACGAAACCAGTGTGTATCAAACATTGCCAGACGCGTACACGGCACTCGATGCCGATCAAGTCGACGCAATTCTGATCGATACTGCAATCAATCTCGGACAAGCCGCCCGTTCCGACGGCAAATTTGAGGTGGTTGGTCAATTCGAACAAGAAACTGGCCCCGACCAATACGGCGCGATTCTCCCGAAGGACTCCAAAAACGTCGCAGCAATCGACGCGGCGTTCGACGATCTCAAAACATCTGGGAAGTTGGCCGAGATTGGCACGAAAAACCTCTCTACCGATCCCGGAAATATCCCGATCATCAAGATCTGATCACTAGCCAGTGAACGGGAACGCTGGCGTGGTGCCGTCTTCAACGAGGACGGCACCACACTTCAGCTCGAATCGCGTCAAATCAATCATTGGCGTATTCGCCGCACTTGGCATTGAATCGTTATTGATCTACGCGCTGCACCAGTACTGGTCAACCGTCGGATTACTCGATACCGCAAGAGCCGTTGCACTTGGCTTGCTGATAGCGATCGGCCTGTTCGGAATGAGCGGTTGCTGGTACGCGAGCCGTGCGCTTATCCACGCGCAGCGAGCAGACAAGCAATGGCGTGCTGGACACCATCAAGCTGCACGAATCGACGCGGAAGAATCACGAACCCATCTTGCGTCGCTTGCTGGTATCGGTCTGGCCATCCTCATCGTCGTTTTTCTGCTGCTGTTTACATCCGCCAACGGTGGCAAGATCCGCCAAGTCTTTCTCAATGGAGACTTTCTGAGCCGAAGCCGACCTGCGCTCTTGCGCGGTTTCTGGCTCAACATCAAGATCTTCGTCACGGCACAGGTACTGGTCACGATTTGGGCGTTGCTCGTCGCGATCGTCCGGCAACTCCCTGGTCGCGGAGCCGCACCCGTCCGGCTCCTCGCGGTCATATATTCGGATGTCTTTCGCGGCGTGCCGGCAGTCATCGTGATCTACGCCGTGGTGCTTGGATTTCCATTGGCTGGCGTGCCGCCATTCGCCGACATGCAAGATAAAGACCTCCAGCGGTTTTGGCTCGCAGTCCTTGCGCTCGTGCTTGTCTACGGCGCGTACGTCTCGGAGGTATATCGCGCCGGGATCGAGAGCATTCACTGGAGCCAAACCGCGGGCGCTCGATCGCTCGGTTTGTCGCAGTGGCAGACCTATCGCCATGTGATTGTGCCGCAGGCAGTGCGCCGGATACTGCCGCCACTACTGAACGACTTCATTGCGCTGCAAAAAGACACGGCGCTGGTTTCCTTCGCCGGCCTTGTCGACATCGTCGGGCAATCAAACCTCCTCAAAAACCGCTTTTTCAACCTCACGCCAGTGTTTGGAGCAGCACTACTTTTCTTGGCCGTCACAATCCCGTTCACACGATTCTTGGATTACCTGATTCGACGCGATCAAGCAAGGACGCAAGCAGGATGACCGAGCCGTTTATCGAGATCAAGCAAGTACACAAGTGGTTTGGGGAAAATCATGTGCTGCAGGGCATCGATCTTGAAGTGCACGAACATGAAGTCGTCTGCCTAATCGGTCCATCCGGTTGCGGCAAAAGCACGCTGTTGCGCTGCATCAACGCACTCGAACCAATCCAAGAGGGCTCGATCCGAGTTGACGGCGAACAGGCGTCCGGGCGAGGCGTCGACGTGAATTGGTTGCGCCAAGACGTCGGCATCGTTTTTCAGAGCTACAACCTCTTTCCCCACATGACTGTGTTACGCAACATCACGCTCGCGCCAATCAAAGCGCTGGGGCTTTCGAAATCCGAAGCAACTGATCGAGCGATGACACTGCTCAAACGCATCGGACTCGACAACAAGGCCAATGACTACCCAGACCGATTGTCAGGGGGTCAACAGCAACGAGTCGCCATAGCACGCGCTCTCGCGATGCGGCCGAGAGTGATGTTGCTGGACGAGATTACGAGTGCACTCGACCCGGAGCTCGTCCACGAAGTCCTCAACATGGTGCGCGAACTCGCAGCCGATGGCATGACAATGTTGCTGGCGACGCACGAGATGGGCTTTGCCAAAGAGGTCTCGAGCCGCGTCTGCTTTTTGTACCAAGGCAAGGTCGAAGAAATCGCCGAGCCGCAAGAAATCTTCAGCTCACCGAAGAGTGCACACACACAGCGATTCCTGAAAAGCATCATCGAAGCTGGGCGCCTCTAGCGACTAGTCCGGTTGATTGAGCTCGACTTGGTTGCCCGCGGGGTCATGGAGAAACACTTGCTGTCCGGCGCCTGGCGTGCGTGCTGACCGCTGGTATTCCACGCTGTGATTGTCTAAGTGGTCGCACCACGCGTCGATGTCGTCAACCTGTAGCGCGAAATGCGACATCGTGCGCTGCGGGTCGCCGAATGCCATGAGGTGAATCTGTTGCGGGCCAGCATCGAGCCACGCTCCGGGAAACCCAAAATCGGGACGGTCGGTCCGTTGTGAACAACCGATCACGTCGACGTAGAAATTGACGGCTTCGGACACATCAGCGACGCACAACGCAACATGGTGGACACCAGCAAGAATCGGCTTCATCTCCACAGTCTGCCCCAAAACCCCGCTTCTGATCCGCCCACGACGCCCAAACGGGACTTCCCACGCGCGCAAAACGGAATTTCGGCGGCAGTATCGTGCGCCGGGATGCAGATCGTCACCACCACTGAACGGCTCGTTATCCGCAAAATGACGATCGACGATGCCCCAACACTGCACCGCTATCGAAACGACGCCGAAGTCGCTCGCTATCAAGGCTGGGCAATCCCGTACGCACTGCAGGACGCTGAATCACTGGCTCGCGACATGGACCTCAACGATCCCTTCGCACTCGGAGATTGGACCCAGTTGGCTGTCGCCCGCCTCGAGGCTTCCCACGCGCTCATCGGTGACGTCGCGGTCCGGTTAGAAGCCGAGGAGCCAACGGCCGAGATTGGAGTGACGTTCGACCGCGCCCACTGGGGAGCCGGATACGCCAGCGAGGCTGTAGTCGGCGTTGTCGAACATTGCTTTGAGCGCCTCGGCCTCGCCCGCGTGGTGGCGTTCACCCATCACGCAAACGAACCCGCCCAACGAGTGCTTGAGCGCGCCGGCCTGCGCTTCGTGGCTACCGATGGCGACGAGCTGGTTTATTACCTCCGAGCTGACTAACCCTCGAGACGACCGGGCAGCGGCATCGACGCGCCGCTGCACCATGTTCTAGTTTCTGAATTCGTCACAGAAATTCGTTTTCCAAGGAGCTCTCTATGGGTGCACTCGAAGGCAAGGTCATCGCAATAACGGGATCGGGGCGCGGAATCGGCCGGGCGGTCGCTGAGTTCTGTGCGAGCGAAGGCGCCGCAGTCGTTGTCAACGATTTCGGCGTTTCCATCGATGGTCAAGAACCGTCGAGCGAAGTCGCCGATGAAGTGGTTGCCGCAATCATTGCCAATGGTGGGCGCGCGGTCGCCAACGCGTCGAGCGTCACATCCATGGAAGGTGGCGCGTCCATTATCCAAAGTGCAATCGACAATTTCGGCCGCATCGACGGTGTCGTTTCGGTGGCGGGGATCTTGCGCGAGCGGATGTTCTTCAACATGAGCGAAGCCGAGTTCGATCCGGTGGTCGAGACGCACCTCAAGGGCACATTCACCGTTTTTCGTGCTGCAGCGCCGCACTTCAAGGCGCAGGGTTCCGGTGCTTTCGTCGCCTTCACTTCCGGCGCATACGCGGGCTCGGTCGCGCAAGCGAATTACAGCGCAGCCAAAGGTGGCATCGTGTCGCTCGCCCGTTCAGTGGCGCTGGGAATGAACAAGTATGGCGTGCGCTCCAACGTGATCGCACCAGTCGCTAAGAGCCGCATGTCGGGCAACGTGCCATTCGGTATCGAGATGGGCGAGCCTGAAGACGTTGCTCCGATGGTCGGCTTCTTGCTCAGCGATCTTGCCGAGGGCATCACCGGTCAGGTGTACACCGCCAACGGCGGCAAAATCGCGGTCTGGAATCAACCAGTTGAAGTGCGAGAAATGCGTAAAGATGGCCGTTGGACCATCGAAGAAATCGCAGGTCGCATCGATGAGGTCGGCCAAGAAGAACTCGGCATGCTCAAAGTGCTGGCCGAACGCGAAGCCGCGGCAAAGCTGGCCAAAGAAACCGGCACGACACCGAATCAGTAGGCACTCGTTCGCACGTGGCAGCCGCACGCAACGACGCAGTCACAACAATTGGAAACCCCGCGTTGAGCGCGGGGTTTCTTGTTGAGCGGGGCATGCTCGGAATTTCGCTCAAACATCACGGTCGTGAACTCATTGCATTGCCGCACACCGTCGAGGCGTACGCCGACGGAAAGCTGACTGGTATCCCGTTGATGCATCCGTGGGCCAATCGCTTGCGTTCGCACCAATACACGGCGAGCGGTCAGACGATCGAAGTTCCAACAACGGTGCCAACTGACAACAACGGTCTCCCGATGCACGGCATGATGCACGGCAAGCCTTTCACGACCGTTTCAAGGTCAAGCGACGCGCTTGCAACGACGTTTGCCTTTACCGAAGCGGCTCACCTTGCGCAATTTCCCTTTCCACACCGCATCGACATTGGTGCATCGATCACCTCAGCACCGACGCGGCACTCACTCACGATTTCGACGGCCATCACGAATCTTGGTGATAATCCGATGCCAATCTCGTTCGGATGGCACCCATACTTGGTTGCGCCAGATGCGCCTCGCGCCGCATGGCATCTCAGGCTCCCTGCATCTGAACGTCACGTGCTTGACGACCATCTACTCCCCACCGGAGAAACGACACAGTTCGAGCACTTCGACGAAGCGATCGCAGCGAGCACGTTCGATGATCATTTCGCACTCGGTGACGACCGAAGATTCGCGGTCACAACCGCCAAATTCGCGATCGAAATCGACTTTGACGAGCACTACCCGCACGCTCAGGTTTACGTGCCACCCGACCTCGGCGATGGACTCCGCAACTTCGTGTGCATCGAGCCGATGACCGCACCGTCAAATGCGCTCGGCGACGGTCTCACGCCGATGTTGCCAGGTAACGAGACCTTCACCGCAGCATTCACCATCACCGTCAGCTGACAGCCGCGTCCAGATTGCGTTAAGTTCCGCGCATGGTGCAAGCACTCGACGGAATTCGTATTCTTGATCTTTCCTGGGGCATCGCAGGGCCGCTTGGAGTACTGCTACTCGCTGAACATGGCGCGGATGTCATCAAGGTCGAACCGCCAGGAGGCGACCCGTTTCGCTCCTACGACGGATACACGGTGTGGAACCGCAGCCGTCGCTCGATCGAAGTGGATCTCAAGTCCACCGAGGGAACTGCAACCTTCACTGATCTCGTTCACAGTGCCGACGTCGTGGTGGAAAGTTTTCGACCAGGCGTAATGGATCGCCTCGGCTTCGGATACGACAAGATCGCCGCCATCAATCCTGCAACAATTCTGCTTTCAATTCCTGGATATCCCAGCGGGCACCGCTTCGCCTCGCGCCCCGGCTATGACGCCTTAGTGCAGGCCAGCTCCGGCCAGATGTGGGAACAACCGGGTTGGCGAATGGGGCCTATTTTCTTGCACATGCCGATGCCATCCATGGGCAGCGCATACTTAGTGCCGACAGGAATTCTCGCGGCGCTCCACGCGCGGGAAGTCACCGGTCGCGGACAGCACGTGAGCACCAGTTTGTTTCAGGGTGCTCTGCTGTACACCACCCAGATTTGGCAAGACGTTGAACGAGCGCCGGCACAATTTCACGAACTCATGGGCAAGAGCTACCCACCCGGAATACATCAACAAATGATCTTTGAGTGCAAAAACAGAGAATTCCTGCACCTTTCAGTAATGAGCGGGCTCACGCCGATCAAGAGCCAGGATGCGATCCTGGGGCTCGAGGACGCGCCCGATCCGTTCGCGTTCATGGCAATGTCAGCCCAAGAGCGCGAGGTGATCAACGGCCGGCGTCGTGAGAAATTCTTAACCTGGGATCGGGCCGCACTCGTGGCTGAATTGCGGGCCAACAATCATGCCGTCGAACCGATCATTACGCCTGGCGAAATCTTTGCGCACCCTCAGACAATCGCGAACGGACTCGCCGCCGCAGTCACCGACCCAACGCACGGCCCGACAACGCAAATGGGCGTACCCATCCATCTCCTAGGCACTCCAGGCGCAATCCGAGGACCACAACCAACAGTTGGCCAACATACCGACGAGATCGTACAGGAGCTGCGATCGAATACCCGCGCCGCGTCGACTCATGAAGCCAAGCCAAACCAGGGCCAAGCGCATGCGCTACAGGGCATCACAGTGCTGGATTTCGGTCAGTACCTAGCTGGCCCATTCGCAACCATGGTGCTCGGAGACCTTGGTGCAAACGTCATCAAGATCGAACCAGTCACCGGCGACGGCATGCGACTCGCAAGCAAACCATTCTTTGGGTGCCAACGCGGCAAACGATCGCTCGCGCTGAACGTCAAAGACCCTGCTGGTCGCGAACTCGCCCACGCGTTGATCGCGAAGGCTGACGTCGTGCATCACAACATGACACGCGGTGTCGCGACCAAATTGGGCATCGACTACGCCACCAGTAAATCTTTGCGGACCGACATCATCTATTGCAACACGTACGCGTACGGGCTACCGGATCCACTCGGTCACTTCGGCGGACTGGATCCTCTGTATCAGGCGTCAGGAGGCATCGAATACGAGGCCGGTGCTGTCGCGGAGGGCAATACACCTTTGTACTATCGCTTCGGCATGTGCGACGCTTCCAACGCGATGTTGAGCGCGGTTGGTGTTCTTCTCGCGTTGCATCATCGTGATCGCACGGGCCAAGGGCAGGAACTCTGGACATCGTTGTTCGATGGCGGCGTGTTCTTCGCGAGCGACACTTGGCTCGATAGCAATGGCCTTACCCACGCCAGACCCAGTCTCGATCGCGGCCTCAACGGGCTAGGAGCGACCTATCGCTTGTATGGCACCCAAGACGATGACTGGATCGCAATCGCGGCATTCACTGACAAACAATGGACGGATTTGTGTGGCGTGTTGGGACAGGCTGAAATGGCCGCAGAAACCCGCCTCGCGACGCCGTCTGGGAGAACCCGTTCGAGGAACGAAATTGAAATCGTTTTCGAAGCCGCGTTCAAGCAACACACCGCGCGCTATTGGTCACGTGTCTTTGACGACCTCGGGATTCCCAACGAAGTACCCTTCGATTCATTCGATGGACGCCGAATTCTGCACGATGCCGACAACGTGGCGCTCGGGTTAATTGCCGAATACGAACATCCGCTGCTAGGACACTTGCGCCAACATGGATCGCTCATCGACATGTCCGAGACCCCGGGCACCATTTCGGGGCCGCCACCGCTCGTTGGGCAACATTCGCGCGAAATCCTCAGTGAATTCGGCATCGATGGCCGTGAAACTGATCGCTTGATTTCCAGTGGAGTCGTTTTTACCCCCGACGAAACCCTCGACGAATACCGGTCAAGATTCACGAACTGATAAGCACCGCTAGTGACTGTGCCGCTGATTCCGCCGGGTTCCGAAGTTGGATTCTTGGGCGATGCCGCCATCCCCGCCGATTTGTACTTCATCGCCCGCAGCCCCGCGCCACTCATCGGCATGGGTTTTCCGGCACGCGTTGATTGGCAGTTGTTGTGGGACGTCGGCGTGCGCCACGTGGTGTGCCTGACGCACGACGGCGAAGCGCCGTACGACAGCGGGCCGATCACGACCCACGCGATCGCGCTCCAAGACCTGTACTGCGAGCCAATCGGCCCGCTCGACCCAGTTGCCGAACGTGTTCGAGTGGAACAAGCCGGACGTATCACCAGCGACGCACTCCTTGTCGGTGAGGGCGTTGCGGTGCACTGCCGTGGCGGCAGGGGTCGCGCTGGAACCGTGCTCGGAGTCGCGCTCACGAACCTCGGACATCGGCCCGTCGACGTCGTTGGATACCTTGATCGTTTACATCGCGCCCGGGGCAAAGGCGGTTGGCCCGAGTGTCCGTGGCAATCCGCAACAGTCTTGCAACAACGCTGATTGCATCGAAGCTCGCGCGCTATTGCGCAATCATCATGTCGATCGCAGTCGCACCGAGATGTTGTGGCCCCGAAAATCGTCGTGCACTCCCAAAGGGCAGCACCGTGCCGTTTGCCGTAAGGATGTAGTAACCCTTGCCGCTAGTGAGTGCCCGAATACGCACGCCAGCGCCGTAGGACGAACTATTCGGTGTGGCCGCGAGACTTCCGCGAAATGGCACGCCGTAACTGAAAATTCCGCCATCAGATGCCACCAACCAATAGCCCTTTCCACTCGACGATGCGGTCATCGAAACCACGGGCTCCCAAAGATTGATTGCGCCCGCTGATCCTCGGAATGTCGCGTCACCAAAGCTGAATACGCCGCCGTCGGAAGCCACAAACCAATAGCCTCGGCCAGTTGCGGACGGGGTGATGTCGACGACCGGCGATCGCAATTTCATGCCGCCCGTCGACCCACGAAATACCGCATCCCCAAAACTGAACACACCACCATCTTTGCCAAGCAACCAATATCCTTTGCCCGAAGGAGTCGGCGTCATCGCAACTATTGGTGACCACAGCGCGACGCCGCGCATGTCAGAAAACCATTTTGCGTCGCCGAAAGGAAACACCTGACCGCTTGCGGTGGTGAGCCAATACCCTTTTCCAGACTTCGTTGCGGTTGCTGCAACTACAGGTGAGTCGATCCATGCGCCCACAAGATCGCCGTAGTGTTTCACACCGCCGAAGGGAAGCACTCGACCATTCGCACCCACGGTCCAGTAGCCCTTGCCTTCTTCTCCACCTTGAATCGACAACGCTGCGTTAATGAGACCATATCCAAACGAAGTATCAACCCCTGCGGCACCGATATCGGTCGCAGCCGACTTCATTTTTGACCACACCTCGGCTGCCGTCGAAGTTGGGCTCCTCGCGATGATCATCGCGGCAACCGCCGCGGCATACGGAGTCGCCATCGACGTCCCGCTCGCCCAGGCGTACTGACTGTCGCCAGACCCCCACGCCGACAAGATATTCGCACCGGGCGCCGCGATATCAACGTAACTTCCGTGGCTAGAAAATGCCGCGCGCTTGTTCGATGAATCCGTTGCCGCGACCGCGATCGCCTCGGGATATGCAGCTGGGTACATCACAGGATTGCCTGTTTGCGCATTGTTGCCAGCTGCGGCGAGCACCAACACACCTTTCGATTTCGCGTATTGAATCGCGGTCTGCATGGAGGGTGACGGGTCAGGCCCGCCCAAGCTGAGGTTGATCACACGCGCCCCGTGATCCGCGGCATAGATGATGCCTTGCGCGACATCAGATGTGAAGCCGGAGCCGTTTGCATCGAGCACTCGAATCGGCAAGATCTTTGCGCTGGGTGCACCCCCGACACCGCCGACTCCATTGCGACGACCGCCGACTATCCCGGCGACATGCGTGCCGTGGCCGTTTTGGTCATTACTGCCGTCGCCACTTCCAGTGACGAGATCGATCCCGGCCAGCACCGAGCCGTTGAGATCCTGATGCGTTTTGCGAACACCGGTGTCGATAACCGCGACGATCACACCTGCCCCTGTCGATGTCGCCCATCCCGAAGGAAACCCACTCGCCGCCAGGCCCCACTGCTGGGATTCAAATGGATCACCGCTTGCGGTCACCACTGAGTCTGGCTCCGGAACGCTCGCCCCGGATCGTTGCAAGGAAACTGGCCCAGCTCCTGGTGCGAATCGCACGACTTTCAAAGATCCGTCGGCGCCGCGCTCTAGTGCCCACGATCCTCGCGCAGCTTGGGCGTTGAGGGCTGCAATTGAGGTCAATGGCGCCAGCGGGACCGTCGATGTGGTGTCAAGTGCTATCGCCGCCGGCGTTGCCACTGTGAGTGAACACAGCAATCCCGTAGCGAGAGCTATCCCGAAACAAAGGCGGCACTGCTTGCGACCGAATTGAAGCATGCACCGTAGTTCGGCACTGTTTGTGACCTTCCTAAGCCAGAATTATCACTCTTCGTGATATTTAGGCTGCGAATTGCTCCAACACCTCGGCGAATCGGGTTTCAATCAGTGCGCCGATCTCATCGAAGTCGGATTCGGTGAGTTCCAGTTCACCAAGCGCGCTGGCAAGCATTTCGGGGTCGGCGTTGTCGTCGTCTTCGCCGATCAAGCGTTTTGCCGCCACGTCAGCGAGATACACGCCGTAGGCCACCGGATTAATACTCACATCAGGCTGATGGTGGTAGGTCACCCCTCGCACCAAGCCTTCTGGAAGCGCCCAACACTGGAGAATGAGACCGCCCAGCTCGGCGTGATGGACGCCCAGCACGTCGGCCTCGGCCTCCATACGTGTCAATCCAGCAGATCGACTCGTCTCAAGCAGTTCCAGTAGGTCCGACGATAGAAACCGAGACATAACGAGTTTGCCAACGTCGTGCAGGAGCGCTGCGGTCACCGTCTCAAGGGGAAGCTGACGCGGAGACATGCGCACGACGAGTTCGGCAGCTAATGAGGAGGCCACCGAGTGATTCCAGAGGTCGCCTTCACCGAGCCCGTACTCTGGTACGGCTCCCGCGAGCCGACCTTTGACCTGCACACCCAATGCCATCGAGAACACCGGCCCTGTACCGAGGCGCACCACGGCGTCATGCACGTTCGTAATCTCAGAGCGACTAGCGCTCCAAGAAGAATTGGCTGCCCGCAGCAAACTCGCGGTCAAGGCCTGGTCGAACTGGACGACTTCGACAACCCTTGCTATATCAGGTGAATCGCCCCCACTGCATACGAGCCGAGCCAGACGAAGCGTTGATACTGGCAATGGCTCAAGACACGCGGCGGCCTGCGCGAGAGCGTCGAGATCGATCAAGGGGTCTCTCCCCGGTTGTGCAGCACCACGGACTCTGATCGGCGTTCCTGGCGCTGAACTGAGTCCAATTCACGGCCTTTCTGCGGGGCCTCCGCCTACTCGATTGGTTCGCCGATCTCGCGCAACGCGGCCGCCAGCGCAGCCCGGAGTCGACGGGCCGTCGCAGGTGCAAGGTGCGAAATGAGACCGTAACCAGGCCGTCCCACCTCTTCAACTGTGACTACGACACGCAACTCGCCATCACCACAAGCATCGCAGTCGTCACTCAGTGCGACAGCCCAAGAAGTGGGGCTACGTTCTTCATCACCTTGAGGGTGGTCGTCGACGGAATCATCAATAGATCTGCGCACAATGTTCCTTCCGCATGTTCGAATTCCTCAGACCGCCAACGAGATCAACAGCCCGGCTTGGCCCAGGTGGTAGGTAACCATGATCGCGACACTCGCCCACCGCAGCGGCTTCACGAACCGATTCCACGCGATCAGCGAATCTGAAAACGCGAACAAAATCGCTCCGACGATAGCCAACGGTTCCTTCGAACCAAGCGAGGCCACCAACATCATGCTGATGACGGCCATGTAGATGGCCACGGGAGCGACCAACTTCGCATCATGGCGGCGCGCGCCGCCAAGCACGGCGTGGCCCACCGGCACAATGACAATTGGCACCAGCAAGAGCCCCGCAATCACCCAGTTTCGGGCGAGCCCAGCAACGCCGAACCCAACGACGTACGCAATATGGCCGAGGAGAAACGAGGCGAGTCCCTCGACAAACCGTTCCTTGGGAAGCATCAGGAACACATCTCCGGCTAACGACAGCACCAGCGCCACAACGAACCAGGGCCGCGCGCCAACGTCTCGAGGATCCAAAACCGCAGCAGTGACCGCAAGCAACGCCGTGACTGCAGGCTTGGTCGCGTATTCAAGCCACTGCAACTGCCACAGTCGTGACATCCAATTGCCGACCGCGAAGCACCCTGCGACGACAAGTAATACAACTGCGATGGTGTTCATTGAGCCCCGAACTGCGCCAAGACGACTAGGACACAAGATCCGTGGTGCGGCTCCTATGTAATGGCAAAGGTAGCGGTCGCCGTCATCTATCGACCAGACTGGAACCTATGGCCTACCACCACGTCGCGATCGCTACCCGAAATCTCCATGCCTCCCACCGTTTCTACACGGAATCGTGCGGCTTCGAACTCCAAAAGGTCGTCGCCAACCCGACACCTGAGGGGCAAGGTTGGGCTCGCCATCTCTTTTACGCGACCGACGGCGGGGAAATGCTGGCCTTGTGGGACCTGCACACCGCCGCGATACCCGAGGACTACCCGACTGCCATATCGACAGGGCTTGGATTACCGGAGTGGGTCAATCACATCGCGTTCGCGGCGAACGATCTCGACGACATGCAGGCAAGGCGCCAACGTTGGGTCGACAATGGCAATGACGTCGCTGAGATCGACCATGGGTGGTGCAGGTCGATTTATACCAACGATCCGAACGGCATCATGGTGGAATTTTGTGTTACGACCACTGCGTTTACCGATGCCGATCGAACAGAAGCAGCGCGCCTCCTTGACGCCGAGATGCCGGACCTCGATCTCACGGTCCCAGACATTCAGTTCTACGTTGCGAACGCATCAGCGTGAGTAGTCGCTGCAGTCGGATCCGATTGTAACGCTGCACCAAAAGACACGGCACGTTGACGAGCATCGCATATACGAACATCACAGCTACTGCCCAAGGTGGATTCCAGATTGCGAACACGGGCCAGAAGCTCAGTGCGAGCCAGTGCACCCACTCCGCCCTGCGGGTCTCGACAATAAATCGTTCGATGTGAGCGACTTCACGCGACACCGAGCGCTTCGCGAACCCACCTTGGAACACTGCTCCGAGTTCGGGCAGACGATCTTTCCATCGTTTGATCTGCAATGCCCGTTCGTACCATCTGCCGTGGCGCTCAAACCCGCGCGGTTTCGACCACCAGGTCTCTTTGCTGAATGAACCCAAGGGCCGCCGATGGCCGAAGTAGCCAATCCCCACGCTCCACAGGAACCATGCGCCGACGTTCAACGCGATACCGACGGCACCGGGCGGTCGCGTCATGGTTGATGTGTGCCAGGTCGCGACAAATCGATAACCCGATCCTTCCATTTCACTTTGCCGCGCATCAACATCACAATGGAATTTGAAAAGATTGCCAGAAATGCCAACGCTGCGATTGGATAGCAAACCGCCGCGACGTTAAAGCTCCCCACTCGTCGCAGTAACACCAGTAATTGCGCGGTGAACAACGCGTACATCAACACTGCGGATTGCGCCAACACCGGCCCTCCGAAGGCCATGCCAATAAGTCCGCTGGCGAATACCCAAGCGGACTCGATCAGACCAGACACCCACGCGGCGATAGCTACGGTTCGCAGCCAAGGCGTCGACCTCGCTCCCGCAGCGATGTTCTTGCTCCAACCTTCAACAAGCTGGCGCATACCGTTTGGGTACATGCGATATCGGAAATGATCACCGGCGACGTAGTTACGAACTTCGATTCCGGCCCGAACCGCGTTACGAGCGATTGCGATGTCTTCGAGCACGTCGGACTGCACTGCACTATGGCCCCGGATACGTTCGTAGTCGCCTCGCCGGATCGCAATACACGGACCGAACGCACCCGTCACGCGAGTTCGAAGCCGCACGTTCGAAAGCCCAATGCCCATAAACGACACCAAGTGAAACAGGCCCGAAGCTTGCTCGTACACCCGCCGCGTCTCGTGGAATGGTGCCACGGAGACGATACCTGGAGCTTCGTCAAGGCGTGCCGCGAGCAATTCCAAGAATGCTGGAGTCATCACTGTATCGGCATCGAGAAATACCAACACGTCGCCATTCGAGTGTTGCGCGCCTTGCCAACAAGCCCATGGTTTTCCCAACCACCCTGGTGGAGGATTCCCGAAGCTCAGTGCCGTGGCTCCCGCGTCTCGGGCGATGAGCGCCGTGTTGTCGGTTGACGCATCATCAACAACGATTACCTCAAACGGAGGCAGCGTTTGCGGCGCGACCGTACCCAACAAGTTTGGCAACGATTCAGCTTCATTGCGCGCAGGGATAATCACTGAGAAACGCAGTGCAGACCGCATCTCAGATGGCAGGACACTTCGAACACCGCCAAGTCGTGCCAACGACGGTGAGCGGGCGCCTAGTAACCACCCCATCGCCCATCGGGCCAAGAGCAACACCAACGCGAGATCAAGCATTGCAGTTCATCATCACTCGGCAATTCTCGATGGTGCGCACCTCCCGTAGCGTATTCGTAGCCAGCACGGGACACGGACGTGGATCGCTCACACCCTGAGGCCGATGCTCGCACGTCCGCCAAGGCCATCGGTTACTGTCCCAACGGTGAAAGTACGCATCGGATTTGGTGTCAGCGGTGTTGCCCCAATCGACAGTCATGGGTTCGCAACGTTGGTCGATGGTTTGGAACGCACTGGCTTCGATTCGCTGTGGCTCTCGGAACGTATCGGGGCCGCGAGTTTCGATCCCGTCACAGCGCTGGCCTTTGCGGCCGGGCGCAGCGAACGCATCAAGTTTGGGACAAGTGTTTCAGTGTTGCCCGGTCGCAACCCCGCAGATCTTGCGAAACAATGGGCCACGCTCGCGTTGCTTTCAAATAACCGTGCATTGCCAGCCTTCGGACTCGGTGTCGTGCATCCAAACGAACAACAGGCGTTCGGAGTGCGGCGAAATGAACGCGCGGCACGGTTCGACGAAATGCTGCCCTTGCTACGACGCATCTGGACCGAGGAGTCCGTCGATCATCAGGGTCGATTCTTTCAATACGAAGGTCTTCGGGTGGCGCCCAAGCCACCTCAGCCCCTCGACGTCTGGCTTGGCGGCAAGTCGTCGGTGGAACTGCAGCGGATCGGCAGGTTGGGTGATGGTTGGCTCGCGAGTTTCGCGATGCCCGAACAATGCGCAAATTCGCGAGCAACGATCGAGGCAGCCGCGGCCGCGGCAGGCAGATCGATCGACCCCGAACACTACGGAGCGATGCTGTTCTATTCCAAAGGCACGCTGCACGACTCGGTCGCGGCGCTCATCGCAAGCCGAAACCCTGGAGTCGATCCGGCGCTACTCGTACCCTCAACGTGGCAAGCCGTGCGAACACGCGTCGAGGAGTACGTAGCCGTGGGTTTCAGCAAAATTGTGCTGGTACCGTTCTCAGCTATCGATGATTGGTCGACCGAGCTCCCCGCAGGAGCAGAAGCTCTACTCGACCTACAAACCTGACCTAGTCCCGTTCGTAGACCCATCCGCTGTCTCGCGCCATGAGGAGCCGATGTCGAGGCCCGGTCGCTTCCAACAAATCGAGGTCTGAGTACGCGACGTCGCCATCGTAAATCGCAACCGCTCCACCACCTTCGAGGAAATGAAAGTTCGGCTCGAAGTGAAACGCCTCTTCGAATGTCAGTGTTTGCAGCGCATCATCTACAGATTCGAAACGTGCGAGTTGCAGCAACGTCACGAATTGTGGCGGCGCGATCTCGATGACGCCAGCGACCCGTTCAGCCAGAGCGACTTCAGGTGCCAACCACCGAACTGCGTCGCTCTCTACGCCATCAGCTTTCGCGTCAGCATGATCATTCCCGGCGCGACCGGCGAAGAACCACGTCGCGAACCGCTTGGGAGAGATGACCGGCGTCGTCCAATTTGAAAAGTGCACAAGCCCTGCGGCATCAACAACTACGCCGGCTTCTTCATGAGCTTCGCGAGCTGCCGCATTACGGGCTGCAACAACCAAATCGCCTTCACTACCGTCCCAGTCGACATCGTCGATGCGCCCACCGGGAAACACCCAAGCTCCACCATGAAAGTCAAGCTTCGTCGCACGCTTACCCATGAGCACTTCGAGTCCGGCGTCGCCGTCGCGCAATAGAGCAACGGTTGCAGCGTTACGAACCTCAGCACCGGTGGGCACCGCGCCGTTCGCCTTGACTTGTTTCGTCCACTCGTTCATATCTGTGCAATTCAACACGGAGCGCTGCCAGCGGTCAACTCTCAACGAAACAACGCTGCGGAAAGCGGTCTCCAACCAATCACCATCAGATGCGGACCAACCCTTGCTGGTCAGCGTGGCGAACCAATACGGCCTCACGCCGAGTCAAACCCAAAAGTTCGCGGCACAACTCGTGGGCTACCTGCTCAGCCTTGGAGGCAACTAGCGTTGCAGCATGAAACTCCAACGCCTGACGATTGAAATCGAGGCGGACCCCACACCGATCGCAATGATCCTGGCTGCCACACTGCGGCGGTCGGCACGGGACCCGAAACGCGCCACACGAATGCGCAAAGCTCGCGGCAACGTTGCCTTGAAGTCGACAGTCGACCAACAGGCGGCCACCATTCGATTCAATAAGGGAATCGTGCGAGTCGTCAGCGGAGTATCGAAAGATGTCCACGTCACGATCGCAGCCGATGTCAACAAGATGTCCGACGAAAGTCCGCCGAAGCCTCAGGTCCATGGCGCCGCCGCCCACGTACGATTGGCGTTGTTGGCAGCGAAGGTGCTTGACGCGCCTCACGGTACGTGGCAGGAAGAGGCGCGGGTGTTTCTGGCGCCCGTCCTGGAGATGCCGGGCGCACCGCGAGGGGTACGTGTGGTCTGCACCGACGACGAATCAGAATGCGTGTTCGGCGACCTGTCCGCCGTCGACTACCAAATCTTCGGATCGCAACATTGCCTCATCAACATTTTCTGTGGCAACACCGTATTCGGCCAAGACCTGCTCGACGGCAGAGTGACCGCGGTGGGAACTCTGAGCCATCTTGCAACAATGACGGGACGATCGATTGCTGTGATGCTGGGGGCCTCGTGATGAACGCAAACTCAACCAACGAGTGGCTCACCGACAACAGGATTCGTTGGGTGAAAACGGAAGGCGTGTCGATCGACGGCCTTGTTATCGGCAAATACATCGGCACTAAAAAGTTCCTTGACGCGCTACCCGACGGCAATGCCATCGCCGACCTGGTAGTCGGCTACGACATCGGCGGGACCCCATACTTGGCATGGTGGGACGAGTGGCGACGCGATGCCCTCGGCGACATTCACCAACAGCCCGATCTCGATACGCTCGTCATCTCCTCCGATCGACCCTCAACCGCCAACGTACTCTGCGATTTTACCGATCTCGACGGCAAACCACTACCGGCGTGCGCGCGAAGCACACTCAAAAGTGTCGTACAACAGCTCGGCGATCTTGGCCTCGTTGCACAAGCGGCATTTGAAGTCGAGGGCATGCTGTTCCAGCCGAGTCCTCGATCATCACGTGCCGCGAAGTATCGAGGCTTGGCACCGATGTCACATCCTGTGCACCTTGGGTATCTTCACTACAACTCGCGGCACATGATGGCGTTCATGGACATCTTATTGGAGCGCCTCGATGGGTTGGGCATACCTGTCGAGGGCTGGCACGACGAAGCCGGGCCCGGACAGTTCGAAATCAACCTTGATCCAGCAGACCCGGTAACCGCTTGCGACTACGTCGTGCGCCTCAAGCAAGCTGCGAAAGAGACTGCACTCGATCTCGGGCACACCATTACGTTCATGGCCAAGCCAAGCGAGGAATACGGCAATGGATTGCATGTACATCACTCACTACGGCGAGATGGAAGACCAGTGTTCTACGCCACAGATGGTGGCGAGTTGTCAGAAACCACGCGGCACTGGATCGGCGGGATGATGGCAACGATGCCCGCGGCGACTTCATTGTTTGCACCGAACATTAATTCCTTTCGCCGGATGGTTGAATTTGCAGCAGCTCCAACGGTCGCCTCATGGGCACAAGACAACAAGTCCACCGCGCTACGCGTGCTGTCACGGTCGCCGAACTCGGCACGCATCGAAAATCGAATCTCAGGTGGTGACGCCAACCCATACTTGGTGCTAGCTGGTGTTTTGGCTGGTGGTATTGCCGGGCTTCAGCACCACATCGAAGCGCCCGAAGCACTCACGGTATCTGGATGGGGACTTCCACCTGGGTGGCCCCACCTGCCAAACTCGATCACTCAAGCGGCTGACGCTATGAGCAGCGACACCCTGTTGCACGCCGTGCTTGGCACGTCGTTTTGCGATTACTGGGTGAACACGCGTCGTTGGGAATGGTTGATGTACCACACCACTGGTGGCGACGCGACGGCGAGTGCAGTAACGCAATGGGAACTCGATCGCTACTTCGAACTTGTCTAGGAAACCCATGACGACACGACGAAAACGGGTTGGGATTGTGGCACACCAGGAGCTCTTTTCCGACTCCGATGGCGACAAGTTGCTGCATTTCGTAGCGGCAACGCCCTACGTCAAAGCAGTACAAAGAGCGGGTGGCATTCCGTTGATACTCCCGTCGGTCGATGCGTCCGATGTTGACCTACTGCTCGACTGTGTCGACGCTTTGGTAATTACCGGCGGCTGTGATGTCGATCCATCGAGTTACGGAGCCATGCCCGAACCCGAACTAGGAGCAACCAACATTGAACGCGACCGCGCAGACATCGCGTTCGCACAGGCCGCAGTGGCGCGTAATTTCCCGACGCTCGGAGTATGCCGTGGTATTCAGGTATTGAACGTCGCACTCGGCGGCACCCTCACACAGCACGTCGACACTCATATGCGCCTGGACGCTTACAACCAACATGTGCACAAGGTGTACATCGATAGCGATTCACAGCTCGCGTCGATTCTGGGCGTCAACGAAATAGGCGTCAATACGCTGCACCATCAGGTCATCGATCGCCTCGGTAACGCAACACGAGCAACCGCACACAACGAAGACGGTCACGTCGAGGCCATCGAAATTATCGGAGCAGCCAACGTGAACGCCGTGCAGTGGCATCCAGAGTTGCTACGTCACGAACAGCAGCATCTCGCACTGTTCCAACATCTTTTGCGATAACGAGTCGGCGAAGTGCGCCACTAGTGACGAGCGAAGTGTGCAACCGCCCGCTTCAGTATCGCGACCTGTAGTTCAAGGACCCGATTCTCCCGTTGAATCGCCGTCACGTCGACCTGCGTGGCCGCGATTTCCGTCCGATCGAACACCTCATCGGGCATCCATTCCAACAAGATTGACTTCGGGATACCGAGTCCCGAGGCAACTGCTTCTATGAGTTCCGCACGATGATGCGCGTCGTCGGCAACGAGTTGAGCTTCGATTGCCTCCCGGGTTTCCACAGCAATTTCCGGTCGCAGATAAGCCTCCCGCACGAACAGGGTCGCCGACTCAATATCCGACAGTGCTTGTACGCCATCGTGGCCCGTCGCTGTCGCCGTCATGCCATCGAGCCGTTCCACCAACGGCACTGGTTCAACGAGCGACGCGGTGGCATACACCTCATCTGCGAAATACCCGTCAGGATTCGATATCACCTTGGACTCCTCGATTAGCGCGACGTTGACTACGGCGGCATTACTTGGCACTGCAGGCTCCGACATCTGTATCGGCGGGATTTCTCGTTCGACAAATGCCGAGGCCAGTTGCTCAATCGCGGCGACGAGTGGTGCAAGTTGCGCCCCGAGTGCGTCGGCCACCGCCATGAAATTCGGTCCATCGGCGCCCGCAGACGACACCGAACGGCCGTCGGCCGACGGGCCCCGTTTCGATGCCAGCAACTCGACGATGAGCCACACCACTGCTGCTCCGACCAACAGTGCGAGCAACACGACTGCAGGTTGAATACCAGCAGAACGCGCGGCCTCAGTAATCGTGGGCTCCGGAGATGCGCTCGTCGTGGCGATCGTGCGACTACGGACCTCGGTAGGCGGTCGCAACGTGCTCGACCAGTGTGCAGTATCGGGGCCATATCGCAGTTCTATTGAAACCTTCGCAGGCAACTTGAGCGGCTGGGCCAACGTCACCGCGACCTGTTGCGTGGCCGATGGTGCAACCACAACAGCGACCGAAGTGGGTTTCACTTCTAGTGATTCGCCGATACGCACCTCAGCGTTCGCTGCAACACTGAGCGCGCCGTCATTGCGTACGTCTATGAGCAGCCGAGAGTTTGTTTTCGGATCTAGACGCACCCCGGCAATTTGCAACGCCGCTCGAGGATCGCCCGGAACCGAAATCCCCAATGGCAACGATGCTGCCGCTTCCGACTGGTCTACAACCTGCGCTTCGATCACCAACTCGTATGAGCCCGCGGTCGCCTCTAACGGCACGACAACGCGGGCATTGACGATGCTCGTTTCGCCCGGAGCGATCTCGACAATCGTGTTCGCAACGGTGGCCCATTGACGCGATAGGTCATCGCCGTCGACCGACACTCGAACTGTTCTATTGACGGAGCCTCGATTCGTCATCGCTGCGGCAACCGTTGTTTGACCGCCGGGCGCGGCCACAACGGCCAGTGGCTTTCCGTCGGCTGTCGAGAGAACAATCGATACAGAATCCGAGCCAGTCCGCGCGCCAGCAACGTTTGTCGCGGGCACAAAAATTGTGCACGCCACAGTCAGCCCGAACGCAGCGGCAAGTCGGTTCATAAACAATTAGTCGCGAACGCGTACTCCGTTCGCTAGAAGATTCCGCCGCCGCCGAAGCCGCAATGCCAAAGCACTACAAGCGGCCATTCCGGCGGCTCCACCACCAATGGTGACGGCGTTAAGTCCGATCATCGACGCAGCCGACTCAATAGGTTGGATGGGAGTGAGTTGCCCATCGAGCTCGTCGAGCAAGGCCTCGTCGATGCTCACGACCCCCGACCAGGTGGCCCGCTTCCCGTCGTCGTACGTCAGCACTGCTTCAACTTTGTGTTCGCCCAACGGTGCAGTGCGCGTCCATGGGATGAGCATCTTGATCGAAGTCTTCGACACGAAGGTATCGATCGGAAATTCGAAGCGAAATGAGGTATCGGGAATCATCAAGACTCCACGACCACGCGCGAAGGCATTCCCGGTATTCGCAATGGCAAGCTCGACATCTATTGAGTCTCCATGAGCAACTGCACGAGCACCGCCAATGAGGAGATTCGGCGATCGATCGCCCGCGATATCAACTTGTACTGCAATTACACGTTGTGCTTGCAAAGCGACGTTGAATGCTGCTTGGTCCGCGCCGCGCTGCGTGGCGCCTTGGTCGGCCTGAGTTGGAACTGAAACGCTCACTGCGCCGAGATGCTGCCCCGGCTCCGCGTCGCTGGGTACCTCTACACGAAACTCAACCGTTCGTTGCTCCCGTGGTGCAAGTTGAATCTGACGGTCGCGCACTGTGATCCATCGACCTGTACCGGTGGGTTTCGAACCCGGCGTACCGTAGGAGGCGCCGGTGCTCGTGCTGGTCCAGGCGTCAACCCCGGAAATATCAACCAAAACGGGCTTGGTATTCGGGTTCGAGATCACCACCGACTGACCAACGCTGGCGCCAGGTGCGAGATCCAACCGAAAAAACGCACCAGAGTCATCGCTTTGCGAACCTGGCGCCATCGCTGCGCTCACCACGTCAGTGCCTTGGGCAGCCTGCGCGGCCGGTTGCCCAAGCAACGACGCCGCCGTTACGCCGACGAATGCGACAAGGCAACCCATAGATGCTGATATTCGCGTCATGATGATCGTCTCTTCGCAGGCTTCGTGAATCAGTTCTCATTGCGCCCGAGGTCGGGTGACAACCCTTGTCAACCTCATCGGCCCCAGTGCGCTACGCACTAGGGCCGAAACGAGGTTTTTTAGATATGAGCAACGACGAAGAAATACGTTGCCACCGAGGGTGACCTGGCGGAGTGGGTCGCCACTAACGGTGATCCACTTCGTGCAGGGCCAGCCTGATTACGGGCCAGAGGCGACAGCAATTGTTGCGACGCTTGTGTAGGTACCAGTTCGTGCGGTGACCGGTACCGTCAATTTCAAGATCCGCGGTGAGATCAAGTAGGTACCGAGACCGTTGCCTGCGGTGGCAACCACAATCTTTTCGCCAGCTGCAAAGCCACCAGCCGAAGCATTGCCCGTCACACCAGTCAGGCTCGACGCACCGCCAGCGGTGACAACCGGTGCCGACATTGAAATGTTGGAAGCGAGAATCGTGTCATTTCCAGCTCCAGCGTTAACAAGGTCGGCCACGGTCAGCAATACGTGCCACCCCGCTGCGGACCCGGTCGCGTCCACGATCGTAAATGGGTTAACCGTGATGCTGGTGAGCTGCGGCGTGCCGTTCAAGGTCACCGCGGAAAAGTCGGCTATCGCCGGGGCGCCCGCCGGGTCGAAGTCGACTGTGCCGCCATTGACAACAACGTCAGCCGTCGCGCTTGGGGTAAACGCCGCGACTGCGAGCACAATAGCGCTGCAAAAAATGAGTGGTTTACGAAGATTCATGGACATCCTTGTCATTTGGCGAGTGCGAATTGCATTCTTGATTCCAATGCCCGACACTTTCTTTGTCGACACAAAATCGCCTCAGCTTGACGGTGGAACCGTCCCTGTGGACGAATGAGGCCATTCGAACTATCCATTCGCTTCGTCCAGGCACACGACGCCCGTGCGCCCCGTCGTGCGCTACGGCAGAACGTCGAGGGCGAACCGTTCAACTTTCGCGCACCACTCAGCTCGTGTTGGGGCATGAAATTCAACCGGCATCCACGTCACTCCGAGCGCTTCTAGCTGAACAATTTCGTCACGCAACTGGGCCACGTCATAATTGCCAATACCAAACATCGTGAGCGAAATCGGCGCAAAACAGATATCAAACGGCACTACCCTCCCAATCGAATCTGCATGTTGACGAGCGATCTCGACTCGTAGTGCGAAATCGTCGATGGTTTCGAGTGGCGGCGTGCGTGTGGCAGCCGCCGCCGCGGCAGGATTCGGAAATGGACACCATCCATCCGCAGTCTCAACGGCTCGGCGAATCGCCGATGTGGAATTCCCCCCAACCCATATCGGTGGATGCGGCTGCTGCGCGGATTTCGGACGCATCGTTGTACCGCGTGACCGGAAATGCCGCCCCTCAAACGCGAAAGAATCCTCGCTCATCACGCGTTTGATCACATCAATTGCTTCGTCGGTGAGTTCATTACGTTCGTCGTAATCAACTCCCAAGGCGTTGAATTCGCTTCGGAGATACCCAGCCGCAACACCAAGCGTGAACCGACCTTCAGAAAGCACATCGAGAGACAACACACTTTTTGCAGCTAGTAACGGATTCCGATACGCGAGCACAAGTATGTGCGTTTGCAATCGCAGTGTCGTCGTCGCGGCCGCAGCAAATGACAATGCCACAAACGGATCGAGCGCATGATGTCCGCCTGTGTCCAGCCATCGTTGATCTGCCGCTGGATGATCCGTGACATACACGGCACCAAATCCAAGGGCTTCAGCATGACGCGACATTTCCATCACGGCTGCACCGGTTACGAATTCCCCGACCGGCTCCACGTCAGAGACCGGCAACCCTAACGAAAACCTCACGATTCGCGCCAGATCTCTAGTTGCGCGGAACTTGACTCCATGGAACATCGCGGTCATTGCGCGGTTCCCCTGGCAACCCGAGTACTCGCTCACCAATGATGTTGCGCATCACGTTGGACGTGCCGCCTTCAATTGAATTGGCTTGAACCCGAAGGAACGCCTTCTGCGGGGTCGACATATCGAGCGCGTACTTCGGGCGATCGAAGGTGTATTCGCCGAACAGCGTTGCTTCCATACCCATGGTGTTCATGGCAAAGTTCGCGATGCGTTGATTGAGTTCGGCCATGACCAATTTGCCCGTCGATCCTTCGGGTCCTGGAGTGCCAACCTTGCGATTGTTCGACGCTCGAATATTGGTGAGGCGCAGTAATTCAGCCTCAATCCACAGTTTGGACAATCGATCTCGGTATACCGGGTTGGCGCGCGTCGATTCGTCAGCACGGCTAAACGCGTTAAGCGCGAGCGAAATCATTCCCGCGCCTCGCGGTGCAATCTGACCACCAATAGAAACACGTTCATTCATCAATGTCGTGAGTGATACGTGCCAACCTTCGCCGACATCACCGAGACGATGGCTGTCGTGCACCCGTACGTCGGTCATGAAAACTTCGTTGAATTCCGCTTCACCAGTGATTTGAACCAACGGCTTGACCTCAACTCCAGGTGCGTGCATATCGAGGATAAACATCGTCATGCCTTTGTGCTTCACTGCCTCAGTATCAGTTCGTGCAATCACGATACCGAAGTTGGAAATGTGAGCGAGCGTTGTCCAAACTTTCTGGCCATTGAGAATCCACTCATCGCCGTCGCGCACAGCCCGAGTAGAAAGCCCCGCCACGTCAGAGCCGGCACCCGGCTCGGAGAACATCTGACACCAAACATCTTCTGCGGTGAACAATCGACGCAGATACTCGCCCTTAATCGCGTCACTGCCGTGCGTCAACACCGTTGGCGCGCACATGCCGTAGCCGATCGGGTTGCGGCCATACGGCGACGGAGCGCCGGCTTTGCTCAGCTTCGAGTTAATGAACGTCTGAGCTTTGGGTGTGAGTCCTAGCCCGCCAAATCCCTCGGGGAAATGCACCCATCCGAGACCGAGGTCGTATTGGTGTCCAAGAAACTCTTCGGGCGTCGCCGTTTTCGGGTCACACTTGCTCAACAACTCGTCACACAGTGCGAGTACACGTGTTTCATCGCTCATCGGAGACCCTTTCGAACCACAGTTGACTGTCGGGTCAAGTCTAGAGAACCGCGGTCCGGCTACGCACTTCCGACCTCAAGCCCCCTGCCTGCGGACTCTTAGACTGCTCTCATGCGCGACAGTGGGGGTCGAATACGGAGAGTCGTGGGTTTCATCACAGTCGGGGCAGTCACGTTTTGCGGTGCCTACGTTGCCCTACTTCGTCAACGGCGATCGCCAGACGCACTCGACGCATCACGGGCACAACGCACCGCTCGCATCGCAAAACTCGGAGCTCGGCGAGCCCGCCGAACCGCATTCCACAAAGCCCGCCGCACATTCGCATCCACCCAGCGCCGCATTGATCTCGACGCGACGCACCAAATGCAGAGTGCCCAAGATGTGGCTGCAGTACTTGGCGAGATGAAAGGCGCGTTGATGAAACTAGGCCAAATGGCCAGTTACCTCGACGAAACGATGCCCGCACCAATGCGCGAAGCTCTTGCAACCTTGCAACAAGACGCACCACCGATGAGCGCAGCGCTCGCGGCCTCAGTCATCGTCAGTGAACTCGGCGAACACCCCAACGAGCTCTTTGCCGAATGGGATCCAGTTCCGATGGCTTCGGCATCTATCGGCCAAGTCCACAAAGCCATCACGCAAGATGGTCGTGCGGTTGCGGTCAAAGTCCAGTATCCCGGTGTTGACGCTGCCATTAGGGCTGATCTCGACAACACCGACATGCTGTTTCGCCTTATCGGTTTGGCGTTTCCGGGGCTCGACGGGAAAACGGTCGTAACCGAACTCAGGGCACGAATTATCGAGGAACTCGACTATTCAATTGAGGCGCGCAATCAGACGTTGTTCGCCGAGTGGTATCGAGACCACCCGTTCATTCACGTTCCGAGCGTGATCTTCGAACTGTCGACTCCTCGGGTGCTGACAACCGATCTCGTCGACGGTGCCCGATTCGACGATCTGCTCACATGGCCGCAGCAGGAACAACAGCTTGCAGCCGAGACTATTTTCCGCTTCGTGTTCCGAAGCATTTATCGCATCGCGGCGTTCAACGGCGATCCACATCCTGGCAACTATCTCTTTGCAAAAGGTGGTCACGTCACGTTCTTGGATTTCGGCTTAGTGAAGCACTACGACCCGCCGGAAGTACAGCTGTTCTCCGATCTCATTCATGCGATGTGTTTCGAACACGACATCACGAAGTTTCGATCGCTCATTGAACACGCAGGAATACTTCAAGAAACTGCCACGATAAGCGACGAACAGGTACAGGACTATTTTGGTCACTTCTACGATTTTGTGCGGGAGAATCGCGTCGTCACTTTTAACGCCGAATATGCCTCCGACACAGTACGTAAAATGTTCGACCTCACGAGTCCGAGTGCGGCAGTCGCCAAGCAGTCGAATGTCCCGCCCGCGTTCGTCATTACGCAGCGAATCAATCTCGGGCTACACGCGATCCTTGCGCAACTCAATGCCACTGCAAATTGGCGATGCATCGCAGAAGAGCTGTGGCCGTGGGTCGGAGGCACACCAACGACAGACCTCGGACAGCTCGAAGCAGACTGGCTTGCCGCAAACCCCCGCGCTTAAGCTCGCTACTCGCCCCCAAGAAATCTGCTGTGGGACGAATTCGGTGTCGCTCAGTCCGCGACCCAGTTACCGTGGAAACCATACGGAACCCGGCGGGGAAGCTTGACCGTCGCAACCGGATCTCCACCAAAGTTCTGCGCATCGAGAATGACAAGATCAGTGCGATTCTCGGCTTCGTTTGTGACCAACCCCATCATCCATCCGCCATCTTCAGCGCCAGCACGATCTGGATCACCCACAAATACGAATTCACCAGGATGCCGATGTGCACCAAAGTTGTGGTCGGTACGCGTTCGCGACGTGAAGTCGTGTTTGAAGATCGTGGTTGAGTCGTAGGGCATTGGCCCATCGTTAAAGGCGCTTATCGTGTATCCGTACCGGTGTTCGGTGCCCAGCAGGGTTTCATTGATGCGGCAAAACTCTTGCCCACAGGGGTCGACGACATCAGCGGTTAATGTCCCACCCGCGAGATCCATTGTCCAACGCTCAAGCGAGCCACGATCAGTCGTAGGTGCCATTTCGCCGCCGAGGTTGGTGACCTTAGGAACGTCGACCACGATCTTGCCGTCAGCAGTCTCGAACGCATTCATCGGATGAAACGTGTAGCACGTGTCGCTTTCAAACCACTTCACATCAGCGTTCGTACCAGCCCGAGGCATCACTCCGACGCGGGCTCCAAATTCAGGGGCCCAACGAAACGGGAAACCCTGGGTCTTAGCTGCCTCGAGATCGAACACGTAGGGCTGGTCGAAAAACAGCACGTAGTTTTCGGTCATCGCGAAATCGTGCATTGACACGGGCCGTTCGATGTCGATCGGTTCAGTTTTGGTGACCGTGCCCTGTGCGTCCACCGTATGGAAATACAGAAACGGTGCGACATATCCGTAGGAAAATCCAACGAGTTCGTTACGACGAGGGTCGATCTTTGGGTGCGCAGTCATGCCTCTCGGCAACGTTCCGCCATCAAATCGCTTGAGCGTTGCAAGCTCCTTCGACATGATGTAGGGATAGCAGCCCTCGGTCAGCGACAGTATTTGCCCGTTGAATTCCACAATGTTGGTATTGCTGGAGTCAAACATTGGCTGCGCCGGGCCGCCGACAGGGGTTTCGCCGAGCGCGCGAGCGATCGCATCAGTCCGAACCCAACGATTGCGATAGCCGGTTGCTTTGCCACCTCGGAGTTCGATGCCGTGAATCATGCCGTCGCCTAAAAACCAATGGTGGGGCTCATGAGGTGCGGCCATTGGGTTTGGACCGGTACGGAGGTATCGCCCCGTCAGAGCGTCCGGTACCGCACCAACGGTCTCCAAATCGGTGATCGTGACCTCATCCGGGATCGGTGCATAGTTGCCGGACAAATACGGATTGGGCGCGATCATCGTCATGACGGCACTTTAGAACACTTGCGCAGCGTGAAGGAAACACTGTTCATTGGGATAAATCGCCCATACATCCACGGTCTAGCTGGGTCGTTCGGCGTATTTCACCGCTTGAACTCAAACCGAAGGTCATCATTTTGCATCACTGGCCGATACACCAATTGAGTGACCCTGCAGTTGGGGCGAGTGGAGCGCGACAAGCCCGACGTGATCCACCCTGGCACCAACTGCACGCAAGGTCCTTCGTGGACCTCAGGCCCCGCCGTCTGACGGCGGGGCCTACTTCGTAATTCTTGGTCCCAAAGAGTCACTTGCCAGGTTGATTCGAAATCTCGGCCGACTCCCCAGCGACCCCGTGCGCTGCGCGATTGTGGTGGTGATGTCTGCCAGCCCAATACGTCTCCACGCTTCCACCTGGACTGTGTGGATGATCGCGGCCGCGGTGTCGGTGCAGGCGACCACGAACCCCATCTATACGACCTTGGTGCTGTTGGTTGCAGCACTCGTCGTCGAAGCGCATGGCCGGCGCACCCTCTTTGCGAAAGCGTTCCCGATCATGATCGGGCTCGCCGCGGTTTTCGGTGCGGTAAGAGTCCTACTCACGGTTCTCACCACGCACGCAACGGGCAGCACTGTCCTGTTCAGATGGCCCTACGAATTCACTATGCCCAAGGTCGTTGGTGGATTCACCATCTTTGGCTCCTTCGAACAGGAACCGTTGGTCCGATCACTGTTTGAGGCGTACGCGGTGGTTGCGTTCATTGCCACATTCGCGGCTTGGAATGCGGTCGTGTCGCACCACGAGGTCCTTCGCGCGGTTCCACGCGCATTTCATGAGCCCGCGCTCGTCGTGGCGATTGCAATTGCGTTCGTGCCTTCGACCATCGCGACGCTGCAAGCAGTTCACCTTGCCGATCGTGCTCGTTGCGGGGGTACGCCAGTGCGCAAAGGCAGGCTCCGCCGATACGTCATTCCGGTCGTGGAAGGAGGCTTGGAACGCGCGATCGCGTTGGCCGAGTCGATGGAGTCGAGAGGTCTCGGCCACTCACGCGCTACACGCGAAGAAACTCGGGCCGCATCATTGAGCTTCATCGCAATCGCGGCGATGGGGGGAGCGATCGTGGCATTGATAAGCCGAGCCCGACTCGCGGCCGGAACGCTCGCGATCGCGAGTATCGCAATGTTCGTGAGCGCGACGATTGTCGCGTCGCGAGCGCATCCGCGCACGAGATACCGACCGAAACCCATCACCAAGACTGACCAGGTCATCATGGCAGTGTGTGGCATCTCGGTCGCGACCATGCTGATGTTCTCGTTACTCAACGACGCGTCGATGAGTTGGAGCCCCCACCCGCTGAGTTGGCCCAGTGTCAATCCTGTAGCCGTCATCGCGCTGCTCGGTCTCGCGGCTCCAGTAGTAAGCAGACGCGTCCACGACGAACGACACGTTCAACAAACGACCGAATCGAAAGCCGAAGGGCCCACATGGGTTCACTAACCTTCGACGGAGTCACCTTCCAATATCGAGACACCAATGCGCTGGCGCTGGAGGTACCACATCTCGGTGTCGACAACGGCGAGTTCGTCTTGATTGTCGGAGCATCAGGTTCAGGCAAGAGCACCGTCTTACGCTCAATCAACGGCATCGTGCCGCATCTCACTGGGGGTACATTCAGCGGCTCGGTCACCGTCGACGGCCGATCGACTCGCGACAATCCACCCCGATTGTTTGCTGACGCGGTTGGATTTGTTCATCAAGATCCCGAGGCCCAGTTAGTGGTCGACCATGTCGAAAGTGACATCGCGTTCGCACTAGAAAATTTGAATCACGACACAACGTCAATGCGGCGACGAGTCGAAGAGGTCCTAGATGCGCTTGCAATCGCGCATCTACGAGACAGATCACCAGCAACGCTTTCGGGTGGCGAACGGCAACGGGTGGCGATCGCGGGAGCAATGGCCGCGGGCCCAGGCATCCTTGTGCTCGACGAACCCACCAGCCAACTCGACCCGCAAGGCGCCGAAGACGTCCTCGCTGCGCTCCATCGACTCAACGCGGATCTCGGCACCACGATTGTGTTAGCAGAACACCGCTTGGATCGCGCCGCACCGTTGGCCGATCGAGTCATCATCATTGACGAGGGAAAAGTGCACCAAGACGGGCTACCGGAAGTAGCGCTTGCGCAGTACCGAGGCGCACCCACAGTGACGCAGCTCGGGCGCTCAATGGGGTGGAGTCCGCCGCCGCTAACGGTAAAGGTCGCTCGCAATTACGCGCGTACGTACACGACGTCGCGGCCGCCGGATGTAGCCACAGCAAGCGGGCCCGCGAGAATTACGGTTCGCGGCCTCGATCTGAGATATGGCGACCGGACCGTTGTGCGAGTCGATGATTTGCAAATCGCGCAGGGAGAAATCGTTGCACTGCTCGGGCGCAATGGCTCGGGCAAGAGCACTCTCTTACAGGCACTTTCGGCATTGCACCGCCCGCACCGCGGCACAGTCGAACGCATCGGGCGAGTGGCGTATGTGCCCCAGGATTCGAACCCGCTGTTCTCAACCGGTGAAGTACGCACCGATGTGATGGAAACTCTTCGCCTCTTGGGTCACTCGGCGAAGCATCCTGACGCCGAGCGATCCGCCAATGCTTGGCTTCAACGGCTTGGCCTCATTGGAATGGCTCACCGAAACCCGCGCACGCTCTCTGGCGGCGAGCGCCAACGACTCGCGATCGCGATCGTGGCCGTTGGTGGTGCCGAAACTCTGCTACTCGATGAACCCACTCGCGGCATGGATGCGCCGTCGCGAGATGCCTTGGAAACCGCGGTGAGCGATCACGCGGCAGGTGGCGGCTCGGTGATGCTTGCAACGCACGACGTCGAGCTCGCGGCTCGCGTCGCCACTCGAGTTGTAGTTCTCGGTGATGGCGATGTAGTGGCCGATGGTCCGACACGATCGGTGCTCTCAGGTTCGCTGTTTGCACCTCAAACACTGCGAGTACTGCCCCCACTTCTCACGGTTGAAGAAGCGACGATGTGGGCGAGGCCGAGGTGATGCTGCGACTGCGTAGTGGCGCTGCGTACGCGTCGATTGCCGTCGTTGGAATCGTCGCATTCCTGTGGCCGTTTTGGTTTCCCAGCGAAGCGGGTTCGGATACCGCGCACAACGGCGACGCTTGGGTTTGGGCAATGCTGCTGGGAATCCTGACGGTTGGCGCGCTCACACTGGAAATTTCGCAACGGCGCATCAACGGAGCCACAATCGCAACGTTGGGCGTGCTCGCATCGCTGAATTCGTTACTTCGAATTCTCGACCTACCGGGAGGCGGCAACGCGATGTTCTTTCTCACCGTCATCGCTGGCGCAGCATTTGGCGCGAGGTTTGGCACCTTGCTCGGACTCACTGCGATGGCCGCTTCAGCAATCATTACCGCTGGGATCGGCCCGTGGATGCCGTACCAAATGCTGGCCCTCGCTGCCATGGGTGCCGCGGCAGGCGCCTTCGGCAAACTCATCGCGCCCCTCCCATTGAAGGCACAAGTCGTTGCGCTCGCGACATTCGCTTGGTTCTGGGCATTCATTTACGGTGCCACAATGAATCTCTGGTTCTGGCCTTTGATTCAAGACGGAGGGCGGTTGTCCTACTCCCCCGGCATCGGGGCGGTCGCGACGGCCAGACGATACTGGTCGTATTACTTCCTCGACTCGTTCGCATGGGACGCCGCAGGCGCCATTGTGAACGCGACGTTCATCATGCTTCTTGGGGCACCGCTGCTTCGCAGCCTGCGAAGAATTGCGCATCGACTCGAACCATCTACGGTATGGACATGACTTCCGAGCTTGTCGTCACCACATTTACTGCGATCGCAGATGCAGAGTCGCGAGTCGCGACCCTGACGCTGAATAATCCCGATCGCCGCAACGCGTTGTCGTTGGACATGATTCGAGCCCTCGACTCATCGCTGGTGGCCGCCGCAAGCCGCAACTCAACCCGAGTCATCGTTGTGCGCGGTGAAGGGGCAGCATTCAGTGCAGGCCACGATTTGGCGGAGATGCAACGCGAGCGCAATGAAGACTTCTACGCGGCACTCTTTGGCGCGTGCACCGACTTGATGGTACGGCTTCATGCACTACGGGTGCCGGTCATCGCGCAAGTGCACGGCGTCGCCACAGCCGCGGGCTGCCAGCTCGTAGCGGCCTGCGATCTCGCGATCTGTAGCGACGATGCGCGATTCGCGACACCAGGTGTCAATATTGGGTTATTTTGCAGCACGCCAATGGTCCCGATTTCGCGCGCCGTTGGTCGAAAACGCGCAATGTATATGTTGCTCACCGGAGAAATGATCTCGGCACAGCAAGCCGTCGACTGGGGCCTCGTGAATCAGGCGGTGCCGATCAAAGAACTCGAATCGAGAGTCGACAACCTCGTGCAAGCGATCGCGAAAGCAAGCCCAAACATTGTGGGAATCGGCAAAGTCGCGTTTTGGAAGCAAATCGACGCTACCGAGTCGAGCGCGTACGTCGCATCGGGTGAGGTGATGCGCAACAACGCCATGCTTGATGACGCGCACGAGGGTATCAGCGCGTTTCTCGAAAAGCGCCCGCCCGTTTGGCCGGCGCAATGACGTCACAAACCTCAACCCGCCCCGCCCCGGATAAGTCCTCCGCGTTCGCGGCCATGCGCAGCCCTTCATTCGCTCGGGTGTGGAGTGGAGGATTCGTTTCCAACGTGGGTACATGGATGCAGGCCACTGCGCTGAGCTATTACACAGCACACCTCACCGGTAGCGCGGCGTGGACCGCGGTCGTTGCAGCGGGTGAGTTCGCTCCCACTGCGTTCCTCGGACCTATCGGTGGTGCGTTGGCAGATCGCTACTCGCGCAAAACCATTTTCATGTCGATCACGGCAGTCCAAGGAGCGTTAGCCGCAGTGCTCACTTGGATTATGGCCACTTCCACCCCCGGCGCGCCCGTGATCGCCCTGTATGCATTAGCCAATGGATGCGCCTTCGCGATTGGGTTCCCCGCATTTCAATCGGTCATGCCAGAACTTGTACCGCCAGAATCATTGAGCAGCGCGATTGGTCTCAGTTCAGCATCGTGGAATTTCGGCCGCGTCGTCGGGCCGTCAGTAACCGCGTTGCTGTTCGCGCCTTTGGGAATCGCCTGGATTCTCGGCATCAACGCCATGAGCTTCGCCGCTGTGTTGTTGGCACTCGCCACGATCAAAATCCCGAGGCGTCAAGTGATCCCTCAGGCGATCTTGGCTTCGATTGTCGAAGGCTTCAAGTTTGTTCGCAACGACGCAGGGCTCAAACTGATGATTCAGGCACTCGCTTGGAACACGCTGTGGCTCGCGCCGTTCATCGGGCTGATTTCGGCGATGGTCGAAAAGGAATTCGGTGGCGGGCAGAACGCTGTGAGTTGGCTGATCACTGCGCAGGGTGCAGGAGCTGTCGTCACGGGCTTGTACTTTGCAAAGACAATTGAGCGATTCAGCATCGAGCAGGTCATGACGTTCTCAATGTTCGCATGTCCGGTGACCTTGATCGCGTACGGGTTGGCGCCCAACGTCTGGGTCGCGATTCCCGCGCTGTTTCTCGCCGGCCTTTTGTACTTCGCAGCGCTGTCCAGTTTCTCTAATATCGCACAACTTCGTGCCCCGTCGGAATTTCGAGGCCGCGTGCTGAGCACAGTCCAAGTGGTCTTGGGTTCGGTGTATGCAATCGCGCTTGGCATTCAGGGGCCGCTCGGCGATGTATTCGGTGTGCGTTCGGTGACTGTTGCGGCCGCGCTTATTTCATTAGCTGGCGTCGTAGTTATTCGAGTTCGCAACCCCGGCGCCACTCGCGCGGTCTCGAGTACTCCACAAGGCAGCTAGGCAAACGCACACAAATTCAACCGCGCAAATCAGTTCTCCGAACCACATCCGACCTACAACATCAGGGTCCAAGAAAACGGCGACCACCGGTGCCGACAAAAACGCGACCGAGGCAACCAGCGCCGCAAACAGGCCGCGCCGAACGCGATACAGCAATCCAACAACCGCCATGAATGCTGCTCCCCAAAACACTGTCGAGATCAGTTCGCTGATCCAGAGCACGTTCGACTCGGCCACAGCAATCGGTGGGGTCACCGCACTTCCGATCCAACACAGCACGACTCCAGCGCCCAGCACCCCAGCAGCGATTCGGTCGGGCACACGACCCTCGACGGGGCCAGGGCGGGCCGCATCAACCTTGGCTGCCAACGTCGCGAGCCGCGACGGAACTGCGGGCGCGGCAACATCACCCGGCACTGGGCGTGGAAACTCAAGAACCTGCGCTCTCGGTTCGGGCTGGACACCGTCCATGACATAATTGTCGTGATCCAGCGCCGCCGACTGGAGTGGTATTCCTGGCCTCATATACGGTCACACTCCTTGCCAACCGCTGGCATTCGAATTTGGAGGCAACAATGGCCGTAGTCGAACGCGAAGACCGTGGACGCACCGCGATTCTGCGGATCAACCGTCCAGAGGCAAAGAACGCGATCAGCCCTGAAGTAAGTCAGGAGATGGAGGCCCATCTCGACGCGATCGAAACAGATACAGAAATCCGCGCCGTCGTTGTGACGGGCACCGGCGACGTGTTTTGCGCCGGAGCCGACCTCAAAGTGATCGCCTCGGGTGGAGCGGGCGCCATCGCCACCAAGAAGGGCGGCTTCGCGGGGCTCACGAATCGCGACTTTCCGAAGCCCATCATCGCAGCGGTGCAAGGCCCCGCCCTCGCAGGCGGATTCGAAATTGTGTTGTCGTGCGATTTGGTCGTCGCGTCAGAAACGTCACGCTTCGGCATCCCAGAGGTAGCGCGCGGATTGATCGCGGCGGCCGGCGGCCTCATCCGGCTTCCGAAACGCGTCCCGCTCGCGCTCGCGCTCGAATTCGCAATGACCGGTGACCCCATCCCAGCTCAACGAGCATTCGAACTGGGGCTTGTGAATCGTCTCGCTCCACAAGCCGAAGTGCTCGACACTGCGTTGGCACTTGCCGAACGCATCGCCGAGAACTCACCCATCGCGGTGCGTTACTCGCGCAAACTCGTCAAAGAAGCTGCCGAAGTGAACGAGGCGGAAGCATGGAAACTCAACGGCACCTACACCATTGAAGTGTTTTCCGCTGGGGATGCAATCGAGGGCGCGACCGCGTTCGCCGAGAAGCGCAAACCCAATTGGAAGAGTGTGTAAGTACACGCCAGCGGCGGGTGCGAGCCCGCCGCGGTTCGTATTCGTAGCGTGAATCGCGCCCCGTGAAGACTGTGGGAGTGATCGCTCCTACAATCGTCGCCATGGACGCTAACCAATATCGAGTCGAAGAGTTAGCGGAGGTGTCCGGAACGTCAGTTGACACAATTCGCTTTTACCAGAAACGTCGGCTCCTTGAACCTCCTCGACGCGACGGACGCATTGCCTGGTACGGCCCTGAACACTGCGAACGGTTGGCCCGAATTCGCGAACTGCGTCTACGCGGGCTCACCCTTGGTCTCATCGGACGGCTTGTGCGCGGCGAGCTCGACGCCACCGACGAGCCGCTGGCGGCCGCGGTCGCCGCAGAGGCGACTGAACACGCAGCGGCGGTGCTGACGCTCGATGAATTATCGCAACGCACTTCCGTTCCAATCGCGATACTCGAGACTGTGATCGAGGCCGGGCTTCTTGTGCCCCAGATCCACAACGGCAGCGCTCGGTACAGCACAGACGATGTAAAGATCATGCAAGCCGGGCTCGATCTCATTGGAACCGGTCTCCCGATCGCAGATGTGTTGGAGCTTGCACAATCTCACCACGAACGCACGCGCGCTACGGCAGAGCAAGCAGTAGCAATGTTCGATGCGCACATACGAACTCCATTACGTGACGCTCCCCTGACTGATCCCGAAAAGGCGCAACGTTTGGTCGATGCATTTCGCGTCATGTTGCCCGCGGTGACGTCGCTTGTGGAACATCATTTTCGTACGGTGCTGCTCGCAGTTGCACAAGAACACCTCGAAGCAGTTGGAGACTCTGATGAACTCGCGGTCGTCGCCACTGAGTCGTTGCGGATGCATGGCAACGAAACATGACGACTTCGCCATACCTTCCCGACCCCAGCGATAAAGCAGCAACCGTTGAGGCAATGTTCGATCGCGTGGCACCCAAGTATGACCGCCTAAATCGACTCCTCACCCTGCGCCTCGACGTTGCGTGGCGGCGCGCTGCTATCCGAGAAATCGAAAAGCCAGCTGGGTCGCTCGTTATCGATCTGGCGTGCGGAACAGGAGACATGTGCAACGACCTCATCACTGCGCATTACTGCGCAATCGGCTTCGACTTTTCGGCAGGAATGCTGAAGGCTGCAACGACAGCTTCACCACTCGTTCGCGCCGACGTTTTGCGCCTCCCGGCGCCCACCAATTCAGTCGACGCCATTACCTGTGGATTCGCACTACGCAACTTCACAGCGCTCGAACCTTTCTTTGCCGAATGCGCACGGGTGCTGCGACCCGACGGACGCGTGGTGCTCCTCGATGTTGGGGAGCCGAAATCGAAGCTGTTGCGTTTCGGCCACAAGATCTACTTTCGAAAAATTGTGCCATTCATCGGCGGATTGCTCTCTGATCGGGCGGCGTATTCGTATCTTCCGGCATCAACGGCGTATCTCCCCGAGTCGCGCGAACTTGTCGACATGGTGCGGGTTGCAGGCTTCCGAAATGTGACACATCGTCGTTACGGCCTCGGCGCGGCTCAACTCGTTGTTGGGACCGCACTGTGACTCAAGCCGCCATTTCAACAACGGATCTGGTTGCCAGCACGGAAATTGTCCCCGCGATTGAGAATCCGTTTGAGTACCTCGGTGCTGATGGATTCGTCTGGATCAACGCTGACAGCGTGATCGTTACCAGCGGGATCGCCGCGACCGCGCTGCCATCTGAGGTACATGCTGCTCTCGAGCGCATCAGCGGCGACGGCGCGATCGCGTGCGGCGCACTGCCATTCGCGAACGCATCCCATGCGTCAATGGTGATCCCCTCACGGGTCTTGCGACAAAGCGCAACCGAAACAACCATCACCACCATCGAAGGCGCACACATTGGCTCGCCGCATCGCTATGCGCACACACCACTGCGTTTCACCGTCGAGGCGTGTCAAGATCTCACCACTTGGGATGCCATTGTCGCCAGCGCGCTGGCATCAATCGATGACCGTGCCGTTGACAAAGTTGTGCTAGCCCGAGAAGTGCTGGTGACTGCCGACCACAACTTCAATGTTCCCGAAGTGCTGACAACTCTGCAACGCACTCAACCCGGCTGCTTCGTATATGCAAATGGTGGGTTTGTTGGAGCAAGTCCGGAGTTGCTCGTGCGCAGAACTGATAGCCATGTCGTTTCAATGCCGATGGCTGGCACAGTTCCTCGACAAGCGTCCATCGAGGCCGACGACGCAACAATCGCGATGTTGCGAGCATCGATGAAAGACAATGCCGAGCATCGGTACGTTGTAGAAGCGGTGGTCGGCGCATTGGCACAACACTGCGACAGCATCACGGTCGGCGATGCGCTCCCTGTGCGCTTGGCCACCCTCACGCATCTCACAACCCAGATCTCTGCAACACTGCTTGATAACAGCACCGCACTGGAACTTGCGCTGGCGTTGCATCCCACTCCGGCGGTTGGTGGTACGCCAACTGAAGCCGCGCTCCAGCTCATCGCAACGCTCGAACCGTTCGACCGCCGTTGTTACGCAGGCCCCGTCGGATGGGTGGACAAGGCTGGCAACGGTGAATTCGCGGTCGCCCTACGTTGTGCGGAACTCGATGGCAACACGGCACGATTGGTTGCCGGTGTGGGAATCGTCGATGGGTCGGACCCCGACCTCGAATGGGCTGAGACCCAAGCCAAGCTCGAGCCAATGCTGCGAGCACTCGTGCGGCCGTAACGCGACCCGATCTATCGAGCGTCGTCAAAGGGCACGGCGCGCAACGCGTCTGAAGATACCTCCCACAGTTCGCGGTGCAGCGCGACCTCAGTGACGCGATCAACAGTGGTGGCCACGATGACCCGAATCCCTGAACCAGGCTCCAAAAGACAAGCACGTAAGCGTTGTGGTGTATCAACTGTCGTTACCGCGACCCGATACGCAGCGGCAACGTCGGCGACGCGCACAGTTTGTGGGGTTCCGAAGAGCAACTCAAACTCCTGTGGGGTCGTGGATTCTGCCTGCGGCAGAAACGAGAAGATTCCTCCACCACCATTGTCGACCACAACAACGGTGAGGTCGATGCACAAATCCTCTAACCCGAGCAACGAGCCGGCGTCATGCAGAAACGCAAGATCACCAACAACAGCACAGGTCGGCGCGCCCGACGCGAGCGCGATGCCAACCGCGGTGGCAAGGAGCCCATCAATTCCGTTCGCGCCGCGATTCGCATGAATCCTCGCCTGCTGCTGCGGTGCCATGCACCACTCCAAATCTCGAACCGGCATACTCGAAGCCACAAGCATGTGAGAACCCGGCGTTAGTGCACTCACAACATCGCGAGCGACACGCGCCCCGTCCAGTAGTCGACGACCAGCAAACACTCTCTCGAAAGATTCGTTGACGGTCGCGTCGCACTGACGCCAACGAGCAAACCAATCGACCGCAGGCTCGGTCGAGGCGCGGTCAGACGACCCGAGCTTTGCGACCAACGCGCCGGCGAATTCGTTGCCGTGAGCCGCGACTCTCAATGTGCATCGGCGGTGCGGGTCGAGCCATACGTTGTGAGCATCTACCACGATTTGATGCGCCGCGTCACTCAGCCATTCGTTCGTCGCCTTAGACGTGAGTGGCGCTCCAACTCTGAGCACAATGTCGGGCCGCAGCTCTTTCGACGCAACCCCGTCACGAGCCAAGGCTTCGTAATAACACACGGTGCGATCACCTTGGCGAGCATTACTGATTGCATCGGCAAGCACTGGCCAACCTGTCGCTACCGATAGTTGACGTAACGACTCGGGGGACATATCACAGCCCCACCCGGCCACGATCACACCTCGTGGATTCGCGACCGTCAGGTCACGCACTGTATCTACCGCGCTTTCGGGAGCAACGAGCCGCGACGAAAACGTTCGCGGTCCCGACGTTCCAAGCGGTTCACCGTTTCCCACTAAAGGCTCGCGAAACGCAAAGTTGTAATGCACAGGACCAGCTGCAACCACGCTGTCACCGCGCGCAACCACGCAGCCTCGGGCCGCGATCGAACGCCAAAACGACCACTGCCCGTTGATCGGCGCGCCGGGATCACAGAACCATCGCGGCGACGACCCATATATACCAACCTGATCGATCGTCTGGCCCGCGCCAGTGTCGCGCAGTTCCGGCGGGCGGTCGGCGGTACAGACAATCATCGGCACGTTGCTGTGATGCGCTTCGATCACTGCAGGATGGAAGTGAGCCGCGGCGGTACCCGAGGTGCACAGCACGACCGCCGGCGCCGCAGACACTCGACCGATACCAAATGCTCGAAACGCAGCGCTCCGTTCATCAATCACGACCGTCGTCGCAATTTCCTGGCGACGAACGAGCGCGAGCGCCAACGGTGTCGAACGTGATCCTGGCGCGATGACGGCGTGCCGAACGCCCTGGGCGACCCATTCATCGACAATCGTGGCACAAAATTGCGTATTTACATCGCCGATGTTCGTCGTAGACATGCTCACCGTGGCACGATCTCGATGTGCAAACGCTGTTGATTCCCGGTTTTACACAAACGGTTGAAAGTTGGGACGCTGTGGCGCAAGCGCTTCGCGACTTGGGAACTCAGCCCAGAGGCTGCAGCATCGAGGAATGCACAACCTTTAGCGCCACCGCCGATGCAATGGCGAACGTCTACGGCCGCGGCACGTGGGTTGGATATTCGATGGGAGGCCGCATCGCGCTGATGGTTGCGCTCAGCCATGCGCACTTGGTGGAGCACCTCATACTCGTGAGCGCGACTGCAGGGATCGAATCGTCGAACGAGCGTGCCACCCGACGGGCAGCCGATGAGGAGCTTGCCCAATCTGCCATTGATGTCGGCACCGAGGCGTTCCTGTTGCGGTGGCTTGCGCAGCCAATGTTTGCGGACGTCAATACCGATGCACCGGGAGTCTCTGCACGTGCATCGATCAATCCACAACGGTTGGCACATGACCTTCGCGTGCTTGGAACCGGATCGATGCCAAATCTTTGGGACCGCTTGGGCGAACTGCACATGCCAGTAACCATCGTGACCGGTGCACGCGACGCGAAATTCTCCGCGATCGGCGTGCGCATGCACGAGTGCATTGCCGACTCTCGACACATCTCGGTGCAATGTGGCCATGCCATCCTGTTGGAACGACCTGGCGACCTTGCGAAGATCATTCATGACACCCACAATGCAGCCGCGAGAAACAGCGAAGAAACCAATTGAAACGAGGCGGTACCCACAAGTGCAGCGACCAGCGACGGCGGATCGGTCGCGGTCAACATCAGCCGCACCGGCTTCGTGACGAACATGATGCCAACAAAGGCGACCCAGGCCATCGGATAACGCGCGGCAATTACAGCCACGCCCACCAAAGAACCCACAATCGACGCGACGTACAACCAACGAGCGCGGCGGTCGCCGATTCCAACTGCCAACGTGCGCTTGCCAGCAACAACATCAGTCGGGATATCGCGGACGTTGTTACACAACAAGATTGCGACAGCAGGTAAACCGACCACAAGACATGCCACCCATACCGTGCCATTCACGTGACGCGTTTGTACATAGGCGGATCCCGCGGTTGCTGCGAACCCAAAGCACAACAACACCATGAGTTCGCCCAAGCCGAGATAGCCGTAGGGTTTTGGTCCGCCGGTATAGAACGCGGCCGCGGCAATGCACAAGGCACCCAAGATCAAAAGTCGCCAGTCGGCAATCAGCGACAGCCAAAGCCCAACGGCTGCGCCAATCAAAAACGAAAGTTGCGCCGCGCGCTTCACCGCCGCAGGTTTCGCAACTCCACTAGCTGTCAATCGCAGCGGCCCTCTGCGGTTGGCATCGGTTCCGCGCACACCGTCGGAGTAGTCGTTTGCGTAGTTCACCCCTATCTGCAGCGACACCGACACAACCAGTGCCGCAACGCCGCGCCACGGCAAAACAGATTCACCGAACGTACCCGCTGCGGTACCCACAGCCACAGGAGCGATGGCAGCGCCCAACGTACGCGGTCTCGCTCCTTGGAGCCATTCGCGAGCGGACGCCACTGCATTTCCCTTCCGCCGCTGCGCGGCATTTCGCTTCGCTCAAGCAGCATGCCGATCGACAATGCGGTCATACTGTGGGAGTGATTACTCCTACAGTTGAGCGTATCTGAGCCATGACCCTCGCTGCAGTAACCGGCGACGGCACGAGCAACCTCGTCGCGGCCATCATGAGCAATACCGAACTTGCTCCTCACGTCGTTGCTTGCTGGGAACGTGGCGATGCCGTATTGCCGCTCAACCCGGCACTGCCCAGCAACGAACTGCGCGAGCTCCTCGAACTGGCCCAACCAACTCACTTACTGGATCACAGTGGCCTCACCCGACTGGCACATGGCATGCCGGTCGACTCCGACACCGCTGCGGTTGTTTGCACCTCAGGAACTACAGGGCAACCGAAGGCAGTCGAGCTCACTCGAAGCGGTCTGTTTGCGATGGGTACCGGAGTTTCCGACGCGATCAGCGCCGGCCAGGGCGACACATGGCTGGCATGCCATCCGTTGTTTTTTGTGGCCGGGCTCGCCATCTTGGGTCGGTCTTGGGTAACCGGCGTGCCCGTCGCGGTGCACGACAGCTTCGACCTTGAACGGGTGCAACAAGCACCTCGGGTCGAAGGCGCAACGATTATTTCGGTTGTACCCACAACGTTACGGCGCTTGGTCCGCGCCGATGCGCTGCAGGGATTTCGCGCCGCGGTCGTCGGCGGCGCACCGCTTCCCGACACACAACGAGCGGCAGCAATCGCAACCGGTGTGACGATCTTCGACGCGTACGGCCTCACTGAATCCTGGGGTGGAGCCGTCACCAACGGCGTGGCCAACCACGGCGTCGACCTCATGTTGCGAGATAACGATGAAGTGGCCTTACGAGGAGCTCCGATTACCCGCGGCTACCGCAATGATCCTGCCCTCACACGGGCTGCATTCGATGGAAATTGGTTCCTCACGGGCGATATCGGAAAGATCAGCGAAGGAAAACTTTCGATCATCGATCGCATGAAAGATCTGATCATCACTGGTGGCATCAATGTTGGGCCCACTGAAGTGGAAACCGTCCTCGCGCAGCATCCCGCGGTATCGGAGGTCTGCGTCGTTGGGGTCGCTGACGAAGAATGGGGCGAACGGGTCGTCGCTTGCGTGATCCCTGTTGACGGCACAAATCCGCCAACCCTCGATGAACTCCGCGGGTTTGTTCGCGAGTATCTGGTTGCGGCGAAAGCTCCGAAAGAATTGCGGATCATCGATGAAATCCCTCGATCGCCGGCTGGCAAACCGCTCAGACGGGTCTTGGCAGCGCAGTAGCGGCTAACGGCTTTCGTCGGCAAGTAGCGCTTGCTTCCACGCACGAAAACGGTCGTGAACAACGCCACCCGGCCCCACACCAGTCGCCCGCTTGTCGCCAGATAGCCGCAGCTCAAAGTGCACGCGACTATCGCTCGCGAGAATCGCGCAGTACCGCGCATCGGCTCCCACGGCCGGGCCCGCACGCCAGAGCAGATACGGGCCTATGCGGCGCTTGTACGCGACGAGCGCTACTCCAAAATCATGACCGACTTCGTGCAGATACTCAGGGGCCTCAAGCCACCGCTGTGAGCTAATCAGAAAATCGCGTTGCGGCGTGGCCGGGAGTTCGTCGGTGTGCCAATCTCGATCAGTTGGGGGGCGATCTTCGGCGGCCACGGTCAAATCGTGCCATAGTCAATGCATGAATCTGCAAGCCGAGATAGAAAACATCCTCGAGCCCCCCGCAGGAACTTGGGGCGCGTACGCGCGGAACTTGAACACCAGCGAAATTGTTGCCTTCAATGCCGATCGACCAATGCCAACCGCAAGCGCCGGAAAACAGTTCGTGCTCATGCGCTACGCGGAACTCTGCGCCGAGGGCAAACTCGACCCGACCAGCAGAGTTGAGCTGAGCGACGAGGATCATGTGAGGGGTAGTGGCGTCACCCGATATTTGATGCCAGGACTCAATCCGACGCTTGAAGATCACGCCTATTTAATGATCATTGTGTCCGACAATGTTGCGACCAATGTATTGCTGCGGATCGTTGGCGGGCCAGATTCCGTAAACGCAATGCTGCTCCGTCTGGGTATCGACGGCGCCCGGATCGATTGCCCCATTACGTTTCATCAATACGGAACTCTCGATTTCGCAACGAGTACGCCCCGCGCGTTGGCTGAAAGTTTCGCGGTGCTGCAAGAAGTACAACAGCATGGCTTCCCAGCCGAAGCCGCCAAACGATGCATGCGAATCTTGTTTCGCCAGCAACACACCGAGTCGCTCCCAAGACAATTACCGAATCTCCATCACGCGGTGGATTTCGGATTCGACTTCCCACTCAAGGTCTACAACAAGACCGGCGGCTACCCCGGCGTGGAGACCGATGGTGGTCTGTTCACAATGCACGACCATGCATGGGTCGCGGCAGTGATGGGCGAAGGACTGGAGGGTGGTGCACTCGACGCGGCGTGCGTGGTGATTGGAGCCGTCGGACGAAAATTGTACGAAGCGTGGGGCGAGCAGTGATCGTTGCAGATTTGCAAACCCCAGCGCTTGTTATCGACGCGACAGCGTTCACGCACAACATCACAACAATGGCGCAGGCGCGTCCCGGCAGCAGTCTCCGCCCACACGTCAAAGCGCACAAGTGCACTGCGCTCGCGCAAAGCCAATTCGCTGCGGGTCACACTGCATTTTGCGCTGCGACTCCGAAAGAAATCCTTGGCATGGCTCACGCGGGACTCGGCGACGATCTATTACTTGCCAATGAAACACTTGATGTTGCGCGCCTCCAAGCCATGGCAAAGATCACACCAAGTGTCACCATTGCGGTCGACAGCGACGAAACTATTGCAGTTGCAGCGCGAGCCGGTATCCAGCGCGTCCTCATCGATGTGAACGTCGGCCTACCTCGTTGCGGCTGCCGACCCAAAGACGCCGGTCGACTTGGCGACCTCGCTCGATCGCGTGGCCTTGAGGTTCGCGGCGTCATGGGCTACGAAGGCCACGCGGTCGGGGTCGTACCTCGCATTGAACGCACAGCAATTTGTGAGGCGAGTATGGAACAGCTCGCAATCGCTCATCGACTGGTCGGCGGCGACGTTGTGTCAGCCGGTGGCACCGGGACTTTCGACATCAGCCCGATTCCCAGCGAAATTCAAGCTGGCTCGTACGCACTGATGGACACCGCATATTCACAACTCGACATCCCGTTTCGACAAGCACTTTGGATAAGCACAACCGTAATTTCGGCACGATCTCACTATGCGGTCGGCGATTGTGGCCTGAAAGCTCTTGGGATGGACCATGGTTTACCTACCATCGCTGACCACGACGTCATGCTGTGCTCGGACGAACACATTACGTTCACCCCGGCGGCGCGCATCGGCAGCAAGATGATGATCGCCCCCGCTCACGTCGACCCGACCGCGGCGTACCACGATGTGTTTCACGTCGCCGACGGACCCGGTTTGGAGGCGCACATCATCGATGCGTGGCCAATCAACCTTCGTGGTTGGTAGCGCTCAACAGTCGCGGTCGATTTGCGTCGCCGCGTATTTCGGCCACTCCAACATCGCCCCTACCCACGTACCGAGCGAAAGCCGGTCAGGTTCGGACGAGTAGACCCGCAATTCGCCTCGGTAACAACGATTGAACAGAGTTCGAGCGCGGCGAAGGTGATAGTTCGATGAAACCAAGACCATCCGATTCCAATTGTTTTCGCGCGCCAGGTGCGAAATCGTTTTCGCTTCGCCACCCGTACTGTCGGAAGATGGCTTCGGACACAGCACCACGAATGGCTGTCGGGTCGAGCATAAGATATTTGCGGCCTTCCAGCCTTTGGCATTGCCATTCGAGATCACCAGTGCTGACGCAACGCCTTGTTGCATTAATCGAAGACCGGTATCGAGCCGCGACGATTCACCTGCGAGCACCACGACCACATCCGCACGCTGCACCTTGTCTCTTGGAACCGGGCGCACAAACGTCACATAGGTCAGCAATAGCCCTGCGACTACAACTCCCACACCGATTTTGACCAACCGCCGCACCACGGCGCACAGTTTCGCACAGGAGTCAACTTCCGTCTACTGCCTATTCTTGCCAATCCGCACTACGTTTGAGGCACCACCGAGAAAGAGGAACTGATGAGCGACGACTACTCCCAACTAGATGCTACGGCTCAAGCGCAACTTGTGCGCGAGGGAGTAGTGAGCCCTCGCGAGCTGACCGACGCTGCGATCTCGCGGATCGAAGCACTCAACCCAACGCTCAACGCCGTAATCCACGAGCGTTACGAGTTGGCCCGCCAGCAGGCCGAAGGCCCACTGCCCGACGGCCCGTTTCGGGGGGTGCCGATTCTCTTCAAAGATCTCATGTGCTCCGTGCAAGGCGACCCCCACCACCAAGGTTCCAACTTTCTGAAGCGCAACAATTACCGTTCGGGCCACACCGATCATCTTGCGCAGCGTTTCTTCGAGGCAGGCTTCGTGTACCTCGGGCGCACCAACACTCCGGAATTCGGTCTCCTACCGACGACCGAACCAGATGCCTATGGCCCTACCAAGAACCCCTGGAACATCGAGCGAGCAAACGGTGGATCATCCGGAGGTTCCGCGGCCGCGGTCGCGAGCGGGATGGTGGCAATCGCCCATGCCAACGACGGTGGTGGCTCAATTCGGATTCCGGCATCATGCAACGGACTCGTGGGCCTGAAGCCGAGCCGCGGGCGCACTTCCTCTGGCCCAATGCAAGGACATTTGAACGATCCGCTAACAGTCGAAGGTGTGGTTAGCCGCAGTGTGCGCGATACCGCAACCGCACTAGATGCGTTGAGCAAGCCGTTTCCGGGCCAACCTGTTATTGCGCCGATACCTTCGCGTCCGTTCGCTGAAGAGGTTGGCGCAGCTCCAGGGAAACTACGAATTGGAATGTTGTTGCACAACCCCCTCGGCACTGGCGAGGTTGACCCCCAAGTCATTCGTGAAACTGAAGCCACCGCGAAGTTGCTCGAATCGCTCGGGCATACGGTTGAACTCGCGCATCCATCCGTACTTGAAGACCAAGCAATCGTTGGACAATTCACTGCGCTATGGGATGCCGGGCTCGTCGCGACGATCACAGGGTGGGAACGAGCAGTGGGCTCGGGAGTACAAGCTGGCGATCTTGAAGCCCTAACTGTCGACATGGCGCGCGACGGCTATGCACTCACCGCGCAACAATTCATCGACGCCGTTGACGCGCTCCAGAGCGTCGGATATGCGGCCGCGCAATGGTGGTCCGAAGACGGCTACGACCTGCTGTTGTCGCCAACGCTCGCGGAACCACCGGTGCCACTCGGTACATTCTTCAATGCTGAAGCACCTATTCTCGGATTCCTGCGAGCGGCAGCATTCGCGCCATTCTGTGCGGGCTTTAACCTCACCGGTCAGCCAGCGATCTCACTACCGCTGGGAATGAGCGACGAGGGTACGCCGATTGGCGTGCATTTCGCCGCGGCATACGGCCGTGAAGACGTACTCTTGCGCGTCGCAGCACAGCTGGAATCTGCAGCGCCGTGGGCCGACCGACGCCCAACTGTGCACGCGTGACTCTGTGCAATCAGTGATCGGCGATCAGCCTGCGACCGTCAAGAAGCCGGCAAGGTTTTCTTGATCTTGTACAACCTCTTCGAGAAGCGACTGCTTCGATTCAAGGGGCAGGCCCAGCGCGGTCAGCGCCGCATCAAGGTCACACGAGCACTCGGCGACCGTATTCAACGAACAGGCAATCGCATCCGCGGCAATCACAACGCGTCCGAGTAGTGACTCAACTTGATTCGGTGCAAGGTGGTGCACCCCAACTGCGGTTACAAATTCCGCGGGAAACTTCATCACTCCCAGAGCTGCCGCACCAATTTCGGCGTGCGTGATTCCAAACTCTGCGCGCTCAGCGTCGACCAGCGTCAAGCCTTCTTCCACTGCGAGACGTTCCACGATCGTGTCATAGCGCCGAGGTGCGCGGCGAAATACCAAAGCAGCACCAATGTCGTGCAACAAACCGACGGAAAATGCATCGTTGCCAGGCAAGCCAACTCGTCGCGCAACCGATGACGCTGCGGCCGCAGTCATAACGCAGTGAGGCCAGAAATCATCTGGAACAGATCGGCCCTTTTCCGAGAACAAATCGAATGCCGCAGTGGTTGCCAACGCTCGAACTGTTGCGAGCCCCAACACGGTCACGGCTCGCCATGCACTCGACACCTTGCCCGAAAGACCGTAGAACGCCGTATTTGCAAGACGGATCACCTGCGTGCTGAGCGCGGGATCGCTTTCGATCAGACGACCGAGATCGGCCGCTGAGGTACGCGGATCCTCGAGCATCCACAACAGCCGCATTGCAGCACCGGGCTGCACTGGCAGTTGGGTGATCTCGGCGACGAGGTCATTGGTTTCGGTAGTGGCCATCACTGCTCCTCAAGTGAACCGTCGATTCGGTCCACCTTTCTTAGAATCGTTATCGGTCGCTCGCAGCGATACCTGAGGCCAGGTTTGGCCCGGAGGCCAGCGCATTGAGTTCCGTTTCGGCTCGCGCCAGCACGGCCAGATTCGCCTCCCCGAACTCTGACTGTGCTTCAACGAGGATGCAGCTGGGCTCGATGACTCGCCCTGAGGCGACCACTGGGGCGTTGGCCGCAGCTCGAACACGATCCAAAAACGTGCCCCGGCTCCGCGACGTTGAAGGGACTCCCGCGACGATCACGAATGTGTTGCCATCGAGCCGACCAACCATGTCGCGGCCTCTCGTGATCGCTCGCAAACTCGCACCAACTGACTGCAGCACGGCATCTCCAGCGTCGTAGCCGAACTGCGTGTTGATACCGCTGAGTCCGTCCGGTCGCACCAGCACCACACTTACCGCGCTTTGCTGCATCATGAGTTCTTTCAACAGCACCCTGCGTGTCAGCACCGCGGTGAGATCGTCGATACGCGACTGTTCACGGCCAGCAACCCGCCGTTCATCGGCCAAGTCTGCGTGACCGGTCAGCGCTCCGACCCGATCTAATGCGCATCGTTCGCCAGACGTCAAGAATCGCTTCTCGCGCAAATACACAACGACCAAGACGTCCGCGACATAGCCACCTTTGAGGTTTTGCGGAGCAACAACCCAAGGTTGCCCCAGCTGAAACTCGGCGCCGAGGTCGTTGAGTTGGCCTCTACTTGCGGAAATACTCACTTCATGCGACGCCGGAAACTCTTCGCCAGTTAAACGAAAAGCTCGCCGAGCCCAAGAAGCTGGCATACTCGGAGCAGCCACCAGCTCATAGTCCAAGTCCCGATGCACATATATCGCGACCGCTGAGCCGGGAACCGCGGCCTCGCCGGCCCGAGCCAGTGCATCAAACGCAACGCCAACGGCAAGATCTTCGGTCGCAACGCCGAGCACAGCATCGTGAGCGACCAGGAGCGCACGCGATTCGCACAGTTGTGTCACATCCCTCGCAACGAGCAACACTTGACCGGAATTCCCGGCTACAGCACGCGTGTCTGCAAAGCTCCAGCCACCCGCAGCGTTGCGAAATCGAATCAGAGCGGTCTGTGAGTCGCTCGCGCAAACCGTCAGCAATTCCAGCAACGCGGCGCGGTCTTCAGTGTGCGCGAAGTCCAGAATGTCGCGATCTTGCGAGAGCTCGGCGGCGAACTCGATGCCATCGCCGCGCGCGATCCACTCAATCGTTCCCTTCGCGCTCACGACTACCGCCGCGTCGGTGCGCAGGCCGTCAAACGCGTTTCGAAATCCGTCAATATCCATATCCATCCAGTCATCCATGACAGTTGATAGGTCGGAGAATTCTCGGCGAAACTGAGCTTCAACTAGAGAAATAGTCGCTCGCGCAGATGCTCGACCGTGATCTCCTAATCGGCCGATACAAATCGGCTTCGTGCAACTAGGCCTTTCAGCCCACCTGGACCGTCCACATTCCCTATGTGGAGCAACGCTATGTACGTCAACGCAGTTGCGAGACCGGCAATCGGCCAAGGCGTCGCTTGCAACATCAGATAGCCCACTGCGCCACTCGCAAGCGCCGCGCACGACGCAATCGCAATACTTCGCGTCGGCAATGGGCGCAAAGGGAGATCGACGACTTGTCCGACCAGGAGCGCAAGCACAATGATTTCTGTAACCACCGTCGAGACCGCCGAGCCATTCACACCGTACCGAGGAATAAACATCAGGTTCAAACCAACGTTGATCACGAGGCCACAAAACGTCACGACCGGATAGAACTTGCGTCGATTCGCCGTGATTAAACACACATAGACAATTTGTGTGAACAGATTCAAAACCTGTCCGACGACCAGCCATCTTGCAGGGGTGTGTGCCGAGCGATAACTGTCGTCGAGTAGCCATCGAATGAGCGGATCAGCGAACACTGCAAAGGCAACAATCGCGAAGGCAGAGATGACAAACACAACCACGACGCTCTGACGAACCGTTCGATGAAATCCCGCCGGATCACGGGGCCAGGTTTGCACCAATGCTGGAAGCATCGCAGCGATCAGCGCCGGCGCGAGAAACGCGATCAGGTCCGAAAACTTGTATCCGATCTGATAAATCGCGACGGCGTCACGACTGGCAGGCCCATCAAGCACGAGGGTCAACATCAGACTATCGATGCGAAAATACATTGCCGCCATCGCGGTGCCGATCGCGAGTGGTGCCGCTTCGACTAGCCACCGCCGCCAACTGTCGAAATCTATAAAAGGGCGTACCCGCACAGATTTTCGTATCACAGTTAGGATTACGAAAAACACGACGACATCGCTGACTACAAAGGGCACGATGTAGCGCAACAGCGAACCGTGCCCAGTGGAGTTCAACACGATGATGATGATGAACTGCACGACCTGACCGCCGAACATGGCCGCAGCCACGGTCCGCAGCCACTGTTTTGCCTGACACACGCTGATGAGCGACCAGGCGGCCGAAGCGATCAGCAGCGACAAACCTCCGATCGCGGTGCCCTGAATCTCAATGGACGAATACGGTCCGATCCAAACGATCGCTAAGGCCGACAGGTAAGTAACGCTGCCAAGTACAAACCGAAATACGATGAACCGGCTCGCGATCGACGACACCTCATCGTCGTCATTGCTTCGACCCAACTCCGCCATCACCACTCGGGTGGTTTCGAAATCGGCGAAGAGCCCTAGCAATCCCAACAAATTGAAGATGAATGAGAACGAACCGAATTGTTGCTTGCCCAACTCGGCCGCGATCAAGAGCGTCCCGGTCAGGCTGAGCGCAGCGCCAGCCAACCGCCCCCCAAAGAGCACGCCCGCCCCGCCAATCAACGACGCAGATGCCGTCGGCCCGCGGTCGGGCACCTCCTGGTCGGTCACCTCGTCATCGTCGGTCATCACACTCCGGTATTGGCTGAAAGCTGATGCTACGAGATCCGACCGGCGTCGACGGCGAACTCTGTGCGACACTGGAAGCGATGCAAACGGGTAGCTCTTCTGCAAGTTCAATTCCGGCGAAACGACTACTCGGTGTTGTGCCGGGAAGCCTGGTTTCGGGTGCGGAATCAGTACTGCTGCGAGATTGTCTTGCTGCACAGCGCGCAGGGTGGGAAGTACGTATCGCATGTAGCCAAGGACCGTTCGTACAGCGGCTCGCGAACGAAGGCGTCGAACGAGTTTCGATACCAGATCTGCGGCTCCGCGAAGGCAATCGCGTCATCGCCTTCGGCTCCGCGCTCATCAACGCGGCCAACGCGGCAATCAAGCTCCGGCGATCATTGCGGCCGGGTGAACTCGTCGTTGCGAACAGCATCAACGTGTTACCAGCCACCGCAGCCGTCGCGAAATCCCACCGAGTTATCTATTTCGGCCATGATGTTTTGATCCGCCGCGATCGTCTCGCCCTGCTGAAGGCTCTCAGGCGTCGGGTGCATCTGGCAGTCGCGGTATCCGACACCGTCGCACGCACAATCCGGCCTACGGGTATCCCCACGACGGTCATCCACAACGGAACTGCCTGGCCAGTTGCGGCAGCACCCGAACCGGCACCAGACGCGCCGCCGGTCATTGGTATCGCGGCAGTACTCACTCCGTGGAAAGGCCATTCCGTGATGCTCGAGGCGTTGAGCTTGATGACGCACAAAGAGGCGGTGCTCGAAATCATGGGGGGCACTCCACCAAAGGAAACCGCCTACGCGGACGCGTTGCACCAGCGCAGTCAACGCGGCGACCTTGCGGGACGAGTCGCATTCCTCGGCCACGTCGATCGTCCCCTCGATCGAATGCGCACATGGACGGTTGTCGTATTGCCGAGCACCGATCCAGAGGCGGGGCCGCTGACTGCCCTTGAAGCGATGAGTATTGGAGTGCCAGTCGTTGGTACCGATCACGGTGGCATGGTGGAGGTCATGGGCGATGCAGGGCTGCTTGTTCCACCATCAGATTCCCAGGCACTCGCGGCTGCGCTCGATCGTCTTCTCGATGATCCAGAACTGCAACATCGTTGTCGAACCGCAGGACCCCAGCAAATTCTTGCACACCATTTGACACTCGCAGATCACGAGGCGCAAATGCTAGAGATTTTCGATGCGCAACGCCGCTGAACCTCGCGACGCGGAATTCAGTCCCGCGGTGCGGAGTTGGTTCGAATCGAACTTTGGCGAGGCCACAGAACCCCAGCGAAACGGCTGGCCCGCGATTGCGCGCGGTGAACACTCGCTCATCGTGGCGCCCACGGGTTCGGGAAAGACGCTCGCCGCGTTCCTTTGGGCAATCGACCGGCTCGGAGTCATGCCGCAGCCCGAAAAGCTCCAGCGTTGTCGAGTTCTCTACATCTCTCCCCTGCGCGCTCTAGCCGTCGATATCGATAAGAATCTGCGAGCCCCGCTCATGGGAATACAACTCGCGGCAGAACGATTGGGTACCGAATTTCTCACGCCGACGGTAGGCATCAGAACTGGCGATACTGAGAGCAAAACACGCGCCGCGATGTTGCGAACACCCCCCGACATCTTGATCACTACACCTGAGTCGCTGTATCTCATGCTCACGTCGAAAGCTCGCGACACACTGCGTTCGGTGCAGTATGTCATCATCGACGAAATCCACGCGTTGGCGCCCACGAAACGTGGAGCGCACCTTGCCATCGCGCTCGAACGACTCCAGGCGATTACTGCGAAACCCTTTCAACGCATCGGGCTTTCGGCCACCGTGCGCCCACTTGACGAAATAGCACAATTCCTCGGTGGGTTTGAGGCCGGAACGCCAAGACCCGTCACTATCATCAACGGTGACGCGCGCAAGTCGCTTGATATCGAGGTCATCGTTCCTATCGACGACATGGCTGATGTCAACGCGACGCCCGTGCAAGACGGAATTGGAACAACTTCCGATGCCCGGTCCAGCATCTGGCCGCATGTGCATCCGAGGCTTCTTGAACTTATACGTGCGCACAACACCACCATCATTTTCACGAACGCACGCCGCCTCGCCGAACGGCTCGCGGCGAAGCTCAACGAACTCGCTGATGAAGAGCTTGTGCGAGCACACCACGGCTCACTCGCCCGTGAACAACGACTCCAAGTCGAAAACGACCTGAAATCAGGCCGATTACGCGCGATCGTCGCAACGAGCAGTTTGGAACTCGGTATCGACATGGGCAGCGTCGACCTCGTGGTACTCGTCGAATCTCCTGGTTCAGTTGCCAGAGGAATGCAGCGTGTTGGTCGGGCCGGCCACCAGGTTGGCGCACCATCGACCGGCAAGATCTTCCCCAAATGGCGCGGTGACCTGCTGGAAACCGCTGCTGTGGTACGCAGAATGCGCGACGGCATCGTCGAAGAAATGCATTTCGTCGATAACCCTCTCGATGTCATTGCGCAACACATTGTCGCCGCGTGTGCTGTCGATGATTGGGATGCCGACGAGCTCAAGGCACTCATCCGGTCAGCAGCGAATTGTGTGCACCTCAGCGACGACCTCTTCGATTCGGTCCTTGATCTTCTCTCGGGCCGTTATCCCTCCGATCAATTTGCGGAACTGAGGCCTCGCATCATTTGGGATCGCGTCGAAGGCACGATCCGTACCAGGCCGGGGGCGCAACGCGTCGCAGTCACGAACGGCGGGACGATCCCCGATAGAGGCTTGTTTGGTGTCTTTTTGCCCGATGGCGCTCGCGTCGGCGAACTCGATGAAGAAATGGTGTACGAGAGCCGCACTGGTGAGGTCTTCGCATTGGGCGCATCGTCGTGGCGCATTGAGGAAATCACCCATGAACGAGTGATCGTTACTCCCGCGCCGGGTGAGCCCTCGAAGATGCCATTTTGGAAAGGTGACAAGCCCGGCCGACCCCTTGAACTCGGACGAGGTATCGGCGCAGTTGTGCGTGAACTGCGCGCCCTCGATGACGACGCGGCCCGCGCTCGGCTCCGCGAGGACGGGTTCGACGAACGCGCCGCGAACAACCTTGTCAGCTACCTCAACGACCAGCATGAGGCAACGGGATCGGTACCCGACGACCGCACAATCGTGATCGAGCGATTCGCCGATGAAATCGGCGACTGGCGGGTTTGCATTCTGACTCCGTTCGGTGCTCGTGTCCATGCACCATGGGCGATGGCGATAGAAGCCTCCCTGCAAGCGTCGGGGCTCGATGTGCCAGCAATGTGGAGCGACGACGGAATCGTCTTTCGTTTACCTGAAGCACTCGACACAATCCCGCTTGAGTCGCTCATACCCAACGCAGGCTTGGTGGAGCAAGCAGTAGTCGAGCGGCTCCCGACAACTTCGATGTTCGCGGCCCGATTTCGCGAGAACGCCGCGCGCGCGTTGCTACTACCTCGACGAGACCCGACGAAACGTACGCCCCTATGGATGCAACGGCAGCGTTCGGCTGATCTACTCGAGGTTGCGTCGCACTACCCCGCGTTCCCGATGCTGTTGGAAACAACACGCGAGTGTTTGCGAGATATTTTTGATCTACCAGCTTTGCGCGAAGTGCTGAATGATATCGAAACCCGGCGAATTCGAATCGTGCAGAGCGAGACGCGGCGCGCGTCACCGTTCGCCCAATCGTTACTCTTCGGCTGGATCGCCGTCTACATGTATGAAGGCGATGCGCCCATCGCTGAGCGGCGAGCAGCGGCACTGTCGCTCGACCGCAGTCTGCTCCGCGATCTTCTTGGCAACGAAGACCTGCGCGAGCTGCTCGATCCAATCGCGCTCGCACAACTTGAACTCGAGCTGCAACACCTCACCGAGAATCGCTTCGCACGGTCGATCGATGCCATCACTGACCTGCTTCGAGATGTGGGTGATCTCATGGTCGAAGAAATTCAATGGCGATGCGCCGATCCTGAAGCGGTCACCGATTGGCTCGAAGATCTCATTGCACAACGGCGAGTCATAGCCATCACCATCGGCACGCAGCAACGATTCGCGATCGCCGAAGACGCCGCAAAGTATCGCGATGCCTTGGGCTGTGCACTGCCGAGCGGCCTGCCAAGCGCATTTACTGATCCGGTCTCAGAGCCCTTCGACGAGATCATCGCCCGTTTCGCCAGAACCCACGGACCATTTACTACGGAGCAGTGCGCACTTCGATTCGCAACGACCACAGATCGAGTGCTGACGGTGTTACGAAGACTCGAAACCAGCGGACGCGTTGTCGCCGGAGAATTTCACCCGCACGGCGAAGGCCGTGAGTGGTGCGACGACGGAGTGCTGCGCCAACTGCGACGGCGATCAATCGCAGCACTGCGCAAAGAAGTCGAGCCGGTCGATCCTGAGGTATTCGCACGGCACCTAATCGACTGGCACGGTATTTCGCACCCACGCCGGGGACTGGATGCTCTAGTGAGCGTCATCGAGCAACTGCAAGGAGTAGCGATACCGGCATCAGTACTCGAACAATCAGTGTTGCCCGCGCGCGTTGTCGACTACTCCCCAGCGATGCTCGATCAGCTGTGTTCTGCCGGTGAACTCGTCTGGGTCGGAGCAGGACCATTAGGAGACGACGGGAAAGTTCGTTTGTTCTTTCGCGACCGAGTGCGGGTGTTGGCACCGTCGTATTCATCGCAACCATTCGAAGCCCAGCCAATACACGACGCAATCGCGGCGCATTTGGCTGCGACCGGAGCATCGTTTTGGTTCGACTTGCTCGCGGCAACAGATAATCCACCAGAACACGAATTGCTTCATGCAATATGGGATCTCGTCTGGGCAGGAACGATTACCAACGACACCTTCGCACCTGTGCGCATCGGGCGAAAAACCAAGCGGCCCCATTCATCGCGAACCTCACGTGCACGTCCGCAAGTAGGCCGTTTGTCGCGCCTCGGCCCGCCCGCGGGTGCCGGACGTTGGTCACTCGTCGCTCCGCTACTTGGTGCAGGTGCATCAGCCACCGAAGTCGCCCATGCCAACGCACTCGCGCTCCTCGAACGCCACGGCGTTGTCACTCGCGAAGCGGTGAACTCAGAAAGCATCGTCGGCGGGTTCGCTGGCGTGTATCCAGTGTTGAAAGCCATGGAGGAGTCGGGGAAAGTTCGGCGGGGTTGGTTCGTAGCAACCCTTGGCGCCGCACAGTTCGGAACCAATGGCCCGATCGAACGGCTCCGCACCGCCCGAGATGCCGGAAGCGACAATGCTCACGAAGCTGTCGCCTACGCGTTGAGTGCCGTTGATCCCGCACAGCCTTACGGTGCAACCATCCCTTGGCCGCAACACTCTTATGGGCACCCCTCTCGTTCCGCGGGAGCCGACGTCGTGTTACTCAATGGTTTCCTCGCTGCATTTATCGAGCGCGGAGGACGGTCGCTCACGACCTACCCGACTCACGAAGGTACGCCAAACCAGATTGACGACCACAACAACGTTTGGATCGCCGCACTGGCAAACGCGGTCTTGCGCAAAACCGTCGGAGCGTTACAAATTCAAACCATCAACGGCGAGCCAGCACGAGACTCTGAACTTGCTGACGCCTTACGTCGCCATGGGTTCGTCGACGGATACAAAGGCCTCACCCTCCAAGCGAACCGCTGAAATCGCCGCGAGATCGCTCTCTCCCGTGACTACAGCTTCACGACATATTCGAATACCGTCGCGAATCCGTTCTTGTTTTTTCGAGGAGCCAACATGGGTGAAAAGTACGACTTGGTCATCATCGGAATGGGTTCGGGTGGCATGGTGGCGGCGGAATTCGCGGCCACATTGGATCTCAAGGTCGCCGTGGTCGAACGACACCGCGTGGGCGGAGATTGCCTTTGGACTGGATGCGTGCCGAGCAAAGCCATCTTGGCCGCGGGCAAGGTCGCACACCACTTTCGAACCGCGCATCGATATGGGATCACCTCAGTTGAGCCGCACGTCGATCGCAAGGAGGTATGGGCTCAGGTACGCGCGGTACAACACGCGATCGCCGCGACCGACGACAACCCGGAACGATTCGTTGCCGCAGGAATCGAAATCATCATGGGTAACGCGACCGTGGCGGGACCCAACACAGTTGATGTTGGCCTCAACAACGGCGGGAAGCTCACTCTCGAAACTCGGTTCGTGTTACTTGCCACCGGATCACGGCCAGTCGACCCCGCAATCCCAGGGCTCGCCGAAGCTGGCTACGTCACCAGTGAGAACCTGTTCGAGCTCACCGATCCGCCCGCGAGTTTCGTGAATATCGGCGGCGGGCCGATCGCAGTCGAAATGGTGCAAGCCTTTACACGCCTCGGAATACGCACTGCGCTCTTGCAAAGAGACTCCCGCATTCTGCCGCGCGACGAACCCATGCTCGTCGACCTTCTCGTTGAATCACTACAACTTGAAGGCGTCGACCTTAATTTCGATGTAGTCACAGAGCGAGTTGAGGTCATTGGTGACAAGAAGGTCGTGTACGGCACGCAATACGGCGAACCTCGTCGTTGGGAGGCCGATGAAATTCTCGTCGCAGTTGGGCGTCGACCAAATGTCGAAGGTCTTGGCCTTGAAAGCGTCAGAGTCGAGGTCAACGAGCGAGGCAATGTATTAGTTGATGAGCGGATGCGCACGACGGTTCCAACCATCTATGCGTGTGGTGACCTCGCTGGGCGTTTCCTGTTTACACACTCAGCAAGCTATGAGGGCGTGCGAGCAGTACGCGACATGTTCTTCCCCGGCAAGGGCAAGGTGACCGCTGGCATTCCCTGGTGCACATTCACCGACCCCGAGCTCGCACACGCGGGGCTCACCGAAAACGAAGCCCGTTCCAAGTTTGGCGACGACGTCGAAATCTGGAAACAAGATCTTGCGCACAACGACCGAGCCCGGGCCGACCGCGTCGACCGTGGTGCGATCTGCGTCGTCACGCACAAGTCACGCATCGTAGGCGCTCACGTGCTGTCACCCGCCGCTGGTGAGATCATTCACGAATTCGCGCTCGCAATCGAACAGGGCATGAAACTCAACGATCTTTCCGGTTTTGTCCACGTGTATCCCACGATTGGGACAGCAGTCGCACAACTCGCGGGCGAGGTCGCGTTCGAAAAGGCTGAGAAATTACGGTGGCTGGTCAAGCGGTCAAAGCACTGAAATCCGGTACCGTTGCTGCAATGGCAATCGAACCGCTCGACAATGACGGCTGGGGATTCACCACCAACTGCTTCGTTTGTGAGCAACGAAACACCGCCGGGCTTCGTGTGCCGTTTTTTCACGACACGCAACGGTCAGTTGTCTTGGGCGAATTCATATTGGGCAACGAATTCTCCGGCGCGCCAACACTGATTCACGGCGGCGTGTCGCTTGCGATCTGCGACGAAGCAATGGCGTGGGCAACTATCGCTGTGCAACACAAGTGGGCAGTCACCAAGTCGAGTACCGCTCAATTCGAACGACCGGTGTTCGTCAATAAGCCGTACCGCGTCGAGGCGCGCATCACAGGTTCCGACGGCGACCATCTCATCTTGGTTGAAGCGGAAATCATCAGCACGGAACGTCAAAAACGCTCCGTCTACACCACGGCAGTGATGTCAATTGTCACCGAAGTGCAAGCCCCGAGTCTCGGTATCGATCTCCATCAACACCACGCCGATTATCTGCGACCGTAACTTGCTACATCACGATGACCGCACGGCCTCGAAGCGTGCCGCAGTGGAGGGCCTCATAGGCATCGGCGATGTCATCGAGACCAAAGCGATCGACATCAACTCTGATAAGCCCGGCTTCGGCAAGCGCCACGACCTCACGAGTATCGGCAATCGTTGGCCCCTGAAATGTGAAAACCTCTCCACCCTTAGGAAGGTGATTTGTCCAGTCAGATTTGAGTGTCCCCCCGCCCGCGCCGACCAGCCCATACGCGCCCGTAGGTCGAGTCGCGCCGATGCCAGCAGCAATCGTTGAGTCGATCCCTACAAAATCGAGCACCGCGTGTGCGCCGCGACCACCAATCACCGACCGCAGATTTCGCGCGGTGTGTTCATCAACTCCGTGGATCACCTCATGGGCACCAAGTTCGAGCGCGTAGGCTCGCCGCGCGTCGTTGTTGTCCACGACGACCACGCGTGCTGAGCTCAGCACCCGCAAGAACTGCACTGCGAAACTCCCCAACCCTCCCGCGCCAATCACGACGGCGGTCGATCCAGGGACCAACTTCGGAAGCACTCGCTTGACCGCGTGATACGACGTGGCACCAGCATCGGTCAGCACACCCGCGATCGTCGGATCGAGTTGCTGCAACAAAACAAGCTCGCGAGTGTGTCGCACCAAGAGATACTCAGCAAGGCCGCCGTCGCGCCCGTAACCGCGGCCCGTGATTCCATACTCGCAACAATTGTCGAAGCCTCGCACGCATTCCTCGCAGGCCCCACAACTCGTAGGCGATACGCACACAACCGGGTCGCCGGGTTGAAACGAAGACACGCCGGGCCCCACCGCATGCACCCAGCCGCCCGTTTCGTGCCCGAGCGTAAACGGCATGTGCCACCCGATCGCGTCACCGATCGATTGCGGCATCGAGGTCATAATCAAATCCGAGTGACATAACCCGTTGCCCGCGACTTTGACAACCACCTCACCCGGCCCTGGCGTCGGAATCGCAACGTCAACGATCTCCGGCGGTTGCTCCCATTGAAGCATTCGGTATGCGCGCATGGGCTGACAATACTTCCGAGTTCAAAGCGTACGATGGCTGATAAATAAGGAGAGCGAATGCCGAAGACCCAAGACGCTATTGCAACATCGTCCGCCACAGAACTTGCTGCATGGATTCGTAGCAAAGCCCTGACCTCAACCGAGCTACTAGATATTTACCTCGACCGCGTCTCTCGGCTCAACGGCACCCTCAACGCCGTAGTCACGCTCGACGAACAACGGGCGCGAGAGCAAGCGCAACGGGCCGACGCCGAGGCTGAGCGTGATGAGTGGCGTGGCCCGCTGCATGGTCTGCCCATCACGATCAAAGATGCAATCGAAACTGAAGGTATTCGATCCACCGGAGGCGCAATCGAGCTCTCGGATCACGTTCCTCACGCTGATGCACCGGCGGTTGCACGGCTGAAAGCGGCCGGAGCAATCGTATTCGGCAAAACGAACATCCCGCGGTGGTCGGGCGACATCCAGACTTTCAATGAGATCTTCGGCACCACTAACAACCCGTGGGACGTCACCCGAACTCCCGGCGGATCATCTGGGGGTGCGGCAGCAGCAGTAGCCAGCGGCTTCACAAGCTTTGAACTCGGCACCGACATCGGCGGATCGGTGCGAATGCCTGCGCATTGTTGCGGCATCTTCGGGCTCAAGCCAAGCTTCGGGGTCGTTTCGCAACGCGGCTACCTTGATCGCGTTGGGGGCGGCACCAACGACGTCGATATCAACGTTTTCGGGCCACTCGCGCGCAGTGCAGCTGATTTGGAACTACTACTCGGTGTGCTCGCAGGCCCCGAACCGCAGCGTTCATCGGCGTGGAGTCTCAATCTCCCAGCACCGCGGAAACCCGATCCTTCCCAGTTACGCGTTGGCGTATGGTTCGAGGCGCCTGGTGTGCCTATCGATAGCGAAGTACTGCGCCTACTTCAAAACGCAGCCGCGCAGCTTGCGGCACTCGGAGTCAAGGTTGAAGTCGCCCATCCACCGATTCCGTCCCAAGAACAACTCGACCTGTTTTTCCAACTCATTTCTGCGGCAATAGCGCCATCGATGCCAGACTCCATTGCCGAAGCGATGGGGGGATCTCACCTTGGTTGGCTGACAGCCCAACAACGTCGAGCCGAATTGAAATTGGTATGGGCACAATGGTTCGAACAGTTTGACGCGCTGCTCTGCCCAGTTCTGCCCACTCCAGCGTTTCCCCATGACCACGCCGACTCGATCGCAGATCGCCAGCTACTCATCAACGGGAAATCCGAATCCCACACTGCATTGCTGCACTGGCTCGGCCTGATCGGTCTGATGGAATTGCCCTCGGTGTCCACTCCGGTCGGACGTACCAATTCAGGTCTTCCGGTCGGGATGCAAGTGGTAACGGCATACTTGCGCGACCGCGAAGCCATCGCGATTGCGCAGCTTGTTGAACAAACCCTCGGCGGCTACTCCGCGCCACCGCATTTCGCTACAACTCAGTGATTCGATCAGCTTCGACCGTCGAGTGGGGCACAATCGGCTTGGTAACCACCTTGCGGGTCCGCGTTTCGATGCAGAACTGCAGCCGTCACAGTAACCGCCACTGAATGTTCATCGCCTTCGGAGTTGGCTATCCCCGTACCGTCGACGATTAGGGAGAAACCGCCCGGTTCAATAGGCATCCACAACAACGACACAAGTGCCCGATCCCGAATGTTTGCGGCAGTCTTACGACCGACCTTGGCGAGTAAACAACCATCGACCAAGTTGACAATCACGTGCGTTGTGTGCGGGCGAAGGTCCGCACTGGTTGTAACCAAGTACGACGCATAACCGTATTGCGCCAGCTGCTCTTGGAGCTCTTGGGGATCGACACGCTCGCTCATGGGTCGAGCGTAGCGATTCAGGTACGTGGTGTCCTACGCGGCGTGGGCGGTAATGCGTTGCGCCAATGCATCGGCAAACTCGTCGGGGTGATCGATCTTGATCGCTTCCAGTTCCACCTCAACACCATTGCTCATAGTGACAAACAGCTTCGGAACGATCTTGCCCTTCTCGAAGCGCACCTCGTGAATGTCTGCCAGGGAGATGGTCATCACGAGTTCCTTCGGTTTCCCTGACATCGCACTGTTCTTCAATACGAACACGCGACGGTCAGTCAAACCGAGAGTCATCTGTTGCAGGTCCGGAAATCCAGCCGCCGCAACCGTGGCTTGAACTTCCTTTTGACCGCGCGATGCAATTGCCGCACCGATCAAGCCACCAGCACCCATCGCAGCCGACCGCTTGATTGTGCCCTTTTTGTTGACGCGCGTAGCCGCGACAACTCCTTCGCCGGGTTGCAGTTGATCCGCAACCAAGCTGGCAACGAGTTCAGCAGTTTTTGCCATAGCGATCTCCTCAAGAATTTGGTGACTATCCTTCGGAGTCTTCTGGTCGGACCTTGAGGGTGCAGTTGTAGCATGATCTATGCCCGAAATCGAAGTGTTCGCCGACGTTGTCTGCCCATTTACACACGTAGGGCTCCGTCGAATCGCGGCGGAGCGCGACGCACGCGGTCGCACTGACATCCTCCTGAGAGTGCGGGCGTGGCCACTTGAACTCATCAACGGCAAGCCAATGGACCCGGAATTCTTGCGTTCCGAGATCGAACCACTGCGCGCTTCGGTGGCCCCTGACCTGTTCGTCGGATTCAATGCCACAACGTTCCCCAGCACTTCGATACCTGCGCTTGCACTCACCGCAGTTGCGTATCGGGTAAGCCCCGCAATCGGTGAGGGCGTGGCAATCGATCTGAGAACCCAGTTATTCGAACACGGTGCCGATGTCGGCGCGATGTCTGTGATCAAAACGATTGCGCAACGGCATGGTTTAGAAGTTCCCGATGTCGATGCCGAGCGAGAGGGAATCATCCGCGACTGGACCGACGGCAAAGCACGGGGCGCGGTCGGGTCGCCCCATTTCTTTGTCAACGAGCACGGATTCTTCTGTCCCGCGCTCAACATCAAACACGATGACGCAGGATTTCACATTTCTATCGACGAATCTGGGCTTGAAGAGTTCTTCACCACGTGCTTCGGCTAGCCGCTCATGCGCCCACGCGCTGAGCCCTACAACCACATACGCTGACTGATGTGAACGAGATATCCAAAGGCATGTTGGCCGCCGTGTACGTCGGTGACGGGCACCTGGAGGTGCAAGCGAGACCTGTGCCGACTCTCGAGCCCCGCGAGGTGCTCGTCGAGATTTCACACTGCGGTATTTGCGGTACTGATTTGCATTTGGTGCTTGAACGGTACGCGCGGCCAGGTTCCGTGCTCGGTCATGAATGGTCGGGCACCGTCGTAGCAGTTCCCGATGGTGACGATGCCGCTCTGCTCGGTCGGCGAGTCGTACAGAACCCTGAGCCGGGCTGCGGAACATGCCGCGCGTGTCACGCGGGGAGGCCATCGGTGTGTCGCAAACGACTGCCCGTCGATCACCTCGCCATATCGTCCGGGAGCTTCAGCAGATACCGCGCTGTGGAAGCGCGCCGTCTATTGATACTCCCTGATTCACTCAGTTCTCGCGCGGCCGCGCTCACAGAGCCGACCGCTATCGCGCTCCATTGCGTAAATCTCTCAGGCGTCTCACAAGCTGACCGAGTGCTGATAACCGGTGGCGGGCCAGTTGGTCAGTTGACAGCAGCTGTGCTCAAAGCGCGGGGAGTCACCGACATCACTATCTCAGAGCCGTCGCCGGTACGACGCGAACGTGCGCTCAGTCTCGGTGTACGTCGAGCAATCGAGCCATCGGATTTGCCGGCGGCTCGAACTGGCCGAGTCGTCGACGAACCCTACGACGTGGTCTTCGAGTGCTCAGGCCATGCCGACGCGATCACCACAGCATTCGATCAGCTCGACACCGGTGGCACATTTGTGTTCGTGGGAACCGGCAGCAAGAACCCGACTATCAATCACAATCGAGCGATCATCTTGGAGCTCATCATTATCGGTGCGTATAACTACGACGCCGACGGGTTTGCGAGTGCCATCGAGCTGTTGGCAAGCGGTGCGCTAGCACTCGAACTACTCATTGAGCCTGAAGATATCGGCCTTCATCAACTTGAAACGACCCTCAGGCAACTAGCTAGTGGGCGCATAGCGGGCAAGGTGCTGGTACAACCAATGATCGGAGTCGATTCGTGACAACCAGATTGAATCACGTGGCGTTCAGCGTCGACGCCTCTCTGATGGACGAAGTAGGCCGACAAACATTGATCAATTTCTATTCGCAGGTGTTTGGTTGGCGGGAAGGCGACAATACTGGCGAAACAGGAAATCCCCTCATCATGTACACGGGCGGGTTTGGCGAATTCATCTACCTGCTTCCCGCCGACCCGTTTCTTACCGCGCCACGGCTCGACCACTTTGGCGTGCAAGTCAATGAACTCGAAGAACTCCATACGATCGTGCAACGGGCTCAATATTTTGCACAGTCGGATGCTCGCGTCGAGATCATCGATGTCCACTCGCGAACCACGCACGGCCCTCAACACGATTACACTCTCACCAGCGCATACATCGGGTTCGTCATCCCATTGATGATTGAAATCCAACATCTGGCGCGAGTGCCCCGAGACTGAACTTCACCGACCTTCGTCGCCGCGCCGAGTGCGCTGCTGCAGCTTCAAAGAAAGAGACGTCGTGGAAAGCCCCGAGTCAGAAATGCCCGAGTCGCATCTCCCCGACTCAGCAGAGGCATCCCACCGTCGGCCACTCATTGAAGCGGCGATCGAAGCAGAATTCGAAACCGGCGTTCGCGAAGACACGGTTGAACAAGCTAAGCGCCACATCCTGTTTCGCCTGGCGCGCATGACTCTCGGTTTTTTGGTGTTGATCGTCGGAATCATTGCGATACCGGCACCGGGTCCTGGGTGGCTCATCGTGGCCCTTGGGCTTGGGATTTTGGCGCAAGATTTCGTATGGGCAGAGAGAGCGCTCAACATCGTTCGCAAACGTCTACCCCAAACCGACGACGGCAAAATTCCGAAGTCCACTTGGATCGGAGTTGCAGTCGCAACCGTGATCGCCACGGGCGCCAGCATTTGGTGGGGCTTTTTCCGCTAACGAGCAAACCGACGTTGACAATACCCACGCTCGGGCAGCTTGCTTCGGGCAGTCATAGCCGGCTCTCCAATGCCGTATCCACGCGCCGCGGCCGTAGCCTGAGTGGTTGTGATCCTCATAGATGCTCAAGACCTTTGCGCTTCACGCCCGGATCGCCCTCTATTCACTGATCTTTCGCTCACACTCAGCGATGGTGATCGCGTTGGAGTGGTCGGGCTCAACGGCTGTGGCAAGAGCACGCTGCTCAGCTTGCTCAGCGGCGAACGCGAACCAGAGGCCGGAGTAGTACGACGCGGCAAAGGTGCGCGAATCGGCGCGCTGGCGCAGCTCCCAATTCTGATCCGTGGCACCGTACGAGAGGTGGTGTGCGCTGGGCTTGGCGACCACGAGTGGGAAGGCGAAGCGATGCTGCAACGGCTGGGCATGGCCGATGTGCTGGGCGCGCCCACCGATGAACTTTCCGGTGGCCAGAAGAAGCGGGTCGCGCTGGCAGGGTTGCTCGCACGCGAATGGGATGCACTTATCCTCGACGAACCCACAAACCATCTCGATCTCGACGCGATTGCATACCTCGAAGAATGGCTAGCAACGTTCGCCGGGGGCCTGATTTTGGTCACCCATGATCGTCATGTGCTCGACCGGGTCACGAACAAGGTGTTGGAAATAGATCGGGGCGCTGGCTACATGCACGTAGCGTTGAACCGCGCTGCCGGTTCGGGCTATGCCGCATACCTAGCGGCGCGTATCGAACGGGAAGCCCAGGCCGAAGCGGCCGAGCAAACGCGCAAGAATCTGGCAAAACGCGAACTCGCGTGGTTGCGACGCGGAGCACCGGCACGATCCACGAAACCTAAGGCGCGCGTCGATACGGCGAAAGCACTCATCGCGCGAACTGCGCAAGCCGCGGCTCGTGAAGGCGACATCGGCTTAGCGCTCGGCAGCGCGCGGCTCGGCACCAAGGGCATCGAATTGGACGGCGTGGGATTTTCATGGCCACAAGGTCGCAGCGCGACCGATCGCGGTTCACTCCTGGTACTCAAGCCATTCGACCATGTTTTTGAGCCGGGAGATCGCGTCGGCATCGTTGGCGCGAATGGCGCCGGAAAGAGCACGCTGCTCGATTTGATTGCAGGACGGCTTCAACCCACGCACGGCTCGATCGACATCGGCCGCACAGTCAAAATCGGCTATTACGATCAGCTCGGACGAGACCTCAATCTCAACCAACGAGTGCGAGATGCGGTCGCAGGCGACAAAGGTGAGCCAACGATCGACGACGTCAAATTGATGCGCCGGTTTTGGTTCGATGGCGACACGCAGTTCGCGCCGATCAACACGCTGTCTGGTGGTGAACGACGAAGGTTGCAGCTACTGCTCACGTTGATCGAACAGCCGAACGTATTGCTGCTCGATGAACCCACCAACGATCTCGACCTCGACACCGTGCGCGCGCTCGAAGAGTTCCTCGACGACTGGCCCGGCATCGTCGTTGTCGTCAGCCACGATCGCATCTTTCTTGATCGCACGGTCAATGAGGTGCTTGCACTCAATGCCAAAGGCGGCGCGGCGGTCGTGCGTGGTGGTGTCGCGGGCTGGCTCGCTCATCGAGCTGCGAATGCCACAACATCGCTCACAGCAACCGCGTCGAAAAACCCGACGACTGCTCAACGTACGCCACCACGTGCGCGGCCCGTTACCAACAAGAGCCCCAGCACGCTGCGGCACCAAATTGGCAACGCGGAAAAGAAGCTCAACGAGGCGGCCTCCAAGCGCGATGCGATCCTCACTGAACTCTCGTCAGTCGGTGGAGACCATGAGCAGATCACAGCAATTAGCCACAAGCTCACCGCCGCACAAGATCGAGTCGACGCTGCCGAAGACCACTGGCTATCGCTTGCCGACGAAGCCGAATCAATCGGTATGGAGTTCTAGATCGTTGCCCGCCTCCGCGGCCCACGCACGCCTAGATTCTCATGATGTTCTCATGCCGAACGGTCACAGCATTCGTTGGTGTGATTGCTTTGAGCTTGATATCAGGTTCGCTTACTGCTAGTGGCGCGACGGCAGCCCCTACAACCACGACTCCGATCACCGACCTGCTAGCCGAAAACCCCCTCCCGGGCTTCAGCATCGATACTTCCGCGGATTCAATCAATGGCCCAGTCGACCTCGCCGATGCTTTTGGCGCCCCCGCAGCCCTAGCAAACGACTTCGACGAGATTCTTGTCGAGGGACGTACTTGGTCGAACCCGGAAGGTGCAATCGCAGTGTTGATGGTGATTGATGCAGGAAATTTCGCCGAAGCGGGGCAGGTGGTTATTGGCGCATTTCAATCGACCCCTGCAAGTAACAGACAGAGCTTCGCAACCGGCATTCCAGGCGCGCGCGTTGGCACGATCGACGGAGCTACAACAGATTCCTACATGGTCACGTGGCGTCAAGGTAGGTACGCCAACATCACTTTCAATAGCTCGCCGGAAGCCAACACCCAACAGCTTGCGATCATGCTTGCACAGGCGCAGGTTCGCCACTTGCAAACAAGCACGGGCTTCGCCCCAACGAACGCTCCGCTCGAACGTAAACGTTCGACGGCGCGCCAACTCGGACGAATCTTCGTGTACGCCTTGATGCTGATCGTGTTGGCAATCTTGATTGCAGTGCCATTTCTCATCGCGGCTCAAAGGCGACGGCACCGCGAGCGACAGCCCATGCCTACAATCGGATGGCCGAACGGGTACGCGCCAGCTATGCCTCCTCCGCCTACTCCACCTCCGCCTCCACCCGGTGCTGCCGATTGATCCGAATGACGGCGCAACGTCTGGAACGCCAACGCGCAGGCGCGCTACGGTGCCAGGGTGGCCGAAATCGATCACACCGGGTTTGACCCTCTTGCTGCGATCGACATCGTTCCCCATGACCAACTTGCTTTGCTGCGTAGCGAGTGCCCAGTGGCGCGCACGCCCGATGGCACATGGTTCCTCGCTCGCCACGCGGACGTAGTAGCCGCGAGCCGAGATATCGAACGCATCGAGTCGGCCTTCCTTGCCCCCAACGGAGCCAATATCGACGCTCAGTTCCTGCCGTTCATCCCAGAGCCCGATCACGGAAAGGTGCGGCGCGTCATCAATGCGGCGATTGCGACCCACAGGCTGAGCCGCATCGAGGCACCGCTGCGAACGCTGTGCCACGACAAACTCACCCCGATTCTCACCGATGGTCACGGCGACATCGCGGAGCGCTATGTCGCACCGATCCCGGCCGCAGGCATTGGGTTTTTGCTCGGTCTGCCCGACGACGATCAAGTGCGGTTCATCGATTGGGCACAAAGCCTCTTCGGTGGTTCAGTGCTCGCAGATGCCGACAGCGTTCGCGAAAGTCGCCGAGCCATGAAGGCCATCTCGGCATACCTCGACGAACAGATTGCGGCTAGAGCCACGGCCACTCATCCACCCGACGATTTCATTACTCGTCTGATCAATACCGAAGTGGCGGGCATTCAACTATCGCCACTCGCTTGTCGCACGCAACTCATCTTTTTGCTCGTCGCCGGCACCGAAACGACACGGAATCTGCTAGCCAACAGCATCTTGAGGCTCGCGACAGACTCCGCACTCTTTGTTCGGTTGCGCGACAATCCTCAAGATATCGGTGCGTTTGTTGAGGAGTCGCTCCGCGTCGACCCACCACTCACCTACTTGTTGCGCCGATGCAACGCGCCGGTAACGCTCGGCGGCGTAGAGCTCGACACTAACGAGGCCGTTGCATTCGGTCTCGCAGCCGCAAACCGTGACGAGCTGGTCTTCGCAATGCCCGACACCTTCGACATTGATCGTCCCAATCTTCGGAGCCATCTGGCGTTCGGCGATGGGCCTCACATCTGCCCTGGCGCAGCACTTGCCCGTCTCGAAGCAAGGGTCGGAATCGAAGTGTTACTTGAACGAGTGGCATCGCTCGATCTCGAAGCCGACTTTCGATTCGAGTCGAGCTCGGTGCCGTTTACCAACGGTCCGCTGACACTACCGATACGAGTCGGGCGCGAGAGTTAGCGAAATCCGCCGTTACGCCCGTTGCACGGGAAAGTTCGACTTCGGTTCGAGCAACGCTTCGAGGAGTCCGAGGCCATTTGAGCCGGACAACGGTTTCGCGATGTACCACTCCGTTCCGAAGCGGGCACGAAAGCCTTCTGTATCAGGCTTTTCTGTATCCCAATCATCGGGGATTTGCGACAAGTGATGAGACACGGCTGCAAGCTTCGCATCGACCCATTCATCGCCGGCGACAAAGTGCGTCAAATCTGCTTCGGCAGAAGCGAATGCGGGGTCGAGCGTGCCGTCACTTCCCGGAAGCGATGCAAGATATTCGCGGGAATAGGTCGCGTCGAGTACCCAATCGGCGCCGAGCGCTGGCCCCGCGTAATGGGCTAACCGGTGAACCTGAGTGTGATCGGGATGGCCGTAGGTTCCGTTGCTGTCGTACCCAACCACGGCCGCAATGGTTTCACCATCAAGCATCGCAGAGAGTTGGCGGGTTGCAGAGCCGAGCGAAGCATTAGCGAAAGCTTCGGGATGTTCAGTCGTCGAGGTGCCGTGCATTCCCGAATCCAGGTAGGGCAACCATTCCACTCGCGACACTCCGAGCGCAGCACACGCAGCATTGGCCTCGCGTTGCCGCCGGTCGCCAAGCGACTCGCCGGCGAGTTCTGCGTTGGTTTCGCCAGCGTCACCACGCGATCCATACACCACGATCGTTCGCAGCCCTAGTGCACTCGCCTTCGCGAGCGTCGCGCCGGTAAGAATGCACTCGTCGTCGGGATGAGCATGCAAGAACAAAATACTGGGCTCGGATTTCACGTCTTGACTCTAGGGTCGTCCCTCACCGATGCTGCGACTCAATATCATCGTCGCGCACGCCGGCCCGGACCAACGCTGAACCACTCACGTTTCGTACAAGACCACGTTCGTTGTACCGAGAAGCGCAACATGGCATGTTGTCCGTACAACGAACGGCACGGCGTGGACCTTGTCGGACGCGCCAGGCGGGGATTACTGGAAGGCAGAGCAATAGCGCACGTGGCCGGGGGACGGCGGTTCGTCAGTGAGCGCGCGGACCATCCAGCCATCGCCGTCGCCATAGTCACCCGTGACGCCGTGTTCGCGGGCCGGGACGAACCCAAACCGCGGGTAGTACTCGGCATGGCCGAGCAACACAACAAACTGCCAACCCGCGCGCACGGCTATGGCAAGCGACGCTTCGATAAGCGCCGAGCCGATGCCAGCGCCTTGGCGCTGCGGATCAACGGCGACGGGCGCAAGGCCGAGCCCGCGCGCACTGGCACCATCCCGCGTCACCTCACTCATTGCGATGTACCCGACGACGACATTGTCTTCGAGCGCGACCAGGGTCAGCTCCCTCACCAGTTCGTCGCGCTCGCGAAGCGTTTGCACCAACGGAACTTCGGAGGTCGACGCAAACTCCAACCAGAACGCGGATCGAACGATTTCGTCAATAGCTGCGCAATCACTGGGTTGTTCCGGTCGCAGTTGTAGCGAGAGATCATTCTGCATCGTCACCTCCTTGGCCGCAGGCGAACACTAGGTCACCGTCGCTGGATTGCGTGCTGACAAGCATCCCGAGCGCAACTCGAACAATCGTGTCGTTGAGCATCCCCCGCGTCTCCGGCGCCGCGATGATGCGACCAACCGCGTCATCGGTCACGCTGACGTCGGCGCGCCGTACGCGCTCCGCATTGCCGCTTTCGCATCGTCGCTCATCGTGTCGGTGTCGCACGTGCGCAAGAAGCGCATGATCAGGCGGCCGTAGCGCCCGAGATGATCGCCATGCGCGTCCCGGCGCGCAGCGTTCCGTCGCGTTTGGGCTCCATTGGTACTGGGCCGAGCGCTCTCCGATCTCAAGCGCGACGCCGGGCCCGTAAGTGGCACCATCGATCCACAGATTGACGCCGTAGCGACCCTTGTTGGGCGCGGTGATCCGAGCGCCGAACCGCAACACCTTCCCGTCGAGGTCCCACGGCCGTTCGAACTGGACGGCGCTGGCATTGCCGCCGCCGACTCCTTCTCGTTCGAGCGCGAGAAATCGGCTCTGGCCGTCGCACCCGATACATCCGATCGGTGCGCCGGAACTGCCGGTGAACAGCATGCAGAAGACCGGAACTCTTCACGAAGTATCGGTTCCAACCAACACCCGCGTTCGCGTCTGAGTCACTCATGGCTTTCTCCAAGGGATCGATCGTGGGACCGGACCGCGATACCCGCGTCTCCGTTAGATGTACTCAGCGCGACGGAGCCAGTGGAAGCAGACGTAGCCAGGAAGGATCGGTAACCAGAACGTGCAGAGCCGGTACAGGAACACCGCCGGTACTGCTACCGCGTTGTCCATGCCTGCAGCCACGAGCGTCGCGATCAACGCGGCTTCCAACGCACCGAGTCCACCCGGGGTTGGCGCGGCGGTTGCCACCGCCGACGCGGTCAGGTACACCGCACCCACTGCGGCGAAGCCCATCGTTCCACCGAACGCCTTGGTCGCGAGGTAGACGCACACGATGTACGAGAGCGTGACGAACATCGATCCGGCGAGCAGCATGATCAGCTTCAGCGGTGTGCGCGCGACCGCTGCGATGCCGCCGAGTGCTTCCTTGATCATCGGCACGAGTTTCTCACGCACCAGTTTCCGCACCGATGCGATACTCGCCGCGATACCACTAGCTACAACTGCCACTCCGGCCGCGAGGGCGAACCACTTCGGATCCGGGAGCGACAGGCCCTTGAACGCACTGTTTCCCGCCCACACCACGAAACTCAGCAACAAGACGACGTGCATCGCGAACCCGCCGACGGTGTTGAGCCCGACTCCGGACACTGCGACTGCGCTCTCGACGCCTTGCTTCTGCAGGAAGCGCACGTTGAGCGCCATGCCACCGAAGCCTGCGGGAGCCAACTTGCTCGCGAACGACGATCCCACCTGGGCTGCCAACGTCGGACCCGGAGCGATCGGGGTGGGTACCGAACCCGAGATGCTGACCGCGGCGGCAACATACGTGAGTGCCGAAGTCACGAGCATCGCCGGGAGCCACCCCCAGTTCGCGGCCTTGACTTGATCGGCGATCTCCGGAAGGTCGGCGAACTGGGGCAGCAGGAAGTACGCGACCGCGACGAGGAGCACCGCGGTGAAGATCGTGCTCCGATTGAGTCGCTGCAGGGGCTCGAAGTGCACGTCGGTGACCGCACAACGTTCCTTGACCCGTTCCTGCACCTCCTTCAACAGACCCTTGCGTTGTTTCAGCGCGGTTTGCGTCGCTCCACTCAGTGCGGCGATCTGCAACCGCGGCAGCGCACTCGCGACCGCGTCGGCGCCGAGCACGTCGACGGCGGAATCAACCGAACGGATCGCGTCGGTCAGGATCGCCACCGCGCACAACAATTGAGCGACATCGGCGTCGAGCAGCGTGTCCGAGGCCGCGACTTCAGCGAACCCGAAATCGATGATCCAGGGTTGTCCGTCGGAATCGACGAACACGTTCGCCCGCCGCAAGTCGCGATGAGCGATCCGGTAGCGGCGCATCACTGCGACCTGTTCCCACAGCTCCCGCAGGAGTGATTCACTGACCGCATCGGATTCGAGCGCATCGAGCGAACGACCGTCGATCATGTCGTAGGCCAGCATCATCGAGTCGAAACCGACATCGACCACGCCCCGCATGCGAGGGGTACGCACACCCACATCGCGGGCCTGCAACGAGACCAGTGCTTCGTGTTCGACGGTCCGCCGAAGCGACGAGAACGGTCGCTCGTCACCCACGTTCTTGAGCTTGAACTTGCGGTACACACGAAACAGCAGATCGGCCGCTCGTTCGTCGTGGCCGAGCACCTTGGCGAACAAACCCGATTCGTCGGCAAGGGTCGCGAAGTACGGGGTGGACCCGCGCGCGTCGACCTTGGCGGGGTGCACCTCGGCGATGTCGAGACCTGTCTCGCGAAGGGCGTTCAACACCGATTGGATCGTGGGCCGCCGATCGGGTCGCCCTAGTACTGCGAGCACCAATGCGCCACACACCGCACCCGCGGTCGATGCCGCCAGCACATCGCCAGGGAGCCGCACACTCACCATGAGCCGCACGACGACGAGGAGCGCGAAGAACCCCGCCCCGACCAGGTGCCAGCGACGAGCCACGAACGGTGCGACGACCACGAACATCGCTGCCGTGGTCGCCAAGGTCGCCGAGGTGAGGGCCAGATCGCTGTGAACTGCACCGCGCGTCCGCGCGATCGCGTCCACGAGCGGGTTGTCGCGATCGACAGCCCAACTCACGAGCCGCCCGGCCCCGTTGCCGAGTCCGGCGGCGAGCGCGACGTACCCGAGCACTCGCCAGCGGCGTCTCATCGCGGGAACGAGCAGAAGCGCAGTCCACACGACGAACGTCGCCATCGACGCGAACCCGACGAGGACCCGTTCCGCGGGGTCGGGAATCCGATGGAACACCTGCACGACGTCGCGTTCGAAGCCGACGGTGGAGTTCTTGGCCAACACTCCCACGGCCACCAACGCAAGGGTGACTGTGAGGTAGGCGACAGCGCGCAACACGTCACGCGGCGATCGCTGGTACCCGCGGATCTCGTCGCGCTGCGAGTCGGTTTCGCGGACGGCATCGTCGAGGACTGCGGTCACAATGGCTCCGATGGTCAGGGGCGACTCCAACGCCCCACCGCGGTGCATCAGGTCGTCGGCGCACAGCCTAGGTTGTGGACCGATCCTATCCACGCTTCGCGACGCAGGACGGTTGGCCGTGTCCGACACCGAGAACCCAACACTTCGCGATGCGGTGGAACATTGGCTCCTCGTACTCGGCAGCGCACTCCTCATCGCGGTCGGGTCCGGGTTCATCGCGTCCACCGGCAGGGTGCCGGGCTGGGAGCAGGGGATCTTCCACGGGATCAACGGACTTCCCGACGCGCTCGAATCACCGATGTGGCTGTTGCAGCTTCCCGGCCTGCTGTTCACGCCCGTGATCGTTGCAGCGGTTGCGCTGGTCTTTCGCAAGTGGGTGCTCGCGACCATGTTGGTCGTGTTCGTCCCGATCAAACTGTTCGTGGAGAAGGGCATCGTCAAGCAGCTCGTCGAACGGCAACGTCCCGGAACATCGATTTGTCGCGGAGACACGACCTGCGGCAACTTCCGCGACGTACCGATAGAGGGACTCTCGTTCGTCTCCGGTCACGCGATGGTCACCGGCGGTATCGCCGCAATCCTGTTGCCATATCTCCCGAGGCGCTGGCGGTGGATACCCGTGGTGATAGCAGCGTTGAACGCCACCGCCCGAGTCTACCTCGGCGCACACAACCCACTCGACGTGATCGGCGGTTGCGCGATCGGCGTGGCCATCGGCGCCCTGTTCCACCTGGTGCGGCTCGCGATCGAGCGTTCACGCTCCGAAGCGGACCGGCCGAACGCGGTCTAGCCCCGCAAGCGAGCAATCTCCGCGCGGGCGTGCGCGACACCGGGAGTTTCGACCGCGTTCGCGCTCGCGACCTGGTCGGCCAAATCGCCGGTTGCTTCGAGCACCTGCTTCACCCCACGGTAGTGGGGCTGCGACTTGATGAAGCGACGGCGCTCCTTGCGAGAACCAACGGCGCCGCTAACTCGTCGGCACTGATCACGCCCAGGTCGACCTCCACGGCCAACAACGCACGCCCTAGTCGCGTTCCTTCACGACCGTCAGACGGTACACCCGGATGAACACCACGAGGTTGATGATCATCAACGGGAAGTACAACCCGATGGCCAAGCTGGCACCACCGGTAAGGGCCGCCACGGAGTCCCACGCCCAGAGGAGGAACATCGACGAAAAAGATGAGCGCGACCCCGAAGAAACGCCGACGTTGCTCGGTGGGTCGGCCGACGAGGTAGATCAACCCGGCGCCGCAGACCGCAGACCACGTCCAGTGGCCAGTGGCCAGTGACGCCGAGCACGGTGCGCAGAAACAGCGCCTTCGTGCCGTACTGGGCTTGACCGAAATTCGACGCCGCAGATCCGTATGTGTAGGCGACGTTCTCGAAGACTTGAAACGCCAACCCCGCGACTGCTCCGATGATCAGGCCATCGAATACGTTGCGCATGACCATCTGTGCAAGACCGATGAGCAGCACGACCAGCAGCATCTTGACGATTTCCTCCGACCACGAGGCCGTCAGCCCGGCGCTCCAATTGAGCAAGAAGCTCTTGTCCCAACTGCCGGCCTTCACGCTGTAGCTCAACCCATCCGACGGCGCCGCGAGTGCCGCCCCGGTGACGACCAGGTACGCCATCGGTGACGCTTTGCCGCTCATTGCTCTCCTCGAGGATGGGGTCGTCCGAACGCCCACGCCGACAATGACCCGCATGCGATGCCGACGCCAGCGCCGCCCAGTACGTCGAGCGGAAGATGGGCGCCAACGTAGATCCGTGCGAAACCTACGCATGACGCAAGCGCGAACGGCACGACCCGCCACTTGCCATTGATCCAAGGTGTGAGGGCCGTCGCGAGTGCGAACGACACCGCGGTGTGGCCCGACACGAAGCCCAGACCGGTGATGCCGGATTCACGGACGTGCACACCCGACAACAGTTCGAACGGGCGGCCTCGCTCGACTTGATGCTTGACCACCTTCGCGAGCAACCAGGCCGCGAGACCCGCGACCGCAGCGGTCAACCCGGCCCGCGGCTTGCGCCACGCCACCATTCCGAGCGACACGAGCGGGATCGCCCAGAACGAACCGAGCTGCATCTCCACGAACAGGACCGGTTTCAGTTCGTCGGGTAGATCGTTGATGCCGGCGAACAGGTCCTGTTCCCAGCGGGGCACCTGCTTGCGGGAGTCCGCGAGCAGCAACGTTCCGAGTCCGAGCAGCCCCGCACCGATCCCGATCTCGGTGAGGTGGCGAGCGTGGCGGCGTCGGACCGCAAACGAATCCTCGGCGTCCGCGCCGGTCATGCAGTCGATCCGAGCACCAATCGGGCCGGACGGGCGACCCGAGGATCGGGAGCCCCCACTGCGTCATCGTCTTTCCCGGAATATTCGATCGAGGTCAAGACGTGCCGGATCGCCTCGAGCCGCGCTCGTCGCTTCTCGTTCGAGTTCACGACCGTCCACGGCGCCGCAGACGAATCGGTGGCGAGCAACATGGCGTCGCGCGCCGCGGAGTACTCGGAGAACCGTTCGAGCGCGGCTTCGTCCATCGGCGACAACTTCCACGTCTTCAACGGGTCGTTGCGGCGACCGTCGAAGCGCCGCTGCTGTTCCTCCTGGGCGACCGTGAACCAGAACTTGAACAACTTCAAGCCCGAATCGACGAGGCTCCGCTCCAACTCGGGTACCTGGCGAAGAAACTCCCCGTACTCGGTCGGTGAACAGAACCCCATCACCCGCTCGACCCCGGCCCGGGTGTACCAGGATCGGTCGAACAGCACCATCTCGCCGCCTGCTGGCAGGTGGTTGATGTACCGCTGGAAGTACCACTGCGTACGTTCGGTGTCGTTCGGCTTCGGGAGCGCGACGACACGCGCCACTCGCGGGTTGAGGTGCTCGGTGAAGGTTCGGATCGACCCGCCTTTCCCCGCGGCGTCTCGTCCTTCGAACACGATCAGGATGCGTTCTCCGCGTTGCTGAATCGACGTCTGCAGCTTCACCAGTTCGAGCTGCAAGGGAAGGAGTTCGCGCTCGTACTCCTTGCGGCGCAACGTCTCGGGGTAGGGAGTTTCCCGTTCCATCGTGTGGAGATCGACTACAGGCGATGGTTCGTCTGCTGGTGCCATGCCGATTCCCCTTGAGAGACTGATGGCGGATCATAACATCGGGTCATGGTCGAGCCGTCCGAGTCAGCAACTGTGCGCGCCCGCCAACCGAAGGCCGCGCAACTCCGTCGACTCAACTTCACCGAGACGGTCTCCGCGTCGCTGTGGTACGTCCCTGGGCTGTTCGTGCTCGGCGCGTTCACCGCTTCGAAGATCACGGTCGCGATCGATCACCGTCTCGGAGCGACGGAGGCCCGCTCGTGGTTGTTGCACGCTGACACCGGCGCTGCTGTTTCGCTGACATCCACGGTCGCGGCCGCAATGCTCACATTTCTCGGCGTCGTCTTTTCGTCGACGCTCATCGCGGTACAGCTCGCGGGCGGCCAGTACTCACCGCGCGTTGTGCGAGTGTTCGTGCGATCCCGCCTGACGCACCTCACGTTGGCGATCTTCCTCGCCACGTTCGTGTTCGCCCTGAACGCGCTCGTGGAGATCCGCACCGCAGGCAACCGCTTCGTGCCCGAAGTGACCGTTGCCATCGTCTACCTCCTCGTGTTCGCCACCCTGCTCGCGTTCATCACGTTCCTCCACGGCTTCGTGCGGCTGCTCCGCGTCCAATACCTCCTGTTGATACTCACGACATCAGGAAGGGACGCACTCGACGACTCCTATCCTCCTGCGACCGCGTACGTCGAGGCGCAGCGGGCGAACGTCGCCGGGCTGGAGCCAGTCACGGTCCGCAATCGTGGGCGGGTCGGGGTCCTGCAGTCAGTCGACTGGTGTCGACTGGCCGAACTTGCTCGTACCCGCAATGCCGAGATCGTGCTCACCGTCGAGGTCGGTGAGTACATCGGGGCCTCGACCGCCTTGGCCCAGACACGGTGCACCGAGGCGCCGATCACCGATGAAGACATCACGTCCGCGTTCCTGCTCGGTGGAGAACGCACCACCGTCCAGGACCCAAGCTTTGTGTTCCGACAGCTCGTCGACGTCGCGATTCGGGCACTGTCGCCCGCGGTCAACGACCCCACCACAGCAGTGCAGGCGTTGGACCGCATCACGGATCTGCTCGCAGGGATCGCCACTCGACCCGATCCGACGGGGTGGCTGATCGACACCGAACGCACGGCGCGCGTGATGGTGCCGACCCCTGACTTCACCCGCCTCGCGCTGCTGGGCTACGTGGAGATCATTCGTTACGGCGCCGACAGCCCCCAGGTCGTTCGGCGGCTCCTCGCGTGCTTCAACACGCTCGACGCGATCGTGGCCGCGGACCATCGCGAGGTCGTTGCCGAGCTCCGCACGATGCTCAACGAGGCCTCCCGGCTCGGACTCCCGGAACCGTTCAACGCGGTAGCCCGAGTCGCCGATCGGCACGGTTTCGGCTAAACCCCATCGATGAAAACGCCATCCCGTCTCGAACGATCCAGCATCGCGTTCGCAATCGGGACGCTCATCCTCGCGGCATGTGGCAGCGATACCAGACCGACGACCAAGCCGTCGTCAACCTTGCCGACTTCCGCAACAGCGTTCGACGTCGTCGACGGACATTCGTCGGTCGTGCAGTACCTGCAGGAAGGACTCAGTCGCCTCGGGATCTACAAGGGGCCGGTGAACGGCGAGTTCACCGACGAGATCGACGACCTGCGTGCCGGCGTGTGCGTTGAGGGATTCACCCTCGAAAGCGTGCGCGGCCGCCGGCGCAGCTACACCGCCCGGTTCCGCGCTACACCTCTTTGAGCGGCGCCACGGGCGTCGGCGAGCGTGTCTCGCTTTCGGGGCCGTCGAAGGGACCGCCCTGCCATGCGCGCCCAAGGGCATTTGACCCGGCAACCGTTGTCCTTCCGACGACGGCAGTGGAGGTGACCGGACTCGAACCGACGACTTCTACGATGCGAACGTAGCGCTCTACCAGCTGAGCTACACCCCCGAAGGAGTCAGAAACTTACCACCGAGATTCCAAAGATCCGCACCCGTCGCGGTCCCACATTTTGGCGTTATCCGCGCAGTTCGTGGGAACGGCCGGCAGCGTCGCAATAAGTAGTCCCCCGACAAGACGCCATTCGCGCAGATCGTGGGACCGCGGCGCCGAGGTGCGGGCGACGAAGTGTCAGCGACGCGTGGACTGATCGTGTTCAATCGCAGACTGCAAGCGTGCAGCCACGACCGTTGTGGTGAGATCGCCTCGGGTGCGCTCCATGACGGCTCGCAACGCGTCGGTCGTGCGACGCAACCCTCCCGTGACACCATCGGGATAGTCGATCGTCACGAGCACCGAATAGACGTCGTCCATGGTGGCCATCAGTGCCTCGGCGCGATCGAGTTGCGAACGACGCAGACAATCAAGAATCTGACGCCGCAACTCCGACGCTGCTTCAGCCATTCCGTTGAGGTACGGAGCGACTTCGACGCCTAGCGCTTGCGGCCCCAGCAATGCATCACCGCGCACAAACGCGAGCGTTAATCGGGCCTCGGCATATTCCTTCTTGGCGTCAGCTAACGGGCCAGTCGCGCGCACTTCAGGTACCGAAACCGTCGCGTTGTCAGCGGCAGCTAGGTGAGCAGCGGCTTCGTCGGCGAGCGCCTGTGCAACGTCAAACTCACCGCGATGCGTTGCTCGAATCGAAGCTGCGCAGGCTTGGATGGTGCGTCGCGCCGCGGAAATGGTGGTTTCGCGAGCGAGATGTTTGGCCTCAAATGCCGCCCGTGCCATATCGCCGATCGCTGCGATTTCGGCAGCTTGGTCCATGCCGGGCGCCGCAATATTTATGAGTTAACGGCGCGCTGCGTGGCGAACTGCGCCACCGGAGGGCCACTCAAATACGAAACATTGAGGTTACGGGGCCGACTGTTTTGCGCGATCAACACGAGCATCGCCACATAGGTGACGAGCGCCAACGCGATAATTGCGAACGCGGCCCAAAGCATTGCTGAGTTGCCCAACGCGGCTGCGACGAAACTGAACAGCGCAGCACCGCCAAGGGCATTGAAAACCCGGCGGCGACGCTCGGCGGTGCGACGACGAATCCCTTGCAGCCGTTGGCGCTCCCGCGGATCGGAGGTATTGGACCTGGAACTGGAGTTTGGGTGAGCAAGCTGCGATAGCGAGCTGTAAAAGTCGTTGAAGTCCGGCTGCTGGCGGTGCGCCGCACGAGCCCGCAACACTGCGGGGGTGAGAACTGCAATCCAAATCAGGCAGAGTGCGACGAGCAACAGCTGACCTCCCAAAACTCAACACCTTTGCTCGACGACAGTACCGGAATAGATCAAGTAGCTGGTGGACCCGTAACTCCGCACCCCGTTTCTAGGTGAAACTCCACCCTCAACGCAAACTGTAGGCCCTTGACCTGGGGTTATGTGACACTCGCCGCCCGCGGCGGACCAGATTCTGTCACCGCTGACTGATCGTGCCGCGCGCCGCGGGACCTACCGGTCGTAGTCTTGTTCGTCGGGCGGGCGGCGGAACACACCGGAGCGCCCGCCAGTTTTCTCCCACAGCGCGACACCATCGATCGTCATCGAACGGTCGATGGATTTACACATGTCGTAAATCGTCAATGCGGCAATGGAGCAGGCTGTCAGCGCTTCCATTTCGACGCCTGTGCGGTCGACGGTATCCACCTGCGCCTCGATTTCGACGTAGGCGTCTTCAATGCGAAAGTTGACGTAGACCGACCCCACCAGCAATGGGTGGCACAGGGGCAGCAAATGCGCGGTCTGCTTGGCCGCCTGAATACCCGCCACTCGGGCGACCGCGAGCACATCCCCCTTCGAGATCGCTCCTGAGGCAATGGCGCTTGCCGTTTCCGATTCCATATTCACCCGGCAGCGGGCGACGGCGCGGCGATGGCTCGCATCTTTCGCAGTGACATCGACCATCCGCGCACGGCCAAGGGGATCGAGATGGGTGAACTGTGAAGGAGCCATGCGACGCAGTGTAAATGCTGCCTCGACCTGCTGAGACCATGGGCTCGGGGATCGCGGCTATTGCTGCGATTGCTCCTCGGTGCACGGGAACACGCGACTGCACAGCGCGGGGTTGAGCGCCGCAAACATGCCCGATGGATTGGCAAACCCGTCCACTGGCCATACGTGCAGCATCCAAACATCACGTCCGCTAATCAGATCTGCGTTCCCGCCACACGATGTCAAGGCGCTGGCCCCCTCAGCAACCAACCGTCCGTTGACCAAACACATCGCCCAGTGTTGGTGCCATTGCGCGCCACCGTCGCCAAACCACAACGGGACGGTTTCGCTGTGGGTGAAGTAGCTGAGCCCGACAAGCGACGAAACCAGCTCGTTGCCCTCGAACAGCAACATCGCTGGATTCGCGATGTCGAAAGGTTCCACCACTGCCGACCACTTGATCCAATGCGCACCGATGCCCGGCAGGAACCGCGACGCCAACACATAACCAGAATCTTTCGCAGCCTGCGCGTTTGGAAATTTCGATGCGACCGAATTCGCGGCTCGCATCTCGGTCCGAATCGTGGGCGATGCGTCGAGAGTCTCTGCGGCACCCCGTGCCGATTCCATATCGAGGTGCTGAGACCGCAGCGCATCGACTTCGGCGGCGGTTGGCATCACTGCGGTTTTCAGCTTCTGGATCGCCTCAACATCCGCTGCGCTCACCGGAAGTTCCCGCGCCGCTTCGGCGGGTGTGAACTGGCCGATTCCAACACTGCGTCGAGCGGCTTGTTCGGCATCGGACATCGTTGTGGCAGTGGGTTTCGCATCGCGATCAGTTCCGCACGATGAACTCGCCGCAATCAGTAGGCCGCATGCAAGGCCAGTGCGCAGCCTCATTTGCCTTCGTCAATCGTCATGTACGTATTCGTCGCGACGTTGCGAGCCACAGTGACGTGCCCACTTGGCCATGTCACCGTTACTAATGCGACCTTGCCTTCGTGAGCACCCAGCCCCACGGTCGCGACCAAATCGCTCGCACCCAGGAACTCACTCCCCGACCCGTAGTGCAACGTGATCGGACTCACTCGCTCCTTCGTAACAACGCTTACGACGGCGCCAACTCCGTCACGATTTGAAGCCGAGCCAATCAGTTGAATGCCAACCCAGGCGCCGGTGTCTGGGGCCGTGTTGCGATACAGCACAGCAGTGGCACCATCGCGCACCACGATGATGTCGCGCCGCCCATCTCGATCAAAGTCCAGCGTTGCCAAACCTTTTCCGGGGCCGCCTACGACGAGCCCGACACCAGAGCTGTTGTCGCTGGCAAATCGAGCCTTACCAGTGTTGCGCCACATAAAGGTTGGACCATTCACGTATTGCTTCGACGTTGCTTCCCATGGGAAATCGACACCACTCGTCATCACAAGATCGAGACGCCCGCTATTGACCGAGTCGATCCAAGCTGCACCCCACCCCCAACCACCATCACGCACTCCCGCGGCCTGGGTCACATCTGCGAATTTGCGACCACCAAGATTGCGATATAAGCGGTTGCCCGAAGTGCCGTGAACACACTGGCCAACCGGACATTGCACAGGGTCAAAAATCGACGACACAAACACATCGGGGCGGCCGTCACCATCGAAGTCGCCTACCGCGAGCCCCATACCGTTTTCCTCGGCACCGAAACCCGACGCTTTCGTGCCATCGACGAACGTCCCGTCGCCATTATTCCAAAACAGCCTCCCAGTCGAGAAGTCGTTCACAGCGACGAGGTCGAGATTGCCGTCGGCATCAAGATCGGTCAGTGTTGCAGCAAACCCCACCACTCCGAAGCCATTGGTCTCGAGCGACACGCCGGCTGCTTTCGTGACATCTTCGAAGTAGCCGGGTTGGCTCGGGCCACGATTGCGCAATAACTGATTGTGCGATGCTGTGCGGTTGCTTGCAAGCTCCGGCAAGCGCCATTCCGAAATGTGTACATCGATGTAGCCATCGTTGTCATAGTCGCCGATATTGACACTGAACGACGAGTGAACGAGGCCGTCTTCTTGGGCGATTCCTCGCTCAACACCTTCCTCAGTGAAGGTGCCATCGCCTTGGTTGTGAAACAAATACGAACGGTGCCCGCCCACTGTTGTCACAATGAGATCCGTGTTGCCGTCGTTGTCGATGTCGGCGAACGTTGCGCCGCTACCGGCCTCATCGAGTGAGTCGAGACCGGCGGCCGTCGTCACATCTGTGAATGTGCCATCGCGATTGTTCGAGTACAACACACCGGGGTTGTCGAGCCGAGTGATGTAGACGTCGGGCCATCCGTCGTTGTTGTAATCGCCAACAGCAACGCCGCCCGTCATTCGCTCGGGAATACACTGGGTTTTCTGCATCGATTCACTGAAAGAAAACTTTGCGTTCGGAAATTCTCGCGCAAGTCGTTTCGGGTTGAGTAAACACTCATCACCGAGCTGCCGAACATCTGGTTCGTAGCGAATTCCCGCCGCGATCGAAACGTCTTGAAAGCGGGCCTGCGGACCAGTGCTCGCCACGAATGCGGTCGATGAAGGATTTGGTACGCGCAACGTTGAGGTCGCACGTCGCGACCCGCCCGCCGTGTCGCCACAGCTTGCGATCGCCATGCACCCAGCGACAAACCACGTCGCTGCCGCCAAAGGTTTCACAACACTTCGCCACCTGCGAGCCATGCAGGGCATGCGTCGCAACGAATGTTCGGGTTATTGGTTACGAAAATGCCTCCTGGGTTGGGGTATCGAGGCACAACCCATGCGTGCAGCATCCAGATGTCGTCACCGGCAAGCAGATCGACCGATACCCGGCCTGGGTCGGCTGCGATCATGAGACTCAACACGCGACAATCCGGTCGTGACAAAATGTCCGAGCTCACCACGCGTCCATTCGCGAAACAAATACCCGTATGCCGGTGCCAAACATCGCTCGACCCGGCAAATCCTTCGGGCGCTCCGCCGACATTGCGCAGGACGTAGCTGAACCCAACAACATCCGCGTCGGCTTCGCTGCCGTTGAGCAGCACCATAGATGGACGCCCCGCTTCGAACGGTTGGTCGACTAGAGACCAACGGATCCAGTGTGCACCAGCCGCAGGAATAAACGCCGAGCCCATGACGTACCCGTCGTCGACCACATCGCTCAGACTCGCAAGGCGAACAGCAGATGCCGCCGCAACCTTGAGTTGATCGTCGAGCAACGACTTGTCTCTAGCCGACAACGGGTCGCGAGCTACTTCATCGTGATTATGTTGACCGAAAGGCTCGGTGCCTGGGATGGCTGCCAAAACATCATCGTGTTGCAGCGAGATCCGTGACAACGCTTGACGATCATCGTTGCGCAATGTGCCTACGACAAGTGCTGGTCTCGGACCGATTTCACGTCGTTCGAATTGCGTGGGGCTTGCTAACAAAGGCGGCGCAGATGCCCGGCGAGCGCGGAGCTCTGCATCAGCAAGGTTGCGAATCGCCCACGCAGTCGCTCGCCAATCTTCCCGCGTAGAGCCAACGGCTTCGCCGGCCCCCCATGATCCATCACCGCGCTGCTTTCGCTGCACCGAGTCGTACCAGTGTCTCGGGAGCTCTGCGTCCCCGCCGAGGGTGACAACCAGGGCTCCAGCACTCAATGAAGCGTCGGTGTCGCCCGATGCCGCGAGTTTGACCAAGTCGCCACGTAGTCGTTCGCGTGTGGGCGCCAAACGTTGCGCCGCGACACACCCGTTATCGATCAGGAATTGCGTTGAGCCCGCCGCCGCGACTTGGGTCACCGCTGTCCCGCCGCTGGCCGCATCCAACGCGGCGAGATACCCGAGTGGTGGTTCGTAGACGTCACACCACAAGGCGATACCCAACAACTTGTTCAGTGAATTCGCTCCAAGGAATTGCGGAGCCTGCTTCGGCACGTCTGTGCCACCGATCCAACGCGCCAACGCCGAAATCTGCGGATCCAAGCTCGCCGCAGCCGCAGTCATCGAGCGGCGTTTTCGAGCCGCAAGATCATCAGGGTCACCCAAATCGGTGGCTGCGCGCACGTACGTCAAGATGCTGACGAGCTCGATGAGGCCCCCAGGGTCAGGATCTGGTTGTTGTTGCAACCAATCCAGACCTCTTTGAATCGACTCAGACCGCGACGGCAACGCTGTCGTCGTGCTCGCCAAGCTCGACGTCAGCCCATTTGGTTTCGAACCTGTCGTACAAGCGGCAGCCGCAACCGCCCAGACCACGAAAGTAACCAACGTGAAGAAGTAGCCTGTCACGCCAGGATGACCACCTTGCACGCGACGCGCGCTTTGAAGATTCGCGACCGGAGCATTCCGGTCGTGCTGCCGACGTTGCGCGATCCGCGGCTGCACCTTGCCAGCGTCATCATTTCGCTGCACATACTTGGCCAGACCGTCTTGCACTTCGAATTGTCGATCGCACAAATCCTGATTTCGATCTTCACCAGCGCGGCGTTGGAATTCCTGATCATGCTGCGGCGTCACCGAGCAATCGTATGGCCCGCAAGTGCCATGCTCACAGGCAATGGGGTCGCATTCATTCTGCGTGTGCCCGGCACCGAACATGGTGAGTGGTGGAGTACCCGCGGTTGGTGGATCTTCGCTGCAACCGCAGCAATTTCGTTGCTCTCCAAGTATCTGTTGAGGCGCGATGGTCGTCACATCTTCAACCCATCCAATTTTGGTCTTCTGCTGTGCTTTTTGGTACTCGGGTCATCCAGAGCCGAACCATTGGACTTCTGGTGGGGCTCAAATTCTCCGCGCATCTACGCCGCACTCACGATCATCTTGATCGGTGGGCTCGTTATTCTCTCGCGTTTGCGGATGCTCGCGATTGCTGTGGTGTTTTGGGCAACCTTTGCAATCTGCATGATGATCCTCGGAGCGGCCGACCATTGCATGACTGCACGCTGGCACGTTGGCCCCGTTTGTGGTAACAACTTCACAAGGATTCTGGCAACATCTCCCGAGGTATTGGTGTTCATGTTCTTCATGATTACCGACCCGAAAACGTCACCTGCAACCCGGATTGGCCGCAACCTGTATGCCTCGTCAATCGCTGTGATTGCGGCACTCATGATCGCACCCCAACGTACCGAGTTTGCAACCAAAGTCGCACTACTCGCCGCACTCGCGATCGTGTGCGCCGCCCGCCCCATGATCGATTGGCTTGCCGCTCCAACCCCGAGCCGTGGCGCGCGCTTCCGATCTCCGCTCGCAGTGCTGTCGGTGGTCGGGTGTACTGCGGTCCTACTTATTGCAACGTCATTCGGACGCAGTGATCTCGGTGCACCTGCCGAAGCAACCATGCGACTCCGCCCCGAGATCAGGTTGGAACGCAGCGACATCCCACCCGTCGAAGTCGACAATTCCAACCGCATCTCATCCCAGATTGAGGCAAAAACCGCAAACGTCATCGCGGTCGACACCATCGTGGATCTACGTATCATTGGTGATGCCCAGCGCAGCCAGGATCTACGGCTGCTCTCCACCGCAGCAGCAGAATCCTGGCACGACCATCTCGCCAAACGCATTACCGATGAAGCCACGCGGGCAAGCAGCGTGGTCGAACGATACGAACTTTCGAAGATCACTATTTCACTGGCTCGCCGTCCCGGACAGGGTCCGCCAGCCGTCCTCGTTACGCTGCGCGGCACAAAGTTCAGTGATCAATCAGCCGGCGGTGATACCACGACGACAACTTCATTGCTCCACACGACCTATGAAGTGAAATACATCAATAAACACTGGCTTATTACAACCGACCAACCGCCAACTGGCTGGACACAACCGTAGAAGCATCGCTACGGAGACTCGCGGATCTCGATCCGCGTGTCGAGCGACCTGACAACCCTGGACGAACTCGTGCCGCTCGCAGGCCAAAATACCTGCACTTCAAAGGTCCCTGACGCGTCGGGCCCGATCCCGAAGTGCGCAATATTTTCGCTGCTACCTAGATAGTGGGTGATGGACCCATACTCCATGGTCGATATCGTCGTTCCATTGCGAACAATTCGTACGACGGCGCCAACACCATCACGATTCGACTGCCGACCGATCAGCTTGACCTCGAGCCAATGTCCGGTTCCCTTCGTCGCGTTGTGAAACAGCGATGGGCCCTTCCCGTCGCGGACAATGAGAACATCCTGCTTCCCATCTCGGTCATAATCGAACACCACAAGCGCCTTTCCTGTACCCCGTTCGACTAGCCCGACGTCAGCAGCGCGCTCCTGAAATAATCCCTTGCCCGCGGCTGCCCAAAACAGCGTTGGTCCGCCTTTCCACTCCCCTGACACAACGTATGGCAAGTCCATTCCGCTGGCCTGAATTAGGTCGAATCTTCCCGAATTCGTGGGATCGAAAAACGCGGTTCCCCAACCCCACTTACCGTCACGGACACCGAAGCGATCCGTCGCATCCTCAAATCGCCGATCGCCTCGATTGCGATACAGCCGGTTCCCGCTGCGCCCGTTGTTACAGTTGCCGTTGGCACAGTCGCTCGGGGGGTCGAGGATTCCTGAAACGAAAATGTCGAGTAGCTGATCGCCGTCAACGTCAATGATCGCGAGACCCATCGCATCGACATCGTCGCCGAACTTCAGTGCCTCAGTGCCATCGACAAATCCGCCGCGGCCATCGTTCCAGAACAGGCGACTTGTGCCGAAATCGCTGGCGACGATGAGGTCGGCGAACCCGTCGCCGTCGAGATCCCTCAACGCGGATGAAAATGACCAATCCGAGCTGCCGCCGACCGACATTTCCACTCCAGCGTTCACCGTCACATCCTCAAATTTGCCAGGATCTTCGCGCCCACGATTCCGAAACAACCGGGCAGCTGACCGATGGGGTGCGGGTAGCGGGAACTTCCGCCATTCGGTGATGTGAGCGTCGAGGTAGCCATCATTGTCATAGTCGCCGAAATTCACGCTTTGGGATACGTTCGGGGTGGTGCCATTGCCGCTGAGCCCTCGTTCGGCGCCCTGCTCATCGAAGCGCCCCGCACCATCATTGACGAAGTAGTAGACGCGATCTGAGGCGATGGTGGTGACCACCAAGTCAGCGTCGCCATCGTTGTCAAGATCTGCGAAGCCCGCCCCGTTTGTAGCATCGCTAACTGACATCAACCCTGCGTCACGGGTTACGTCACGAAAGTTCCCGTCGCGTTGATTGCGAAACAACAAGCCTGGACCGTCGAGCCGCGTTACGTACACATCGGGCCAGCCATCATCGTCATAGTCTCCGACAGCAGCACCCCCTGTTTGTCGCTCAGATTCGCACGCTTCACCGCCGTCGAACAACGCTGGGTTCGTGGCAAACTTCGGAAACTTCTCCCGCACACTCGTTGTGTTCAATAAACAATCCGGCGCGTTGCGACGCTTGCCTTGGCAATAATCGATTCCCGAGGCCTTTGCCACTTCGCGGAAGCTCGGCAAGATCTGGTCGCCCCGCACCGATGGAGGGTTCTGCACTTTGGGGCTGACCAAACTTTCGCTCGTGTCACACGCGGCGCCAACGACTGATGAGCCGGTACGTTGTGTTGCGTTGCCGGACGATCCGCCGCATGCACTGAGCATCAACGCTGCTGCACACATCCCTCGTATGGCGCGGATGATGTTGAGGCCAGATCGACAGCTCGCGAACCAGCCCACCCCGTCAGCGTATGGCATCGTTAAAGATGTGCACGGAGCACCGCGTGCGCGCTGCACACGAGCGGCAGCAAAGCGGACGCGCCGACTCAACGCGGCGCCTTGATCTCGAGCAACTGATCGACTGCAACATTTCGTAGTTCTGTCACGCGACCACCACCGCCTGGCCACGTCACCCGCACAACGGCAACGACATGATCATGCGAATCGAGCCCGAAATGCGCAACTGTCTGACTCTGACCGAGAAAGTGACTTGAGGATTGGTACAACTGAGATTGTGCAGGGCCGTCTGCAGTCGGCTGCACGCTGATACGCGCACCTACAACCGTCGCTCCGTGATCGCCTTCTAGCTGCACATCGAGCCAATGATTACCGCCCTCGGTGACGTTGCGGTACAACAACGGAGTCCTCCCGTCGCGAGCGATCACGACATCAGTGCGACCGTCACGATCGAAGTCGAGGGTCGCGACACCTTTGCCAGGGCCGGCCTGCGCCAGACCAACATTCGTAGCGGCCGATGATGCCGCGGAAGGCTCAGCAAGATCCCAGTAGAAGGTCGGCCCATCGAGGAACTCATCATCTGGATACGAAGGGTAATCAATGCCGCTCGCCTGTACGAGACCCAGCCTCCCGGTGTTGGCGGCGTCAATGAACGCGGCACCCCAACCCCACCCTCCATCGCGTACACCGAATTCATCGGTCGCATCAATGAATCGTCGACTACCGAGATTCCGAAAAAGACGGTTTCCTGATTTTCCGTGATTGCAGTTTCCGTCATTGCACACTTGGTCGGGATCGTAGATAGACGACACGAAAATGTCGGGTCGCGCGTCACCGGTGATGTCGGCGATCGCCAAGCCCATGCCATTTTCTTCGGTGCCGACCGCCGCAGCACGGGTCCCGTCGCGAAACGTGCCGTCTCCATTGTTCCAAAACAACCGGCTGGTTCCGAAATCGCTCGCGACGTACAGATCTGTGAACTGATCGCCGTCAAGATCCGCGAACGCCGACGCAAACGACCAAGCGACTCCACGCTCGCTCGTCAGATTCACGCCCGCCGCCCGGGTGCGATCTTCAAAATAGCCTGGTTGCTTGGCCCCACGATTGTGCAAAAGCCGAGCCGTCGACACCACCTCGCCAAAATCGAACATCCGCCATTCAGTCATATGAACGTCGAGGTAACCATCGTTGTCGTAATCCCCGACCGCGATGCTTTGTGATGCGATCGGAAACTCAGATTCGACAGCGAGCCCGCGTGCAATTGCTTGCTCGCGAAAATGCCCGCGGCCGTCAGATCGAAAGAAATACGCACGACTCCCTGCGACGGTGTTGACCAACAAATCGAGGTTGCCGTCGTTGTCGGCATCAAACCAGATCGCTCCGTTCGAACGATCAGGCAATACGTCGAGGCGCGCTCTTGCCGTCACATCTTCGAATCCGCCGCGTCGATCATTGCGATACAGCAGACCTGGGCCGTTGAGGCGAGTGAAATACAGGTCCGGCCAATCATCATTGTCATAATCGCCAACCGCAACCCCACCCGTTTGACGCTCCGGAGTACACGAATCCTCCCGCGGAAACAACACACCGGAGCCCCGAAGCTCAGGGAAGCGCGCTTCAACTTGCTCGGAGTTGAAGATGCAACGACCAGGCTCATTGCGCGGACCTTGACAATGCACGAGACCCGCGGCGATCGTCACGTCTTCAAAACGCGCGAGATCATTGTTATCTACACCCCTGGGATCCTCAGACAACGGTTGCCGCGACGGAGTGTCTTTCGTCGCGCACGGTCGTGTGAGCACCCGGTGCGGACCATCATCGAGGGGTGGGTTCGGTTCCAAACGCGATCCCGAGGAACAAGCCGCCAGCGAAACAAATAGCAGCGCAAGGCAATAGGTACAACGACGTCGACGGCTCACCGATGTCATTATCGCTCGCAGGCCCAGGCATGAAGAAGGGCGGGTACCGAAGTACCCGCCCGAATCATTGGTCGCGTGACGCGGTTACGGATCGGTTCGCGTCGCCGACGCAACGCCTGCTGCACCCGAAGTGCCGTTGGCGCCACCGCTACCGCCAGCACCACCACCGCCACCGGTGCCCGCGCTCCCAAAGGTCGCGCTACCTGATGTGCCGTCGACGTTATAGGTGCATGTACCTCTGCAGTAGCGAGCCACGCTCCAACCGCCAACGCTGCCACCGCCGCCACCGCCGGGCTTTCCAGCACTACCAGAACCGCCGTTGCCGCCAGGGCCACCATCGTTGTGGCCGCCACCGCCGCCACCTGAACCGCCACCAGCGCCGTTGCCGCCGTTGCCGCCGGTACCGCCAGCGCCACCGTTGCCGCCGTTGCCTGCCGCCGCAGAACTGGAGTCCTGCACGGAGATAGTGGAGTTGTGCGAATACAGCGCGAACGACGATCCGCCTGCGATCCCAGCGCTACCGCCGGTACCGCCGCCGCCCCCGCCACCGCCACCGCCACCGCCAGCGCCACGGTCCGCGTTACAGGCGCCACCACGACCACCGCCACCGCCACCGCCAGCGCCACCGCCGCGGCCACCATCACCGGTTCCACCACCGGTTGGTGTATTCGGTGTCCATACCGTGGTGCCTGCGTTAGCAAGGGTTGCACCAGTTCCGGCGCTGCCGTTGTTCGCAGCCGCGCCCGCGGCACCGGCCGAGTTGCCGCCGCCGCCCGAGCTCGAACATGAGCCGAAGACTGTGCCGCCGGCGCCACCGCCGCTTGCACCACCACTACCGCCGTTGCCACCGCTACCGCCGGTGCCGCCACCGTTGCCGTCGCAACCACCTCGACCCCCGCCGCCGCCGGAGCCACCGCCAGGGCTACCGCCTGATCCTGCTGCGCCGCCAGGGTTGCCTGAGCCGCCGGCGGTTCCACCACCGGAGGTACCGCCGTTACCACCAAATTGGCCGTTGCACGTGTTGTCCCAACTCTGGCCGTTGCCACCACCGGTCGCATTGCCTCCCGTGGCACCATTGCCGCCGGTTGTACCCGCCACTCCTGCCTCCGCAGTCACCGGCGCGCGCTGCAAGGTCACCGATGCTGAATTTATTGCGCGAACCCCGTACACACTGCTGCCCGCACTCAACCCGGCGTTGGTCCCAGCTACCGAAACCTGCTGGAACACCTGGCTCGTCTTTGCGTCGATAAGCACTGCAGTACCAGCAGCCGAGATGCTCACAGTATTGCTACCGGGTGCCGCTCGAAGCCAAGTCGACGACGAGAACCCGCCCTTGACGATCTTGGAGTTGCCGTAGGTCGCGCCCGAGATATTGACCGCTGGGTACGTACCCGCTGCAACAATCACGGTGGACCGGCTATTGGCCTGCGCGGCTTGCAATGCCGACCCAATCGTGAGTTTCGGCAACGCCGTCGTGAGTCCAGAGTTACCGTCGTTCCCGGTTGACGACACAAAGACCGTCTCGCTCGGGTTGTAGTCGATGAAGAACGAGCGAGTCGCAGTGAATGTGCTCAATCCTGCGTTGTCCGTGGCTTGGGCACGAATGGTGTAGGTACCGCCTGCCGGGAAGTTGGCCAATGGGAAGGCCAGGTTCCAAGTCGTCGTACCCGTTGCCGTCAGCAGCACTTCAGACGCACTTGCAAACGACGAACCATTCCAATAGTTGCCCGTTCCCTGCTGCACGCTGACCTTGACGTTGGCAAGGCCGCTCGTAGCGTCGGAGGCCGTGCCACATATGCCGGCGGGCGCGCAACCCGTGTACGTCACCGCCTGGGTGCCCACGCTGTTGTTGGTGAACGTGGTGCCCGACGACGAGTCGAGTTCGTTCGCAGCCGGTGAGGTGATCGCAACCCTCGGCCCCGGCGTGTCGACACCGAACGACTGTGGCGACGGGGT